>Ga0315289_10000248_pt1 | contig 86624 bp, 57 predicted proteins | sample YL17G11_40_MG_FD_203452 | JGI IMG/M metagenome (GOLD analysis project Ga0315289, IMG submission 203452) | Sediment microbial communities from Yellowstone Lake, YNP, Wyoming, USA - YL17G11_40 | ecosystem: Environmental > Aquatic > Freshwater > Lake > Sediment | place: USA: Wyoming | collected...
AAGAAGTTTGAACAACCGATTCTCACCCCTTCCGAGTCGATGACTTTCGTCGACAGCTCGATCCGCGCCCCTCTCCCCTCGACGTAGAGGCCCGGGTCCCCCGGCACAGAAGCAGCAGCAGCAGCAGAACTCGAAACGCCGGCGGGGTTCTTCCTCGGCTTGAGCCTCGTGAAGTGCGTCAGGCCCGCCGTCGTCCGCAGCCTCGCCGACCACAACACAGGCACGTCTCGCGGGAGCCTGTTTTCGAACGCCTTTTCGTTGTACCTGGCGTAGAGCTCTGCCGTGCGAGCCTGTCTGATTCTGCGGAAGGCCGCGGCGGACTTGGGAGGGGCCGGAGCGGCGAGCGCGGTGTGGCTCGAAGGGTGGGGAGAGCCGCCGCTGTCGTCGCTGCCGCCGCTGCGCTCGTCGCACTCGTCGTCGCCGTCGTCGCTCGCGGCGTTCTCCTTGCCCCGAGGAGGTCTCCAGTCGCTGCTCTCGTCGTCCGACTCGCTCCCGCCCTCCTGCTGCGCTCCTCCCCCTCCTTCGAATTCGTCTTTCTCGCCGTCGTCGTCGTCGTCGTCGGAGCTCAGGAGGATCTGGCTGCTCCCGGCGTCCTCCTCGCCGCCGCTGCTGCCTTCCGCCCCCCTCCTCCCCTCCCCGTCGCTCCTGACCGGCAGCTGCCGCCGCGGCCGCCGCGACGCCCAGGGCGGCAGAGGGGGGGAGGCCCGGGGGGCCGCGGGAGCGGGGGAGGGCGGGGAGGGGGGCAGGGAGTAGGGGTCGGCCCCGCCGTCCGAGGTCCTCCCGCCGCGGACGGGGCTCAGGACGGGCGGCGCCGGGTCCGCGAGGAGGGAGGCGGGGGCGCGGGGCGGCGGCGGCGGCGGCGGGGGAGGGAGGGGAGGGGCGGCGGCGGCGCGAGTGCCGCCGTCGTCGCTCCTCTCTCTCCTCCTCCTCCTCGCCGTCGTCGCAGTCGTCGCGGGGAGCACCGCTGCGAGCAAGTGCAGCGTCGAGAGCGGCTCCCGGTCCGCGGGAGGGAAGCGCAGGGCCCTCCTCGCCGCCCCCGGCTCCTCCCCGCGCGCTCGCTCGGCGCTCTCGGTTTCGTCGTTTTCGTCGTCTTCGCTGCTGCTGCTACTGCTGCTCAGGACGATGACGGTCGAAGACGGCAGAGGAGGTGCGACGCCTGCTGAACTGGTCCCGCTCGTCCCCCGCTTCGCCGTCCGCGGGGGCTGTTGGCGGCGGGAGGAGGTCGACGTCGTCGTCGTCGAGGCCGAAGGAGAGGCCTCAGCAGCGTCTGTCGCAGTCGCGGTCGCCACCGCTCGGCTCCGCCTCTGCTGCCTCCGAGCGGGCGACGGATTCGGAGAGAAATAGGCATCCTCGGCCGCTGCTTCTGGGGCTGCAGGAGCTGTGGCCGCGCCGCGGCTCCGGGCCGTCACGAAGCTGTCCCCGGACGAGGACGAGGACGCGGAGCGGGGCCGGGCTGCTCGGAACGGCGAGGGAGAGCATGCGGCGGCGCCATGCTGAGCTTGCGCTCGGCCTCGAGAGGCAATCAGCGACAGCGGCCGGCGCAGCCACGAGAGCCAGCGCATGACTACTGAATCTCTGGCTGCGACAAAAATGCGCTCTGCGGCAGCGGGGGGGCCAACCAGAGGGGGGTGGGGGGGCAGGTGAGAGAGGTGAGGCGCGCCTTCACGACGGAGGCGCCCCTCAATTCGATTGTGGGGCCCACGGCATCGTTTTTTTCATTTCTCTGGTTCTCTGGCTCTTTTTTTTTCTCCGAGCGATCCCGAGAGACTCCTCTTTCTTGGAGAGGCGTGGGGGGGGCCAAAAAACGACAACGGCTCTCGCCGGTATCCTCCTCCTCGCTGTATGGCCCAGAGAGCGCCCCTCTCCGGCCGCTAGAAGCAAAAAAGAAGCAACGAAAAACGGAGGCAGGAGAGAGAAGACAGAGAAACGGCACCGAAAGGGAGAAGCCATCGATCGTTCCCATGACGTTGTCTCCCTCCCCCTCTCCGCAACCTCCTCCTCGGCACCAGCTCCTCGACTGGGAAGCCGTCGAGTCCGCCCTCGCGTCCCTCCCGCCCGAGCTCAGGGACCCGCGCGCCGACCCTCTGCTGTTTTCCCTCGCGGCCCTCTCCCGCGCCGACGGCGCCGGGCCGGCGCTGCGCGAGCTCGAAAGACACTGCGGAGCGCTCGACGCCGCCGTCGACGCCGTCGTCGGCGCGCGCAGCTCGGGCTTCGCCGCCGCCCTGGGCGGGTTCGGGGCCGCTGTGCGCGCCGCCGAGGAGGCCGGGAGGGCGAGCGAGGGCGCGCGCGGGGCGCTGGAGGAGGCTGCGGCGAGGGCGAGCGCGGCGGCCGCGGCGGCCGGAGCCTCGAGCCCTCCGAGCCCTGCCTCGGGGGCTTTCTCTTCCTCGTCCTCCTCGAGGGGTGGCTCGCTCGCCTCGCTCTGGTTCGCCGACGCCAGGCTCTCCGCTGCCCTCTCGATGCTGCGCGACGTCGAGGAGGCCGCGGTGAGCCCCTCGGAGGCTTCTGCGGCCGCGTCTCGACGGGAGTGGGCGAAGGCGGTGTCGAGACTCAGGCGAGGGGCAGCGCTGCTCGCTCCTCCGCCGACGGCGGCGGCGGCGACGACGGCGACGGGAGCAAAAACGACGCCCGCCGCCGCCGCGAGCGGAGCCTCTGCGGGCGTCTCCTCCGTGGGAGCCCTCCGAGACGTCAAAGGGGCCCTCGCCGAGTGCGGCAGGGGCGCCGTGAATAGGCTCTGCGAGCTGCTCGTGGAGGCGGTGGTCTTTGGTGGCGGCGGGGACGGAGGATGCCGAGGGGGAGGGAGGAGCAGGGGGGCGGGGAGGAAGCAGCGTCGCCGGTGGCGGCTCCGCAAGGAGGGCAGCAAGGAAGGAGACTCTGGGGACTCCTCTTCGCTTTCTTCTTCCTCCTCCTCCTCCTCCTCCTCGTCTTCCTCGAGCTTCGGTTACGACGACGAATCGAGCTGCTGCAGGGGCGGCAGCAGCAGCAGTTGTGAGAGCCGTGACGAGGAAGAGAAGGAAGGAGAGGAAGCCTCGGACGACGACGATGGCGGCCGCCGCCGTCGCAGCCGGCCTCTTCCTCCCCTCCGAGAAGGAGAACGACGACGACGCCTCCTCCCTCGACCGCCGACGATCTCGCAGCTCGCCTCGTGGCTCGGCAGGCTCGGCGCGGCCAAGGAGGGGGCCTCCGCGCTGCTGGAGGCCTTCGAGGCCGGAGCGGCCCCCGCGGAGGTGCTGCGGCGCGCCTTCGCCTCGGAGCTCGTCTCGTCGTCGGGCGACGGCGGCGGCGAACCCGACGGAGGAGACGAAGACGACCCGGAAAGGAGGGCCGCGGCCCTCGACGCCGCGCTGTCGTCGGGCGTCGATATCGTCGCGAGGGCGGCCTCGTCGTTCTCCAGCCTCGCGAAGGAAGCGGCGACGGCTGCAGCTCTGTCGCCGTCGGCTTCCTCTCCCTCCTTCCCTTGGCTTGAGAAAGAAGCGTCGCTGGCGGCGGCGTTGGCAGCGAGCGGCGACGGCGCCGCCCCCGCCGCCGCCCCCGCCGCCGCCGCCGCCTCTGCTCGCCTCTCCCCTCCCCCTCCTCCCTTCCCGGACGCCCGCGCCGGAGCCGTCGCCGCCTGGGTCTCCGTGCAGGTCGCGGGGGAGGCCTTGCTCGCCGAGCTGCTCCCGCCCTTCTCCCCCGACGGGCCCGGGACTGAAAGGACGGGAGGGGGCGCCCGCGGTTTCGGCGGCAGGAACGGAGGCGGAAGCGCAAGCGCCGCCGCCGCCGCCGCCGAGGGCGACGACGAGGGCGGCGGGCCGCTCTCCTTCTCTTTCGAGCTGGAGCTCGAGCGCTCTTCGACCTCGGTGGCGAGCAAAAGCAGCAGCGACGCCAACGGGGAAGCGAGTCGCAGAGCGACTCCAGCGGCAGTCGCCCCCTTCGGTTTCGCGGCGACGGCACACTCGCCGGCGACGGCGGCAGCGGCGACAACCCCGGTCGCCCTCGCCGTCGCGGCCGCCCGCCGCGCCTCCCTCGCCCCCCGGGCCCTGGAGCTGGTTGCAGCGGCCACGCAGGCCGCGGAGCGAGAGCTCGACCTGCTTGCGGCGAGGGAGGCGGCGGTGGCGGCGGCCTCCTCGGCCGACGGCGGCGGCGGCGTCGGCGGCGGGAGCCGCGGGGACGCGAGCGGGGCGGGAGGCGGCAGCGGCGGCGCGCTTTCCCCTCGCGGAGGCGGCGTGAGCGGCGGCAGCGGGACCTCTTCTGCCTCCGGGATGGCGTCGCCTCCGGTCGGAGCCGTTGCTGCTCCCGCGCAGGGAGGAGCAGCAGCGCCGGCGGCGGGAGCGGGAGCGGCGGCGAAACCTTGGTTCCGCCGGGGCAGCCACCGGGACAGGGAGAGGCAGCAGCAGCAGCTCCTGCTCGCCCCCCGCGCCCCGCCGCCGAGGCGCCTCCTGGCCGCCGCGGAGGCCAGCGTAGCCGGGACGTTCCTGCCGGCGCTCTTCGCGGCCGCCAGGGCGAGGTGCGGCGCCGCGCTGGGGGCCGAGGGGGCGATGAGGCCGCAGAGGCGGCGCGGAGGAGGAGGAGGAGGAGGAGGGGGAGGGGGAGGAGACGGAAGTGGAAGTGGGAGAGAGGCCCTTCTTCTTTCTTCTTCTTCTTCTTCCTCGTCGTCGTCTCCCGCCTCTTCTTCATCCCTGCCCCCTGCGGCCTCCGTCGTCATCGCCGTCGTCAACGAGCTCTCTGCCTGGGGCGGCAAGCTGCCGCCGTCGTTCGCGGCGACGCTCGCCGCGGCGGCAGACGCCCTCTTGTCCTCCGCGGCGCGCTCCGTCCGAGGCGCGACGGCCTCAGCTGCTGCCGCCGCCGCTGGCGCTGGCGCCGGAGCCTCTGGCGCCGGCTCCTCTTCTTTCTTGGCTCTGACGCTCGCCTTGGATCCCTCCGTCGTGGCCTGTATGGCGAGCGAGTCCGATGCTTCTGCTGCCGGCGGGAGGGAGGCCTTCGGGAGCGTCGGAGGAGGAGCAGGAGAAGAAGAGGACGACGGCGCCGCTCCTTCCGTCGCTTCCCCTCCTCCTTCTCCTTCCTCTTCCTCCTTCTCTGTCTCCGCTCTGCAGCAGAAGCAGCAGCAGCTCATGCACGAGCGCAGCGTGAGGCACCAGTGCGCAGAAATCGCCGACGCCGCGGCGCTCCTGGAGGCTCTCGTCGCCGCTTCTCCTCCTCCTTCGAGGAGGGGGCGCGACGTCGCCGCCCTTTCGTCCGGAGCGGGGGGCTCTCGCTCCCTCTCCGCGCTCGCAGCGGCCTCCGCGGCAGCAGAGGCCCTCGCCTGCGCCGCGACGGACGCGGCGACCTCCCTCGGGGCCGCGGCGGCGGCGGCGACCCTGGGGGCGGCGGGGATCGCCTCGCTGCCCCAGCAGCAGGGTTTCGGCCCTCCCTCCTCGGCGCTGGCGGTGGCGGCCGCGGCGTTCCCGCGCTCGGTCGCGTCCTCCGTCGCGGGCTTCGTCGCCGCGCCCGTCAATCGGGCAATCGCTTCGCTCTCTTCTGCTCCCGTCTCTGCGAGCGCCGCGACTGCTGCTGCCAGCAACGCTGCTGCTCCTCCTCTCTCGTCGCTCACTCCTTCGCTCCCTCCTTCGTCGTCGCCGTCGGCGGCGGCGGCGGCGCCTCGCGGCGGAGCGAGCTCCGTGCCGGCCTCCGTCGCAGGACTCGCGGCCACCGCGGCTCGCCTCCGCGCTCTCTCGGGCCTGGCTCTGAGGACGATCCGGGTCGACGCGGCGCTGCTCGCGCTGGAGGCCGGGAGGGCGCTGCCCGGAGCCGTCGCTTCTTCTCCTCCTGCTGCCGGTAGTACGCCGCCGTCGTCGCCGTCGCCGAAGTCGGCGTCGGCGTCGTCGTCGTCGCTCTCTGCTGCTGCTGCCGCTTCAGCCGCCGCTGCTTCGGCCTGGGCCTCCGCCCTCTCGGCCGCGGCCTCGGGGGCGGACGCCGCCGTCTCCCCGCACCTGCCCCCGAGGAGGAGGTTCTACGCCCTGGGGGGGCTCGCGGCCGCCGTCGCGGCGGCCTCGGTGCGGGCGCTCGAGGAGGAGACCTTCCGGGGAGCAGGCGGCGCGAAGGGGGCCGCGGCAGCCGGGCCGCCTCGCTCTTCTCCGCCCCTCCTCTTGGACGCCGCCGCCGCGGCGAGGGCGTGCCGCGCCCTGGCCTCAGCGCAGCCCGCGCTCGAGAGCGCAGGCGGCGGGTCCCGCCAGCAGCAGCAGGGGCAAGGAGCGGCGGCGGCGATGACGCCGCTGGAGAGGGCGCGCGCGCTGTGGAGCCTCGGCGCGCTGCCGTCGCTCGCCGAGCTCGTCGAGGCGGCGACGGCGGCGGCGGCGGCCGACGCGGCTTCTGCCCCGGCCGCTCCCGTAGCGCCTCGTGCGAAAGCAGGCAAACAGCAGCAGCAACAGCACGAGGAAAGGAACCTCGTCGGCGGGTGGAGGGGCCCAGCTCTCTGGGCCGTGGCCTCGGCCTTTTTCCTCGGCGGGGCGGGCTCAAAGGAGGAGGAGGAGGAGGAGAGGGCGCTCCTCGCTGCCGCCTTCGGGCCCGCGCCCGTCGCCGCCTCCTCCTCAGCCTCTGCCGCTTCTCTCGCACCCGAGTGAACACGTTTCTTTTGTCTTTGTAAATGTATAGTGTTACACGCAGTGACTTGACGAAGAAAAGGAGAGAGAGAGGGGGGGAGAGAGCGAGAAAGATAAAAAGATATCACCTCAACCGCCGTGCAGCGTCGAGATGAACGTGACGCGGTCGCCCGCGCCGACCCTCGCCCCCGGCCCGCCGCACAGCTCCCAGTCCGCGTCGTTCACCAGCACCAGCACCCCGGGGCGCACCGTCTCGCTCCCCTTCACGAAGAGCATGTGCGCCTGGCCCGGGTCGGCGAGCGCGGCGGCGGCGGCGGCGACGCGGGCGACGGTTGTCGTTGAAGAGGTCCTCGAGGCTTGGTCGTCGTCGCCGCCGCCGTCGGAATCGCCGTCTTGGTCGCCCTGGTCGTCGTCGTCGTCGCCTTTCGTCCGCGCCACCGCCTCGACCTGCAGCCGCTTCTCCTTCTCTCCGTTGAAGATGGTGTCGAGGCCGCCGCTGAGGTGTCGATTGATTGAGAGAGGAGAGAGGGGGGGGGGGCAGAGAGAGTGAGAAAACCGAGGATCGATCTGCTGCTGCTGCTGATGATAGTGACGGCGAAATCAAGCCACAAGCACACAAGCAATCTCGCTTGTTAAATTGAGAGAGAAAGAGAGAGACGAGGCGGTCAGCGCCTCCTTACCAGAACTCGACTGTCACTGGGACCATCGCGGCATGCGAGGGCATGATGGAAAAAAGAGAGAGGCAGAGCAGCGAGAGGGAAAGAAGAACGAGGGAGAAAGAAAGGAAGCGACGAGCGAGAGTGAAGTGGAGGAGAGGAACGAAAACTGAAAAAGTCGACCTCTGTTCTTCCTCGCTTCGCACACCAGCTGCCATCAAGGGGAGAAACTTTTTTTCTTTCGGGGTTTTCTTTTGTTTTGTGTTCTGTTGCAATGAAAGTATAGACCGAGGGAGGGCAGAGCGGGGGGAAAGCAAAATTGTTGTATTTTGAATTTGATCTTAGTGGGGACGAAGTTTTTTCCCTCTATTTTTTCCCTTTTTGTGATGGTGATGATATAAAGACCCGAAGCGAGGCCGCGCCGTCCCCGTTCCCTGTCTATCCGCGCACGAAGGGGCGAAAAACGAGAGGAGGATGGAGGGAACGACGCGAGAAGATGAGGTTTGAATGAATGGGGGCGTTGGGGGAGGGGGGAAATCTCTTCTCTACCAAACGAAAAAGGTTGGGGAAAAATCGTGGGAATTTTTCCGGATACGCTTTGTGTTTTTGCTCTTTTTGCGCAAAGAGAAGCAGCTCCCTCCGCGAAGGAAAAAAGGCAATCGATTTGTGATGCTTTCCCTAGAAGAAGCAATGTTGTTGTAATGTATCGAATCGGAGAATCGGCTGAATCGGAGATCGACGGGCGGAGGTGAAGCCTCCCTCTGGCCTAGTTTTGTTGTCCCAAGATTTTTTCTCCTCTCAAAACACCACGGAGGCGTCCCTGCTGCCGCTCCCCGCCGCCGCGGGAGGGCCGAGGTCGAGGTCGTCGAAGAGAAAGGTGGCCTGCGGCGCGGGCGGAGGGGAAGCGGCGCTCGGGGGGCGGAGCTGCGGGAGCAGCAGCTCCTCCTGCTGCTGCGCTTGCCCGAACTTTCCGCCGCCGCCGCCGTCGCCGCCGCCACCGCCGCGGTCGGAGCGGCAGCAGCAGCTGCCCTCCTCCGCCCGCTCCGCCGCGGCCTTGAGCGCGGCGGCGTCCGAGGCCAGCGCGTCCCTCTCCGCCTGGGCAGCGGCGAGCTCGGCGAGCAGGCGCGCGGCGCCGGCCTGGCCCTGTCGTGTGTCGTTGTTGTAAGGCGGGTTGGGGGGGGGGGAGAGGGACGAGGAGTCAGAGAGGGGCCCTTGACAGGCTGTCGACCTTTTGCTCAGCTTCCGAGGGGCGCCGGAAATGATCGCGTGCCGACGAAAGAAAAAGCTCCCCCCCTCTTGAACGCGATCGGCCCTTTCCGGATTCGAATCCCTTGGGATTCGAGAGCCTTACCTGCTCGTCCATGAGCTGCTGGATGTCGCGCAGGCTGCCGCAGAGAGAGGATCGGTTGGCGTTGGCGGCGGCATTTGTGGCGGCGGAGAAAGATGCGGCCGAATTCATCATCGCTGTCGCGCCCACGGCGGCGCTCTCTGCTCTCCGCCGCGCCACGGCCGCGGCCGAGGCCGGCGTCGTCGGCGGGAGGCCCAGCCTCCCACCGCCGCCGCCGCCGCTCTCCGCCGAGCTCAGCTCCTCCATCAGGGAGGCCTCGTGGCCGAGGAGGGCGGCCATCCTGCGTTGTTTCGGCGGGGGGTTCGCGAGGGGGGTTCGAAAGGAAAAAAGAAGGTGGAGGAAGGTTAGCCAACGCGTTCTAGCGCGTTAGTCGTCGGCCGAAAATATCCAGCTTGCTTGCGAGATCAAGAGGCGCTGAGCTTTTTCCCAGGAGCGCAGAGAGGGGTTAGCACCGCTTTCCGCTCCTTTCGAATGCGCCGCCTGATCCGGTCGATCCGATCCTGGTCTCGACGCTGATCAGAGAGGAAAAGGAGAATCCAGAAAGGCGGCGCCGCGAGCGCGAACGTTCCAAGAGAACGCTCACCGCTCTTTCGCGTCGCGGACCGCAAGGTCAGTCTGGAAAAAAGAAAAAAAACTCACCGTGCCGGAGGGATCGAGATGGGGTCGCTCGACCGCGACAGCGGCGTGCTGCACCCGCTCGTCAGGTCGCTGTAGGACCTGTCCCTCCTCCTTCTCGAGTCGGAGAAGCACGGGGAAGCGTCCATCGCGGAGCAGGGCGTGGCGACTCCCGAGGGAGGGGGAGGCGTCGGGGTCTGCCGATGGCACGACGCCAGCGACAATGTCCGCGGGTCTTCTTCGGTCGCCCGCTTGGTCTTCAGCGCCGGGAGCGAGGGAAAACTGGTGTTCCTTGATCTCAGCAGCGTGGCCAGCGGGGAGTCTGCGGGCTTGCCGGGCGCCTTGCGCCGCCTTGCGGCGGCGCGCTCCCCGGCCGAGGAGGGGACGCCTTCGAAGCCGGCGACGATTCGGGGCGGCGAGGATGAGAGAGGTGAGGCGCCGCCCGCCGACGCCGCTCCTTCCTCTCCCCGCGAGCTCCCTCCGCAGGGGGTCCGAGGAGAAGTCGGCGCGCCGCTACCGGGGAGGTTTGGCTCCATTTCGGCTCGGGTCTCCATGCGGAAAAGCTTGCGCCTCTTTGATTCTTGAAGGAGTGCGAGAAATGACGAAGGGAGGGAGTCCAAGGCCGAGATCGCTTTGAAACAAAAACCCGAGAGAATCATGACCTCGAGAATCAAAGCTTTTCTTACAAACAAAACCCGAATCTACTGGACTGCCCCGACGACCCCGACGACGATCGTGATATCGTCCACTTTGCCTCCCAGCAGGGCTGCTGCTCCCCCGTCATCCTCGTCGTCGCTGTTCAACCCGCCGAAGAGCTTCGAGGCGAACGAAGACACCGCAGCCCCGAAGGAAGAAGCGGCGTCAAAGCTTTCCTTTCCTGCTGCTCCTCCTCGGAGGTCGACGCCGCACGCCGCCGCCTCGGCAGCGTAGGGGCTCGGGTAGGTCTCGTCGCGGCTGTTGGCGGCCGCGAGGAGGACGATCTTCTCAGCGATGTCCCTAGCGGAGAGGGAGAGAGGAGAAGAAGAAGAAGAAGAAGAGACGCTGTCGCCGCCGCCGCCGCCGCCGGCGTTCGCCCTCGGCGTCGCTTCGGTCGGGAGCAGCGCGAGCAGCTCCGCGGCCCAGCAGTTGTCGAAGACGCCGTCGGTGCCCAGGAGCACGACGTCGCCCTCCTCGAGCCCCTCGACCTCGAACGCCTCCCCGTCCTCGACCCCGTCGGACCACTCCACGTGCTCCGGCGCGGCGGCGAGCTGCCTGGGGCAGTCGAACGAGTGGGAGGAGGGCGTCGAGCGGAAGAGCACGAACCCCCTCCGGGCGACGAGGAGCGCGGCGTCGCCGACGGAGACGCCGTGGAGCGTCCCGGTCTCCGGGTCGAGGGCGGCGACGCAGGCCGTGGCGGACCCCGGGAGGCGCACGGCGGCGTGCGCGGCCGCGAGGGCGCGCTTGGGGATCTCGGCGGCCTCGGCGGGCGGCGGCGGGGAGGGGGCGGAGGGGGGGGCGGGCGGCGGGGAGTCGGGCGGGGACGCGCCGCCGTGCTCTCCGCGCGACGGCGGCGCTCCCTCCCGCGCCGCCGCGGCCGCAGCCGCCGAGGCGCGAGAGGCCACCGAGGAGGAGGAGTGGGGGGGCGCCGGGGCCCCTCCTCCCGCGGCCTCGAAGCACGCGATCGGCACCCCGGGAAAGGAGCCGCCACCCCCGGAGGCGGCGGCGGCGGCGGGGCCGCCCCCGCCCCGCCCCGCCGCCCCCCGCGCGGCCGCGAGCGACGCCGGGGTCACTAGCGCCGGCGCGGTCCCTTCGGCCGCGGCCCGCGCCGCCGCCATCAGCTCGCGGGCGTATTCCGCGGGGCAGACGCCGGACTCGGCCCACCCGCCGACGCCGTCGGCGATCCCTGTCGGTTCAAGGTTTTGTTGTTGTTTTGGAAGATTTTGATATTCTCTTTTCCTTTTTCCGTCGTCCCGCCCTCGAAGAGAACGGGGGGGAAAAAAGAAGGAAAAACTCACCGATCGAGCTGGAGACCGGGGAGCAGAACCACGCGTCCTCGCCGCCGTAGTGCGCCTTGTCCGGGTGTGCCAGGGCGGCGGAAGCGACGAAGAGGCCAAGGCGCCTTTTGTCCTTTTTGCCGCTGCCCGAGGAGGAGGAGCTTTGCTGCGTTGGCGCCGCAGGGGGCACGACGACGACGAGGGGAGAGAGAGGAGCAGTAGCAGCAGCGGCAGCAGCAGCCTCCTCCTCTTCACCTTCTTCCTCTGCCTCCTCGCTCGGGGAGGCAACAGCTGCTGCTGCTGCTGCTGCTGATGCTGCTGCTGATGCTGATGCTGATGCTCCACCGTCGTCGCTTCCAAACGCCCGCCGCGCGGGCAAGGTCCTCCGCCTGCTGTTCCGGCGGGCGGGGGCTGTTTGTTGGTTGTTGAGGTGTGACAAAAAGAGAAAAGATAGAATCGGTCAAGGCGAATTGCACCTGCCGTCTTGTGCCTTTCACACGCCTCTCTTCTGCAATTGACCTTTTCAAACCCCCGCAGCGAGAGGGCAGAGCGATGCCGGATCTTCTACGGTGAGAAATGCAAAGCAGGGAGACGGTTCGCTTGGTTTCCTCACCTCGATCGGCCCGCGAAGGAGCGAGCGTCAAGGTCGGCGTCGGCGTCGATGCCGCCGTGGCCCGAGGCGTCGTCGATCTCCTCCGGCGAGCAGAGTCCGCGGTCGCCGCCGCAGGGAGCGGCGAGGCCGTGAGCGTGAGCATCGGTAGTTTTCGTTGGTCTCCCGGGCCCTGCAATTGGTAGCGATGAAGAAGGAGCAGGAGAGACGCGAAGAGAGACTTTTCTGAGAGGCGTCGAATTTGGCGAACAAGGGCGATAGGAAAATGAAATGCCCGACCCCTCGCAACTTTGTTTTTCTCCTTCTTTCCCCACGTCTAGTTTTACAAACCCGCCGTTTCCTCCCTCCCCAAAATGAGCCTCAGCCTGATGGGCCCCCTGAATTCTCGCGGGCCCGGGACAGCGACTCCCCCCTGCGTGATCTCGAGCTGGCCCCTCTCGGCGAGCCGCGCCGCGGCCTCCCTGACCGCCGGCATCCGCCTCCTCCAGTCCCTATCGCCGCCGCCTGTGCCTCTGCCTCTCTTCTCCCCCAGGAGCATCCTTCGCGGGACCTCGCTCGGGCAGCAGGTGGTTCCGGGCCTGCGGGAGCGCAGGAGGGAGAGGATCGCGGCCTCGAGCTCGGCGACGACGCTGGGATCGGACTCGGAGGCCTCAGAAGAGGTCGGGGTCGAGGTCGAGACTGCCGAGGGCGGGGGGCCAGGGCACTCATCGCCTGCTTTCTCCGCCGAGCTGCTGCTCCTCTTCTTGATCGTTTTCTGCCTCGAGGTTTTCGCTGCATTGATACCGCCTCTGGGCCTCTTCGCGGGCATCTGGACTTTAAAGTTCAAGCGGAAGAAGAGCCGCGTGAGCCCAGCATTGAAAAAAAAAAAGCAAAAAAAACACTTCTGTTGGTCGACAGTCCACGACGTCGACTCTTTGTTTTCTCACTACTTTCGATTTCTTAGAATCGGAAGAACGGCTTTTCCTTGCTAGCTTTCCGCGTCGCTCCTACTAAATGTCCGCCCACTCCGCGGACTGGCGCCGCATCGTCGAGGGGCTCGCCCTCGTCGCGGGGCGAGTCGCCGCGGACAGCAGGCTGGCGGGGAGGCTAGCGAGCGCCGCGACGAAGGGAGGAGCGGCGGCGAAACCGAAAGCGTCGGCGGCATCGACACCATCGCCAACGCCTCCAGACTCCTCCGCTGCCGTCCTCTCGGCGGCGCAGGCGGTCCTCCGCGAGGCACAGCAGCGCCTCTCCGAAGCCTGGACGGCAGCGGAGAGGCTCCAGAAGCCGGCGCAGGAGGCGGCAGCGGAAGCGATTTCGATGTCGACTTCGACCGGGGGGTTGCTGGCCGAGCGGCGGCGCCCGCTCCGGGCGCCGGCGTCGGCTCCCGTGCCCCTGTCCTCCGCGTCCGCTTCGCTCCCGGCGGCCTCGGGGCGCAGCCTGACGTTCTCGAGCCTGCCCTCTGGGATCGGCTCCTCCTCCTACTACGCTCTATCGACGCCGCCGCCGAGGGCGCGGGACCCAGAGGCAGAGGGAGAGGGAGCCGGAAGCCCTGCCCCCTTCGCCTCCACTGAGCGCCGCGTCCCTTCCTCGGCGCTCGGGCGGGCCCTCGGCTTCGCGCGCCTGGGCGTGTCGATGGTCGCGGGGGCCGCTGTCGACAGGCTGTCCGCGGCGATGAGCGGAAGCGCAGGAGGAGGAGGCGGGGGGAGCGGCAGCTCCTCCCCCTCGTCTCGGGGCCCTCGGTCTTCCCCTCCGGCGCCCCACCAGCTCGTCTCGGAGGCGTCCGCCGAGCGCCTCGCGGCGGCGCTGTGCCGCATGCGCGGCGCCGCGCTCAAGCTCGGGCAGATGCTCTCGATCCAGGACGACGCCCTGCTCCCGCCCGCGCTCGCCTCGGCGCTGGCGAGGGCGAGGGCCGGAGCGGACATCATGCCGCGGTCGCAGCTGCGGGCGGCGATGAGCTCGGAGCTCGGGCCGCGCTGGAGGGGGGAGGAAGGGGGCGAGGGGGGCCTGTTCGTCGAGTTCGAGGACCGGCCGATGGCCGCGGCGTCGATCGGGCAGGTGCACAGGGCAACGGTGGTCCTGGAGGAGGAGGAGGAGGAGGGCGAGGAGCGGGAGGCGTCGGAGGCGGAGGGAGGGAACGAGGCGGGGAAAGGGGGCGCAGACGGCGAAGAGACGAAAGTGAAAGGGGCATCGAAAAAGGAAACGATGGCGGTCGCGGTGAAGGTGCAGTACCCCGGGGTCGCCGACTCGGTCGTGGCAGACGTCGACAACCTGCTGCGGGTCGCTTCGCTGACGGGTGAGCTTTTTCTTCTTTCGTTTCGATTTGTTTGAGAGCGAGAGGGAGAGAAAGAGAGAGCGAAAGAAAAAACTAAAAAAAACTTGAAAAAAAAACAGGAGCCCTCCCCCGCGGCCTCTTCGTCGAGGCCGCCGCCGCCGTCGCCAAGAAGGAGCTCGCCCTCGAGTGCGACTACCTCCGCGAGGCCGCCTGCGCCGAGCGGTTTTCGAAACTGCTGAAATCGGACACGACGGGGCTCGCGGAGGCGGTGCGCAGCCCGCGGGTCATCCGCAGAGTCAAAGGCGGCGGCGTCGTCACGACGGGCCGGGTCTTGACGACCGAGCTCGTGCCCGGGGTCCACATCGACCGCGTGGCCGCGATGCCCCAGCGCGTCCGCGACGCCGTGGGCACCACGCTGCTCCGTCTCACGCTGCGGGAGCTGTTCCAGTGGCGCTTCATGCAGGTACCACATATTTTTAACATTTTGCTCTTTATTCTTCGACTCGAAAGGACGAGGAGGAGCGGCTCGCCGACGCCCTGTTTTTTTTCTCTTTTTTTTAGCCACACAAAGAAACTGGCCCGAGAGACGCCCTGTGCGCCTCGCGCGGGGGCTCCTTCCGAGCGCGAAGTCGAACAAGCTCACGCGATCTTTTCCTCTTTCATAAAAAAAAAACAAATCAACAGACGGACCCCAACTGGGGAAACTTCCTCTTCGACCCCGCGTCGGGAGTGCTCTGCTGCGTCGACTTCGGCGCCTGCCGCGACTTCCCCTCGAGCTTCGTCGATCCGTACCTGGAGATGGTCGTCGCCTGCGCGAGGGGCGACGGAGGGCAGGTGCTGCTCAAGAGCAGGGAGCTGGGGTTCCTGACGGGCGACGAGGCGCGCGTGATGGAGGAGGCGCACGTCGCCGCCGCCTTGCAGGTCGGGAGGCCCTTCTCCGCCGAGGCCGCGGAGGTGATCGCTGACGAAAGCGAGAACGATGCGGAGAGGAGCCTGTTGCCCGTCTACGACTTCGGCAAGGCGCGAGGGCTGACCTCGGACGTCGCCCGCCAGGGCCGCATCATGCTCGAGCACCGGCTGGCGCCGCCGCCGGAGGAGGGGTACTCCCTGCATAGGAGGCTCTCGGGGGCGTTCCTGGCGTGCATCAAGCTCAAGGCGCGGGTCCCGGCCGCGGCGCTGCTGGAGGAGGCGGTGGCGCTGTGGGAGGAGGAGCACGGGAGGAGGCTGGGGCAGGAGAAGAGCGGTGTCGTTGGAGGAGGAGGCGAAGAGTTGAAGAAGAGTGGCGTGGCAACGGCGGCGGCGGCGGAAGCAGTAGCCTGATTTCTTTTTCTTTTTCTCTCTCTCTGGATTCATTCATTTCCAGAATTTGTAGCATCAGCGTTCGTTACATATAGAACAGGTTGAGTAAAGTTTTTTCAAGAAAATGCGGTTTTCCAAAAGTTGAAGAGAGAGAAGAAGAAGAAGAAGAAGAAGAAGAAAGAGAAGAAGAAGGAGAAGAAAAAAAACTCTCCCTCTCTCACTCCTCACTCTCTCTCTCTCTCACTCCACTCTCTCTCTCTCTCTCTCTGACGTCCTCCCTCCGCTCCCCTCGAATCTCAAAGCTGCCTCCTCTCCGTCCACCCCGCGGCGTCGAGCCTCGGCCCCTGGGCCCGCGCCCTCGAGACGAAGTCGCGCCAGGCGCGCTCCGTCGCCCTCTTCTCTTCGTCGGACTCGCCCCCGTCGTCGCCTTGGCCCCCGCCGTCGCCCTCGCCCCCGCCGTCGCCGCCGCCGCCTCTGCTTCCCGGCGACGAGAACGCCCGCCGCTCGCGCAGCGGCGGGCTCCAGAGGCTCTCGCTCGTCGCCAGCAGCCGGGGGAAGAGCATGTAGGCGGCCGTGGCCTCGTTGGGGACGTACTCGGTCCAGAGGCAGGCCTGCCCGCCGAGGATGCGCGCGTGAGAAGATTGAGGGAGGGGCACGCGGCGGAGGCGGAACCTCTGGGTCTTTTTTTGAGCGCCGTCGGCAACACACCTCGCCGCCGCCGCCGCCGCCGCCGCCGCGGGGCCCGCGACCTCTTCCTCCTCCCCGGCCGCCGCTCTCCCGACGACGGCGCCCCCTGCTCCGCTCATCGTCGCGGCGCCGTCCTCGCCCTCGTCCGCCGAAGAGGCCATCGCGAGGCTCGCGCCGTACGGCGGAGGAGGGGCAGCAGGAGGAGGAGCGGGGGGCGGCCGGGGAGGCGGGACGGGCGGCTCCCCTCCCGCGCCGGCGGCGGCGGGGCGCGACGAGACCCCGCCGCCGCCGGCGGCGGGGTCGCCTCCGCCGCTTCCGCCTCCGCGTCCTGCGGCGGCGTTGCTCTCCATCTCCGACATCGAGCGCCGGGAATCTCCTCCCGCTGCTCCGCCGCCGCTCGCCAGAGTCAGCTCCTCGCTGTGGGCCCGGCCGTCGCGGTCGCCGCCGGCGCCGCCGCCTGCCACTCGAGCCCGCGCCTCTTCTCCTCCTTTCTCCGCCGTTCCCTCCTCTCCTTCTTCTTCCTCTCCTTCCTCGACGGCCACCGCCTCGTCGATTATCAAAGGGTCGAACTCCCAGCAGTCACGCAGCGTCAGCGTCGCGTACCACGCCCCTGGCTCCTCGCTTTCGACGTTTTCGTCTTCTTCGACAGTTTTGCCGCCGACGGCCTCCCGCTCGCCGACCTCTCTGGTTTTTTCTTCAATCTTTTCGGCCGCCTGCCGGTAGTCGAGGTAGCACCTCCCCGCGGGGCACATCACGACGTCGCGGCCCTCGGCCGCCGCCCTGGCTCCGGGGGCCCCGCCACCGCGCCAGCACATGACGACGGAAGAGGGGGAAGAGGAAGGAGGAGGAGGAGGGGTCGGAGAAAGAGGAGGAGGAGGGGCGGGAGCGCCGGCGTTTGCGCCGGCGCCGGTGTTTCCCGCTGTTGCTTGGCTTCTCGCCGCAGCCGCCGCCACCGCCCTCCCTTCCCCCTCCGCCTCGGCCACCGCCCGCCTCGCCGCCGTCTCGGCGTCGAAGGCGTCGCACCAGGCCACGCTCCTCCTGCCCAGGGAGCGGAGGGCGGCCTCGGCGCGAGAGACGAACCACGAGTGGAGGAGCTCGCCCCTGAAGAGGAGGCCCCCCGCTCCCTCCGCGCCCCCTCCGCCGGCCGCCGCCCCTCCCTCGGAGAGCGGCGGCAGCAGCAGCCCCGCGGCCCTGTCCCGGCACCCGCGGCACCGCCCCCAGGCGCCGAAAGGGACCTCGTCGCCCCCGATGTGGACGAACCGCGAGGGGGCGAAGAGCGCCGCGGCGAGGGCCACGACCGAGTCCGCGAACGCGAGCGCGAGGGGGCTGGAGGCGCAGAGGACGTGAGGGTGGACGCCCCAGTCGGTCGGGACGGCGAAGGGCCGGCGGCGGCGGCGGTTTCGGCTCGGGGAGTGAGGTTGGTGTCGCCGCCGGTGCGCGGTGCTGTCGCTTTCGTCGCCGTGGTCGCCGCCGGCGGCCTCTCCTCCTCCCCCCCCCCCTCCCCCTCCCCCTCCCCCCGCTCCCCCGCCCCCGAACTCGCACGAGAGCTCCGGGTACGCTGCGATCGCGGCCCCGCAGTGGCCCGGGAGATCCACCTCGGGGACGACTGACACGTGGCACTCGGCCGCGGCCTCGAGGATGCGGCCGATGTCTCGCGCGGAGAAGCGGCCGCCGGCGCGGACGCGCCGGCGCCGCCGGCTGCGCCCGCGGTCGGCCCCCCTCGTCTCCTCGCCTCCTCCTCCGCCCTCGGAGGCGGAGGCGGAGGCGGAGGCGCGGGAAGAGCTGCTCTCTGCCTCGGAGGAGGAAGGGGAAGCGCCGAGGGCCTCGTCGCCCTCCGATTCCCCTTCCTCCTCCTCTCCTTCCCCGTGCTCTCGCTCGCTCGCCGCCGCCGCCGCCGCCGCCGCCGCCGCCGCCGCCGCCGCTGCTGCTCCCTCCTCCACCGCCTCCTCCTCGGCCTCGCCCTCCTCCTTCCGCCTCCGCCTCCGCCGCCGCCGCCGCCGCCTCTCTGCCCTATACGCCACGGCCTCCCTCCTGCTGTCCCCGCGCCAGGCCCCAAGCTCAGAGATCAGAGGGAAGGAGCCCGAGAAGGAAGGGGAGGGAGGGGGAGAGGGAAGGGCAGCTGCCGCCGCCGACGGCGGCGGCGGCAGCAGCGGCAGAGGCGCTCCCTCCATCGCTCCCCCCTCTCTTCCTTCGACGCCGCCGCCGCCGCCGCGGCTCCCCGCGTCGCCGTCGCCGTCGCGGGGGGCGGGGAGCCTCCACCCCTGGTCGTCGACGAGGTGCAGGTGCAGCACGTTGAGCTTGAACGAGGCGATCGCGCGGACGAGGTCGACGACGAAGCGAGCGGGGAAGAAGTGCCGGGCGACGTCCAGGAGGAGCCCGCGCCAGGCGAAGCGCGGCGCGTCCGCGACCTCGAGGCAGGGAATCGCCAGGGAGGCGAGAGGAGACGGGGGCGGGGCGCGCGGCTCCGGGTCCAGGCGCGGGCGCCGCCGCCGCCGCCGCTGGCCAAAGCGCGGCGGCGGGAGGAGCTGCCCAAAGGTCTGGACGGCGTAGAAGGCCCCCGCCGGGCCCGCGGCCCGAATCGCCAGCGCGCTCGGGGTCACCTCGATCTCGTAGCCCTCGGAGGCTCCCAGCGGGTGGGAGCTCAGCGAGGGCGCGGCCCCGGGCGCGACGGTGACGGAGACGGCGACGGCGGCGGGAGGAGGCACGCTCCCGAAGGAGGGCGACGACGACGATGACGACGACGATGCCGAGAGCCCTCTCGCCCGGAGCTCGCCCGCGAGGAGCTCCGCTGCCGCGTCCGATGCCCCTCCCTCCGAGCTCGAAACTACCGTGACGTGACCCTGGAGCACGCACTCGCCTGGGAGCCGCTGGAAGCGCCAGGGCTCGGGGAGGAGGAGGAGGCCTTGCGAGCTGGGCATCGCGCGATCGAGCCCATTGAAGACCTGAGAATGTGACCTCGGCTTGGGTCTGACTGTTGCCCGTCACATCTCGCTCGGAAGGCGCCCCATCAAAAAAAAAAAGAGGAAAAGGAGAGAAAGCCCACGACGACTTCAGCTTTCCCCTCTCTCGCTCGCTCGCTCGCTCGCTCGCTCGCTCAGCGCCTCGCTCCGCGCTTTCACTCCCAGAGACGCAGACTCCCTCCTTCTGTCCTCTATTCCACCGAGCACGCGGCGCGAACAAAAGAGAACACTCCCTTTTATTTTAAACGCCCGAGCCGCAAAGGCAATCAAGCCGTCGCCCCGCATTTGGCCGCCGCCGCTCTTTCTTTCGCGACCCCCGGCCATTCCCCCTTCTAAAAAAAAAAGGAAGAGGAGCTCCCCCGAGACAACCATGGCCTTCCGCGTCGTCGACGTCGAGGAGGACGTCCGCCTCTCCCCGCATGACCTCGGCCGGCCCCTCGCCGAAGCCCTGACCGACTCCCTCTCCAAGAGCCTGGTGGACAGGGTCGTGCGCGGCCTGGGCCTCGTCGTCGCCGTCGTCGGCGTCGGCGCCGCCGAGGGCGGCGTCGTCCACGCCGCGGGCGGCGACGGCTCGGCGCACTGGCGCGTCGCTGCGAGGCTGGCTACGTTCCACCCCCGGCCCGGGGACGTCCTCGACGGGCAGATCGTCGAGGCGGGGCCGCGGCTGGGGCTGCGGCTGGCCCTCGGGGGGTTCTTCGACGACGTCGTCGTGCCGCCCGACGGGCTGCCCTCGCCGAGCACCTTTGTGGCGGCGCGGGCCCTCCCCGGACCCGGTACCGCCGCCGCTGCCGCCGCCGAGGGCGGCGGCTGCTGGATGTACCGCCCGCCGCCGGACGGTGACGAGGAGGAAGAGGCGGAGGGGCTCGAGATGGCGCCGGGGGCGGCGGTGAGGTTCCGCGTGCGGGAGGTGAGGTTTGAGCGGGGGCCGGCGCCGGCGCTTGCCGCCGCGCCGGGCGGCGGAGGGAGGGCCGCTGCCGCTGCTGCCGCTGCTGCCGCTGCTGCTGCTGTTTTCCCTTCGGACGCTCCCTTTGCGCCGTTGGTCGTCATCGGGGACATGGACGGCGTCGGGCTGGGCCCGAATAGCTGGTGGGCAGACGAGGAGGAGGAGGAGGAGGAGGAAGACGACGGCGACGGAGAGGGAGGAAGAGCGGAGTAAGAGAGAGAGAGGGGGAGAGAGAGAGAGACGAGGAAAGGAAAAGAAATGAAAAAAAAACTGTAAAAACTGAAAAACCTCTTTCGAGTGGTCGAATGGTGAAATTGCTGTGTATCCTTTTACACGCGCGTTGTTGAGAGATTAGAGAAAAACGGAATCGAATCGTGGGTGGATGAAAGAAACGCTCTTTTAAGTTTTGAAACTCTCCCTTCTGTTTTTTGTTCTGTTGTTGATGTTTTTTCCTTTGCTCCCTCTCTCTTTGCTCTCTCCCTCGAGACAAAAACTCTCCCTCTCTCTTTTCTTAACGCCCAAAAATGGTGCATAATTGCTCCTTGGAACTGAGGATCCCTCAAGGACCGCCGCGCGTTGCCTTAATTTTGATTATCGAACCACTTTAATCTTTTTTGGATTTTTTAGGTTTTTTTCTGGAAAAGCAAATTTTGGAAACGTTATTCAAAAGCGTCGATAAAAAAGGCAAGGCGCGGCAAGCAATCAACAGAAAAGACGAAATAAAAGAGATGAAAATATCCATAGAAGAAAGATAGGAAAGGAAACGGGGGAAAATAGGTAGAAGAGCGTTTTTTGGAAAGTTCGGAACGATGATCAAAAGTGGTGGTGGGGATGGAGTTGGTGGTGGTGTATAAACTTCAATCTTGTTTTCCTTCGAGGGGGGAGATAAAAAGAAAAGGCAAGGGAAAGCTAGCCAATGGCTGGGCGTTTCTTTCCTTTCCCTCCACTTTTGTGGTAGGGAGGGGGGGATAGGGGGATTGGATCATCGTTCGGTCATGGAGGGTGCTTCTTCTTTTTATATTAGTTTTTTTCTCGTTTTTCCTTTTGTTTTGTTCCGGTCGTCTTCCTTTATGGATATTCTCATGTCTTCGTCGTCGTCCTCCTTTGGATTTATTTCTTCAGTCGCGAGGGGTCATCGCGATGACTTTAAGCGCCGCGGGGGTGCTCGGCAGGCTCGCCTTCGCAACGTCGTAGAAGATTTCGGGGACGGCAACGGCGGCGACGACGGGCGAGGCAACGGCGACGGCGACGGCCAGAGGAGCCGACGAAACCGAAACCGCTCCTCCTCCCAACGAGGGCCGCGCCTTGGGCGTCGCGGCCAGCGCGCGCAGCAGCTCGGCATTACAGCCCGAGAAGTCCATCGAGGCTGAGCGCGGGGCAACAACGGCTTCCCCTTCGACAACGGCGGCAGCGGCCTCCTCGGCGGTCGAGGCCGAGGCAGAGACCGACTCCCCGAGAGAGTCCGAAGAACTCTCGACAACCGCCGGGGCAGTCTCGCTCTCGAAAGCGCCCTCGGCGCGGGTCACCGCCACCTCGGTCTCCTCTGTGTCCCAGGTCAGTCGGGAGGCCGGGAGCACCAGCAGCGGGACCAGGCGCGAGGAACGGCCGATTGCGTTGCCGCTGTTGTCGGCGTCGGCGATGGCGGCCAGCGTCGAGCGGAGCGCGCCGAGCAGCGAGCCGGCGTCCGACGAGAGGACGCCGCGCACGACCGACGAGATGCGGCGGCGCACTCCGCGGCGGCGGCGCAGGGTCTTGGTCCTATTCTCCTGCTTCTGGGCCACGGAGAATCTGTGGCGGCGGGCGGAGGCGGCCTCGGCGTCGTCGGACGCCGAGGTCGGCGTCGCGGGCGAGGCGGCGCCGTCCGACGACGACAAAGTGACGATCGTCTCTCCCGGGCTCTCCACGGAGGCGGCGGCCTCCGCTCCTGCGCCTCCCGCTCCTCCCCCGAGGTCGTAGCCTCCGTACGCTCCGTCGGTGTCGTCCTCGGCGTCCTCCTCCTCCTCCTCGGTGCTGCTGGGCCCCAGGTCGAACTCCGGCCACTCGCACGTCTGCTGGCCCGCCCCTACGGCCTCGCCCCCGAGGCCGCCGCCGCCGCCCTCGGAGGCCTTCCTGTCCCTGCTCCGCTGGAGCCTCCGCGCGTGCCTGCCGGCATCCGCGGCCGAGGCCGCGATCGCGGCCTCGGTCTCCTTGGTCGCCGCGATGGGGAGCACGAGCTGTGGCACGGAGAAGGTGCGGGCGACCCTGCTGCGGAGCGAGCGCTGCTGCTGCTGTTGTTGCTGCTGCTGCTGCTTCTGAGCTGCGGCGGGAGCCGGAGTCGCCGGAGTGGCGGCGGCGACAACGGCGGCGGCGGCGGCGGCAAGCGGAGCCACGACAGGAGCTGGAGCAGGAGCAGTGTCCGCGGCGGCGACGGCGATCTCAGAGCCGACCTCGATCGGGTGAGACTCCACCGACGAGCTCCTTCTCCTCGAGGCGTCGTCGTCTCCTCCCCTGCGAAGGGCCTCGGCTTCGGCGGCAGGGGGAAGGGGAGGAGAATAAGCCGGAGAGGGAGGAGAGGGGGGAGAGGCCTCTTCCTCCTCCGCGGCGACGGAAACGACGTCGGCTGCGGCGGCAGCCGTCGCACCAGCCGCGGCGGCGGTCGGCGCGCGAGAGGAGGAGCTCCTGCGGGCAAACCCGAGCGACCTCAACAGCGAAGACGGGCCGCCTCCAGCAGCGGAGCTCGCGCGCCTGAGCTCCCTCCTGGCGGCGGCGGCCGCGGCCCTCTCGTCGGCGCGCGCCCGCTTGGCCGCGCCCGCCACCGCCGAGAGCGCAATGGCCCGGGCCGCGGCGCGGCCCGTCGCCTCCTCGGCGCGGACCCTGACGAGCTCGAGCTTCTCGACCACCGCCCGGCGACTCGCGGCCTCGTCGTCGGCCAGCGCGGAGCGCACGGCCGTCGCGATGGAGCGCGCCGCGATCGAGCGCGCGGCGAGCGCTGCCTCGCGGTCGCCGCGGGCCGCCGCGGCGCGAGTGGCGCGGTCGACGGCGCGCTGCTTCCTCGACACGAGGAACTGCTGCTGGAGCTGCTCGGAGGCGGAGGCGGAGGCGGGGGGGCCGGCGGCGGCGGGGGCGACGGCGGGGGCGGCGGGAGCGGCACGGACGACGAGCTCCTCCTCCTCGATCCCGGGCGAGGCGGCGGCGACGGGGGTGGCGGCGACCAAGGGCGGCTGGCGAGGGATCGCGAGGGCGTTTTTCTTCCCCTTCTTTCCTCCCTTGTTCGCCTCTGGAGCAGTGGCAGGAGCAGGTTTAGGGGCAGCAGCGGGAGTCGGAACGGCGGCGGCTGCGACGGCGACGGCGACGGCCTCTACCCCCGCCGCTTTCACTTGCTCCTCCTCGTTGGGCTCCTCGATCTCGAGCTCGAGCCGGGCCTCCTCCTCCTCCTCCTCCTCCTCCTCCTCGTCCTCATCCACGGGAGCAGAAGGGAACAAGACCTCGGGGGCGGCGGCGACGACGGCGGCGGCGGCGGGAGCGGGAGCGGGGACAACAGGAGCAGCAGAAACCGCCGGAGCAGCAGCCGCCTTCTCCTCCTCAACGACGGCGGCGGCGGCGGGGGCGGGCCGCACGCTCGCGCTCGCCTTGCGCCCGCCGCTGAAGAACCCAGAGAGCGAACGCATGCGCCCGGGAGGGGCCGTGGCAGCGGAGTCCGGGCGAGGGGACCCCGCTCCCTGAACAACGGGGGCGAACCCGCCCCCGTTGTTCCGCGACGCGGCGAGCCGCGCCTCGGCCGACGCGACCTGCGCCGCAAACGCGCCCCGCCTCGGGCTGAGGGGCGGCGTGCGGAGCCTGCCGCCGCCGCCCCAGAAGGCGCGCTCCTTGGCGCGCTCAAAGATGCCCGCGACGAGCTTGCGGACGACGAGCTCGTCGGCGGTGAGCTGTTGGAGAGGAGGTGGGTTGTGTTGGTTTTGAAGGGGGGGGAGAGAAAGAAGGGGGGGGAGAGAAAGAAGGGGGGGGTGAGATTTGGAAAGAGTCGGGGGAGGGGGGGGGGGGGCAGCTCCAAGCTTGCTCCCCCTCGAATGCCATGATGCCCCCCAAGACGCGCGCCTCTCTTATCGCCCCTCCCGAGCTCTTTCTTCGGCTCTCCTCTCCGTGACCGCACACAACGTTATCTCGATCGATATTCCATGCGAAAAACGAGCGGAATAGCAGCAGCGCAAGGCAAAAGAGAAGAGGTAACGCATTCGCAAACTCTCGCCCTCTCTCTCACTCGGCGCACGAAAAATTCTTTCGACCCCCCGCTGACCGAAAAAACTAGGCAAACACCATTCATCCTCACCTTGAGCGACGGCCTCGCGCTCCCGTGCTGCACGGAGTCAACCCCGGCGGTAGCAGACTCCTTCAGGTCCTTGAGAATGCTCGCCGCCTTGACGGTCCGCGAGCGCACCCCGAAGAAGTCGTCGTCGTCGAGGAACGCCGGCGAAGCGGAGGGGCGCGTGACGTTCCATCCCGTCGCGACGGGCGCGACCGCCGCCGCGGGCGTCGGGGCCGACGACGGCGCCGCCGACGACGATTTGCTGATGTTGTTCGAGGGGCGGAACACAGTCCAGCCCTCGGACATCTTTATTTATTCAAACGAGGAAAGGAAGCTGTTTTTGATGTGGCGGTTTGAGAGAGAAGAGGGACGAGGAGGAGGCGGGTGAGGCGAGGGCCGGGGAGGAGGAGGGGAAGTTCGGAAGGCGAGAGAGGGCGCGCCCGGGGGGGAGCAAGCAGAGAGAGGTCGGTTTGCTCGCGCCCGACGCAATGGTTGGCTTCGAGTACGCCCCCTTGCGGGCTTTCCCCCAGCTCGATTCCCGCTGTTTCCGCAGTCGATGAGCACTCTGCGGCGTGAGGGACGCACCGGGAGGAAGAAAGGGAGGGAGCAAGCCAGAGAGCACACTGCTCCGAGAGCGTAGCTCGTGCCTTGTAATCGGGGGGGGCGGGGGGTCTCAATGTCAAGAGGTCGGGTTCAAAAAGAAAAAGGCAAATGTGAGAGCAAGTCGAACTTCGGAATTTTTTTCCATTTATTTCTCTTCTCCGGTTTCGGGTCTCTCTCGCAATCCCTCTCTCCCTGTCTCTCTCATCGGCCATGCATTCCTCTCGTCTCTCGATGCAGAGGCACGCGCCCTGCGCCATGTCGTCGGCTGCGTGGCGTCCCTCGTCTGCGACTCCTCGGCGACCAAAAACGGCGACAACGACGACGACGACGCTGCGACCCTCGCCTTCATCATCAATCCCATCGACGTCGCAACCTTCTCAGCGCCTTCGCATCTCCTCGTCCTCCTCCTCGTCGGGGTCCATCTGGGACTCCGAGGTTGTCCAGAAGGAATTCGAAGTAATGATGCGCGACTTCGCAGACGTGAGCAATTGGCGGTTGAATTGTTGGAGGAGAAGAGACAGAGCAGCGAAAAGGAGGTGCGCCTTGGGCAGAAAACAACCTCGAACTCAACCTCTTTCTCCTTTCCCAAAACAAAGAAATCATTTCAGATGATGAGGCTCCAGCGCGGGTTCCCGGACTTCGATCTCGACGGCAAGGAGATCTACCTGGACAAGGTGAGAGGAGAGTGTTTTTCTTTTGGAATCGGAGAGAGAGGGGGAGAGGAGAATAGAGGTCGAGATGTCTTTCTCGTCTTATTCGCTCACCGTCTCTCTCTCCTCTTCTCTCTCTTTCCCTCCTCTCTCTCCGTCGTCTCTCCCCCTCCTCCTGCCCCCCAATACTCAGCTCGATGGCCTCTCCGAGAGGATGCGCATCTTCGTTACCAGGATGCGCCTGTCCGGGGACGGGGAGGCGAAGGAGTGGCTGCACCTGGTGAGAGAGGAGTTGAAACGTGTTTTCTCTCTTTTTCAGCGCTTTTTCCCCCCTGTCGCTGCCTTTTTTCCCTCTTCTTCTCTGACCTCGAAACCTTCCCCCCAAAAAAATACAAAAACAAAACAAAATCCAGCTCAACATCCAGCTCCTCGAGGCCGGTCTCAGCGTCGACACGTTGCAGGAAGGGTAAGAAGAGAATTTCTTGAGAGAGAGAGAGAGAAAAAGAAAAAGAGATCGAAGAGAGAAAGGAAAGGGAGAGGGCGAGAAAGTAAAAGAACAGAACTTTCTCACCACCCCCTCTCTCGCTCTCTCTTTTGTTCGATCCCAAAAAAACAAATCAGCCTCAAGAGCTCCACCGACATGATGCGAGAGTGCGTCGCCGCCGAGCGCCTCGCCTCCTCGGCGGGTCCCGAGGCCGCCAAGCTCTTCCGCGAGAGGCTCCGGAAGCAGTTCGACGGCATTCCCGACGTCTCTAAAATCCTCACGGAAGACCCAGAGGTCGCCGCCGCTCTCTCCGACCCTCTGGTGCTCGCCGCGATCAAGGACGCGATACGGCTGAGCGAGTCCGAGATGGAGCAGAAGTACGGGGGGAACGAGCGCGTGATGCTGGTGGTAAGGAAGCTGTTCGCGGCGCAGAGGCCCGAGTGAAAGAGCGCCTCTGCGCCTCGACAAGGTCTTCGCTTTTTTTCCTTCCCCTCGGTTTCCGCTTTCCTCTTCTTCTATTGCTGTGTAATTGCTTCTTCTTTCCTTTGAAGTGTCATCCGTGAAAAAAAAATCTTTCTAATGGACATTTCTTTTGTTTTTCTGTTTGCAGAGACGGAGGGAGCAGTAAAGAAAGAACGAACGAAAAACGCACAGAGAAGCAGAGCTGAAGAAAAAAAGCAACCTCGAGCTCCTTCTCAGCTCTCCCGCTCGACAACACTCGAAGGCGAAGAAAGGAACTTCTTCAGCGCCTCGCACGCCGCGCTCTCGGCCCCGTCGAGCCTCGGCGCGTCCCAGGCCAGCGCGGAAACGGCCGCCTGCTCCGCCTCGAATGCTTTCGCGGGGTCGGGAGCGGCGGCCGCGGCTCCTCCAGCCCCCCCCATCCCCATCGACATGCGCTGCATCGACGCCTCGTCGATCACGCCGCCCTCCCGGAACGCGAGCATGAACGCCCCTCGAAGCCCGAACAGCAGCAGGATGTAGAAGCTCAGCGACGTGAAGTAGGTCACGTCGAGCGAGGGCAGGTCGACGCCGCGCTGCAGCATCAGGCGGAACGAGGGGCTCAGCGGGAAGGGCACCCTCCCCAGGATGAACCCGGAGAAGAAGAACGAGACGAAGGCCCCCATGGCGACTTGGGGAACGATCCCGCCCAGAGACTGCTTGAGCATGCCCGTGACTGCCTCCGGGTTGGTCATCATGGCCTCGTGGGCGGACTTGGACGTGGGTTTCGAGCAGAGGACGCCGGAGGGCTTGATGTTTTTTTTTTTTTTTAGAGAGAGAAGAGGTCGCGGTCGAGGTCGCGGTCAAGGTTGAGCTCAACGGTCAACGAAGAGAAGAAGCAAAAAAAAAAGGCAACAATCTTCCCCCCTCTCTCTTCTCACCTTGGCGGCCAGATACGCCTTCCTCTGCGCCAGACCGGTGCCCGAGATCCATTCGCCGTTGCCTCGCAGCAGGGCGGCGCGGGCGAGCACGCCGCGCTCGCGGGCCTCTGCCGTCGTGGCCTTGGCGGCAGCGGGCGGGGCGGCCATGAGCGTCTGTTGATTGAATGAAGGTGGTTTATTTCAGTCCTCGAATGAGCTCCATCTCGCAATTATGTGTCACGAACGCGTAGACACGATCGAGGAGCATCGCTCGTTGAAAGAGCGAGAGCCACAGAAAAGATGCTCGAAAGAGGAGGGCGAAGAAGAAGAAACGAAAGGCAATCGATGGAAACGATCTCGTCGGGGAAAACGATTTTGATGGGATCGAGAAAAAAAGGCATCAACTCACGGTAGCGTACTGCCGCATCAGCATCATCAGCGCGATGCACAGCGTCAGGGGGACGAGGACCCAGTCCCGGACGTCGCGGTCCAGGACGAGGTGCTGCATTACAGGGGGGTTGTTGAAAGGACGAAGAAAGAATGAAACAGGGGGCTCGACACGAGCAACAAGCACGACCGCCAAGAGTGGAGTTTTTTCTTTTTTCCTTTTTTCCAATTTGTTTTCTTCCCTTGACCTTCTTCTTTCAAGCGTCCAGCCTCGGCGACGACGCGGCCTGCTCTTCCTCTTCCTCCTCTTCCTCTTCTTCAAACGTCTCAGCAGCGAGGCCCTCCAAGTGAGCTGCGTCGTTGATCCGAATCAAGTGCCACTTCTCTCGATCGGCAGCGCAGGCAGCAGCGGAACCGCTCGGAGTGACTTCACCAGGATCACCGCCGTAGTCGTCGTGGCTAGGAAAATGCCTGGTATCCAAGGCGATCTCGCAGATGCCGGTGTTGGCCAGGGCGATATTCCGGGCTGCCGCGAACCTGGCCGGGTCCGAGGCTAGAACTCGGCGCAGCATCGTCTTGATGGAAACGCCGTGGGCGACAACGGCGACGACGGGAAGAGTTTTAATATCGCTGCCGCTGTCGCTGCCGTTGCTGCCGCTGCTTTTCTTCTGCTCCGCGGCAGCGGCGGCAGCGCTGGGCAGCACTGCCTCCTCGACACACCTCGCCACGCGCTCCTCCACCTGCTTCTGCGACTCCCCTCCCGGCGCGGCAAAGTCCAGCGGTCGGGCTCGGATCCGGGCGAGGACCTCGGGGGTGTACGTCGCCCTCCTGTCAGCTCCCGCCCAGCTGCCCATGTCGATCTCGAGGAGGTCCTCCTCCAGCCGCACCGGCGGCAGCGAGACCGTCGCGTGGCTTTCTCTCAGGGCCCGAGAGATCGCCTCGGCGGTCTCCCGGGCCCGCACGGCAGTGGAGGCGAAGAGCAGGCTCGGGCGCAGGTTCTCCGGGAGCGAAGCCAGTCTCGCGCCGAGCGCGGCCGCCTGGGCTCTTCCTCGCCTCGTGAGAGGGGAGTCGTTCGCTCTCCCTCCGATTGTAGTCGCAAGGTGGAGGTTCATCACGCACTCCGCGTGGCGGATGAGGAGGATGTGCTGCATTTGATTCTGAAGGGAGGTCGACAACGGCCGAAGAAGAAGAGGTCGAAGAAGAGGGTCGACGACGACAAGCGACGACAATGATCTTTTCCACTTTTGACGAGCCGAAAGAGGATCGAAAACGACTCTCTCGCTGCTAGCTTCAGGGCTGTGAGGGCAGATGTGACAGGGAGGTGCTCAGCTCCGGTAAGTGTGAGAGCCTGGTTGTCGTTCTCAAAGCGGAAACAGAAGCGAACGAGAAGAAAAAAACTGACAAGAGGAAGCATTGCTTTTTCTTTTTCACTCTTGATTCCGATGGTCGATTGCTGTTCGGAGAGGATACCTTCAGCGCCTCGGCTACACGCTCCTGTCGATCCCCCCTTGTCGATCTAGTCTCGCCGCAGTTTAGACAAGAAAAAAAACTCGATCATGGCTCCAGCCGCGAGGCGCAAAGCGGGGAACGGAGGCAGCAGACAGGTGGCGGCGGCAGCAGCGGACGGAGACGACGACAATGCGGCGAAGAGGAGACGACAGCCTTCTTCGGCAACACCTTCGGCGGCGACGAAGACCTTGACAACTCCAACCCCGCTCACCGCCGCCGAGGCCGCCGACGCGTGCGAGCTCGAGGAGCTCGGCGGCATCGACCCGGCCACCAGCTTCCTGTACACGCCGCACACCCTGACCGGACTCGTGATCGGTAAGAAGATAGAGAACGGAAGGTTTTTTTCCTTTCCTTTCCTTTCCTTTCCTTGTCTCGGTCTCCCCTCGTCACCATCGCCCTCTTCTCCATCTCTTCCTCTCTTAAAACTGCTCCAGGAATCGCCCTCCTGATCTATTACACTGGCGCCCTCTCGGGCTACATCCCGAGCTCGGGCTACACCGGCGGCGGCGGCGGCGAGGTTTCCGCGGAAGACGACCCCGCGACCGGGAGGCGGCGGGGCCTCGTCGCCGCGCTGGCGACGTGGCTGCTCTACTGCCTCTTGCAGGGTTCCCCGCGGATGCCGCTGCTGCGGCCGCACCCGGCGGTGTGGAGGCTCGTGCACGGTGGGTTGATATACAGAGAGAGAGAGAGAGTTGAGAGAGAGAGAGAGAGAGAGAGAGCAAAAGAGAAGAACAAAGAATCAGAAGAGAGGCAAGAAAGAAAGAAAGAAGGGGGAAAAGCTCACACTCTCTCTCTTCTCTGTCAAAAACAAATCAAAAACCCAGGCGCCGCCGTAGCCTACCTCCTCGCCCTGGTCTGGCTCCTTTGCCAGACCGCCGAGGGGGCCCGGGGAGCCCTCGCGCTGCTGCACCCAGAGCTTGGGAAACCCTTGCCGGAGAGGAGCTACGAAGGGGACTGCGGCCTTCTCCGAAGAAAGGCACCCGCTGCGGCGGCGAGCGGCGACGGCTCCTCCCTCTCCCCCCCCTTTTCCCTCTTCTCCTCCCACGAGCTCAACCTGGCAGCCCTCAAATCCACGCTCCTCGACGAGTTCGTCGTCGCGCACGCCCTGGGCTGGTGGGCCAAGGCGATCCTCCTCCGCGACCGGCGCCTGCTCTGGCCGCTCTCGGTGGGCTTTGAGCTCGCCGAGGCGGCCCTGGCGCACGCGTTGCCCAACTTCCGCGAGTGCTGGTGGGACCGGTGGGTGCTCGACGTCGCCGTGTGCAATCTGGTCGGGATGGAGCTCGGGATGGCGACGGCGGCGCTGCTGCGGTCGCGGGAGAGAGGGCGCGGCGCGCGCGAGCGGCGGAGCGGGGGCCTGCTCGACGCTTGGGGCGGTGTCTCGACGAGGAGAGGCGCGCTCGCGAAGGCGGGGCGCGTCGCCGCGCAGTTCTCGCCGCGGTCGTGGGAAGAGAGGGACTGGGACCCGCGCGGGAGCCCGAGGAGGGCCGGGTGGGCGCTGTTCCTCGTGGGGGCGTTCCTGCTGTTTGACGTGAGAGGAGTGTTTTTTTTCAAGGTTTCTCGGGTCTTTCTTTTCTTTCTTTCTTTCTTTTTCTTCTTTCTCGACTCTTCTCACCCGTCGTTTCAAAAACAATTCATCCAAGGGAAAAAAATAGCTCAACTCCTTCTTCCTCAAGGCGGCCCTCTGGGTCCCGCAGCTCAACCCTCTAACGCTCCACCGCCTCTGCGGCTTCTTCCTCCTGGGGCTCCCCGCCTTCAAGGAGTTTTACCGCTTTGTGGTCGCCGGAGAGCAGCGGGCGGCCGAGGAGGAGCGGCGGAAGAAGCTGCCGAACAGGGGAGCGTCGTCGGGCCTTTCACCCTCGATCCCCGCCAGCAACAGACTGGGCCCCTGCGCCTGGCTAATGCTCGCGATCATAGCCACGGAGACGCTGGTCGCCGTCAAGTTCGGGCCCAGGCTGCTCGCGGGCGGCGACGGAGACGGGAAAGAGAGCCTTCCGCGGTCGGCCAAGAGGGCCGCGGGGGTTTTTGGCGTCGCGGCGGTTGGGCTGGCGGGGAGCTGGCTGTGGTCTGGGCTGCGGGAGGAGAGGCGGAGGAGGCGGAGCAGGGTGGACGAGTGAGTGAAAACCGTCCGTTTCCTCGTTCGAAGTGTGCAAAAGTTTGAAAAAATAAGAAGAGAGAAGGAGAAGAGGGAAGGGAGGGCCAAAGTGCCAAGGAAGTGGAGAGGAGGAGGGTTGTTTTTTTTTGTTCCTTCCTCTCCCTTTCTCTTCGCCACTTCTCTCTTTTTTTCGAATTCAATTTCGACGAAAACACAAGTTCGCCAAGGTGCGTGTGTAGCCTCGCTCTCCTCGTTCTTTCGCTCGAGGGCGAGAGGAGACCGTCGCGGTCGCGGCGGGCCGCGAGTTGGGGCCCGAGAGGGTCGGCGTCGTGCGGAGGCGGGGGGAAGGCAACGATCAGTTTGTCGGTCGATGAGGCATCGGCGGCGGCGGTTCGAGGAGGCGCGCCTTTTTACTTCGGCGCCGCCGCCCGCTCTCGCCGCACAGCCTCTCGCCTTTGTCCTCGTCGCTCGCGCGAGCGTCATGTGGAGAGCGCGCTGCTCTCGTTTGACGCACTTGCAAGGAGGGAAGGCGAAGGGATAGCGCCTGGGCTGTTTGAGGGTGGGCTCGCGCGAGAGGACAACGTCGCCACTGAGCTCGAGTTTTTGCCGCCGAAGCGATCGAACGCTTCTTCCCTGGCACACGCGCTGTCTTCGCCCTCTCCGCGCCTCCCCTCCGGCGCCTCCCTGTATCGCGGTGGCGAGAGACATCCGTTCCATCATCGCCCGCGCGTAGAAGAAGCACAGGGAGCTCGTGAATCGCACCCTTTTGGCGCCTTCAAATGGCAGCATTTGCTCGTTGGCCTTTGCTCGCTCTCTCGCTCGCTTCGTTTGAAATCTTGCTCTCAACTCAACTTATTTTTCCCTCAAAAAAAAACACAGATGGCTGACGAAGACACCTTCCTCTTCACCTCCGAGTCGGTCAACGAGGGCCACCCGGACAAGCTCGCCGACCAGGTAAGGAGCTGAAAGAAGAGAGAGAAACAGAGAAAGGATGTCGAGAGAAAGAGAGAGAGCATCCTACGGAAACAATGATCGCGCTTTTTCGTACAGATGCGACGCTCACCTGTTCCTTTTCTTCTCTCTCCTCTCTCTCTCCTCTCTCTCGCACACACACACGCGCACACTTCTCCCCCATAGGTCTCCGACGCCATCCTCGATGCGTGCCTCGAGCAGGACCCCGACGCCAAGGTAAGAAAAATAAAGAGAGAAAGAAGAGAGACAGACCCAAAGCAAGAGAAGCAAGAAACAGAAAGCAAGAAAGCGAGAGAGAGCGCGCTACGCTTGAATTCTTCCCCCTCTCACGACCCCCTCTCACCTTTTCTTTTCCTCTTCCTCTCTGTCCCACACCCCCACCCCCCTTTCCAGGTCGCGTGCGAGACCGCGACCAAGACCAACATGATCATGGTCTTCGGCGAGATCACGACCAAGGCCAAGGTCGACTACGAGGCCGTCGTGCGCAAGACGGCCCGCGACATCGGCTTTGTCTCGGACGACGTCGGCCTCGACGCGGACAAGTGCGAGGTGCTCGTGAGGCTCGAGGAGCAGTCCCCGGACATCGGCCAGGGCGTGCACGGCCTCGGCACCAAGTCGCTCGAGGAGATCGGCGCGGGAGACCAGGGTCACATGTTTGGGTGAGAAGAGAGGGAGCGTTTCTCTTTTCTTTTTGCTTTTTCGAATTTCGGCGCCGCCAGCAGAGAAGAGGCACAAACTCACCCTCAAAAAAAAAAAACAGCTACGCCACCGACGAGACCCCCGAGCTCATGCCCCTCACCCACGTCCTCGCCACGCAGCTCGGCTTCAAGCTCACCGAGGTCCGCAAGAACGGCACCGTGCCGTGGCTGAGGCCCGACGGCAAGACGCAGGTCACCTGCGAGTACAAGAAGGAAGGCGAGTGACCTTTTTTTTACCTTTTTTTCCTTTCCCTCCACTTCCCCCCGTCTCGAAAGTGAAACTAACGCACTTCTCTCTCGCTCTCTTCTCTCTCGATCTCTCGATCTTACGTACGTACGTACTTCTTCAGGCGGCGCGATGATCCCCATCCGCGTCCACACCATCCTCATCTCGACGCAGCACAGCCCCGACGTCACCAACGAGCAGATCGCGAAGGACCTCCAGGAGTACGTCATTAAGCCGGTGGTCCCCGCCAAGTACCTCGACAAGGACACCATCTTCCACCTCAACCCCTCGGGGAGGTTCGTGATCGGCGGTCCCCACGGCGACGCCGGGCTCACGGGCCGCAAGATCATCATCGACACCTACGGAGGTAAGTTGGGGTTTTTCTTTCTTTCCTTCCCTGCGAGCGGCAGCGAAGAAGCCTTTTTTCTCTCGTCGCTTTCCCTCTCCATTTTTCCTTCGTACTCACCCTTCTCTCCCTCTCTTTCTCTCTCCAACGCTCTCTCAAAAACAAACCCGATCGATCAGGCTGGGGAGCCCACGGCGGCGGCGCCTTCTCGGGCAAGGACCCGACCAAGGTCGACCGCTCCGGCGCCTACATCGCGCGCCAGGCGGCCAAGTCCATCGTCGCCTCGGGCCTGGCCCGCCGCGCGATCGTGCAGGTCTCGTACGCCATCGGCGTCGCGCAGCCGCTCTCGGTCCACGTCGACACCTACGGCACGGGCAAGATCCCCGACAAGGAGATCCTCGCGAAGGTGCTCAAGGCGTTCGACTTCCGCCCGGGACTGATCGCGCGCGCGCTCGACCTGAGCAAGCCGCGCTACCTGAAGACGGCGGCGTACGGCCACTTCGGCCGCGAGCCTACCGACGTGTTCACGTGGGAGGCGACCAAGGACCTCAACGCCGTCTAGAGAGGCTGGAGGAGAGGGACCTTTTCGGAGCAGAGAGAAAATGGAGAGGGAAAAAAGAAAACGCGACTCAAAAGTAGAGAGGGGGAGGGCGGCCGCTCTTTTTCTCTCTTTCGACAGAGGGAGGGAGGCCTCCCCTTCCCCCAACACTACATCAATAACAAAAATCAGGCAGTTTTCAGACACCAAAGGAGAGGAGAGAACTCCACCAAATAAACAAGAGAGGGGAAGCGCGGCTGGAAGCGTGTAAAAAGAGAAAGGGCTCCCTTTTTCGTTGGCTCGCGCCATTCCTGCCCGCGACCCACTCCTTCAAAATCGGTTTTTTTTTCTTCGCCTGTTTTTTCTTCGTACGTCAACGCTCTGGCCTCTCCCCCTCTCTAGACCTTCCCCGTGTGCCTGTACTCCGTCTCCCAGGCCGCGCGGAGCTCGGCGAGCGCGGCGCGCGACGAGGCCGCGAGCGCCGCGGGGGGGGCAGAGGGCGCCGCCGGCGGCGCGGCCAGGACGCGCGCCGCGGTGCCCAGGAGCAGGAGCCCGGAGCCCGGGCCCAAGGGGCCCGAGCTCGAGGGGCCCCTCGGCGCGGCGACCCCGAGCATCGCGTGCACGTGCTGCGCCTGCGCCGGGCTTAGCGCGCCGAAGGCCGCCGCCGCGCCCGGGCGAGCCGCCGAGGCGGCCGCGGCGGAGGCGAGGGGGGGCACGGCGGCGGGGCGCGAGGCGCCGCCGCCGCCGCCGCCGCTCGAAGAGGAGGAGGCGACGGCCGCGGCGACCCCGGCCGCCCTCGCGAACGCCGCGACGGCGTGCGGCAGGTAGGCCCCCATCCCGGCGTCCCTGGGGCTGGCGGCGACGGACTGGAGGAGCCTGCCGAGCTCGGCCCCGGCCGCCGCGGAGGCGTCGGAGAGGGAGGACCCAGCGCGACGAGGGGAGGAGGAGGGCGCGACCCAAGCCGGCACCGCCGGCCTCCTCGCCAGGAGCGCCGCCGACGCGGCCACCGTCTCGACCATCGCGCCCCCGCCGCGCCTCGAGGCGCCGCGGCGGTGCCTGAGCGTGGCCGCGGCGAGGGACGCCCCGGCGCAGAGGGCGGCCGCGACGGCCGGGAAAGGGAGCGCGGGGAGGTCGCCCGAGGGGCTGCCCGAGCCGGGAAAGGCGACGAGCCCCTCGATCGCGCGCGCGCCGGCCGAGAGCGCCGCGACGGCCGCCGAGGCCGGGACCGAGGGGAAGGCCCTGGGCCTGGCGACGACGCCCTCCGCGAGCCTGAGGGCCGCGACGGCGAGGCAGGGACCCAAAGAGGAAAGAGAAGGGGGAGAGCTGCTGCAGAGGCGGAGGAGGCGAGGGAGCGACGCCAGAGCCGCCGCGGAGAGCGCGACGGCGGCGGCGGCCTCTCCTTCTCGAGCTTCTTCTTCGTCTCCCTCTCCTCCGCCTCCGCCTCCGCCTCCGCCTCCGCCTCCGCCTCCGCCTTCGCCTCCGCCTTCGCCTTCGCCTTCGCCTCCCTCTCCTCTCTCGACCCCGGCGCTCGCAGCGACGGCGGCCCTCCCGACCTCGAGGGCGGCCAGGGCCGAGAGGAGAAGGGCCTCCTTCTTCTCTCCTCGCTCCTCTTCTCCTGTCCCCGCGGCGGCTGCTTCGGCAGCACTCGCCTCGACCTTCCGAGCGAGCGCCAGGAGCAGCGGCGCGAGCGAGCTGTCTTTGCTGCTCTTGCGCCGCTTGCCGCCACTGCTGCTGCTGCTCCCGAAGCAGGCGAGGGCCGCGGCGAGGGCGGCGCCGCGGACGCTCGACCGTTCCCCTCCGCCGCCGCCTCCGCCGCCGCCGTCGTCTGCTGCCGTTCCTCCGCCGCCGCCGCCGCCGCCGAGGAGCACGCGCGCCGCCGGGTGCGGCGGCGCCGGGAGGGACTCGAGGACGCTGAGGAACAGCCCGCCGAGGGCCATCGGGGACGGCGGGGCAGAGGACAGGGCCACGGCGGCGGCGAGGGCGTCGAGGGCGCGAGCCGCCGCGAGCGGCCAGCGGTCGTCTCCGCCGCCTTTGCCGGCGGCGCCTCCTTTCAGGACGCCGCAGCCCTCTCCTCCTCCTTCTCCTCCTCCCCCCTCCGCGAGCAGCAGCGCCGCGGCCTCGGCAACAGAGGCCCCGCGCGCGCTCGCGGAGGTCGCAGCCCTGAGGGCTCGGGCAGCGTCGTCGTCGTCGTCGCCGTCGTCGTTCTCACTCTCTCCGTTGTCGCCGTCGCCGTTGCCTCGGCCACCGCCGCCGCTGCGCGCAGCCGCGAGCCGCGCTTCGGCCGAGCTCGCTCCTCCTCCTCCCCCTTCCGCGCAGAGAGAGAGCAGAAAACCCGCCGCTGCGGCCGCGAGGCCGCCCCCGGGAGAGGCCTGCAGAATCTCAGAGACCCTCGAGAGCCAGGGGGAGGCGCCCGCCTCGGCGAGCAGGGACGAGGAGGAGACCGAAGCCGCCGGGGCGGCGGCCGCCGCCGCTGCGTCCGCGGCGGCGCAGAGGCACGCCCGCAGCGCCGCCAGCGCGGTCTCTCTTTCTCCTCCTCCTCTTCCTCCTCCTCCCGTGGCGGCAGCTGCCCACGGAGCCGCCGCAGCCGCTGCACGCAGCGAAGCGCGGAGCAGGAGCGCAGCAGAGCGCGCCGGGGGAGGGCACGAAGAGACCCCCCGGGAGACGATGGCGGCGAGCGCCGCTGCCGCCCTCGCTGTCATCGGGGGGGTCGAGCGGTTCGACGGGCCCGAGGCCGAGGCGGGACCCGAGGCGATGCCCCCGAGCGACGCCGAGAGAGCCTCCGCGAGGGGGCAAGCCTCCTCCTCCTCCTCCTCCCCCTCCTCGAGGAGCCCCGCGGCCGCCTCCGCCCAGGCCCTCGAGAGCAGCTCGCACTCGAGCAGGGCCGGGTGCGTCGCGAGGGCGAGGGCGCGGCGGCGAGAGCGAGCGAGGGGCGAGCTTTCGTTCGCTTCCGGCGTCGCTTCTTCGGCGGCGAACGCGAGCAGCGGCCGCAGCGCCGCAGCGGCCCCCGCCGGGGGGCACCAATCGCCGAGGGCGACGAGCGCGCTCGCCGCCTGCGGGCAGGAAGCGAGGAGAGGAGGAGCCGAAGAGGAAGGGGCGGAGGGAGCGCGGCGGCGGCAGAGGCCGCAGAGCCACGAGGCGAGGTCGCGGAGCTCGCGCTCCTCCTCCTCCCCGCCCTCGCCTCCGCCTCCGCCTCCGCCTCCGCCGCCGCCGCCGCTTCCCTCTTCGGGGCCGGCGACGCGCGAGCGCGAGTGCGCGAGCCGCTCCCGGAGGACCTTGGCCCTCGCCAGCGCCGCCGAGGCCGCGGCGGCCGCGAGCTCCGGGTCCACCAAAGAGGAGGCGGAGGAGAAGGAGGAGAGAGCCGTCGACTGCGGAGGGACGAGGGCCCGGAGCGCCGCGGGCAGCGAGGCCGCGGCGAGCCCGGCGGCGGCAAAAAAGCCTCCGCCGCCGCCGCCGCCGCCCCCTCCTCGCACGTCCCCGGTCTCCTGCCCGCGCAGGGGGTCCAGCGCCGGGTCCGCTCCCACGCACTCGGCGTGTAAGGAAAGGGCAGCGGAATACAGAGCGAGCGCGGAGGAGGCCGCGGAGAGGTCCGCCTTTCTTCCCTCCTCCCCCTCCTCGGCGACGGGGACGGCGACGTTCCTCTCGAGGACCCCCGAGAGGCTCCCGGCGAGCTCCGCCGCCGCCACCGCGGCCTCTGAGGCAACCCCAGCCTCAGGGACCGCAAGCGTGGCCACCGTGGAGAGCACCCGGCCCAGGGCGGCCCTCGCGGGGGCCGACTCGAGCGGCGAAGGGAGGGAAAGGGCCGCGGAGCCGCCGACGGCCCGGGCGACGGCCGCCACCGCGGCCGGGAGCGCCCTCGGGGGCAGCGAGCGCGCCGCCTCCCCGAGGGCCCTGTGCGCCTCGGACTCTCCCTCGGCGTCGAACACGGCATCCGCAGCGAGCGCCGAGACGCCTCTCCCGCCGCCGTCGGAGGAGGGGGGGGAGGAGAGCGCCGAGGCGAGGGCGGAGAGCGCCGCGGGGAACGAGCGCGTCTCTGCCGCCGCCGCGAGCGCGGCTGCAGCGGCGGCGCGGGCGGCCGCGACGGCCGCCCCTCGGGCCGCCGCGGCGCGCGGGCCTCCTCCGCCCGCCCCCGCGCCCGCGCTTGCCCATACGACGGGCCACAGCGCCTCGAGCGGGGCCCCGGAGAGGCATCGGTGCTCGCAGGCGAGCAGGGCCGCGGCGCCCCTCGCGGCGGCGGCGGCCGCCGCCGCCGCCGGAGCGGAAGGGCTCGACTTTTCCCCTTCCCTGGTCCAGATATCCGCGGCGGGCGGCAGCAGCGCCTCCGCGACTTCGGCCAGCGCCGCCCTCTGTCTCCCGTCGGCATCGTCGGTGGCCCTGTAGATCGAAGAGACGCGGCGGAGCATCGCGGTCGCGGCGTCCGCCGCGGCGGCGAAGGGGACGACGAGGTGAGGAGTAGGAGGAGAGGGCGCCTCCCCTTTGGCGCGCTTCCGCGGCCTCTTCTTCGCCTCGTCGTCCTTTTCCGTTACTGCTGCTCCCCCTACATCGACGGACGCGAGCAGGAGCCGCAAGAAGGGTCGCAGAAGGGCCCACCACAGCCAAAACGGGGAGTGATCGGAAGAGGAGGAAACTCTGCTCCCTTCGACACCGCCGCCGCCGCCGCCCGCCCTCGCCGCCACCGCCGCGCGCTCGCAAAGCCACCCGCACCCCGCGGCGAGGTCGACCAGGGCTTCCGGGTCTTTTTCCGAGGTGGCCGCGGCCTCTATGGCCTTGACGATGGACCACTGATGCGCGACGACGACGACGACGGAAGAGGAGGGAGGAGGATAGGAAACTCCTTTCGAAGAAGCAGCGCCCTTCTTTGCGCTTTTGGCCTCCGCCGCCGTGTCCCTCGCCGCGGCCTCGCCCGCGGCAGAGACGAGCGCCGCGGCCCCCCCTCCCTTCCCCAGGAGCAGCACCGACTCCATGGCCCTCGAAGCCGCCGCGGAGACGGAACCGAAGGAGGAGGAGGAGGAGGATGCAGGGGCAGGGGCGCCCTCGCCGCCGCGCTCCCTCCCCGCCCCGCTCGTCCGCGCCCCTCTGCCGACGGCCCGCAGCGCCAGCACCGCGCTTTTGGACACCGCGGCGTCGAAGGCCCTGCGCGGGTTCGGGTGCGCCAGGGCCAGGGAGCGGAGGAGGTCAAGGGCGTCGACGGCGAGGCGGGCAGAGCCGCGAGGAGGGGCCTGCGTCGCCGCGGAGGAGGGGGAGAGCGAAGGCGAGGAGCAGCAGCAGCGGAGGGCGGCGGCGGCGAGCGCCGCAGCGTGGTCGACGGAGGCCGCGGAGAGGCCCCCCGCCCCGCCCCCGGTCGCTCCGCCCCCCTTGCCGGACGAGCGGGCAGCTGCAAGGGCCTCGGAGGCAGCCAACGCCGCGAGCGTGGAAGGTTCGTAGGATGACAAGGAGCTCTTCGGAGCTGCAGCCGAAGCTGGAGCCGAAGCGGTGGCGGCGGCGGCGGCGGCGGCGGCGTCTGCCGCGGAGGCCGCCGCGGCGACGAGCGCCGGGTTGGGCCCCGCGCCGTCGGCCCCCCCGCCCCCGCTGCCCCCTCCTCCCGCCGCCCTGAGGGAGACCGCCACGAGGGCCCACAGCCTCGCATCGCCGGGGCCTCCTCCTGCTGCAGCGATAATCGGAGCAGCAGCGGCGGCGGCGGAGGAGGAGGAGGAGGAGCGGAGGAGGAGGCCGGACGCCCAGTCCCCGATCGCGCCGAGCGCCGCGGCCCGCGCCCTGGCCGGGAGGAGCGCTGCCGCCGACGCCGCCGCCGCCGCCGCGGCCTCGCCCTCTCGCGCTCCATGTTTGCTGCTGCTTCCTGTCAGCTCCTCGAGCATCGAGACGCAGTCCTGCCTGCCTTCGGCCTGCAGGAGCGCCGAGGCGAGGGAGAGCGCGAGGGCGAGGCGTCTGTTTTTTTTTGTGGTTTGAAGAAGGGCCTCGGTCAAGTTCAATGCGAGTTCGATATCGTCCGTCTCTGTCCTCTTCCCTAACCTCTCTGGTCTTCAAACTGTGCAAACTCACTCTTCGAAAGGGCACGATTCGTGCGCCGTCGCGATGCGGCGGAGGCACGACGCGACATCCGCCGCCGGCGTGGGGACGGCAGCGGCACCCCGCGTCGCCCCTGCCGCCGACGCATGCGCTGCTTTTGTCATTCCAAAGGCCCTCTTCGAGTACTATAGGTAGGAGAGAGCGCGACCTAACAAAGCGCAGAGGTCACCCTGACGATAGGCATAGCTATCGGAAGAGAGAGGCGCTGAAAGCGAAGGGAAAAGAGAGAGAGGAAACTTTGAAAAGAATTCGTTGAAGTGATTGCAATTCTAGCCGTCAAAAAAATCAAAAAAAACAAACCCTCCTCAAACCTCGACCTCTTCGCCCGCGTTCCTGACGGCGAGCGCCCTCTCCGCGGCGCGCTCCACCTGGGAGTTCGAAGGAGAGAGCAGGTCCGCGGAGAGCGGGGGCGTCCCCAGCACTTCGGCCACGGCGGCGGCCGCGGCGCTCGCGACGCCCAGGGCCAGAGCGGCGTCGGACAAGCTCGGGCTCGCCGCTGCCGCCGCGGCGAGCGCACCCAGGAAGGCGTTGCCTGCGCCAGTCGTGTCTCGCAGCCTCAGGTTGCCCACGCAGGGCACGCTCAGGGCTCTCTCTCTCTCTCTCGACACGAGGACGGCGCCGAGGCCCCCCCGGCGGACGACGACGGAATCGAGGAAAGTTTCCTCGCCGCCCCCTCCTGCATCAGCAGCGGCAGCAGCAGCAGCCAGAAGCAAGCTCCGAGCCGCGGAGGCAGCGCTCCCTCCTCGCTCTCCTTCCACCAGGCTCGCCGCCTCGGCCTCGTTCGGCGAAAAGAAGTCGAGAGGGCGCAGCAGGGCGCGGAGCTCTTTCGGGGAAGGGAAGCGGGAGCACTCTTGGAACGTCTCGGCGCTGATCCGTGTTCCCCGCGGCGCGGCCGCGCGGAGCGCCGAGAGCCACAGGGGGTGCCTCGGGTTTAAGGGGTCGAGGCCCGCGTGGTGCGCCCTGGCGTTTTGGAGCACGCTTCGGGGGATGGAGACGGAAGAAGGAGAAAAAGAAGAAGAAGAAGAAGAAGAAGAAGAAGAAGAGGGAGGATCGGGAACCAGGGGCGGCAGCAGTGCCGCCGCCCTCGCTTCTTCTTCCTCTCCTCCTCCGCTTGCGATTCCGCTGCTTCCGCGTGCTTTCCGCCACACCTGCGTCCGGGACCCGTCCCCCTCGACCAACTGCCACGCGCGAGGGGTGGAGAGCGGCGGCTGCATCCACGAGACCCCTCTGCAGACGCCGAAGGCGGCGTCGGCCTCTCGGAGCCAGAGGCTGGCAGCGGGAGGGAGGTCGCCCTCGCCGATCCCCGCGACGAGGGCGAGCGAGGGCACGCGGAGAGGGGGAGCCGCAGCCGCGACGCCGACCCCGAGCCTCCGCAGGACGGCGGTGGCGAGCACGAAGCCGAAGAGCACCTGCGGGCCCGATCCACCGACTTGACCGAAGGCCGCCGAGCCCCCTTCGCCTCCCGCTTCTCCTCCTCGCTCCTCTTCTCTTTCGGTCCCGCCTTCCTCTATTTCGCTCTCGGCCCCGCTTTCGCTTCCGGACGAGCGATACGAGGGCGCGAAAACGGTGTCATCGACGATGAAGGTGTAACTAGCTAGGTCTATCTGGGAAGAATCGTCGGAGGCGGCAAAGGAAGAGCCGGGGAGGGCGGCCAAAGAGGAGAAGCTCCTTCTTCTTCTGCCGGCGACGCTCCCGCCGAGGAGGCGGGAGGAGGGGGCAGCCGCTGGTGTCGAGAACGGCCCTTTTTCGTTTTTTTTGTTGTTTTGTTTGTTCGTGCTGAGGTTCTTTGTTTCGGTGCTGACAGAGATCGCGTGCGTTTGCAAAATAGAGAAGAAGAGAAAAACGAAGAAACAAACTTTTCACTCACTCGCTGCTTTCGCCGCCGACGCCGCCGCTTTTACGCTGCCCTTCTTTTTCTTCCCTTTGCTGGCCGCAGCCGCCGTCGTCGTCTCGTCCTCGTCGCTGCCGCTGCTGCTGCTGCTCTCGCTGCTCTCCTCTGCCTCCGCTTCTTCTTCTTCTTCGTCGTCATCGTCAAACTCGGTTCCGTCGGTCTCGTCCGCGGTCGTCGCCTCTTCTTCCTCCTCTTCCTCTTCTTCTTCGCCGGACACTTCCGCCGACGCAAGAGCGAGAGCTTCCACTTCGGCGGCCGCGGCTGCAGCGTCGGCCCCGAGCCCGCCCCAGCCCGCCCCGCCCCGCGCCCTCCACAGCGCGATGAGCATGGCGTCGGCGCGGCCGTGGTCCTTCTTCCGGGTCAGGAGCGCCGCCGCGGTCGTCGTCGTCGCCATCGAAACAGAAGGAGAAGGCTGGGGGGGGTCTTCTTCTTCTTCTTCTTCTTCTTCGCCGTCGCTCTTCTTCTCGTCCAGCGCCGCCACCGCCGCGGCCCTCGCCGCGTCCTTCCCGCCGCCCTCCAGCCCGAACGCCCGCTTCCATTCCTGGGGGCGCACGAAGCTCGTGCGCACGCCGTGGGCCGCGAGCACGCCCGACCAAATCCCAAAAGCGAGGCCGCTGCCGTACCAAGCGAGCTTGCCGTTGAGCGGGCTCGGGCTCGGCTGCTCGACGCACGCCTCCAAGCTTTTCCCCTCCGATTCCGCTTTATTTTTTAACTCCGCGATGAGCGAGGAGACCGCGGTGGCGTCGAGGCGCCTGCGCGTCTTCGGGGGTTTCTTCAGCGTGCCTCGCCCCAGGGGCACCTCGACGGTCGGGGTGTCGTGGACGGCCGAGATGAAGAAATTGCTAGTCGAGGTTCTAGTAATCGACGGAGAAGAAGATGAAAAGCTAGTTTCTTTTCTCTCTTCGTCTTTGCCGCCGCTTCCTCTTCCTTCTCGGAAGAGCACTGCCATAGCTCCCCGCGTGTCCGGGTCGATACCCAGGACGATGTCGGCGACTTTCTCGGTGGCGGAAGAAGAGGAAGGAGGAGAAACGGAAGGAGAAGACGAAGAAGAGGGGACAGTCGCGACCGCCGCGAGCTCGATCCCGCTCTTCTTCATCGCCTTCTTGGCCCCTGCCCCTCCGCCGCCGCCGCCGCCGCTGCTGCTGCTGCTGCTGCTCGCCCGGCCGCGGGAGCTCGCTGGTGCTGGGGAGGCCAGGGCACGGGCTGATATGGTTTCGTTCGTGAGTGTGCGATCTCGAGTGAGTGAGACAAAGGCGCGAAGGCGTTTAAGAGCTTGGGGTTTTTCCTTTCTTTCTTCTGTCCTCTCTTCTCTCACCGACGAGGCTCCGGGCTGCTGCGCGCATCGCCGGCTTTGTCGGGGTCGTCGCCGCCCGACGAGACTTTGCTGCTGCTGCTTTTACTCCTCCTTCGGCGCTCGATTTCCCTCTTGCTGCTTCGTCGGGCGAGGTCGCGATCGTAGCAGACGACGACGACGAAGCTGAAGAAGCAGAAGCAGATGCGGAGCGAGCGACGGCTCGGGGGCGCGGAGGTCCGCAGGAGAGGAGGAAGCTCCCTTTCAATGCCGACGACCGAGCCGACGTCGATGGACGAAGCATCGACAGCTCTCGATTAGAAAGAGAGGGGGCAAACGAAAGCTTCGTTTAATCCCTTTGCTCTTCTCCTCGGCGGGGGGGATGCGCTGTTAGGCTCCGTCGGTAGCAGCTCACTGGTGGCGCTTTGCGAGCGATGAGAGACAAGCGAGAGAGAGAGCAGCAAAAAGAAAAAATGACTCGATATCGTTTCACTCGAACAGAAAGTTTTTACACACAGTTTTTGTTTTCCTTCCTCACGCCCCCGCCGGCGCCCTTCCCCGCGCCGAAAGCTCGCCCTTCGCAACGACGCCCGCCTCGTCGATCCGCCCGGTCGAGTTGGGCGCCGGCGCCCTGTCTCCGAGCCTGATCGGCCTCGGAGGAATGGAGGAAGAGTCCGCCGCCGCCGCCGACCTCGCCAGCTCGACCTCCACCTCGACCCCCGCGACCTCGACCGGCGGGGGCTCCCTCCCTCCCCCCTCTGCGTCCGCAATCCCGAGGCACCGCCCCAGGAAGCGCGTCAGCCTCGAGGCGAAGTCGACCCTCGACTCGTCCAGCCTCAGAGCGTGCCCTTCCTTCGGGTACACCAGCAGTTCCGAAATGACTCCACGCTTCGCGGCCTCCTTGGCGAGCTCCCTCGCGGCCGAGGTCAGCTTGCCCTCGTCCCTTCCGCCGATCGCCTGGAGGAGCCACTGCGGAGAAGAGGAGGAGGAGGAGGAGGAGGCGTTTGAGCTCGAAGAGGAAGAAGAAGAAGAAGAAGCGGAACCTCCCCGGAGGCTGTCGACGTGATTTATGGGAGAGATCTCGAAGCCGCGCTCCTCGAAGCGCGCCGCGGCCTCGGAGCCCGGCGCCGGCGGCGGCGGCACCCAGCCGGGCGGGTTGAGGCTGCGCGAGCTGTCGAACCGCGCCGCGCCGGAGAGCGCCGCGGCGCAGGAGAAAACATCTGGGTGCGTCGTGAGGGCGTCGAGCGCGGCGTAGCCGCCATAACTGAACCCAAATATGGCCACTCTGTCGGGGTCGGCGATGCCTTCCTCGACGGCCCAGGCGACGGCGTCGACGAGGTCCGTCGTCATGCGCCCGCCCCACTCGCCCGCCGCCGCCGCGACGAAGCCCCGCCCGAAGCCGCTGCTGCCGCGGAAATTGACCTGGAGCACCGCGGCTCCCAGGTTCGCAATTGCCTGCACGGCGGGGGTGAACCCGAACGAGTCGCGGGCCCAGGGCGCGGCCCTGACGACGACGACGAGCGGCAGCGGGCCCGGGCGAGAAGAGGAATTGCGAGAGGAGGAGTCGTTGGCTGCGATCCAAGCGGGGGGCAGAGAGACGTACGACGGCAGCAGCAGCCCGTCGCGCGCCCTGATCTCGAACCCCTTCTGCGGGGCGAGCTCGTACTTCTCGAGGCCGGGGAGCTCCTGTTTTTTTTTAGTCATGGTTTGCTCGAAGAGGGAAAAGTGAGAGAGAAAAGAGAGCAAGAAAAAGAGGGTGAGAAAAGAGGGCGAGAAAAGAGAGCGAGAAAAAGAAAAAAGAAAACTTTTTTCCGAAAAACTATTCACCGTGATCTGCTTCGTCACTGTCCTGTTCCTCTTGTCCCTCCGGTCCAGGAGATAATAGGTTGGTGGCTGCGTGTCCGAGACAAACCGCAGGATCACGCGCGAGTTGTCGCTGGCCTTCGAGGCCACCGAGAACTCGTCGGAGCCGTTGAGGGCCCTGTTCACCAAAGCCGCGTCGGGGTCCCAGGCCTTGGCGGTGGTTTGCCACTTGCGGCGCAGGCGCTCGGTGGCGAAGGCGACGAGCTCGCCCGAGACGGCGTCGAAGGCGGTGGCGACGACGTCCTCGTCTTTTTGTTTTATTTATTTTTGAAGAAAGAAAAAGGGGCCGAGTTATAAGGGGAGGGGAGAGGGAGGGAGAGAGAAGCGGCGGTGAGATTTTTCTATTTTTATTTTTTTCTTGTGCTTTAGCCGCGGACGATATGAACGTGCCGCGCTGGGCGGTCTCGAGGGGCTGGAGAACAGGAGCGAGCGAGCGAGCGTGAAGGCTGCGAGGGAGTTCGACGACGGAGGCACAGCTGAGAAGAAAAAAACAAAAACAAAACTCACCTTTGCCCTTCTCCCCCGCAGCGAGGACCTTTTCCAGCTTCCCCGTGCTCGCCGAGAGCTGCACGAGCCGCACCGCCGACGCGTTGGCCGAGGTCAGGACCAGAACGGACCTCCCCTTTCTCGCGAAGGCGTAGGCGTGGCCCGCGGTGCTGACCGGGATGAACAGATCGGACGAGTTCCACCGGGTGATCTCTTTCCACTCCGAGGTCTCCGCGGCGTCGTCCCAGACCGAGGGGTAGGGCGCCGCGCTCGCGATCCTCTCCTCCTCCTCGGACAGGGGGGCGCCGCCGCCCTTGTTTCTCCTCTTGCGGGAAACGAGCTCGTCCTGCTTCTTCTTGAGGTCGACGTAGGGACTGCGCACGCTCCGCGTCCTGAAGACGCCTCCCCCGGCGGGCAGCAGGGCCCTGGCCCCTCGCACGCGAAGGAACATGTCGGGGACCCAGGAAGCGACGTCGCCCGGGTTGAGCGTATCGAGCTTGAGCTCGCCTGAGCGTTTTGTTTCAAGTTTTTATTTTTTCAGTTTTTTGGAAAGAGTCAGTATTCTGTAGTCCTAGATTCGCTCTCTCTCTCTCTCTCTCTCTCTGCAAAACAAAACATCGCTCCTCCCCCTCCCCCAGAAGAAGAGGGATTCGATGACGGTAAACTTCTTCTCACCAGTCGCCAGATTGAGACGGTAAACGTCGAAGATGCCGGGAGAGCGCTCGTCGACGGTAATGAGAGCGAGGTCCTGGTTTTCGATTTTTTTTTTTTTCAAGTCGGCCGTCAGGTGAGTTATTTCTCTCGTTTCTCTCTCTATCACGCTCTTTCTCTCCCTCCTCCTCTCTCCACCTCCCTTACCGGAACCTTCTCCGAAAGGAAAAACTGCCCGATGTGCAGGTTGTCCCCCTGGAGCCCCGGGGGCAGGGTCCGGTTCGAAGGAGGAAGCGGAGCGCCTTCGCTCTCAGTCCTGTTCCTCGCCGCGAGCGCGCTCCGCTTCGTGGTCGAGAACTCGGGCAGCAGGTCCACGGCCTCTTCGGCGGGCCTGGAAACATCCTTCCTCCACAGCCTGTACCGGTCCCCGACCTTGGGGTCGCGGTCGAAGAGGTAGAGGATAAAGCGTGAGTCCGGGCTCCACTGGTACTGCCCGGGGTCGACGTCAAAGGTGGTCTCCTTCGTGAGCTGGAACGCCTTTGGCGGCGGCGGGGCGGGGTCCTTGTCGTTCGCGGTAGCGTTGCGCAGGGGCACGAGGAAGACGTTGAGGGTGTTGTTGGGCGGCGAGGGCGCGAGGTAGCTGAGCCACGCGCCTGTTTCCGTTTGTTCGTTTGATGGAAAAGGAAAAGGCAAGAGGAAAAGTGAGCTTTTTTGAGTTTTCACTAGAGTCGGCTTTTTCTCCCCCTGCTTCCAAAATAAACAAAATGAAAACTCGAAGTCCCTCTCACCGTCCGGGCTGAGCTGGGGGTCCGTAGCCAAGGGCTGGCCGTACAGGAGCTCGACCGGGATCAAGGGCGTATCGCGGAGGAGGGCCTGGTGGGGGAGGAGCGTTGGGGGAGGAGTTGAGGAGAGGGTAGGAGCGCGAAAAAAGGCCAAGTCGCCTCTTTTTTTGTTCCGAGAATTGTCTCACCATCCCGTTTTCTGTTTTCGCCCAAGCGGAATCGCTTCACGCAACGGAATACGCTCAACCGCGCACTAGCGGGTGCGATCATATCTCTATTAACACTCCCGCGTGTGGAAACTCCCAAAAATCGTCAGACTCACCGAGACGTTGGCCGGAGCCGAAGACAATGCGCTAGATCGGAGCGGCACCGACGGCAGTCGCTCCGCCTCCTTGGGAGATGTCGAAGCGCCCGCGACGGCTGCTGCTGCTGCAGACGCGACGGACAGGAGCAGCAGCGCGAGCCATCTCCGGTATCGCGGTGAGCTGGAGGCCTGCCGCATTTTGGCTGAACGAAAGAGAGAAAAGGAGGAAGAGAAGAAAAACAAAGAAGTCGATTCGACGGAGGAGTGAGACGGTTTTCAAAACTTCGAGAAGTCTTTGGGAAGCTCGATCGCATTCCGCTTCCCCCTTCCGAATGTCGACGCGCGACCTCTTCTTCGACACCGTCGATATTAGCGTCATCAAAGCTGAGCCTCGTGTCGAATATCCCGGCGGAGGCGCACAGCAAACAAGGACGAGAGGAGAGGAACGCGAAGGCGATGACGGAGTGATCGGTTCAACGGGACAGCACCCGCCTCGCCCGACGCAGACCCCGGCGCAAGCGGCCTCGGCCGCGGCCGACGTCGCAGATCCTTCTGCCCCTCCTCCTGCTCCTCCTCCTCCTCGTCCTCCTCCTCCTCCTCCCGCCTACACTGCCAACCCAATCACGGCCTCCGAGCTCCGCCTTGCCGCCAGCGCCGCCCTACGCCTCGCCGTCGAGGCCATAGACGCCCTGCACGGACTCAAAGAAGTCGCTATCGAATTCGCTGCGGACGTGCGCGAGCTGCTGGAGGCGACGAGGAGGGCCGGAGGCAGAGGGGGAGGGAGCAGGAGGAGAGGGAGGAGGTCGGCGTCGACGTCTGCGCGCTGGTCGAGCGGCGGCGGCCTCGGGGTCCGCACGCGGGCGCAGGCGCGGAGGCGACGATGAGGGAAAGGGGGAGGGAAGAAGGTAAGAGAGAGACTTTGCTTTTTTCCTTTTTCCTTTTCCTTCTCGCTTGCTTTCCTCTTCTTCTTTTCAAACCTTGTAAACGACGCTGTCTTCTTTCGCTTTGATATTTCCCACGCTCACGAGGTGAAACAGGATGCAATGTTTCTTACCATTTCGGTATTTAAAAGAGGTCGAAAACAAAACATATCTCTCTCCCCCCTCTTCCGTTTTCAAGCCCTCCTCGCGCGGCGCGGGCGGGCCGCGGCACCTCCAGCAGCAGCAACAGCAGCAGGCGCAGCAGCAGCAGCAGCAGCAGCAGGCGTAGCAGCACCAGCAGCAGCAGACTCGCTCATTGCCCCTCGCTTCCCAAGCCCCCAGCCCCAGACAAGCGAGAGGCACCCGCGCAGCAGCAACGTCACGAAAAAGACGAGAGCGGCAGAGGCGACCTGCTTCTCAGTGCTGCCGTGCGGCAGGGCCTCCACCTTCGGCTTGGCCAGGGCGATGCCGGAGACGGCGACGAGGGTGAAGCCGGCGGTGGAGAAGAGCTTGGAGGAGAGGGTCGCTGTGGTGGTGGTGGTGGAGCTGTTGAAGGTATTTTTTCGAGAGAGAGGGAAACGGAGGAGGTCTGAGAAAGAAAGCGGCGACGACGGCGACGGCGACGGCAAATTCAAATTGACGGCGCATCCGAACCCGACGCGTTTCGACCAATCAGCTGCACTTTTTCCTTTGATTGCAATGCGGCAAGGTAAAACGGCGATGAAGGCCTCGTCCAGAGAGAGCCAACTGGGATGCACCTGGCCATGGCGTCGAGATGGAAAGGAGAGCGGGACGCGAATTGTCGGAACTTGACCTAGTTCCTTTTACTAAAAAAACAAAGAGAGAGTGAATGATTTTTCTCGCTTCTCTTTTTCTGCCCACTCGGCAAAAAAAGAAAAAACGAGCGGCCTGTCTTGATAAACAGCAGAAGAATGAAATTTCTAATTGCGCGGGGTTGTTGTCGAAGAATTAAAAAAGGCACTTGAAGTAGAGCGAAAGAATGACCTGAAACTAAAAAGGATCAAAAAACATCTACGCCGCAGGCGCGGCCTTGGCTTTACTCTTGCTCGCGCCGCTGCCGCTGCCGCTCTCGACCTTCCTGCTCCCGGCCCCCATCGACCCCCTGCCCTCCCCCCCGTCGCTCTCCCCGCTGCTGCCCCCGCTCCCCCCGCTGACCCCGCTCCCCCCCTCGACGTCCTCGTCCCTGCCGCCGCCGCGGTAGCCGAGCAGGTTGAGCCTCTTCACCTGGTCGCGCACGTGGTGGGGCACCAAGGCTTCCCACTCGTCCGTGCCCGACCGGATCGACTCGGCGACCAGCTTGCTCACGTCCCCGTGCTGCAGCAGCTCGCGGTCGTAGTGCTCCACGGGAACGATCGCCCCCCGGCCCAGGATGTAGTCGTAGAGCTTCTGCACGCCCGGGTCGTCGACCTGCAGGTCCGAGGCGGTGACGAGCTCGCCGGTCCTCGGGTCCACCGTCGGGTACACGTAGACCTTGAGGTCGAACTTGAGGAGGCGGCCGAACCCTTCGAGGAGGCCGCCTGCCGCATTGTTGTTTTTTATAGAGGTATGAGAAAGAGAGGGAAAGAGGGTTGAGAAAGAGAGAGAAAGAGACGAAGCAATGGGGGGGGGAGATGAGTATTTTTTCTTTTCTTTTTTGTGGGCGAAAAGCTCTCTTTTTTCCCCCAAAAAAAGAGAAAACGAAGGGGGAAAACAAAAAAGCGCACCGTCCAGGTCTGCGTAGTGCTTCTCCTTGAACAGCTCCCTGAGCGTCGGGACGCCCATCGCGATCACGATGGCCTCTTGCGTGAAGGTGGACAAGTAGGCCGCGAGCTTGAAGTAGCGCCGGTAGTTGGAGAGCATCACGGTGTAGCTGGGTTTTGTTTTTTTATATATTTTGTTGTATCGTTTTTTTTGTTAGTTATGTTCGCTCTCGAGGGTGTTTTCGCGTTCTCTCTCGAAGGAAAAAAAACATCTTCCGTCTTTTGAGAGAGCGCTCCCTTGGCAGAGAAGACGCCGGAAGAAAGAGAAACGAAGCTCTGAAAAACGACCCCCCCAAAAAAATCAGCCCAGAAGAAAAACAAAAAACTCACCCCATCGTCGACAGCGCCTCGACCCTCTGGATGAACACGTCCTCCCTGATCCCCGAGTCGGAGGTCCAGTCCAGCAGGTCCCCGCCCTCCATCATGTCCCTCGTCGTCATCTCGAGCAGGACAACGGTATCGGCGCGGTAGACGCACTCGCGCTCGTAGGGCTGCTGCGACCCGGCCTCGAACGACGTCCCGGAAGACGAGGCGCCGCCGCCGCCCTTGCCGTTGCCGCCGCCGCCGCTCTTCTCCGCCGCGGCAGGCCTCCCGCAGAAGAACTGCTCCGCGGCGGCGATCAGCATGTCGTTGTGCAGGTTCGTGAAGGGCCGGAACCGCCCTCGGACGGCCAGGACGTTCTTCTTGTAGAGGGCCTCGTGCGGCACCAGCAGGGTGCCGCTCGGGTCGAAGAGCGCGGCGTCGCAGAGCTCCTTCTGGACGAGGCGCAGCGCGGCGACGCGGTTGTCGACGCCCTCGTAGAGCGGGCCGCTGAAGTCGATCAGGTCGACCTCGATGCGGGACCGGGAGAGGTCGTCAAGGAGCTTGCCGATGATCTTGCCCGAGATGTCGGAGGACCTCGACGTCCTCGTCGAGGGGCCGTCGCCGTCGTGGGAGGGGGAGCGCCTCCTCTCGGCGTTGGCCTTTTCGGCACCCGTCGTGAGGACGGCGTGGATCAGGTTGACGCCCAGCACGCCCAGGGCCTCCTGCTGCTCCTGCGCCGTCGCGTCGAACATCCTCACGTGGATCATCACCGTCGAGGGGGAGTCGCCTGGCCGGGGCTGGAACTTGACGCCGAGCCAGCCGTGGCACTCGTTTTTTTTGCCGAAGGCCCGAGCGACGACGGTGTCTGCAAACGCGAAGAAGGCGGTGTTCTTGCCGCGCTGCTTGCGGAGGTTGAGCGAGCAGCTGAGGTACTCGTACTCGAGCATGGCCTCGACGCGCTCGCGGGTGACGTACCTATGTTGGTTCGGTTTGGTTTGGGAAGGAAGGGAAAGGGGAAAAAGAAGAAGAGGGGGGGGGCTTGAAAGTGGGTTTTTTCTTTCATCTCCTTCTTCTCTACGCTCTCTCTGCTCGCTCGCTCTCTTTTGTCTCTCTCTCCCTCTCTCTCTCTCTCTCTCTCTTTTTCTCTTCATCTTTCTCTCTCTCTCTCTCTCTCTCTCTCTCTCTTTCTCCTCATCTTTCTCTCTCTCTCTCTGAAAAAAACAATCCTTACCTCGCCGCGGCGCCGTACATCGTGTCAGAGATCAGCATATCGTACGCGGAGACCGACTTGGCGATCGTCCCGGCGGCCGCTCCCACGCGGAAGAACCAGCGCGCGACCTCCTGGCCCGCGCCGATCTCGGCGAAGACGCCGTACCAGAGCGGGTTGAGGTTGACCGACAGGGCCTTCTCGGCGGTCTTGGCGAAGCGGTCCCCGGACTGCTCGTTGTCTCTCCCGGCCTGGTGGATCGTGGGCGTTGTTTGGAGAGGAGGAGGAGGAGGAGGAGGAGGAGGAGGAGGAGGAGGAGGAGCAGGAGGAGGAGGAGGAGGAGGGGGAGAAGAAAGGTCGGAGGAAGTGTTCGAGGTTGAAGGGAATGGAAAATTCAGGGACTCGGGGGGGGGAAAAGGTGATGGTTCTTCTTGCTCGTCTCTCTCTCGCTCTCTTCGCTCTGTCAGTCTCGAGTTCTCTCGCGAGGAGCGCAGAGCTGTCCGAGGAGAGATATCACATCGAGCAAAAAGATAGAACCGACTCACGTGGCAGACGACCCGGGGAGCAGTGGCGCGGCCTCTGGAGCGGGCCATCGCCGACGACACGAGCGATGACGTCATCGAAGAAGAACCAAAACCGCGCGCGCTTCGGCACCCGGCCGCGGAGCACGCGAAGGCTTCAGCGCATCGCCTTCCGGTAGAGGAGGCGACGGCCGCGGCGGTGACGGCGCTCGGGCGGAGCGAGAAAGAAGAGGCTCCCCGCCTCGCGGCGAGGCGGGAGGGCGAGGAGGACGAAGGGATCATGGTTCTTTCGGGAAAAAATGAGGAGAAAAGTCACAAATTTTTCTTCGTCTCTTTTGGTTGCTTTCGAGCTCCGCATCCGCGGGCTGAAGAGCCTTCGTTTCTCTGCTTTTTTCTTCGATGGCGTTTGGAGGAGGCTTTGGGGGCAAGCAGGTGAGCCCCATCCAGCAGCGTCGTGGCGCGAGGGCGGGAGATGAGAGAGAGAGGGGCGAGAGAGAAGGAAAAGCATTCAACATCGTTTTGCTCCCTCGTCGCCTCTCAACAACCTCGACCTCTTTCCCAAAACTCAAAAAAAAAACCACAGTCTGCGTGGGGCTCGGGATACCGCCCTCAGCCGCAGCAGCAGCAGCAGCAGCCTGCATTCGGAGGTGGAGGAGGATTCGGAGGAGGCTTCGGAGGAGGCTTTGGCGCCAACAGCAGCGGCTCACGCTTTGCCCCGCTCGCCGGAGGAGGCGTCGCCAACGCTCCCGCTCCCGCTTCTTCTTCGGCCGCCCCAGCAAGCGACTGGCGCTCCGTCGTCAGGCACGACTCCACGACCGAGCGCCCGCGCTGGCCGCTCTCCTGCTACGCGCACGAGCGGAGCAGGAGGTGCGACTTCGAGGGCGACGTCTCCTTCGAGGAGGCGAGGTGGCTGCGGCTGACCGACGACGAGGTCTTCGGCCAGGGGGCGAGGTCGCAGGCCTCGGCCTTCTCCGCGCTGGGGAGGAGGGATCTCCCGCCGAGCTACGGCGGGGCGGCGCTGAGACCCGTGGTGCCACAGCCTCCCGACTATTCCAGAGCGGTCGGGGGAGGAGCGGCGGGGGGAGGAGCGGGTTTTGGAGCGTTTGGAATCGCTGCTTCTGTTCCTCTTCCGCCGCCGCCTCTTCTTCAGCAGCAGCAGCAACAACAACCTCCCCCGTTCGGCGCTTTTGCTGCTCCTGCTGCGCCTGTAGCCCCTCCCGCGACCCCGGGAGCCCCTCCCGCCACGCCCTTCGGGCAGACCGTCGCGGCGTTCGGCGCCTTCGGCCCTCCCGCGGGGGGCATCGGCGGCAGCACGACGGCGGTGGCCGCCGCCGGCTTCGGCAGCGGGCTCGGGGCAAAGCCTGCCGGCGCCGTCGCGTTTGGGGGGGGAGGGGCAGCTGCCGCCGGGGCCTCTTCTTCTTTCGGGGGGGGGCCTGCTGCTGCTGCCCCGTTTGGCTCCCCGGCGGCTCCCGCGTTCGGGGGGGGGGTCGGGGGCTTTGGTGTCCCTGCGGCTGCTGCCGCCGCCGGAGGCTTTGGCGGCGGCTTCGGCGGCGGCGGCGCCGCCCGCGTAGCGTTCGGTGGGGGATCCGGGAGGCAGCAGCAGCAGCAACAAGCGGTCCCGTTCGGCGGCGGAGGAGGAGGAGCCTTTGGCGGCGGCAAGGGCGGCGGCGGCGGAGGCTACTTCGGAGGAGGAGGAGGAGGAGGAGGAAAGGTCGCGGCGGCGATCCCGGACGCGACGACGAGCTTCGCGGCCAAGGCGGGGCTCCTCCAGCAGGGGAGCGCTCAGGAGTCCGCTCCCGCTCCCGCCGCCGCTCCCGGTCCTGGCACTGTTGCTCTTTCTGGAGGACTACAGGGGAGCGGCGACCCGGCTGCGGCTGCCTGGGCGGCGTCGGCGTTCGAGAAGGGGAAGATCCCGGAAGAGGCGCCGCCGGAGGTGTTCTGCCGCTGAGAGGGGAAAAAAAGGGCTTGCGAGGCGGCTCTTTTTTTGTATTTTAGGAGGAAAAAAAAAAACTTGCTTCAATTTTTACAATTATTTTCCTCCTCTCGTTTTCATTTCAAAATGCCGTCCCTATCATCACGGCGCCGACCGCGGCGAGCACCGCCGCCACCGCCCGCCTCCCCCGCGCCAACGCCATCAGCGCCGGGAGCACGTAACTCACGGCGGCGCCCGCAGTGGCCCCCGTGAGCCTCAGGACGTCGAAGGCGCTGTCTCCCGAAGAGAGCGACGCCAGGGCCGCCCCCGAAGCGAGGAGGAGCGTGGCGGCCGCGTGGGAGGAGGCGGAAGGAGGGGGAGGAAAGGCCGTACGAGTCATCGCTGCTGCTGCTGCTGCTGCTGTCTCTCCTGTCGCTGCTGTCGGCGTCGTTCGCTCCTCTCCTCCTTCTCCTCGTTCCCCTTCGTCCGCGAGCAGCCGCTGCTCCGCCTCCCCTCCCGCGTGCTCCTCCTCCTCTTTCTCCCCGTCGGCTTTCCTCAGCAGCCTCGTCCACAGCCTCAGCGCGCCGTCGCGGCACGGGAACATCAGCAGCGGGTACATAGTGACAAGCGAGGCGGCGACGGAGAGGCGCACGAGTCCCGACAGCACCCTCGCCGCCGCGAGCGGCGGCGAGGACAGAACGCTCTCCCCTCCCCCTCCGAAGAGCCAGGGCACCGCCGCCGCCAGCGCCTCGGGCCGCCAGTTCGACAGCACGTTCGCCTCGATGGCGTCGGAGCCGAACAGAGCGTTAGCCCCGAGCCCGAGGAGGGCGTACACGGCGGCCGACAGCAGCCCCGCCTCGCGGACGACCAGCGCGGCCTCGCGCGGCGAGGCCTGGTTGAGGCCGCCGACGACGAAGGGCGCCGTCAGCTGGCAGACGAGCCCCGAGGTGGGCAGTCCCGCCTCCCTCGCGAGTCCCACGACGCAGGCGAAGAGTCCGGGAGGAGGCGGAGGAGCGGGAGCGGGAGCGGGAGAAGGAGGAGGGAGAGGAGGAGCGGCAGCGATCGCCCCCCAGTCGGGGACGGCAGCGGGGGCGCGGAGCGTCCCGCCGAGCCAGGCGCAGCAGCAGAGCGCCGCCGTCGCCGCGGCCCAGGCGAGCAGGCTCAGGATGCCGACCGCGGAGGGAACCTTGGAGTCCCTCGCCGCGCGCCGCAGCGATAGGGGGACGAGGACGAGGGCGTTGAGCAAGAAGGAGAAGCGCGGGCGGGAGCAGAAGAAGGAGGAGAAGGAGGGAGGTGTCTTGTCTCCTCCCGCCGCTGCCGGAGGAAGAAGAGGGCAGAGGAGGCCCCCGCCGCCGCCGCCGCCGCCTCCCCCGATATCGGCCCTCCTCTCCCCGACAGAGATATCAGCGACGACGATATTGTAGACGCACAGGAGGCCAAAGGAAAACGACGTCCCGGAGACCTCGAGGGCGAGCGACGGGAGGGAGGAGCGGCTGAGGAAGCGTGTGAAGCCGCGGCTGCCACTGCGACCCCGGCCTCGGCCTCGACCTCCTCCTCCTTCGTCTTCGCTCTCGCTTCTTGCTTTTCCCTCTTCAAGCGTCGCCTTGACGGCGCCGGCGTAGGACCCGCTCCGCGAGTCGTGCATGGCGCCGAGCACCACCTCGGTGCTCGCGACGGTCGCCGCGGCCAGCGCGAGGAGCGTCGCGAGCGCGAGCGGCCAGCCGAGCACGGCAAAGTAGCGTGGGAAGGCGACGGCCGAGGCGCCGACGACGGATTTACTGAGGAGGATGACGGGGACGACGTGGGAGCGCTTCATTGTTTTTTCTGTTTTGTCAGAACTAGGCGTAGTTCTCATCAAGCATGATGCGCCTGAGAGGTGACGAATCGAGGGCGGGCGTTGGCGAGAGAGAAAGGAGAGCTTTGCAGGGACAAACGATTGATTGCTGCTTCAATCGTCGTCATCAAAAAGTCTGAAGAGAAGCACTTCCCTTTCTGTGTGCTTTTTCTTTCTCATTTGAGGTCGAGCCCCCTCTCTTTCTCTCCCTCCCTGCTTCTGCACGCACGCACGCACGCACGCGGGGCCAGAGAAGCAAACACATGCTCGCTTCTTCGCGTCTGCTGACGTCGCGCCAGGTCGCAATCGGCAAGGCGGTGACGGCGACGAGCGCACTGCCAGCTTCGAGACAGCCTCTTCTCCAAGCTCAATCGCTTTCGACGGCGCCGGCATTGACGACGAAGACGCATTCTTCTGTCGCGATCGTCGCACCCACCTTGCCTCCTGTTCGCAAACTTCCAATGGCAGCGGCTGCATCTCTTTCGTCTGCTGCTCCCGCCGCTGTGTCGAAAGACAAGACGGTGCGTTTCTGAAAGAATTCATCGAAAGTCCGAAGGAAAAAAATGAGGCGTTAAAGAAAGAATCGCGTTGGAGTTTCAAGAAACGAAGCTAGCCTCGACTAAAACCTCTTCTCTCTTCTCTTCCTCTTCAACAACGACAACAACAACAACAACAACAACAAACAAACAACAGCCGTTCATTATCGTCGGCTCGGGCCGCGTCGGGGAGGCCCTCGCCGCGATGGGGGAGAACGACGTGAGTCTTCTTCTATCAAGTTCGGCTTCTTCTTCTTTTTGTTTTTGCGAAGCAGGGATGGAACCACAGCACTCAATGAAAACCCCCAAAAAAAGTAACGCGGGAAAAAAAACATACAGCTCCTCGTCCGCCGCGACGACCCCATCCCGCCCTCCGACGACCCGAACTTCCCCCTCGGAACCCCCGTCGTTCTCTGTACCCGCAACGACGCGCTCAACGCCGTCCTCGACAAGACCCCACGCGAGCGGAGGAAAGATCTGGTCTTTGTCCAAAACGGTATGCTCCAGCCGTGGCTGGCCCAGAAAAACCTCGACACCGGGAGCGAGGCCGCGACGCAGATCCTCGTCTTCTTCGCCGTGGCGGCCAAGGGCGAGCCCCCCGTCGACGGCGTGACCGACACGGACCCTCAGGGGCTCACCGCGGCCCACGGGAGGCACGCCGAGGCCTTCGCCCGCCGCCTCCGCGGCAGCGGCGGCCTCTCGTGCCGCGTGCTCGCGTCGCGCGCGGCCTTCGACGCCGCGGCGCTCGAGAAGCTGGTGTGGATCTCTGCGTTCATGCTCGTGGGCGCGAGGCATGGCGGCGGCGTCACGGTGGGCGAGGTCGAAGGGGGGCACGCGGAGGAGGTCGCGGCGCTGGTCCGCGAGCTCGCCGCCGGCGGCGCCCGCGCGCTCAGCCTCCCCCCGGGCGCGCTCCCCGAGCCGGAGCACCTCGTCGAGAAGCTCCGGGCCTACGCCCGCAGCGTCGCGCACTTCCCGACGGCCGTGAAGGAGTTCGAGTGGCGCAACGGGTGGTTCTGGGAGCTGAGCAAGAAGAGCGAAGGAGGCGAAGATCCGTTCCCGACGCACTCGCGGCTGCTGAAGGAGGTCGGGGCGGTTTGAGTGGTGCGTGTGATGTGAAAAATTGAAAAGAAGTGCGAAAAGAACAGAATTTGACTCTGGAGAACGGAATTTGACTCTGCTTGTCTGTCTCTGTCTCTCGCTCGCTCGCCCTCTCTTTCTCTCTCTCTCTCTCTCTCTCTCTCTCTCTCTCTCTCTTTTTTTCATTGAGCTCTTCCGTGTGTCCCTTTCTGGCCTCCTGTATCCCCCGCATGGCTGCCGTTACCGCGGCGCTGCACCCGCCGAGCGGCGGAGGCGACGCCATGCTGGCTGATCGATCGGCGTCGATCTCTTCCGATTGTCCGTCCTCGTCAACTCCCTCGCTCCTCTCGCGCGCCTCGACCTTTTCCCGCACGCTCGCGCGCAGGGCCGCAGTCTCGGTGCGGCATGCGTGATTGGAGAAGGAAAAGAGAAGTTTTTCAGGGAGAGATGAGAGGAGGAAAGAGGAAGAAAGAAAGAGGCACGACGTGATGGTCGCTCGCTTCTTCTTCCCTCTCTTTTCTTTCTCACCCTCGACCCCCGTCCCTCTCGCTGTCTCCAAACCCTCCCGACCAACCCAACAGGTCCTCACCGCCGGCCCCCTGCCCTCGCACGTCGCCTTTATCATGGACGGCAACCGCCGCTTCGCCGAGTCCCGCCTGGGCACGCACGACGCGGCAGAAGGCCACGCGGCCGGCTTCGCTGCGCTGCTGTCTGCGCTCGAGTGGTGCCTCGACCTCGGCGTCCGCACGGTCTCGGTCTTCGCCTTTTCCGTCGACAACTTCTCGAGGCCGGAGGCGGAGGTGGACGCGCTGATGGAGCTGGCCAGGGAGAAGCTCGGGGAGCTCGCGGGGAACAGCAAGAAGGCGAGCGAGGAGGGGGGGACGACGGCGTCGACGACGACAGCGGCAGCGGCGGCGGCAACAGCGGCCGCGGCCGCGACGAAGAGGGAAGAAGACGGGGGCGCTCTGCTGCAGAGGCACGGAGTGCAGCTCCGGGTTCTCGGCGAGCTCTCCCGCCTCCCTCCCGCAGTGCGCGAGGCCGCGCGGGCAGCCGAGAAGGCCACCGAGAGGGGGGACAGGGCGAGACTGAACGTCTGCCTCGCCTACAGCTCGACCCGCGAGCTCGCCGACGCCGTCTCGACCCTCTCGAAAGGCGGCCCCTCTCTCGCGCGGCCCTCGTCTCCGTCTGTGCTCCCCGCCCCGGCCTCGCCGACGACGCCGCTAGAGGAGGAGGGAGCCTCCTCGGGGCTGCTGCTCGCCGCGCCCCTCCTCGGGCGCGAGCGGCGGCCGTCGCTCACGCCCTCGCCCGCGCGGTCGCCCGCGCCGGCGGAGACCGCGGCGACGGCGGCGGCGATCGGTTCCGGCTCTCTTCCTTGCTTCGCTGCCTCCCCCTCCCCCTCCTTCCCGGCCGGCCTCATCGACAAGGCTCTTTACACCGCGGGCTGCCCTCCCGTCGACCTGCTCCTGCGCACCTCGGGGGAGCAGCGCCTCAGCGACTTCCTGCTCTGGCAGTCGCGGCACGCGGCGCTGGTCTTCGCCCCCCGGCTCTGGCCCGAGCTGCGGTTCTGGGACGTGGCGAGGGCCGTGGTTGCCTTCCAGAGGGCTCACCCGAGGCTGGAGGGGCTGCGGAGGGCGGCTGCACAGGGGGAGGAGACAGAGGCGGAGAAGGAAGAGGCGGCGGCGGCGGCGGCGACCGTGAGCAGAGCCGACGACGCTGCTGTTGCGGCGCCGGCAGATGCGCCTCCTGCTGCCGTCGCTGTTCCTGCTGCTCCCGCAGCGCCGCCGCCACCGGCTCGAGGACGAGGAGAAGGAGGAGGAGGAGGCGTCCCCAGGAGGGTCCGCGGCTCCCGGAACGCCGCCGGCGTGCGGGAGCAGGCCTTCCCCTCTTTCTCGGGAGGAGGAGGGGGAGGAGCGGCGACGGCGGCGGCGGGAGGAGAAGCCCCCGGCGCCAACGACGGCAGCGAGGACGAGAAAGGCGAGAACGGAAACGAGCACAAAGACGACGTCCTCGACTGGGCCTCCCGCTCCACCTGGCGCACCAGGCGCCGCGGCGACGCCGAGATCGAGGACGAGGAAGGGGCCAACGGCGGCGGCCCCGAGGGAGAGCACGGCGGCTTCGACCCTCACTGCCCCTGCTGCCTCACGACGGGCGGGCGCCTGATCGACGGCGCGGCCCACGAGCCCAAAAACTTGAAGATGCCCGACGGGCTGGAGGCAGCCATGCAGGCCAAGAAGGCGCGGGAGGCCGAGGTGAGGGCGGCCATGGCGGCCGCGAGGGCCGAGAGGGAGAGGAAGGTGAAGGAAGAGGAGGAAGCGAAATGAAACAAAAATTCTGTTACAAAAAAAAACTCACAAGTCGCGAAAACTCAAGCCGTTGCTTCTGCTGCTGCTGCTGCTATCTCCCTCCGCGCCGCCCTCTCCCTCTCCGCCCTCCTCCGCTCCCGCCGCCGCATCACCACCTGCCCCGAAACGCACACCACCAGCGCGAGGGAGACGGCGCCCAGGCTCCCCACGGCAAGCACCCAGAAGGAGCTCGGCTTGGAAATCACGAGCCCCGCGGCGAACGAGAGCGCCCCGAGACTCGCCTGGAGCGTGCTCTGTACCCCGTTGACAGCGCCCAGCTGGCCCTTGGGGACCCTCTCCTGTAGGTTCTGGGAGGCGAAGAGGTCGAAGAGCCACAGGCCGAAGCGGGAGAGGGCGAGCGAAGCAGCCAGGAGGCGCGCGCCGCCGGGTCCGCTGCTTCCGCCCTTGCCGCCGACAGCAGCAGCAGCAGCGGCTGAAGAAGAAGAAGAAGAAGAAGAAGAAGAACGAGGCGGCGAAACGGCAGCGAAAGAGGAGAGCGAAGGCGGCAGGAACGCCGCCAGGCACCCTACGAGCAGGCACAGGAACTGTGACCCGATCCCCAGCGCCCCGGCGGCGTCCGAGCCCAGCCCGGAGCGGATCCGAGGGAACGCGGCCGTCGCCGCGATGCCCGCGGCGGCGCCGACGCCGCGCCAGGCGGCCAGCTCGACCTCGCCGAGCCCGCGCCAGTTGAGGTAGGCCGTGGCCAAGGGACCGAAGGACAGCACCGTGAGGTAGAGGAGGGCCAGGGCGAGGGCCGAGGGGAAGGCTTCGGCGGAGAGGTAGGCCGCGAGAGGGGACGGGGGGGAGGAGGGAGCGGGAGAGGGAGCTGTTTCTTCTTCACCTTCCCCTTGCTCCTCTTCGGTCTCTTCTGCTGCTGCTGCCGCCGTCCTCCGGTCCCTCTCCCCTTCCCCTTCCCTCAGCCGCGACGGCGCAGCATGGACGGCCCTCCTGAGCAGCCACGCCTGCGGTATCCAGGCGCAACAGCTATACGTTGCGATGACGGCGACGGCAGCGTCAGTCCCCGCCTTTTTTCAAGTTTTAAGGGGGGGAGTCGTTATTTTGAGTTTTTTCTCATTTTCCTTCTTTCGATTTTTTTTCGGGAAAAAAAAGTCGAAAAAAACTATATTCACCTTGGAGAGCAGCAGGCCGGCGATGCCGGGGGAGGCAAGCAGGCAGATGAGGTCGATGCGGCGCATGGCGGCGTTGATAGAGGCCAGAAGGGCCGAGGGGGAGGAGGGAGCGTCAATTTCGTCCTCGGCGGCGGCGACTTTTTCCCCGCCGCCGCCGCCGCCGTCGCTGCTGAACCTCAGCCTCGAGCTCGCACTGCTTCCCCTCTCCCCCCTCGCTCTCGACCTCCCTCCTCCTTTTGCCAGGGCCTGCGTCCACTCCCTCTCGACGGAGAGCGTCGCTCCAGAGGCGCCCACGGCAGCCAAGGCCGCGAACAGAGCGGCGAGGGAGCCGAGGAGGTAGACAAAGCGAGGCGAGGCCGGGAGGAAGAAAGTGCCGCCGCCCCTGCCCGCCGCCGCACTCCTCGCCAGCAGCACGAAGAGCGCACTCGCGAGCGTCCCGGCCGCCTGCAGTCCGTAGGCCCTCCTCGCGGCAGCCAGTCGAGGGAGGCGGTCGACGAGGCGGCCCAGGTAGGGGCCGGAGAGGGCCTGGGCGGCCTGCTGCGCCAGGCCCAGGGCAGCGACGAGCGAGAGCGAGGCGCCGTCGTTTTCGCCGCTCTTGCCGCCTTTGCCGGCGCCGCCGCCGGCGGCGGGGAAGAACAGGGCCAGGCCCGCAGCAAATTCCCACGCCCGCGCGCCCCACGCCGAGAGGAAATGCGAGGCGTACAGGCAGCGGCGGGCCGTGGAGAGGTCTTCTTCTTCCGGTTCGTCGCGGGGGGTCTCGAGGCCGAGCGAGGCCCGGGGCGGGTGCGGCGAAGAAGAGAGCAACGGGGCGGCGGCGGCGGCGGCAGCGAATGCTTCGGCGTCACCTCCGTGCTGCTGCGGCGGCGGCGGCCTGCCAACAGCAGCGCTATCTTCCATATCTGGCCTCGTGCGATGCGACTCAAGGAGGCGCCTCTCTCAAGCGCTGTGGCTGCGCGCGTTGCGAACCGAAGCGCGAGCAGGCTCCGTGCGTCCCAGATTCATGTGGCGAGCGCCATTCTGACAAGCTTGAAAAAAGAAAAGTCTAAGAAAAAACGTTCTGATTTTATCGAGACCCTTTCTCTCTTTTTTTTTCTTTTCTTTCCGGACTCGCTGCGCTTTCCTTTTCTATGTTTATACACGGAGGAGAGTTTTGCGCAAGTCATCAGTTAAAGATTGTTTGTTTAGGACTGGGATCAAGAGGGGACGCAGAGAATAATTCAATTTGGAGGTCTGCAAAAAAGAGGAGAAATTTTATGATTTTTAAGGCAAAGAAGAAGGAAAAGGAAGTTTTTTTTGCCCCCCCCCGCCGCTGCTGCTGCGTTCCGAACCGTCTTCGCGGTTAGTATTGCCGGAGAAGGGATCGCAAGTCGGGTGGAAAAATAAAAAAAAAAAAAAAAAGGTAGGAAGGTAAAAACAAGTTTAGCTTTTGGAGAAGAGGAGGGGCGAGAGAGCGAGGGGAGTGGAAGAAAAGAAAAACGGAGAGGGAGGTTCAACCTCTCTCGATCCGCGTTTTCCCTCTCCCTCTTTCCCTCGCTCGCCCCCATCATTTTCGTTCGCTCGTTCGTTATCTCTCTCTCTCTCCCTCTCGGGAGATTATCTCTCAGCAGATCAGACGGAGGCGGCGCCCCTTCGCTATCTCTCATCAAATCAGACGCCGTCTTCCTCCCTGACGGGAGGAAGCGGCGGCAAAAGGTAGCCAGTGCGGAGCATTCTCCGAAGGTCGACGGCCTCGCTGCCGGCCCCCGGCGGGAACGCGAGACTGATGGCGCGGCGCGAGAGCGGAAGGTTGTCGTCGATCTCGCTGCCTGCGAAAAAGGGCTGCCCTTGCTGCCCCTGCCCCTGCTGCCCCTGCTGCTGCTGAAGCCCGCCAAAGGAGGGCGGCTGCTGCCCCGCGGCGGCGGCGGCAGACGCGGCCGCGGCGTGCTGCTGGACCCACTGTCTCCGCAGCTGCTGCTGCTGCGAGGGCACCGCGCCGTCGTCGAGCGCCGCGGGGCCTCCTCCGTTCGCGGGGGGCGAGCTGCCGAGCGGCCTGCCGGCGAGCCCGCCGAACGAGAGCATGCGCAGGGCGGCGCCGTCGAGGGAGCGCCTGCGCATCGTCATCGCCGCCGAGGAGGCGTCGAAGGCGCCGAAGGCGGCCCCGGCGAGCGGGCCGCCGCCGCCGCCGAGGCCGCCGAGGCCGGCGACGCCGATGCCGCCACCGCCCCCTCCTCCCGCCCCTCTCGCCGCGCTTCCTCCTCCGCAGCCGCCGAGCGGGTCCCCGCGAGGGGTGGGCCTCAGGAACGCGTCCCACGCCTCGAGCATCAGCAGGGACTCGTCGTCGTCGGGGGGGGGCGGGAGCGAGGAGGCAGCTGCAGGCGCGGAGGGGGCGGGGACGGCGGAGGCGCGGGCGAGCGAGGAGGAGCGGCCGCCGCGGCCGCCTCCGTCGAGAGGGGGCGTCTGCTGGCGCTTGAGTCCCTGGAGAGGCGGGACGGCCGCGGCGGCGGCCGCGGCGGCGGCCGCGGCGGCGGCCGCGGACCCGCCAGAGCCGCCGGAGCCCGAGAGCGCCCCCGCGCCGCCGCCGCCGCCGCCGCCGCCGCCCCTGGCCGCGGCGCAGGCGCGACACCCTGCGCCGCCGCACGCGTCGCACGAGGACGGCAGCGCCGGCAGCACGGAGGCCGAGAGGGCCGAGCCGAAGACGGCGCCGCCGGGGAGGGGAGGGCCTTGCGGCGCGGGGGGGGGGAGGGGGGGGAGCGAGGACGCGGAGCAAGGCCCGCCGCTCGCGCCGGCCGAAGGGTTCGCAGCGGAAGGAGCGGCAGTCGCGGCAGCGGCGGCGGCGGCGGCGGCGGCGGCGGCGGCGGCGGCGGCCAGGGCCGCGGCGGCGAAGAGCGAGGTATGGTTGTGGCGGCTCGTCTGCGCCTTGCCGACGCCGTTGCCATTCCTCATGGCCATGCCGCCGCCGCCGCCGCGCCTGCCCCCCCTGGACCCTGCCGCCCCGCGCCTGGAGGCGGCGGCCACCCTTGCGGCGGACGCCGCCGCCGCGGCAGAGGCCTGGTCGAGGCGCTCGGGCGGGAAGGGGGCGTTGGCGAGGGCGGCCGCGGCGGCGACGGCCGCGGCGGTCGAGCTCTCCGCCGCGGCGCGGCCGGCCCTCAGCGCCGAGGCCGAAGCCGAAGCCGCTGCCGCTGTCGCTGCTCCCGCTGCTGCTCCCGATGCTCCCACGGGGTTGCTGGAGAGTAACGCGAGCATTCGCGCCGCGGGGCCGCCTGAGCCCGGGGAGGCGGGATCGGCCGAGGGCGCAGAGGAAGGGTTGGGCGGCGGGGACCGCGACATCGACAAAGGGCGGCCGTCCTCGCCGCCGCTCCCTCCTCCCATCGTCGTCGCGCCCACGGCGGCGGCCGCCCTCCCGTCCCGCGCCGAGAGCACTTTCGCCCTCTTCCCGGCAACGTTGAGCGCGCCCGCCGCCGCGGCGGCCGCGTCGTCGACCGTCCCTCCGGCAGCGATAGCCGCCTCGGCGGCCCTCGCCGCCGCCACAGCGGCGGCCGCGGCGGCGTCGGCGCGCCTTTTCGCTTTCCGGCGGGCGTTGTGCGCGTCGAGCTTCTCGCGGCAGCTGCGGCGCAGCCCCTCGAACTCGCCCAGGGGCTGGAAGCGGCCGCACTGCTGGCAGAAGCGGCACCTGGAGTTGTGGTGGAGTCGAGAGGGGAGAGAAAAGTGCGATGAGTTGGGAGGGGCGAAACGGAAAAAACAAAAACTCAAAAAAACGCGGGAAGGAAAAAACAAAAAAAGTCCAACTCACTTCTCCCCCGACACGTCCAGCTCCAAGGCCTGCATGTGCGGCTGGCAGACGCCGAACCTCCTGTAATAGGGTTTTTCTACCACGAGCGAGACCGAGCAGCCTTCGACGATGCACTGCGTGTAGGAGGCGGGAGTCAAATGCACGCCGTCGGCCGTCGTCGTCGAGGCGCCGGCGCGCTTGGCATCGCGGCTGGCCGCGAAGGCGGCGCCGGCGCTGCCGCCGCCTCCGCCGCCGGCGCCGCTGTTGTAGCTGCGGTATTGATGGCTGCCTTCTCCTGCTGCTCCGACGCCGCTGGTGCTGCCGCCGCCGCCGCTGTTGTCGCGGTGGTAATGACTGCCTCCTCCTGCTCCTGCTCCTGCTCCTCCGCTGCCGCCGCCGCCGCCGCCAAAGGAGTGGCTCGAGCCTCCGTTGCCGTATCGCCCGCCTCCTCCTCGGCCTCCGCCGCCGCTGCTGCTGCTTCCGTCGCCATTGGTGGTGCCGTTGTCGTTGTTGCTCGGCGCTGCCGCCATGACAGAGGCCCCGGCGGCGGCGGCCTTCCTCGCGGCGGCGACGGCGTTCCTAGCGGCGGCGACGGCGTTCGCCGCCTTCTCCGCCTCCGCGGCCGCCGCTGCTGCCGCGGCCGCGACTTGCTTCTTCGCAGCGTTCCTGCCGCCCCTGCCGAGAGAGATCGGTGGCGGAGGAGGAGGAGGAGGAGCTTGAGAAGGAGCGGGAGGTGGAGGTCGAGGTGGAGGTGGAGCAACGGGAGCGGCAGTGGCGGCGACTTCAGCAGCAACAGAGGTCGGCGGAGGCCCGCCGTCGAGCTGCCCTTGCTCCTGTTGCTGCCCTTCCTGCTGCTGCTGCTCGCGGATGGCAGCCGCGGCTGCCGCGACGGCCGCGGCGGCGGCGCCCACAGCGGCACTCGGCGGGCTGCTGCTGCCTCCCCCCCCGCGCTGCTGCGCCGCCGCGAGCACCGCGCTCAGCGCACTCTCGAGCGCCGAGGCTCCCCCGTCGCCGCCGCTCCCGCCTCCTGTCGCAGCCGCCGCAGCAGCTCCTTTCGCGCTGCCATGGGCCTCTATCGCAGCGGTGAGAACCGCGGCGATATCGTTGGCGGTGAGCGGCGCCGCCGCTGGCTGCTGATGAGGGGCCGCCGGTTGCTGCTTCGGGGCGGGAGGAGGAGGAGGAGGAGGAGCTGGAGGAGGAGCTGGAGGAGGAGCTGAGGTGCCGTCAGTGCCGTGCGTCATCGCGATCGTCGCTCGTGCTGCTGCCTCATCATTCGCCGCCTTCGCGTCCCACGCTTCCTCTTTTGGCGGCTGCGCTCCGCCAGGCTCGCATCCGCCCGTCATTTGGACTGGAGCAGAGGGCCGGCAGAGCCTGCCTGCGCTGGGAGAGGGAATTTGTGGTGGACAGAAATCGAGCGCTAGCCGAGGTGAGATTTCGGATGAAGAAGAGCGTCGAGGAAGTGCTGGATTGTTCCCGCGCTCTCCTCTTTATGTCCAAGGAAACGGTTACTGCTTTCCGTGCCGCACATGCACCGTGCATTGACAGGAGAACCGCGACTCAAAGAGAAGTCCAAATGGCTACGACCTTTGACCGCCGCCGCAGAGCGGGAGAAAAAAAAACGGCACCCGACGGTGCTTCGACTACTATGATTCTTCTCACCTCTCTGCAGAAGCCCTTGCTTTCTTCTTCGATGCGTCTCGCCCGCGCCTGCGGATACGGCGATCCGAGAGGGCGATTCAGAGGGGGGGAAAGAACGGGGAAAGAGGGCAGCGCAGGGCGGAAGCGGCCCACGTGAGGCCGATAATCGTTCGCCCCGAGCGCCGCCCTTTTTCGCTGTGCCGTCTCTCCAAGTGAGTCGAAATGAGTTTTGCTCTACTTTTTTTTTTCGCTCGCTCGCCTGGCTCATTGTTTTTCTTTTCCGATAATGGCAGCCCCTCCTCCTCCTCCTGGAGACGGGGTCCCACCGCATTTCCCCTCGCCGCACCACGTCCAGCAGCAGCAGATGTATCAGCAGCAGCAGATGCATCAAACCCAGTACCATCACCATCAGCAGCTCTACGGCTATCAGGTATTCAAACGAAGAAGCAAGCAAAATGTTGAGAGCGTCGACGCCCTGCCGATGATGCCTAGAAAAGCCTCTTCTTCCATATCCCCGCATGTCTCTCTTCCCGCGGTATGCTCTTCCGCTCGTGCTTTTAGTCAACTATTCCCCGTGGCTCGATGAGAGACATGAGTTTCTCTCGTGCCATGCAAATTTGAAATAGAATGCGCGTGTCGTCGTCGTTCGCGCGTGCTGCAAGGGGGGCGCAAATCGTCGCTCGCCAGCTCACAGAAAACGAGAAAAACGGAAAACTCAACCTCAACCTCCACGAAAACAGCAGCACTCTCCGTGGGCGCAGCAGCAGCAGCAGCAGCAGCAGATGCTCCCTTACCCCGGCGCCGCGCCCTCGTGGTCTTATCAACAGCAGCAGCCGCAGCAGCAGAATTATCAATCGCAGCAGCAGCAGCAGCAGCAGCAGCAGCAAAGGCACGCGGCGGCGACGGCGGCAGCCATGGAGGCGGCCGCGGCCGCCGCCGCTGCCTGGAGGCAGCAGCAGGGGCAGCAGCCGGGGCAGCAACAGCCGCAGCAGCAGCTCCCTCCTTATTCGCAGGCCTGGCAACTGCAGCAGCAGCTGCAGCAGCAACAGCAGAGGCCCCAGCTGCACATGCAGCAGCAAATGCAGCAGCAGCGAGCTCCGTTCGGCGCGCAGAAGAAGCCCTGGCAGCAGCAGGGGCGAGGCGGGGGCGGCGGTCGCTCCGGCCGCTTTGGCGGCGGCGGCCGCGGAGCCGCGAGCCAGCTCTCCCCGCCTTCCTCCTCCGCTCTCGCCAGGGAGGCCAAGGCCCTCGCCGCCCCCTTGCCGCCCCCAGAGCCCTTCACCCGCGTGCTGAGCCCGGCGGAGGCCGCCGAGGCCGCGGCGTGGCGCGCGGCGAGGAGGGCGTCGTGGCCGTCGGACTCGAACGTCGCCGCCAAGACGAAGGGCGGGGGCTCGCGGGGCGACAACCCCTCCGCCGAGCTCTCAGCGGTGCTCGAGGCGCAGGCGGCCCTCGGCCTGAGCCGCGCGGCCGGAACGGAGGAGATGACGTCCGGAGGAGGAGGAGGCCGGGGCCGGGGCAGAGGGGACCGCGGGAGGGGAGGGCCTCGGGGAGGCGGGGGCGGGGGCCGCTTCTCCGGCGGCGGCGAGGTCTCTCGCGGTGGCGGCCGCGGCGGAGGCAGGGGCAGCGGCCGCGGCGGCTCTTTCGGCAAGCGCGGGCGGGACGAGTGGCGCGAGGAGAGAGCGGCGGGAGAGGGAGAGGGAGGAGACGACGGCAGCGGCGGCGGCGGCGGCCAAGGCGGCGGCCTCCTCGCAGCGCTCGTCGGTGGGTACGGTTCCTCTCCCTCCCCCTCCAGGGACGATAACGATGGAGCTTCTGTTGCGAGCGAGGCCGTCGCGCGGTGGGAAGCAGGAGCAGAGGCGGGAGGCCGCGGCGGGCGGGGCCGCGGCCGCAGCCGCTTTGGCGACGGTGCCATCCGCGACGGCGGCCGCGGCCGAGGAGGGGGGGGCCGCGGCTTCGGGGCGGCGAAGAAGCAGCGCCACGAAAGCACGCATCCTTCTTTCATCCCTCCTCCCCGCCCGGCGACCTCGGTCGTCGCGAGACTTGCCGCTCGGCAGGCGAGCCAGGCCGCGTCCAAGGTGATGCAGGCGCTGCGCTTCTTCGCCGCCAACAACTTCTTCCTCAACGACGACGGTGGTGATGATGATGACGACGATGATGATAAGTCGTCACCTCTCCCCGCTCTCGTTTACCCTATTGGCACCCTGGAGGCCGCCGCGGCAGAGGCAGGGGCCCGGGCGATGTTGCTCAAGGCCGCGGAGGAGGAGGCGAGGGGGAGGAAAGAGGAGGAGGAAGCGGAAGAGGCGGAGGACGAAGAGAGGAGCGACCACAGCAGCAGCGACGGTGACGAAGGCGGCGACGAGTCTTCTGACGACGAAGAAGACGAAGAAGATGACAAAATCGAAGAGGCCAGCGAAGGCGCCGCGGCAGAAGCAGCTGTCGGTGACAAGGAGGAGGAAGAAGCAGGAGCAGAAGAGTAGAGAGGCTCACGACGCTGACGGCGGCGCTTGACTTTTTTTCCCGTGTCCCTGGTTCGAGAGGTCGAAAGAAGAAGCAACTCACTCGCAGCAATAGAAATGTAAAAAAAAGCAGCTTCTGTTTTTCTGGCTTTTACAGTCAACTCTTTCTCTCCGTTGAGAGGGAGAAAGAAGACGAGGTAAGATACAATGTCAAGTTTTTTTTGCAGTGCTGTTTTACAATCTTTCATTTCTCCGCCGTCGCGACGACCCCCTCTTTTTCTTCGACTTCCACCTCGACCTGCTCCCCCTCCTCCTCCTCCTCCAGCTCGAAGCTCCGCGGCTCTTCTCCGCGCGCGTGCTTCCCCCACAGCGCCAAGAGAAGGGTCTCAAAGTCCCTGCACCACCTGTCGACGTCGAATAGCTTGCTGCCCGCCGTCTCCCTCGTCGCGAGCAGGAAGTCCCGGAGCCGCGAGCGCTCGCCGCCGGCGTCGAGGCCGAGCCGCACCGCGATCGCGACGTAGTCGTCCTCGCTCCGCGCGACCAGCTCGCGGCCCAGGCCCGCGGCGGTCACCAGGCTCGCGCAGACCCTCGACGCCATGCGCCGCAGGGGCAGCGTGACGATCGGCACGCCGGCCCACAGGACGTCGCAGGCCGTGGTGTGCGCGTTGACGAGCGGCGTGTCGAAGAACACGTCGGCGAGCGCCGCGCGCGCGACGTGCAGCTCGCGTGGCGCGACGTCCGAGAAGACGATCCGCTGCTGCGCGCCGCGCCGCGCGCCGCCGCTCTCCTGGGCGAGCAGCCCGGCCTCCTCCGCCGCGGCGCGGACGCGGGCCTCTCCCGCGGGCGGGAACCGCAGCAGCCAGAGGTAAGAGTCCGGGACGGCGTTGAGGACGCGGCACCAGAGCCTCAGCGTGGAGGGGCAGAGCTTGTAGAGCTGGTTGGCGCACGCGAAGACGACGGCGGGGCGGGGGGGCAGGCCCAGGGCCTCGCGGGTCGGGGTCGGCGCTGGAGGGAGGGGGGGAGCGGGAGGAGGGATGCGGAGTCTCCTTCGCCAGGGCGGGGTCGCGGGGGCGGCGGGGGTGACTGCCGAGGCAGCGGCGGCGGCGGAAGCAGTCGAGGCGCCGCCGCCGCCGCCGCCGCCGCCCCGCTCCTCGCACCCGTCCCCTCCTCCAGCTCCTCCACCTCCTCCTCCTCCTCCTCCTCCTCCTCCGCTCCCTGTCCCTTTCCCCCCTTTCCCTTTCGATCCGAACGCGTCCCTGTAGTCGTTGACGAAGTAGCAGTGCGGCATCCTCGCCAGGCTCTCCGCGTAGCAGGCCTCCTCCTCCTCGGCGGGAGCGGCGACCGCGTCGGCGATCAGCCACGGGACGTAGCCCCTCGCGCCGAGCGTGCCCGGGAACCCCAGGTAGGCGGCCTGCACCGGGGCGGGACGCAGCGCGAAGGCGCCGCCGCGCGCGCCGCGGGTGTAGCCGTTGAGGTCGATGGCCACGTGGCATCCCGCCCCCGCGATCGCCGCGGCGAGCGGCACGGGGGAGGGGTCGGCCCAGAACTCGGGCCGGGCGACAAAGTGCTCGGCCTCGGCCTCGGCGCGGCGGCGCCACCCGGAGCCGTCGCCCGGCGACGTCGCGAAGAGGAAGGCCTCGACCCTGCCCCCCCGTCTGAGGCGGCGCCAGACGCCGGCCATGAGGTGGGAGAGCGGGTGGTTGCCGAAGTCGGAGGAGACGAAGGCGACGCGGAGGCGGGCGCCTCGCGGCAGAGGGAGCGGCGGCGGGTGGCGGAAGGGATACGTCGGCCTCGGCGGCGGCGGCGGCGGCGGCGGGTTTGCTCCCGCCCCCGCCGCCGCGGCGCCCTTCCCCTCCCCCTCTTCCTCTCCCGCCTCCTCTCCCTTCTCGACGAACGCCAGCGCGGTCCTCTCCACGTGCTCCGCGTACGCCACGCTGAGGTCCCGGGCCAGCTCGGGAGCGAAGGGGTATCCCATGGCGTGGAAGGGCTGGACTGCCGGCGGGACCCCCGCGCCGGCCGCCAGCGCCGCCCGCGTCTCGCGCTCGAGCTCCGCGAGCAGGCGCGGGAAGTCGCCGCGCCAGTCCGCGACGCAGGCCAGCGAGTGCACCAGGTGCGCCAGCGCCACTCCGCCCGGCAGCCCCCGCGCCCTCAGCAGAGCCAGCGCGCGCCTGTAGGCCGCGGCGGCCTCGTCGTGCCTCCCCGCGTCTTTCAAACTCGCGCCGAGCTCCGCCGCGGCAGCGGCGTCGGTCGGGCGCAGCAGCGCGACCTGCTCGAAGGCCCTGGTCGCCTCCTCGGGCCTCCCGCAGGCGCGCAGGGCCGCGGCCATGTTGGAGTAGGAGACGGCGAGGCGGGCCGCGGCGGCGTCTGCGGCGGCGTAGGGAGGAGGGGGGGAGGAGAAGGAAAGAGGAGGCGAGGGAGGAGGAGGAAGGGCGGCGCCGAAGCCCGGAGCGGCGACGCCGAACCCGCTCCCTCCAGCCCCGGCGCCGACGCCGGAGAGCTGGAGCCGCATGCACGTAGAGTAGGCCGCCACGGCCTCGAGGGGCCTGCCGGCCTCCCTCAGCGCGTTCCCCAGGGCGTTGAAGGCCTCGGGCGAGCTGGCCGGAGGCGCGGCGGCGGCGGCCCTCGCGGCGGCGGCCGCCGCGCCCGCCGCGTCGCCGCGGGCGCGGAGGGTGGCCGTCAGGACCCCGAGGGCGACGGGGCAGCAGGGGTCGAAAGAGAGGGCCTGCCGCGCCGCGGCCTCGGCCTCGGGGAGGCGTCCGAGGTTTCGGAGGGCCGCGGCGAGCCCGGAGCGGGCTCGGGAGGCGGCAGGAGCGGAAGCGGGAGGAGGAGGAGGAGGAGGAGGAGGAGGGGAAAGGGCAGGAGGAGGAGAAGGAAGCGCCGAGGCCGACGACGGCGGCGGCGGCAGCGGAGGCGCCCCCTTCGCTCCCCCTCCCCCGTCGCTCCCTCGCCCCTCCGTCGCCGCCGCCACCGCCCTTTCGTAAAACTCCGCGGCGGCCGCGGCGTCCCCGACCTCGGCGCAGAGGTCCCCGAGTCCCGTCAGGGCTCGCACGTGCCCGGGCGCCGCGGCGAGGGCCCCGAGGTAAGCGGAACGGGCGTCTGAGACGAGGTTGAGGAAGAGGGGCAGGGGAGGAAGAGAGGAGGGGGAAGGAGAAGAGAGAGAGAGAGAGGGAGGGGAAGAAGAACAGCTCGGAAGAGACGACGGCGGCTGCAAAGGAGGGGCAGGCGGAGGAGGAGGAGGAGGAGGAGGAAAAGCGGCCGCCGCCGCTCCTCCGCCAAAGATCGGCGTCGAGGCCACCAGCGCGCTCAGGCCGCTCCCAAAGCTTCCCCAGCTATTGGCCACGAAAGGAGGAGGCGGAGGGTTCGCTGCTGCTGCTGCTGCTGCCGCTGCCGCTACCGACGGCGGCGGCAGCGGCGACGGCCGCGGCGGCGAAACTCCCGTTGCCGCCGCCGCCGTGGCAGCAGCGGCGGCAGCGGCTGCAGCGGCAGCAGCAGCAGCAGCACCGGCGGCCCGGGGGCTGGACCGCAGCAGGTCCCCGAGGTTGGCGGCGACGTCCGCGATCGCGGCGCCCCTGGCGGCGCTGTCTTCCCTGCCCGCGTCGCTCGCGGAAGAGAGAAACGAAGAAGGAGGAGGAGGTCGAGGAGGAGGAGGAGAGGGAGAAGGAGAGGAGCAAGGGCCCGGACTCGGGGCCGGGGCCGAGGTCGAGCAGAGCGCGGCGAGGGAAGCCCCGTAGGCTGCGGCGGCCTGCGCCGGCGCCCCCGCCGCGGCCAGCGCCGCGCCCAGGTTGTTGAGCACTCTGCCGTCCCCCGGGCACAGCCCGAGGGCGCTGCCGTAGAAGAAGATGGCGAGGTCGAGGCGCGGCGATGGGGCCGAGTGCAGGGCTGCCCCGAGGGCCGCGAGTGCCGCGGCGGAGCGAGGGGAGAGGGCGACGGCGGCGTCCGCGAGGCGGGTGGCGAGCGGGGAGTCGCCGCGCGCAGCGGCCTGCGCGGAAGCGAAGAGGAGGGCATCGAGGGAGGCGGGGGGAGGGGGAGGAGCGGCGGCGGCGGGGAAGGGGGCGAAGCCCTCTGGCGCCTGCTGCTGCTGCTGCAGCTGCGGATGATGAAACTGCGGCTGCTGCTGCGGCTGCTGCTGCTGCTGCGTTTGGCAGAGCGGGGCCAGCAGCGCTGGGTTCCAGCCCCCCTGGGAGGAACGGAGCTGCCCTCCTCCGAATCCTCCCTGCTGCTGCATCTGGCACTGAAGCAGCAGCTGCTGCTGCTGAAGCTGCTGCTGCTGCTGCTGAAGCTGCTGCTGAAGCTGCTGCTGCTGCCAAGGCTGCTGCCAAGGCTGTTGCTGTTGCATCTGCTGCAGCTGCTGCTGCTGCTGCTGCTGCTGCTGAAGGAGAAGAAAGTAGCTCTGCTGCTGCTGCTGCTGCTGCTGCTCCGTCATCATCACCGTCGTCGGCGCTGCCGCGGGGACAGCTTCCAAGGCTGGGGGCATCGCCGCGAGGTACATCGGGAGGCCGCTGATCCCCGGGCCGTAGAAGTAAGAAGGCGGCGGGGGCTGCGGCGGAGGGATGATTCCTGGTGCTGCTGCTGCCGCAGTCGCCGCTGCTGTGTTGGCGGCAGCGGCGTGCTGAGCAAAGGCTGCCGCAGCGGCCGCAGCGTTGCCGCTGTCGCTCACGTTCACTTCAGGAGCGATTGAATGCTGATGATGATAATGTTGTTGCAGTGGCTGCTGCTGCTGTGGAGTGACGCCCCACGGACTTGTCGCCGGAGGCAGCATGAAGCCGGAAGAAGGCGGAAGAGGCTGCTGCTGGTGGGGGGGTAGCGATTGATTCGCTCCGCCAACGGCTCCGAAAGCAGCGCCGCTTCCGCTGGCGACGACGGGCCCGTCGCCGGCGATGGAGACGCCTCGGGAAACGGACGCCGCCCACGGTTCCATGTTTTGCTTTCTGTCCCTCTCTTCTCAGGAGAGGTGTATCGTGACCATGGTCACAGCCTCGAGAGAAAACACAGCGAGGAAAAAAAAGACTCTCAAAGAGAGAGAGAGAGAGAGAGAGAGGGGGGGGGGGTGATCGAGAGACTTGTTAATAGATCGCTCTGGACGGAAATATGAGCGCGGCGGATGGAGCGCTTTCCTCCACCTCCCGTTTTCGATCTTCAGTGCTCTTCGATGTACAGTCTTTCGACAACATAAAAACTCCCTCCCTTCAAAGCGAGAGCCCCCCCCCGGGCCTGCGGGGCAGGACGGCCCCGGAGAGGGCGAGGGAGCGAGCGAGGTCCTTCCTCCGCCTCCCCCCCTCCTCCCCTCCCCTCTCCCCCTCGCCGGCTGCTCCCCCTCGGCCCCTGCTCCCGCCGCCCTTCCCTCCTCCTCCTCCCCCGACGACGGCGAGCCCCGCCGCCAGCCTGACCACGTCCCCGGCCTCGGCGCCGCTGAGGGGGTACGCCGAGACCGCCGCGAGCCACCTCGAGGAGGCCCTGACGATCCGGATAGGAGGAGGAAGCGGACACGCCGAGGGCGCCGGCGCAGCGCCCCCCTCGCCGCCGCGCGCGTCTTCCGCCCCCCCGCTCCCTGCTGCTCCTTCCCCGAAGGTCCCGCCGCCGTCAAACTCCAGGACGAGGTGCAGGGCGATCGCGAGCGCCTCGCCTCTCTCCACGGCGGCCTGGCGCTCCTCGTCCGCGAGGGGGGAGGCGAAGACGGAGGTCTCGGGGTCGAAAGGGGGAGGAGACGGGGGGTGTTCCTCCTCGCCAGCCTCATCCTCCTCGCCGTCGCTCCCGCTCCCGCTCGCCCTCCTCTGGCGCGCCCTCTCCCTCGCCCTGAGATCCCTCTCCCTCTCCTTCCTCTCGCGCATCGGCCGGTGCGCCCAGCGCTTTGAAGGGAGGGGACCCTTGGGTCCCCCGCGGCCCCGCAGCGAGAAGAGGACGGAGAGGGCGTCGAAGTCGGGGTCGAGGGCGGGGAGCGGCGGCGCCGCCGGGCGCGAGTGGCCGAAAAACTCCAGGGCGTGCAGAGGAGAGGGGCGGGGGTCTCCCCCTCCTCCTCCTCCTCCCCCCCTTTCCTTTCCCTCCTCCTCCCCCGCGCGGGGCGGCCGTCGCGGGGCCCAGACGACGAGGCGGAGGCCGAGGGTGGGGAAGGCGAGATTGGAGGAGAGCGAGGGGCGGAAGGGCCGGCCCGCATCCGGGGCGAGCGGCCGCGCCGGGGGCGGCGCGGCCGGGGAGGGGCGACCCCCGCCGCCGCCGCCGCCGCCACCGCCTTCCGGCCTTTCCGTCCCTCCTCTCTCCCGGGGATGAGCGCGGGGCCCGTCCCTCGGAGGAGAGAGCCGCGTCTCCTGCCGTTCCGCCGCCGCCGCAGCCGCTGCGGCCGCGGCCGCGGCCGCCTCGGCGGCGAGCGCCGAGGTCTCGGTGCCGCCGCGGAGGAGGCGGAACGTCGCCTTTTCCCGCCCTCGCCCCTTTGCTCCCTCCGGGAGCGCCGATTCCGCGGCCAGGGCGGCCGCGTCCCTGACGGCGCGGAGCCGCGGGAGCAGCCTCGCCCTCTCCAGGTTCCCGCGCCGCTGCCGCGCTCGGGCTGGGGATAGCGGCGGCGGCCCGCCGCGGCGGTCGAGCGCGAACGAGCAGAGGCGGGCGAGGACCGGGGAAGCCTCTCCCTCTGCCGCCTCTCCTGCTGCTCCTCTTCCGTGGTCGGGATCTCCTTCCTCTTCTTCTTCTTCTTCTTCCCCGTGAGGAGCAGAAGAAAGAGAAGAAGCAGGAGAAGAAGAAGGAGAGGAAGCAGGAGAAGAAGGAGAGGAAGCAGGAGAAGAAGCGCCGAGGGATTCCGAGCTCCTCCCCGCCGTCCTCCTCCCCGTCCTCCTCCTCGGGGCCCCCGCCGGCGAGCAGAACGCCTGCCACCTCCGGAGGTTCGAGCGCGCCCCGGGAGACAGCGGCACGGTCAGCCAGCAGTCGGCGCAGACTTTGTAGGCCGGGACGAAGCGCTCGAGGAGGCGCGAGGGGCGCGGGAAGACGAGGGGAAGGGGAGGGGGAGGGGGGGGCTTTCCCTCTTTCGCCGCGTGCGCCGCGTGCGCCGCCGCCGCCGCCGCCGCAGTGGCAGCGGCAGCGGCAGCGGCCAGCCCCTCCTCCTTCTCTCGCAGCTCCTCCTCCTCGGCCTCGGCGCAGTTGCTCGCCTCGACCCACACCCCCTCGACGTCGAGGGAGCACCCCGCGGCATCGGAGAGGGCTCCCCAGAGTGAGAGCCAGCCCGAGGCGCCGCGGCCCGCGGCGAGGTCGTCCCGCCAGGAGAGCGGGCGGGGGGCGGCGGCGCGGGCGTCGGTCCCGCCGCCGCCGCCGCCGTCCCCATCGCCCCGCTCGCCCGCGGCCACCAGCCCCGCCCCGACCAGGCCCCGAGCCAGAGCCCGCGGCTGCCGCAGGATCCCCGCCCTCCGCACCAGCGCCGCGGCGCGCCTGGAGCGGCCGAAGGCGGCCTCGGCGGCGGGCGGGAAGGGCGGGGCCGGAAGGGGCTCGCGGGCCTCGAGCGGCGCGACCGAGGGCGGGACCGCGTCGTCGCCCCCGTCGCTTCCGTCGCCCCCGTCGCCGTCGCTCGCTTCTTCGCGCCCAGGGCGGCGGCGGCGCCTCTCCCGCGCCTCGGCCCTCTCGCGCTCCAGCGCCCGCCCCCTCGCCGCGCCCTCGGCGTCCGCCGCGGCGGCGCGGACGACGCCGAGGGCCGCCCTCCCGCTCTGCCGCGCCCCGCCTCGGCCCCCGCCCCCTCGCCGCTCGGCCTCGGCCAGCGCCAGCTCCGCCTCGGCCCTCGACCGCAGCGCGCGCCCCCGGAACTCGGGGCCCGTCTCCGCCGCGGCGAGCGCTTCCGCGGGGACGCGGGGGTCCGGGGGGAGGTCCCCGCCGCCGCGCTCGATCAGCGAGAGGAGCTCCGCGACCCTCTGCGGTCGAGCCGCTCTGTCCCTCCGCACGCGCGCGGAGACGAGCTCGGAGTGCGGCCCCCGGGGAGGGTAGATTGGTGGGGGCCGAGGCGGGGGGGAGGAGGGGGAAGAGGGGGAAGGCGGCGCTTTCCCTCGCAGGGCATCGTCGACGACCTTTCTTGCGGAACCCGTTTCCTCCCTCCTCCTCTCCTTCTTTTTCAGCGCTGATATCGAGGCCGCCTCGAGCCGCAGGGCCGCCTCCTCGCGGTCGAGGCGCTGGCGCTCGAGGCGGAGCATGGCGGCGCGGGAGGCGAGCTCTCGCTCCCGCTCTCGCTGTGGTTGTTGCGAAAGGGTTTGGTCGTCAACGGCGTTTCCGCTTTCGCCGCTGCCCGCCGCCGCCACATTCGTCGCCGCCGATGGCGGCCGCGCGGGGAGCCTGCTCGCGCCGCTCGCGCGCGACCTCCGGGGCTGCGGCCTCGGTCTCGAGAGAGTCCCGAGAGCACGCATCGAGAGGGAAGAGGAGCTTCTCGCTCTCAAGAGTCTAGCAGCAGCAGCGGCAGCGCGTCCGAGATGCTAGTCGAGAACGCATTTTTTTCTTCCTCTTTTTCTCGAAAGGGAGAGAGTGAGAAGCCCCGCATCTTTTTTCCGTGAGAAATTTCTACTTTTAAGAGTCTTCATTTTTGTCTCACACGTTTTTAAGCAAAACAACTCGCGCTAGGGGGGGGGGAAGGGCATTGGGGTGGAAATTTTTCGCGACCAAGGGATACGTGAGGGGGAAAAAAGGTCGGGGGCGGGTGCCTGATTGTTTTTTCACGGGGATGCAGCTGCATGGTACAGGGGGGAAAAAAAGGTCTGTCGGAGAAAAAGGGGAGGAAGGGGTGCTGAGGCTAGCAAAAGAAAAAAATCCATTTCTCAAGCAAATCATCCTTCTCACTCGTCCTCCTCCGCAATCGCCGCGGCCGCCGCGGCGGCCCTGCGCGACGCTGCCGCGGCCGCGGCCTTGGCCTGGCGCTGCGCTGCCGCGGCGGTGCCCGTTGTGCGCAGCACGTTTGACGACTTGAAGTTCTCGGAGCAGGCGCTGCTGTCCGACGCCGCGGGGGCCGCAGCCGCGGCGGCGACAGCGTTGGCGCCGGGAGCGGCGGCGGCGGCAGCCAGAGGAGCAGCACCGCCAGCGGCAGCAGCAGCGCCGGGCAGCAGCGGGGACGGAGGACGGGCGGGGGAGGTCGCCGCGTCGGCAGCCGCGGCAGCAGCCTGGGCCAGGAGGCTCGCCTTCGCCTGCGCCACGAGGGCGGCGGAGGCGGACGCGGCGACGAAGGCCGAGCCGGGCGCGCCAGGCGCCCGCGGCCCGCCGACGGGCCCCGTCGTCGGGCCGCCGCGCTCGGTGTCGCCTCCCGCCGTCTGCCCCGTCGCCTCGCCCGTGTCCCAGCGCGCGCCGAGCGCGCCGTCGCGGAGGGGGGCGCTGCCTCGGGGGTGCTGATGCTGCTGCGGGGCGGGGGCGGAGGCGGAGGCCGCGCCTGTGCCCGTAGAGGTGCGCAGCGCCGTCGCCGTCGCCGTCGCGCCCCCGCCGCTCGAGCGGCGCTGCTGCTCCAGGAGCAGCGCCGGCGCAATCTGGCACGCGAGGTCGCCCGACAGCGTCCTGGGCCTCTTGCCCAGGGCGACAGACGCCGGGGGGGGAGCAGCGACGGCGGCGACGGCGCTCGCGCCGCCGCCCCCGCCTCCAGCGGAGCGAGAGAGCGGCGGGCGCGGCGGGGGGCCCCACCCTGCGCCGCCGCCAGACGAGCCATGGAGCATGCTCCCCCGCCGCCCGGTGCTCATCCCTCCGCCTCCGCCGGCCGAGGCGGCGGCGGCGGCGGCGGAGGCAGGCGCGACGACAGTCTTGACGGCGATCGTCGCGTGGTGCCTGCGCGAGGTGACCTCGGGGCCGATGGCGGCCGAGTCGTTGTAGGCGCCCGCGGCGGCGGCCGCGGCCGCTGCCTGCGCTGCGTGCTGCGCAGCGGCGTTGTTGCCTTCGTTGCCATCGATGCCAAAGGCGTTGGCGGCCGCCGCGCCCGCCGCGGCCGCGGCGACGACGCGCGGATCGACGGCCGCGCCGAACACCGAAAGCGGGTCCTGCCACCAGCGCGGCGGCGGGGGCTGGGGCGGCGCGGAGCAGTTGTTGCCGGGGGCGACGGCAGCGGCGGCGCCGGCAGTCGCGCCGCCGGCGCCGCTGCCGGCAATCCGCCTCGCCGCGGCTGCGAGGTGCGCGGCGGCGACGTCGCCCTCGCCCTCGCCGCAAGCCGGTGCTCCTCCTGCTGCTGCTGCTGCTCCTCCTCCTCCTCCGACTGCGGCGCCGCTGAGGGCGATGCCCGCGGGAAGCGGGGGCAGCGGCGGCGGCGAGACCGCTGCTGCTGCTGCAGCCGCCGCCGCGACGGCGGCGGCGGCGACAGCGGCAGCGTCGGCCGGCGCGGCCGGCGCGGCGGCGCCGGGGGCGAGCCAGCCCGCGCCGGGCCACGTCGTCGGCGCCGAGAGCGCCGAGCGCGACCGGCGCGGCCTCCGGCTCTGATGCTGCTGATCGCCGTGGTGGCGGCGGGGGTGGTGGCGCTCGCCCAGGTGCCTCGCTGCTCCTCCGTTGACGGGGGCGTTGCTGCCGCCGCCGCCGACGCTGCCGCTGGTGTTCGGGACGGCGGCGGCGGCGGCGGCGGCGGCGAGGCGGGCGGAAGAGGCCGCCGCGGGGGAAGCAGCGGGGCGCCTCGCCGCCGCCGCGGCGCCTCTCCCTCCTCCTCCGACCGTCGAGGCCGGCGAGGGAGCGGGGGCCCTCGGAGGGGCGCGCGACTGCGTCGCGTCGTCGGCCAACAGCAGGGCCCTCTTCGCGGCGGAGGAAGCTCCGGCTGGAGGAGCGTCTGCTGCTGCTGCCGCGAGCGGCGGCGGCAGCGGCGCAGCGACGGGAGCGGCGACGGCAGCAGCCGCGACGGCGGCGGCGGGGCTCGTGGGGCCGTCGTCGGGGGAGGAAGAAGAGGGGCGCCTCCTCGCTTGCTCCGCAGCGGCTGCGGCCGGGGCTCCTGCGGCAACGGCAGGAGCAGGCGCGGCGCTCGCGTCGTCGTTGTTGTTTCCGCCGCGGCCGCCGCCGCCGCCGCCGCCGTTGCCAGAGCCGTCGCCGCCGCTCCCTCCTCCGCCGCCGCTCCCGCCGCCGCCGCTCCCCCCGCCGCTGCCCCCGGCCCGCTGCTGGTGCTGCTGCTGCCTTGAGGGCGCCGCGGAGGCGCGCGTGGCGTCGCCGACGAGGTCTTGCGCTGCGTTTGCTGCTGCTGCTGCAGCAGCGGCCCTGCTCCGGGAGGAGACGCCGAGCGGGCGCGGGCCCGTGGGAGTCAGCGCCGCCGCGGCCGTGGCGTCGGCCGTCGAGCGGCGGGCCGAGGCAACGGCGGCGGGGGTGGAAGCAGCGGCAGCGGCGGCGGCGGCAAGAGCAGCAGCAGCGGCAGCGGCGTTATTTGCTTCTCCCGCGGCGCCGTTGCTGCTGGTTCTCAGCTTGCGCCTGCATTCGCGCTCCTCGCCGCCGCTGCCGTTGCCGCTCCCGTTGCCGCTGCCGTCGCCGCCGCGGCCGTCGCCGCCGCTCCGGTCCCCGCTGCCGTCGCCCTCGTCGCCAGAGGCCGAGCCGTGCGCCGAGCCCCCGCCGCTGCCCCCACCGTTGGGATCGGCGGCGGCGGCGGCGGTGGCGGCAGCCGCGTCGTGGTGGGCGGCCTCCTCGGCCTCGACGGCGGCGTTGTTGGCGTCGTTGGCGCGCCTCTTGGCGAAGAGCAGCCTCCTCTGCTGCTGCTGCTGCTGCATGTGCGACTGCCGCGGGACCGTCGTCCTCCTGCTCCCGGCTCCTCTGGGCTGCGGCCGGTCCGCGAACGCGTCGCTCGCGCTCAGCGCCAGCTGCTGCCTCGCCGCAGCCCTGCGCAGGTCGTGCGCCTGGCAGACGTACTCGTCCGCGTGGCGCAGCATGAGGCTCCGCAGCGCAGAGTGCAGCGCGGGCCCGAAGAGCGCCACGGCCCGCTCGCGGGTCTCGTCGTCGTCGTCGTCGCAGTCGCAGCAGTCGGGCTCGCCCGACCCCGCCCCCTCCTCGCACTCGGCGACGGAGCGGCGCAGGGCGGCGAAGACGTCCTCGGCCTGGGGGACCGGGCTGCCGCTGCCGCTGGGCCTGAGCGAGTCCCCGGGGGCCGAGCCGGGCGCGGCCGCAGCGGCCGCCGCGGCGGCGACGACGGCCAGTGGCTTGGGCTTGGGGCGCACGAGCGGGGCGGCGGCGTCGGCGGCGGCGGCGGCGGCGGCGGGGGGAAGAGCTGCTGCGGGAGCAGCGGCAGCTGCTGCAGCTGCCGTAACAGCAGCGGCGGCTGCGGCGGCGGCAGCGGCGAGGTGCTGCTGCTGCTGGGCTGCCGCGGCAGCTGCCCCCGCAGCGGCGGCGACCGCCATGTAGCTCGACGGGTCGAGCGCCGCGTGCTGGTGCCGCTGCCGCTGCTGCATCTGCAGGTGCTGTTGTGCCATCTGCTGCCTCTGTGAGAGCAGCGCCGCGTCGACGGCGGCCGCGGCGTCGAGACTCGAGACGCCCGACGCCAAAACGGGGTTATCGCTGTTGTTGGCGAGGGTGTTGGTCGCAGCAGCGTTCGCGGCGGCGACGGCTCCCGCGGCGGTGCCCCCCGCGACTTCATTCGCCTCCTGCTGCTGCGGGAGCGTGTACGTGGCGTCGCCGCGGAGCAGGCGCAGGAGGTAGTCGTCGAAGAACTGGTGCGAGCCCGCTGTGGTGAAATGGTTTTGTGCGGGTTTCGGGGTTTGGGAGGGAGGTGGTGAGAAAAAAAAGGTAAAAAAGAGGGGCGAGAAGTTTGGTGGCCTTTTTCTCCCGAGAATTGCGATGCGAGAAAGCGCGCCTCGGCAGTGCGAGGCGACAGAGGAAGAGGAGCAGAAGAGATCAGAGCCAGAGCGGAGAAGAGAGCGCTGAGGAAAGGGACCGAAAAGCGAGAAAGGAAGCGTGATGGGGATGGGAAAGCTCTTTGCTCGTCCATGTCGATGACAGGGCTTTTGAAGGGAAAAAGCAGCAAACACCTCGCGCGCTTCCCAGCGCATCGCCTAGTGCTGCCCAATTGTCCCTTTCCCTCGCCAGGAAGCTGAGCGCTGGTGTCAGCGCGCCGTTCCGTGCACGCGAAAAGAGAAAAGGCTGCTTACGTGGAAGGGCGACGAGGCTGGCCCACGAAGAGCTCACAGCAGCAGCCGCTGCGGCATGGAGAAAGTTCGTGGCGGCATCCGACGACGGCCCCGCAATTCCGGCGGAAGGAGCCGCGGAAGGGGGCGATAAAACCTGTTTTTATGTTTGTCAGAAAAAAGGTGACGTTGTCTTGTGTGAGCGCGCAAGAGGAAGAGGCGAGAGAACGACGGGAGAGGGCGGAGGGAGCGCGGGCGCGGAGTTTTTCTTTTCTTCTTCGGGATGCAATGGAGGACGACGAATGAAAAAACGAACGCGCGGGTGATTCCCCAGCGACGTCGCTCGCGCCTCGAGCACGCGGTGCCTCACCTTGTTCTCCCCGTCGGACGGTCGCGACACAGGGGCTGCATCCCTCGCGCGAGCGGGAGAGCCTCCGCGAGGCGCCATGGTGTCTTTTGTGAGCTTCGCGAAAGTCGTGTTTTTTTTCACCGTGCTCCGGCTGCGAGCGAGAAGAGGGAAAAGTGAAAAAAGCGCCCTCGTCAGAAAGTGTTATTGGCCTCACTACTTCCTCTAGCTGACGCTCCCAACGCCGTCGGACCACCTCGCCTCGGCTCTCAACCGCGCGCGAGAGACGAGGAGCAAAGACTGCTGCTGTTTTTCCCCGGAGGCTCCTCGCCCCACCCCCGACCCTTTTCCCCCTTTTTCTCTCTTACAAAAAAGAACGGCGCGCCACGGCGAGCAACCTTCAAGGCCCGCCGCCGCCCCCTCCCTTTTTCCTCCACGCGCACTCCATCCCGACCCCGCAAAAGCTCGCCGCCACCAAGTACAAAACCACCGCCGCGGCCGCGGCCACCGCGACCCTCCCCTTCGCCTCCCTCCACCGCTCGCCCCTCGCCAGCGACCCGGCCCTCCTCGCGAAGATCCCGGCGTCGCCCGACAGCGTGTCCGTCTTGGCCACCAGCAGCTCGAGGCGCTCCCCGCGGTCCAGGGCCGCGTCGAGGTTGCGCGACATTATCTGCCTGACCTCCTCGAGGTCGCCGTCGAGCCGCCGCGCCGCGCCGCCGCGCGTCTCGGAGAGGGCCGCGGCCGCGGCGGCGAGCAGGGGCCCGACCACCGCGTCGAGGGCGTAGGGCCGCAGCGAGCTGGCGCCGTCGCCCGAGACGCCCGCCCCGGCGAGGGCGAGCGCCGTCCTGCCGCGCGCCTCGTCGAGGAGCGCGCCCGGCCCTGCCGCGCCCGAGGCGGCGGGGGCCGCGGCGACGAACGCGAGGCCGGTCCCGCCCGAGGAGGTCCCGTCGAGGACGACGTGGAAGACGGCGTCGTCCCCCTGCGCGAACGACTCGCGGGCGTCGTTGAGGGCCAGCGAGGGAGAGGAAGAGGAGGAGGGGGAAGGAAACGAGGAGGCAGGTTGGGTGAACTGCATCGCCTCCAGAACCGCGAGGGCCTGCGCTCCGTTGATCGGGGTGCCAGGGGCGCTGTTTCGTCGTTGTTGTTTTTTATGTGTGATGGAAAGGAGGCGAAAGAGTTTGAGAGAGAGAGAGAGAGTTTGAGAGAGAGGCGGAAAGAGAGAGGGCGCGGCGCGGCGCCTCGGGCTGTGGCTCTTCGGGGGGGGGGGGGGCGAGGTCGAGAGATTCATTCGCTCCCTCCCAAACAAAAGAAAAAAGCAATCACCGAATGATCATTCGCACCTCCACTCCGCAAGGACCGTGCCGTCGAGGCGAGCCACCATCGCGTATACGACGCCTTGGTAAGAGCTCATTTTTGAGGCTCGGAAAAGGAGGCGGAAAAGGAGGGGTTGTTTCCGAGAGGGTCTCTCCACGGGGATTGCGGAGGAGTCAAAAGAAAGAAAGCAAGGAGACTTGGAGTGAAAGCCTCTGATGATTTTTTCATTCTTTTGTTTAGCGGCTTGACTCGAGGGCGGCCTTCACTCGATCGAGGGGCTCATTCGCCCCCGAACGAGCTCAAGATGGCCTCCGTCGCCCCGACCTCCAAGGACTTGGGTTTCATCTTGTCTAAGCTTCCCTCTGTCGAAAAGAAGAGGATAAAAAAGGTACACAGGAGAAAGGAGAGAGCTGAAAAGAGAAATCGAAGAGCAATCAGAGAACGTCGACGTCGCTCCTCTCGCCGTCGTCGCTTCAACCCTCCTCTCACGTCATCGACCCTCCTCTCCTCTCAAAAAAAAAAAAAAAAGCTCGCCCGCACCCTGGCCCTCGAGCGCAAGCGCCTCTCCTTCACGCGCTCTCCCCTGCGAACCTCGGCCCTGCTCCTCTCCGTCTCTGCCAGGGCAGCTGCCCGCTTCGCCGCCCTGCTCCTGCGGCGGGCCCGGGGAGCCTCGTGGGCGCTCGCGCCGGCGCTGCTCGCGCTCTTTCTCTCCCTCCTCGCCAGGGAGAGACCGAGCAGCAGCAGCAGCGGCAGCGGCAGCGGCAGCGGCAGCAGGGAAGACGACAGCAGCGCCTTCCTCCTCGCCCTCGCCTCCGACCTCGAGGCCTGGCTGCTCTACGCTCTGTGGTGGCTCTCCCTGGGGGTGCTCTCCTCGGTGGGGCTCGGGACCGGCATGCACTCGGGCCTGCTGTTCCTCTTTCCCCACGTGCTCGCGGTCGCGGCCGCGGCGGAGCGCTGCGGTGGCGTCGACTTTGACGTGCGCGGGGACTCGTGGTGGGGCGGCGCCACCGCCGCGGGAGCGGCCTTTGTGTGCGGGAGCGGCGGCAGCGAAGCCGCGCTGCGCGGTCCCCGGTGGTCCCCGCCCTTTCCCCAGCGGCTAGCCAGCCGCCCTGTCGCTCCGCTCGCGCTGCCGCCGCCGTTCCTCGACATCCTCCTGAAGGTCGCTCCGGCCGCGGTGCTGTGGGGAGCCGGCACCGCCCTCGGGGAGGTCCCCCCCTACCTGCTTTCCTACCATGCCGCGGAGGCGAGGGCCGCGGCGGAGAGGGAGGAAGAGGCCGCCGATGAAGAGGCCGAGGGAACAGCAACGGAAGGGGAGGCGGCGGTGGCGGCGGCGGCGGCGACGAAGGGAGCAGCAGCAGCAGCAGCAGCATCTAAAACATCGAGAGCGGCGGCAGCGGCCACCGCAATCGTCTCCTCGTCCTCCGGGGGCCTGCGCAAGAGGCTAGGTGGCGGCGGCGGCGACGAGAAGGAGGGCAACAAAGACGATGACACGGACGCCGCGACCTCCGCCTCCGAGAGCGAACACGCCCCCGCCTCCCGTTCCTCCTCCGCCTCCTCCTCCTCCTCCTCCTCCTTCCTCTCACGGGCCCTCGCCCGCGCCGAGGCGGACATGGAGCGCTTCGTCCGCGACCGCGGCTTCTGGGGCGTCTTCCTGCTCGCGGCGTGGCCCAACGCGCTCTTCGACCTCTGCGGCGTCTGCTGCGGCCGGTTCCGCATGCCGTTCGCGGCGTTCCTGGGCGCGACGATGCTGGGCAAGGCCCTGGTCAAGGCCCCGGCACAGGCTGCGCTGGTGCTCGCGCTGGGGCGCAGGGCGTCGCGGGAGCGGCTCGGGGCTCTGGCAGAGAGGGTCGCGGTCGCGCTGCTCCCCGAGAACCTCGAGGGGAGGGCCGCGGCGGCGCTGCGGCGGTGGCTGTCTTCGTCCGGGGCGCAGCTCCGGCAGCAGCAGCAGCAGCAGCAGCGTGCAGCTTCTCCTTCGCCTTCTTCGTCTTCTTTTGATCGCTTCAGGTCGGTGTTTCTGCCCTCGGCGAGCGGCGCGAGCTCCGGAGGCGGAGGAGGCGGCAAGGCACTGGCCTCGCTGTGGCGTGCCGCGGTTTTCCTCGCCGTCCTCCGCTTCGTCGCGTCGGCCGCAGAAGACATAGCGAGGGCCTCCGCGGCGTCTGCAGATGCCGAGACGGTGCGAAGAGAGGCCGAAGAGGCGCTGGAGAGGGTCGAAAGAGGGGCGTGAATATCGCGAGGGGGAAAAAAAAGAAAATAAAAGAAGTTTTGCTTTTACTCTTTTTTTCTCTCTTTCTCAGTTCAGAAAAAACTTTCAACTGTTTAAATCACTTCTTCTGCGAGAAAGGGAGAGATTTATCTATCGTTCGCGTACTGGAAACTCAGTTCCTGTGTCTTTTGGAAAAAAATGTTGTTGTTTGTTGAAAAAAGGGGGAAAAAGAAGGAAACAAAAACGCGGTGAGCAGCGCCGGTCGTTCGTTTTCTCTGTGCTTCTTTTTCCACTGTCTATCTTATCTCTCCATTTTTTTCTTTCTTTCTCAGTTCAGAAAAAACTCTCAACTGTTTAAATCACTTTTTCTGCGAGAAAGGAAGGGATTTTTCTATCGTTCGCGTACTGGAAACTGAGTTCCTGTGTCTTTTGGAAAAAGCTGTTGCTGTTTGTTGAAAAAAAGGGGGAAAAAGGAAGAAAACAAAAACGCGGCGAGCAGCGCCGGTCGTTCGTTTTCTCTTTCCTTCTTCTTCCACTGTCTACCCATCTGTCGATCCATGAAAATCCATCCTACCCCTTGTGCACTCCGGCCACGCACGCAGCGAGCTCCTGAGGCACCAGCGGCTTCCTCGAGACGCACGCGCGGACCTCTCCGGCGAGCTTCGCGTCCAGGGAGCAGAACTTGGTGAGGCACTCAACGCCGTTGTCGAGGCCGTTCGGGGACGAGATCGCTTGGATGGCCCTCGGGACACAGGCGAGCGGGTTCGGGTCCTCGCCGCAGGCGGTGACGAGGCAGCCGTTCTTGACGAGGATGTCGGCTGGGATACCGCGTGCCGGGTCGACGGCGGCGATCTGGGGAAGAAGGAGGAAGGCATTTTAATATCGTAAGGTTTCATTTGTTTTTGTCGCGCGTCGTCCGAAAACTTCTCTCTCTCTCTCTCTCTCTCTCTCTCTCTCTCTCTCTCTCTCTCTCTCTCTCTCTCTCACTCTCTCTCTCGAAC
>Ga0315289_10000251_pt1 | contig 86227 bp, 98 predicted proteins | sample YL17G11_40_MG_FD_203452 | JGI IMG/M metagenome (GOLD analysis project Ga0315289, IMG submission 203452) | Sediment microbial communities from Yellowstone Lake, YNP, Wyoming, USA - YL17G11_40 | ecosystem: Environmental > Aquatic > Freshwater > Lake > Sediment | place: USA: Wyoming | collected...
GAGCCGGGAAACATCTTGGCCCGCCCAGTCAACCACGATCCGCCTCGGACTTTTGGGTTTCTTGGACTGCCCGAATCAGGGACTCGAACCGCCGAGCTTGATCTTCCATCCGCTTCCGCATCTCCTCTACCAACGAATTCCGCACCCGCGTCAACTCCCCTACGATGGTCGGACTGACCCCCACCGTCGACCATGTTGGTCCAGTTTCATTATCGCCATTATTTTGCGGCTTTTGACACTCTCCCACGGCTGAAGCCGGGAGATTCTTCAGAGGCATGATGCCTCCAAACGGCTCTGCCCGAGCCTCAAAATATTCAAACTTGCATTGAAGTCCCGATCCACCGTGAGTCCACAATTTGGACAGGAATGGACGCGATCCGCCAGCGTCTTGGGAACTCGCTCGCCGCATTGGGAGCAGATTTGCGAAGTTCCTCGGGGGTTGACTTTGATTACCTCATGCGCAGCTTCCTCCGCTTTCGCCTGAAGCATACCAAGGAACAGACCCCATGACGCATCAGTGATGGACTTCGAGAGTTTCGTTTTGCCATTTTCGATCAGGTTGATGACTTCCAAATCTTCGATGAAAATGCGATTGTAGTTTTGTATGTAATGGTTCGCGGTTTTGTGCAGAAAATCCTCGCGCTGATTATGGATGTGTTCGTGGGTCTTGGCTACGATCAGCTTGGACTTTTGGCGGTTGTTCGAGCCACGCTGCTTGGTCTGGAGCCGCCGTTGACGGTCAGCCAGAAGTTTCTGCGACTTACGAAGAAACCTCGGATTTTCCGTGACCTTCCCGTCGCTGTCCACGGCAAAGTTTTTCAGCCCCACGTCGATCCCGACCTCCCGATTCGTGGGTTTGAACTCGCGCTTCGGCACATCGTCGCACGAAAAATAAGCATACCATCGGCCAGTCGGCGACCGTTTGATCGTTACCGTTTTGATCTGACCCTGGATCGGACGCGAGAGGTGGAGTTTGAAAACGCCGACACCCCGGATGTTCAAATTCTTGCCATTGAGCTTCCAGCCCGCGATGTAATCCAGAGTGAATGAATCGTAGCGATCTGCACCTCGATAACGAGGAAATCCTGCCTTTTCCTTATGGGCCTTGCATCTGGAAAAGAATAGATTGAACGCCCGATCCACCCGCTTAATCACATCTTGCAGGGTATGGGAATACACGACTTTGAATTCTGGATATTGGTCTTTCAGTTCCCGTAATTGCCGCATCTGTTCAAAAGCCGTGGTCGAATGCTGGAACTCGCGGTAGTTGATGATCCGCTGTTCCAGAGTCAGATTATACAAAGTGCGGCACAACCCAAGCCAACACAGGGCGTTGACTTCGGTCTTCCGACTCAGCCGAGCACGATATTTGAAAGTGCGACGCATGATCTATTCTAATCCAATCTACCCCTCGGCTCAAGCCAAGGGCCTGGAATCTCTTCTGTTATAGTATAGACCTTCTGTCCATGCTTGTCAAGCACTTTTTAACTCCCAAAAAATTGAGTCGTCTGGTATAGGGGGTCTCCGGGAAGGATAAAACCCGGATCAGTTGGGCCAATCGGGGGAACCATTCCGTTGTGCGTGTGCGCCAAATACCGAGCCAAAAAACTGGCCTTTACCAATGGCACTCCGGCTCCGACCATCAGGGACGTGGTGATAATCACTGGACCAGTGATCGTCCACTGGCCCACCTGGGTCTGCCTAGCTCCGATAATCGTCTCGTTCTGATCGCCCATGAAAACGGCTTGGGATATGCCTCCAGCCAGACCGCCCGTCAAAGCAACTGTGGCTCCGCCAAGAAGCAATGCGCCTCCAGCTTGAATCTTGATGTTCCCACCCGCGACTTCCATGACATTTCCCGCGATGGTCACGTCCAGGCTTCCGCCCGCCGCCTGGATGATGTCCCTGATCGCCAGTTGCTCGATATTCCCCTGGGATTCGATATGGATGGACCCGCCACTACGCACTGAGACATTGCCCTGGGCCGAGACCACATTCACATCTCCCTCGTCCGTGATCTCGATGAGATTCCCGTGCCGATCCTGAATCCGGCACGATTTTCTGACCGTCAAATTCCAGGTCAGAGCCTGGCAGTCGAATATCCCATCAATGATCTGGTGCAGATCTTTCGCATTATATCGAACCTCATTGCCCTGCTGATCCACTCGGCGTTCCACGGCTCCGCCGATCAGACGTTCCCGGAAAAACATGACCTGACCAGTTAGTGTATCTCGGACCATTTTCACATTCGGTGTGTATTCGTCGCTGAGTATCGGTCCGTAAATGCACTCGAACCCCCGAGCCTTAACAATCAACCGTCCATACTTATCCCACAACACCCGCGCTCCAGAATAGTATTGAGGAGCCGCTGAAGCCGAGGGACCCAGGATGTCGTTGTCCTCGATGCTCGTCTGATTGCACGTATCCGAACTCTGGATCAGGAACTCTCCAGGTTGGAGATTGGGAATTTCCTGGCGCGTGGTGAATAGCTGATCCAGGGAATGAGGCAAAAAGGAGACGATCACCGGCAGGTTGTTCTCGCGGAATCCCACGAGACAGATCGCGCCTTTTTCGGGCAGACCTCCGGCGAACATCGAATTCCCGACCGAAGCAAAGCAGATCGGAACCTCGATCTGCTGGCCGATCCGATCCCCGATGGTCACCATGACTTTCCCGGTGTAAATCCGGTTCCCTGCCTCGTCCAGGGTGTCCGTCCCGTCTTCGTTTTTTACGTAAGAATAGTCCTGGACTTTTCCCAGACAGAATCGGGAACCGAAACTTTTGAACCAGAAATCTGGCATGAACGTGCTCATTGACCAGCACCTCCCAGTATCGGCCCACCAGCAGACACCTGAGCAGAGGGTGGGGTGGATACAATATCTTCCGTCCGTGCTGGAAACTGCTCTCTCACGATGACCCACGGATTCGGCACCGCATCGGACAGATCGTGAACATAGGTCAAACCAAGGGTCACGGAAATAGATTGACCCTTGGTCAGCGTCAGGCTCAGACTATCAATGTAACCGAGTTTCTGACGCTCAAACAGAAGCAGGGTCTTACCCAAATCCAGGTCCGGGCGATTCCGTAAGTGGACGGTTCCCGTGTCGGCTCGATATTGGAGTTTCACGAGTAATAGTTGGGCGATCAAGTCCAGCAAAGGTCTACCGATGGAAATTCCCTTCTGATCCTTTCCGCTCAGTAGGGTGTTGTTGTAAATTCTCGATGATTCGACGAGTCGGACTCCATATCGCCATTGGGATTCCGAATTCCCCGCTACGCCGGTCAGAACCGTGACATTCAGGATGGGTCCGCTCGGCACTTCCATTTCAAATCCCGCTGGAGCCTGGACGAAATTGAAAATCGTTTCTTCAGATTCCGAGAGTGTCCAACCCTTGAGTGTAAAATCGGTAATCACGTAATTCAGCCGATGGGCCTTGACTGGCATATATTCCGGGGCTGGAGAAAAGTCATAGCTGATTTCAGGACTGATAATCGGTCGGGCCAATGACATGGGTTTGCGTCCCAAGATTCTCTTTTTGGCTGACGGCTTAGTTCGGTCAACCGGAACTTCTCGCGTTACAGTTGCAATCGAACCTGGAATGTTATTCAACTTCGTCGCTTGATACACGATGTCGCCATTGGTCGTGGCGAACCAGTCGGAATAGGTGAATTCGGCAACCCGGCGGCAGATCGCATCGGCCCGCGTTTTTTGAGGTTGGAACAGATCGAACACCGACTTGATTGCCTGTTGATAAATGTGAGTCTCTTGGGATTCCCTGGCATACGCATCGATCCAGATATTGGCCCGCAACATATCCAGCGTCGTTTCCTCATCGATGCCCGCGCCTGGAGTTTTACCCCGGATACGCCGCAGGCAATCCGCGCCATCATACGGCACACCATCGTATCGGCGGATCGTCTGCATCCCTCCAGTCGGTATCGGCACCGCAGGTTCCGCTCCGGGTAGATCGAATAGGGATGACGGCGGAGTTTCATACAGGGCAATCGATTCCGTTGATGCTTCTCCGAAATCCCAGAAGTTCTCTTTGAACCAGAAATGATCTTCACTGAAAGCCAACTCGACTGCCAAATCTTGGGCCGCAAGCAATGCCGCTGGATAACAATAGGTTTCCTGGACGATCTTACTGACCCGGACAATCAGATCGCTCGCCTTTTCCGTGGCCAGGATATTCGACCACGCAGGACTCGCATCCGCATTTTGTCTCTGCTGGATTTCCGGTATCAACAGAGTCCAGACCGCCGCCGTGGTCAGAATTTCGCTCATGGAAAATAATCTCAGCATATCCTTGCACGCGAGCACCAGTGTCGGTTCGCCTTCCACCTGATAACTATCGTCGATCTTGGAGATGATCCCACTGAAGCCCGCATACCACAGGCCGTCCTCTCCCTGGATGTCGAGAAATATCCGTTGCATCAGCCCCAATCCGGTGTTCCCCGCCTGATCTCGAAAAAAGGCCCGGCCTTCGACACCGGAATGAGGGCCGATACCAGGTCTCCATATCCAATTCAACCACCGCTGTTTGTATGCTTCAAACGAACTAGCGAGTTTCTCGGGGTTGCGGGGATTGATGTCCGGGAGACATACTGATATCAGGTTATTCAAATGCGCTTGCAGAATTTCGCCCTTGCCTGTCTGGTCATTCGACCGGAATTCCGTGCGATTACCCCGTATCCGGTAATACTTATCTCGGGGATTGGGCAGGGTCACGGTCATCGTCCCTTCACCATTGAGGGACCGCGATATGTTCCATGAAGACCAGTCCCGGATTTCCACCACCAAATCATTCGGCACGGTGATGAAATCCCGAGCCGCATCCGACCATCGAATACATTGCACCCATATCCGTGCCCGAGGTTGGTATCCCTCGGTCTGGGGAATGATCCCCCAGCGATCTTGCTGGGGTCCACGAACTTTCGGAAACGGCGTGCTCATGATGGTTGCCCACTCTCGTAATTTCGGTAATGGTAAAACAACGACCCAGGTGCGGTCTCTATCGGGATTGGCCTGAAATCCATCGAGAATCTGAGGCTGTCCTGACCTATCGAGGTCGAGACCATTTTCTGGTTAATCCGAGACCAAGCAAACGACTCCATCATAAATGAATATTTGATCTGGAACGGATCATTCGCATCCTGCCCAAATTGGAAGTCCTGGACGGACCCGAAGTAAGTATAGGAATCATCGGTAAATAGCGCATACAGTTCCGAAGTCTGAGCCAGAAAAACCTGACGCAATTTCTGAAAACTGGCCCAGGCTTCGGATCGCGTGATGTCGAAACTGCCTCCGCTCTTACGGAATCCCACTAGCGGATCACCGAATAGAGATAACTGATTTAATGCTTGGAGATCGAAGAAAATACCGCCTGCTGGTATCGGTCCGAATGCGCCAGTGGTGCCCGAGAGGTTGATCATCAGGGATTTGTTATACCAGTAAATGTTCTGATAACCGGACTTCACCAGTTCCAATGTCCGCATTTTCGACTGCGAGAATTCGGCTCGAACGGGATTGATTCGGAACAAAAAACCCGAGACTCTCGAAGATCGAATTCCACCCCAGTCCCCAAACGAGTTCATGTTCGCCTGGGTCACTATCGAGGTCTGGAATAACCACGAGGTCGGGGTCAGGACCCACGGATGCTTGCGCGTGGTCAGGTAAGCCAGTCCGCCAGGGATGCCGAAATCAACCACGGCGTCCTCCCTTATCCCGCTCGGTTATAGCCAGGTAATCCACGAAGGTAATTCGGCTTGTGGCCGGTATCTCATGCACCGGAGCCTGGGAAACGGGATTCAGTTCGGGATTCAGGGGTCGGACTATGAAACGCCGAATCAGTTCGCCCCGCGCCCGAGCTGTCGAAGGATTGATGCCCCCGGCATCGGGATTGAACACCATGTCCAGGGGCGTGACCGAGATCAGAAGTTCATAATCGAAAAAAGATCGGAATGTGAATGAATAAGCGATATTGAACGGAGCTTGGGCATCCCGGGTAAACCTCAGATCGTCCAGAACTCCGACATAAAACGCATTGAGATACTTCATCACGATCATTGTATCCGCGAACTCATCGAAGAAGTCCCGGAATTGCAAAAACCATTGCCAGCCCGGGGATACAGTGTAGTCCTGCCACTGCTCTTCCGAGGTTCCGCCCATTGGAACATTCTGCGTGGCCATCGGAGAAAAAGCGGGAGTCACACCATCGTATTGGAAATTCTCGAATTGCAGATTCTGGTAGTGGTAATCATAGGAGGAGGCGAAAGGATTCGCCGCCTGCGCGGGTTCTTTGCCCAAGAAGATCGAGGACTGGATTTTTCTCCTGGATCGCCTTAACCTTTGGGGATTGATCTGAAAAGTGAACTGCTGAACTTGGGATTCCACGGGCTGATTCGGATTGTTGGATATTCCGGCAAAGGTCATTAACCGCTCGACAAAGGGCAGGGATGTCGAAGTTCCGGCCAGACTGCTAATCACACTCAGCACGGATTGAGCCTGACCCAAGGGACTCGTCGCTTCGCCCTGGGGGGTGCCCCGGCGGTTAGCCAAAGGTATGTCGAAATTTCCCATTATTGAGTTCCCGTGATTCCCGAAGTATCATTTATGGGCAAGGGCGGATTGCCCTTGCGGATTATGAGTTTCCAAATCTGGATTATCGGAGCATTCGCCGGTAGCCATCCTGATTCTTCATGTGCGGAGGATGCTGGTTCGTTGGCCAATCCCGGAAAGATATTTGGGGACGACAAGTATTGGGCGGATGCCGCTGGACGCGCCCTGTTCATTTTTTCTATGGTTTGCCACGTCAGACCTTCCTTCTTGATTAAATTAACTATCTCAGTCGGGGAAATCCCCCGCCGCCAATCTACTTCTTCCTGAAATATGGCTTTAGTCGCCTGATTGATCTTCCCCGCCACGTCCTCCATCAGGCTCTGAATCTTGTCCGTTCGGGTGCGCCACGCAGGTAGGGTCTCCATATACTGGCGCATCCACTCCGCCATGTCCAGATTCTGTAACTCTGGTGGTATGTCCGGTTCCCGACCTTCGATGATAGCCCGACGGACATAAATCTGTCGCTGGATGTTCAATGCCCCGGCCAAGGCCCATAACTGTTCTTCCCACATCCGCTGAGTATGGATATCCCCCCCCATCCTCGCGGATTCCTGGCGCATGACGAATCGGAATGCGTCGTGAAATAACTGACCTATCTGGTCAGCTTGGGCTTGGTCTATTTTTATCCCCAGTTCCTCATAGCCTCCTGTCCACCGCTGGACAATGCTTTGGAGCAGTCTTCCGCGCTCGGTCGGGGACTTCCCGGTTTTCAACAGTCGCAGAATTTCCTGGTATTCGCCCGTTCCTTCGAGATTTCGGATCATCAATTCCGCGAGTCCCGCCGAAGCTCCGAGATCGCCCTTGCCCATACCTGCGAGCATCATCTCCAAGTCCTGAAGGTTCATCACGGCTCGGTCAAGATATTTGGCAAAGTTCAACACCGTCTGCGCGGACTCTCCTTGGGTCAGATGGAAGTATAGACCAATCTCCTGAAGTTTCAAGATGCGCTGGCGGAATTCCTCGATGTCGATCTGAACCCCGGAAATCCGAGAATAGAATAACCCGATATCCGTGAACATCCTGAGACTCGCCACCGTCTGTTCCGTCGTCTGGTCGAATAATCTACTGGATTGGCTAATCAGATTGGTCGAGTCCGAGAGAGATTTCCCGAGGAAAATCGCGGCTCGCCGGGTATCCGCCAAATCCCGGCCCAAGTCCTGCTGGTCCTGTTCTGAGATCGGCAGATTCTGTCTCAAGGTCATCATCGCTCCGCCGAATTCTTCGGCCATTGACGGATATTTGACCCGGAGTAACCGGACTTCATCCAGATAAGCATTGATCTGGCCCCGAGCATCGTAGTCCGGTCTTTCACTTTCCATGCCCTGAACCGGAAATCCCATGCCCGAGGCCATAGACTTGTAAGCGGCCCTCCGGTCTTTCAATACCTGATCTCCGGCGGCATTCAGGGCCAGTAACATCCCGCTCATACTCATAAACTGGGTTTCGAGTCCCAGGGACGATGCGGCACGCTCAAAATCCTGACCCGCGAGCATCAGTCCCCGAGGCCGAGTTAAGTCCTTCCGATCAAAAGCCTGATCTGGCCGCGACATATCGAACCGGATTTTTTCTATCAATTCCTGGTAATACCGTTTCGTCGCTTCCACGGCTTCGGAGAATGATCGCCTAACCGATTCTCCAAACGCGGCCCAGCCGTCGAGAGCCTGCCGTTCGGTTTTCAGGCCCATCTCTGCCAGATCAGACCGGAAGCCCTGATAGATTTCCGTCATCTGGCCCAACCACGATTGGCCTGCCTGGGCAATGTCTTCCACTACTCGATCAGCCTGGGTCGGAAACTCGATACTGGCAGTCAGGGCGTCTTGCTTGGCACTATCGGGGAATCTCCGCTTTAACTCGGACTCCGACATCTCCCGGGTCTCGACCGCCAGATCGAATACTTCTTGAAACGAGGAAGTGAGTCTGGTTTTCATTCTCTGATTCCCGATGTTCCGTTCAATGCCTGCCCCAGTTTATCCGGGAAGCTAATCAGGTCTCCCACGATGTCGATAAACATCTGGTCAGGATGCGTTCCCCGTGCAATATCCCGCGCCTCTATCGCTTCCTGCGCTCGTCTCTGTTGATCTAAAATATGTTCAGGACGAAACGGGTCAAAGGGACTCACGAAAGGAGAAAATCCAGCTTCTATCTGTTGTTGAACGGGCGTGGTAATCAGATGTTCAGCCCGAGCTATCTGTTCGGGTGTTCCCGCTCCACTTTCTATAGCTGTGATCGCCGCAATGTCCTTCCCGTGCTCTATCGTCCGTTGTTCAGCTTGCGCGTCGGTGCCAAATAACTTACCCCACCAACTCACCGCTGTATACACCATCACGGTAAATCCCTGATCCACGATGCTTTCCGTTATTTGCATGACACCCAGTGTACGTTTTTCAAATTCAATATGGTCATCCGTATAATTTTTTAACTTCGCTTTCATCTCTTCAGTAGTCGGCATCGCCCCGGCTCCGCGCTGGGCCGCCATCGCTTGGGCCGCGACTCCGATAGGCAACTTCGGAAGCCAATTCTGAGTCTCTTCCATTTCCTGTCTCAGGGCCATTTCCGTCGACGGGTCACCGTGGGGAATTATCATGTCCAGCCCGGCCATCATCGCCAGTTGGAGTTGATGTTCCAGGACTTCCCTCTGGGCTGGATTCACCCGGATTCCCATTCTCTGTAGTTCCGCATAACCCCCGGCACTTTTTTGACCTATGGTTCTGACCATCAAATCCATCGTGAACGCATCGCCATGAGCCTGGGATAACACGGATTGAAGTTCCGCAAATCCCGGTCTGTTCTGAATCGCCTGCAACGCTTGCTGGCCCCAGAAGGCCGTCTGGGTCGGCCCCTGTTTGGAATAGCCCAAGGCGATGGTCGCCACGTCCTGGAGAGAAACGATTCCCTTATCCAGTTCTTTGCCGAACCTGAATACCCAGGCTCCGGCATCGGTCATGCCCAGATTCCACAGCCGATTCTGATCCGCCAGCCCCGCGACGTTCTGCACGAATTTCGGGATGTCCAGGTTTAATTTATTCGTCTCCGCATAGAACCGCCCGAGACTCACTGCCTGGAGTAATTGGGCCGCCAGTTGATCAACCGAAACCCCGAGTCTCCGGTGCATCGATCCCATTTCCTGCGCCAGATTCGCCATCGATTCCCCGGTGAAAAAATGGAGTGCCAAGACGCCCCTCAGCACTCCTTCGAGTTCCCACGTTGTCATTCCGGGTATCGCCTGTTGGAGACTCACTGCGATCTGGTCTATCTCTTCTTTGATAGTGGGAAATCTCATCTTGGTCTGCCGGATGCTCTCCGTATAGGCCGTCATGTCATACGGAGTTCCCCTCAATAGTCTGCCACTGGCCGCCGCCAGTTGGAAATCCACCCTGGTCTCCTTCAGATGTTTGTCATAGACTGCGAGCGTGAACTTCGCCAGGTCCATGATGGTCATGGCTCCCAATGGAAATCCGATGCTGGATAAAAAAGCCCGGCCTTTATCCATCGAGGCCATCAGTTCGGACTTCTTGGTATCGCCCTCGTCCGGTTTGGCTTTCAGCGGGTCTTTCGCGTCCTCGATGATCTCCGCCACGCCTTCCTCACCTTTGGCCACCTGATCCACCGTTTTCTCCCGGTCCGCCACTTCCTGGTCGTGAAAAGCCTCGACATCCCGAAGCATCTGAGTATTGGAGTCTTCGACATCGGACAGGAGCTTGCCCAATTTCTGCCGTTCGATCTCGACCATGAGCATTACCTGTCGCTCATCCAGGTCCGTTTTTCCCTGGAGCATCTTTCCATATTCTTCCAGATACCGGGCACTCAGGGCTTCCCGATTCCGCGAGAACTGTTCCCCATATTGGGCTATCGAGGCGTAATAATCTTCGGCGTTTTTCAACATGACCTTGCGCGTCCGCTCAAGTTCCTGCTCGGCCTCACTCATCGCCTGACCGTTGATGGCGAATGCGAGTTCTATCGCCTGCTCAAATGTATTAACAACCGTCATTACTGCGCACTCGGATAAGCTGCCTTGATCGCGGCTTCGGCTCCCCTGGCGGCTATGGCCGGGATATCTCCATATATGGTTCCTGGCGGAACCGTGATCTGCACATTGATCGTGTTGCCCGCCGAAGTGGGCGGAGCGGATCGTAATGGTATATTACTCGGTTGAAAATGCCCAGGATCACCAAGTAAAGGATTGATCAATCCAGCGGTTCTCAAAAAAGGTTGGGCTATCTTATATTGTCTGGGATCGATGTCCACCGCCAAGCCCCGAGGATGGAGAGATGTTTCCGGGCGGGCGGCTTGACCGATTTCGCCACGTTGGGATTTTCCCCATAATTCTTGCTGGCGTTCGGGCGTCCGATAGCCTTCGGTGATCCGCAAAGGCCCCAACCCAGCCGCGATCATCTGTTGATTCACCTTTTCGAGAGCTGGTGCAATCTGTTCACTAACTTCGACAGATCGTCCCCCGATATTAACCGTGGTCATTCCCGGAGTCGCGTAAGTTATATCCGTGCCCGAAACTTTTTGCGGTTGGATGCCCAAACGAGTGGCGATAAATACGTTGATTCTGGTCAGCAGGGCTTGTGCATGACCTGCTAATACTTTGATTTGATTTTCATTTTCATTCTGCAAAGCATCTAGGGCCGGGCTATAGATCCAGTCTGCGTATGCCAATCCTCCGGGTGTGGGTTTGGGTATCGGTTCGGCTCTGATGCCGAATCCCCTCGCCGCCTCTTGTTGCTCGACCGTGCCCCCGGTGTTGACGCCAAACATCTGATTCAATATCATCAGAATATTATACCGTCTTTCAGCCGGAGACCCACCCAACTGTCCGCCTCTGATCTCCGCATATTGATTCCGCATCGCCAGAAGTTCCCGCTGAAGTTCCTGGATGTTCTCCTGCGTCAATTGGGGAAATTCCTTCCGCGCTTCTTCGAGACCCATTGATCCGGTCGTGATATACTGCATCATCCGGTCCATACCCATGACACTTCCCATCTGGGTTTTTAATACGTCCACCAGAGTCCGATAATGCGGATCATCGCCCATCATTTTCACCATGTCCATGCCCACGGCCCCGGCCATGCCCAGTGGCACTCGGGATAGTGCACTGGCCAAATTTATCAAATCCTGCACGCTCAGCAATCCGTTGTTGATCTCCTGAGAGAAATGGGTGGTCAGGAACATCGATTCTTCAAGGCCGATTCCCCATTTCGCGCCTTCCTTAGTCAAGTCCACGAATGCTTGGTGGAGCACTGCCAGACTGGGAACCGTGTCCGTCGCGTTCTGGCCCGGAATCTCGTTTCTCTGCCGCGCCGCTTCATGGAGAGTCAGGAACGCCGCCAGCACATCTTCCGGGGTTTTATTAGTGATCCGCGCCAAGTCTGCCGTATCCTGGCCCAACTTTCCCATCGTATCGGTGAGTAACAGGGAGGCCCGACGGATATGTTTATTCGCTTCCTGTAATTGAGGATTAGATATCAGGGGCAGACTTTGTTTCAGACTCAACATCACCTTGTCTATTTCCTGGGCCAGGGACGGGAAATCCGCCCTCTGATTCGCCAGTTCGATCATAAACTGGCCGACATCCTCCATCTGAAAGCCTCCGGCTGCCGCGACCTGGAAGGCGTTCCGTAACTCCGATCTCCAAAAATCATACTGGTCTTTGATGAAACCCAGGGTGGACCAGATGTCGGTCGGAAGCACGGGCAATCCAGCCATACCAGCGATCCGATTGAACTCGCTCACGGACTGGTCGAATTCCGCTGATGCGCCTTCCTTTTTTTTGCCCTGGATCGCCCGGACTCGAAGGTCCCGCAGGTGATCCTGCGCCCGTTTGATCTGAGTCAGATACGTCGCTCCGAGTTTGGTCCAACCATCATTCAGTGCGGTCTCTTGACCCTGGCGACCAGAGAAATAGGTAGCGATTTCTGCTGTCGAAAATTTAAACCTCTGATGCTCAGCCTCGCTCATTTTCGTCAGTTCATCTTCCCGATATCCATATCGGGTTTTCAGGAATTTCCGAAACGCCTCAGCCGCCTGTTCCTCATTCCCCGCCGCGAGGCTCTCCTGGGCCTCGGTCAGCGCGGCCACCGCTTCATCATTCTCTCGGAACTTCCCAAGCTGTGTCCCGGAGAATGATCGGAGAGCCTCCAGCGCGGCCTCCCGAGACCGTTGGTTCACCTCATGGGCGAACTCCAGAACCTGCTCTAATTTTTCGAGGGTCACCGTGCCCTTTCCTGGAGTGCCGAGGCTGTCGGATCGGCCAAAAACTGTTCCGCGATGTTCCGAACAATCTGCTGAATTCTGCTTTCCAGGCCCGGAATTGGCACGGACTTTGCTTGGGCGAATGGCACGATCCTGATCCCCGAGGTCGGAAGGCCCGGTGCCTGGGTGTTGTCCAGACTGACCACCAGCCGCACTCCAACCCGCGTAGGCTCGACTTTCGTGGTTATCCGGGCCTGGGGCAGACCCTCGGCCAGGACGCGGCTCAGAGGCTCCTGCAACCGCGAAGCCAAGACTTCCAGGAAGTAACCCCCGATGTCGGACACGGACTGGGGTAGGCCAGACCGGAGAGTCGTTTTAATTTTCAGCATTGAACGCATTCCAGCATCAGGGTTCTCCAAACGGCGGGGTCACGGCCTCGGGCAGGGCCTCGATTACCCCCTGGACAGGAACGGTATAGACTGGATGCGAGGGGTCCACCAAGTCCAGTTGCATCGTCTGCTCGGTCAGGATACCTTGGGTGATGATCAGGGCTAAATCCCGGATGGTCCATCTCAGACCGTCGGCCCGAATCACCACGTCGCCGTTCCTCAGCAGGGGCCAGTCCGCAAGCCACGCCGGAGGCGCAGATTGGACGGCCAGTCCCCAGGAACTGAGTTTCACGTTCTGGTTCAGGGGTAGAATACGCAACAGAATGTCCCGTAGAATCTCATACCCGCCTTCGTAGCCGATGCCAAAGCACCGGGGGCAAACCCTCCCCTGTTCATAGGTCTCGGAATAACATCCGCATTTGGGTCCGGCAGTTTTCCGAATCAGAATCATCACCCGTTCCGCATCGTTGTCCAGGATCAGGAGTTTCCGCCGCACATACTCCTGAAGAATCCGGGGAATCGAGATAGTCTCATGCCGCCGTGCCGAATGGGTAAAAAATGACTGCATGGAAACCGGATCACCCAGTGAGTTCTCCGTCCCGTCACCCATCACCTCGGTCACCGCATACCAGTATTCGGTGAGATTCCGCATCTCAATAGTCTGATCTCGGTAGAACGGGATGGTCACGGGCACCGCATTCAGAAGCGTCATCTCTGGGAGAGATCGGAAAACTAAGGAGCGGCGGATATTATAACCCAGGGCCATCCGATTCTGGGGTATCCAATGAACATCCACCTCGGTTAGCACCAACGGCTTTTGGAGCCAGATTCGAGTGTCCGATCCGACCCGCCCTTGCCATGTAGCGTTAGTCGCCATCATCTTTGCCTATATAATGCCAGCCCTTGGTTCGCGTGTCAAGGGTGGATAGATAGACTTGAAACAGATCATCGAACCACTGCTGAAATTCCCATTTCACTCGGTCCATCGAGAACCGCAGACCATGTTCGCGGATTCGCGCATGATCCACTTGGGGAGCACGGACGGCGGCGTGAATAAAATCTTGTAAGGTATTGCATCGGAAGCCGACTACGCCGTTCAACACATCCGGGATCGTCTCGGGGAAGACTCCGAAATTCGTGGTAATCGGCGGAGTGCCGCTGAGCATGGACTCCACGTGAGTCCCGGCAAACGGTTCCAGATATTCACTGGATACGAATGTTCCAACAGCCCGGGCCATCAGTTGTTTTCGTTTCTCTGGCTCGGCGAATCCCAAGTATTCCCAATTCCCCGGTGCCAGCACGAATTCCTCATCCATTCCCTGGAGGGAACCGTCTCGCAGAACTATCGCACCCTGACCGACGATCAGGAGTTTCTGACCCAGATGGTTGCAGACTTTGGCCGCCGTAAGCACGCCTTTACGCAAAATCATCCGGCCAATGAACAAATAATAATCGTCTTTCGTGGCCCGGAACTCAAAATCCCGAGGATCAAAATAGTTGGGAATCACTCGGTCATAATACCTGCCATTGATCGACTGATAAGGGAACTGAGACCCGTAAGTGAAGTTCTGAATATACGACGACTCAAAGGCCCGGAACTGACAGTAGCTCCCTCGATACCCGACGCCCGGTTCGACTGTCAGATAAAGTGGCACGGCATCGGCCACAGGCTGGTGATACCGACCCTGGGTCACGAGCAGAAAATCCGATGGCTGTGCCTCGATTTTCAGACTCTCTATCGTCGCCTGATAAAACTTGCGCGTCACTTCCCGAGGTTCGAGATTAAAGTCATGCCGGAATTCGTGAGTCTTCCAATCGTAGCCAATGGCAAATCGATTGTCTCCATCCCCCCAGGCGCGACGAATATCCGATAATGTATGGGTCTGGATCATCTTCGTGCATGGCACATCCGATCCTTCAGCCCCATAATAAATGACTTCGTGGCCCAGGGACATCAGCATCTGCGCGAGTTTGTAATTCTTCTGAGTAAAAGCACAGGCCATATATTCTCGGGAACACGGCAGATGCACCAGACCCAGAAGATGGAAACGGTATCTCCTGTCAGGTAGCCCATTGAGTTTTCTCAGGTCACGCCGCATCTTGCGGTATGCTTCATTGTTCCCATCATTCAACTGGGCAGATAGTTGCCGGGAATGGAATCGATATCCGTATAGTTCTTCCTTCACGATGGTTCCGCGTTTGCCTGCCTGGAAAAGCCTGATCCACAGGTCCCAATCTTCGGCATACAACAGTTCATCCCGATAGGAGATTTCCCTGAAAGTTTGGGCCGTGGCCATCAACCACGAATGGAGAAGATTCCGATCCGCTTCCTCGGACAGGGTTCCGATCCGGCCCTGGACACTCCCCGTCCGATCTCCGATCAATCGGCCCCAGCACAAAACCCAATCATGGCTCTGAATTTTGGCAAGATTTTTTTCCAGCATTTGCGGCAGGGGAATGTCATCGCTATCCACCATCTGGATGTATTCTGCGCCACCGGCCAAAGCCGCTGACACTGCCCTGGCTTTATTGTGTCCGCTCCCGACCTGGGGCAGATATTCTATTCGAGTGATGATCGGCCTCAAAGTATGGGTGGCGATAATCTGATCAAGAATCGCCAGTTCCTCGGCTGATGATCCATCGGCACAGATGTAGACGTTGATATCTTTACACGTCTGATTTGCCAGTCCCGCCAGAGTCTCCCCGATGAAGTCCGAGGAATTGTAATAAGCGATACATATTGCGATTTTAGGCATTGAACCGTTCTCCAAAACTTACCCAAGTGTGGACAGGCCACACTGGGGTTTGGTTCCTGCTTCACCGAGAACCGCCCCCGTGGGTCTTACATCCTCTCCGCAGGCGTCACTTCCCGCCGACGAAAATTCCGTAGTAGGCTTTGCCCGCGCACAAACCGCTGAGCATCTCGACCTTGCCTTCGCCGCCATACAAGCGGTTTAACATCTCCTCTGTCAAATAATGCGGATGACCAGCCCCGACGGGAACTTCCAACCAATCAAAGGCTCGGAGTATCCGCCCATGCTGTCGGGCTTGGGTCACTACTTGGGCGGGTTCCCGCACGTGCTGGAGCACATTGTAAATCCAGACCTCATCGAATATCCCGATCTCGCCCAAGTTTTCGGCCATCACGGCCATCATCTCAATACCCACATGCTCATATTTGGACCTGACCCATGCGGGATATTCGCATGGATCGACCACGACGGCCCGGCCCCGGTTGTGGCATTTTAATAGAAGCGAGACCGGCCCGCCGCCGATGTCCAGCACGCTTCGACCTTGAAGATTGATCTGATACGGAGAAGTTCCGTCCAGATTTTCCCATTGGAGTCCCATCCGAGGAGCGTAGATTATTTGCTTCGCTTCTTCTGCATAGGTATTGATGCACGCACCCCACCAGCGGGCTTCCCAAGCGGAATCCTGCTCCCAAGTCACGTTAAACTCCGAAAGTATTTGATCGTGCGCAATAATCCGACTTCCAGCGATGCGGGTTTCCATCCTGGCAAATCATCCATCGGCCATAGAGCTTTATCCGCGTGTTTACGGTCTGATGCCATGTCGCAGATTTGGGACTGGGAATCGGTCAACCGGATAATCATTTCGGCCAAGTTTCGGATCGTGATTGTAGTTCCACCGACATTGATCGTCGGGTTGCCGGGCTTCACCTGGAGCAGGGCCACAACCGCATCATCTACATGGAGCAACACCTCCCTCTGCATTCCGCCTTGGTAGATCATCAGCGGTTCGCCGCGTAGTGCCCTTTGGATAAACTGCGGCACGACCCGAGAGTCGTCACGTCGCATCTGATCACCGAACACATTGAAGAACCGCACGATCTGAACTGACGATCCCCGTTTGGCGTATTCTTCACACAGAAGTTCGGCACCGCGCTTGGCCATCACATAAATTTCTTTCGATGCTTCGTCCAATACGCGGATGCTCGACACGAAGATCAGGGGCACTCCCAGTTCCAGCAGGTTCTGCGCTCCTACGATATTTGATGACATAGTTTCAATAGACAATCTTTCGCACTGCGCGGGGATCGCCGGGGAAGCCAGATGGAAGGCCAGATCGTAAGCATGGTCTCCAAGTGGGCGGCAAATATCATGTGCCAGAAACGTGATGTTCTGATTTGCCGGGATGTGGCTAAGGTTCTTCCGGTAACTCGTAAGATAATTATCCAAGCATGTCACTTGATGACCTTGGCTCACCAAGACCTTGCACAAGTGCAATCCGATGAATCCCGCTCCGCCCGCGACTAGAATTCTCACGCCCAACGCTCCCGGAATTGTTCATAAATGGAATGTGGACGTATGTATGGAGTCGCTTTCAAGATCGGAGTCCAGAACTGTTGATCATTGATAATCAGAAACATCCCGTAACGGGCGGCCACGCTATTTCTCCATTCAGTGTCTTTATATGCAGCCAATGGTTGTAACGCAGCCGGAGCCACTTCGGTCAATGGATGCACGACATATTGGCCTCTTCGTATCTTGGGAGACTTCTGCAATCGGGCCAAATGACGGGGGGAAATATCATCAGATGAATCCAAGCTACTTCGCCGGGATAGGTTACAGGCAAAACCGCACTGGGGACACCACTGCTTGATCTGGGTCCCGAACTCCCAGGGCATTCTTGACCACCATCCGGGTGTAATCGACCATGCTTCATCCGGTTCTTCGGGATAGAGAATCGCCATAGCCGCCGCGATCTCGCAGAAGAACGCTCCTCGGGGATTGATCGAAGCGGACCATGATTCTTGCGCCCAACAGTGATTTATTTTATCCCACATCTTGGTCTGATCTTCGACCACTTCTTCGATCCCGACCAACACCGGACAATGGTAGATGTCTGACCTACTATGGTCATTGATGAAAATATGACCGAAAGTCCGGCAGATGATCTCCCGATATTTTTCATACCCTTCGGGCAGGGTCGTCCACAGCCCGAGTTGGCGGGGTTCAAATCGGGATGCCGCGTAGTCACACATCCGCTCAAATTCAGGATGAAGTAACGGCTCACCGCCTTGGAAACCGATCATCCGAGGATACCCGATCATGCTGTCAATCGCGGAACAAAACACTGCGAAGTCCATGAAATACGGTTCAACGTGTCCGACCATCCGCGAACAGTTGGCGCACGAATTCCGACAGACATTCGTGACCTCGATCTGGCACGTATCCATGTCCAGAATGGCTCTCACGCAAGTCTCCATTGTTTCATCACAGTCTTTAACTGCGCCACTTTTTCCTCCGGGGGTATCGCATACAGGTGAAACAAAAACTCCGGTGGGTCAAAACCCCGACTTTTCAATATGTCCATGATGGTCTTGAATTTCAAACCGTAGCGGGCGATGTTCCGGGACAGCACATAATCATCGACCAACCGGATAGGTGTGATTCCAGCTTGGAGTTCGGCCACGATTGGAAATATCGAGGCCGCAACCTGATCTGGCGTCATGTCTTCCAATGGATGCCATAGATCGGTGCACCATGAACTGGCGAGGGTAAACCAATTGCATGATCCGATAAATCGCCCATCCCGCTGAAAATACCGATCCCATTTCCAGCGTAAGGTATTCAAGTCGGACCCATTGTGAGCCACGGTGTCCATTGGCAGATGACACGTGATGTCCGGCATATCGGGATGAACAAGCGCATCGCAGTCGATGTAGATATTCCAATCATTGCGCATCTGCTCGGCCAGTTCATAGATTTGCATTTTCTCATAAACTTCGGGCCATTGAGGAAACTTCCGCTCGTGGATGACATAAAAGTCTGCCCCGATTTTATGCGCATAGGCTTTCAGAAATGGGTAGGTCAGATCAGTAACGGCCTGGGAATAAGCATGTGCGACATTCAGAGTAAAAATGATTTTGGTCATGCAAATTCCCACACGATAAGTATTCCGCCTGCCCCGGCCCCGCCAGCGGCGTTGCCTACCCCATTACCCCGCGCCGCTCCGCCGCCGCCAGCCCCCAAAGCGATAGCGGCAACCCCAACAACGCCTGCGGCGGAATTCTGACATCCCCCAGCACCACCATCGGCAAAATAAGAAGCTCCACCCTTACCACCGTAAGAGCAGGCTTTATTAAAAATCAACCCATTTTGACCCGGTGCGCCGCCACTGAAAACATCACCCTGAACCGACCCGCCGCCAGTGGCCAATGCTCCGCTAGCCCCACCAGCGACAAAAGCCGGACCCACGGCTCCATTATTTCCCGCACCGCCTGCCCCACCAGGAGCCAAAAGATTCTGGGTGCCAGCCGCGTCGAATGTCGTGTTTCCTCCAACCCCGCCAAGGCCACCGCCTGCGGCTCCAGCAGTTCCAGCAACACCAACAGCGTATGAATAAGTCGAATTCGGACTGGCAATATAACGTCGAAAATACGCGCCGGAACCGCCGCCGCCGCCACTAGCAGCATTATTATTTGCCCCATTTGCCCCGCCGCCGCCGCCACCGCCAGCCAGACCTTCGACCATGATATGATTGGCCGAGACATTTTTGGTATAAGTCCCGCTCGTATTGGCGGCGAAAGATTGGAAGCCCAGGAGCGCACCGGCACCGCCCGGTCCGGTCACGCCCGTATCGCCCTTGGCTCCCGTAACTCCGGTGTCACCTTTGGCACCTGTGGTGCCCGTATCGCCTTTAGCACCTGTCGTGCCCGTATCACCTTTGGCCGCTGTTCCCGTATCTCCGTGCGTTCCAGTGTCGCCCTTCGCACCAGTCGTGCCCGTATCGCCCTTCGGGCCAGCGACGGTTGAGTTCGCGCCTGTGTCGCCCTTAACTCCGGTATCGCCATACGTCCCCGTATCGCCCTTATTACCAGTGCTTCCCGTGGTTCCTGTGTCGCCCTTAACGCCTGTATCCCCCTTAACCCCGGTGCCCGTATCTCCGTGGGTTCCGGTGTCGCCTTTGGCCCCACCACCCCCGGTTGTTCCGGTGTCACCCTTATCCCCCGTAGTTCCTGTATCGCCGTGCGTGCCTGTATCACCTTTGGCTGCGGTGCCAGTATCGCCATGCGTCCCCGTGTCGCCCTTGGCTCCTGCGCCGCCCGTGACACCCGTGTCGCCCTGCGGACCTGGAATGGTCGAAGCCGCGCCCGTGTCCCCATGGGTTCCAGTATCTCCGTGCGTCCCCGTGTCCCCGTGCGTGCCAGTATCGCCATAGATTCCTGTGTCGCCTTTGGGACCCGGAACTGTGGAAGCCGTGCCCGTATCCCCATGAGTTCCCGTATCTCCATGAGTCCCCGTATCGCCTTTGGCCCCGGTATTGCCAATCGTGCCCGTGTCGCCATGTGTCCCGGTGTCGCCTTTGGCCCCGGTCGAACCCGTCGTTCCCGTGTCGCCATGAGTGCCGGTATCTCCGTGTGTGCCAGTATCGCCCTGAATTCCAGTATCACCCTTGATTCCCGTGTCGCCGTGTGTTCCGGTGTCGCCGTGAGTCCCGGTATCGCCGTGAGTCCCGGTATCGCCGTGAGTCCCGGTATCGCCCTTGGCCCCGGTCGCACCCGTGTCCCCATGAGTTCCGGTATCACCCTGCGGACCAGGCACGGTTGAGGCCGTGCCCGTGTCGCCGTGTGTCCCCGTATCGCCTTTGGCACCAGTGTTTCCAGTCGCACCCGTATCGCCATGCGTCCCGGTGTCGCCATATATCCCGGTGTTGCCCTTGACTCCGGTATCTCCCTTTGATCCAGTATCGCCCTGTGGACCTGCGACAGTCGAAGCCGCACCCGTGTCCCCATGGGTTCCAGTATCGCCATGCGTTCCCGTCGTTCCCGTATCGCCCTTGGAACCAGTCGTGCCAGTATCACCGTGGGTGCCCGTATCCCCCTTGGCCCCGGTATTGCCAGTTGTCCCGGTGTCGCCCTTCGGGCCAGTTCCACCCGTTCCGGTATCGCCATGAGTGCCTGTGTCTCCTTTGACCCCTGCATTTCCAGCGACACCCGTTTCGCCTTTCGGACCAGGAACTGTTGAAGCCGCGCCCGTGTCGCCATGTGTCCCGGTGTCGCCTTTGGCCCCCGCATTCCCACCGATCCCCGTGTCGCCCTTCATCCCAGGGCTGCCCATACCAGTATCACCTCGGGAACCAGCCGAACCCACGGGACCTCGCGGACCCGATGGGCCGGTATTACCTACATCGCCTTTGTAAAGGATAGACCCCTGACCATCCATCAACACATTACGCAGGGCCTGATTGTAAGTATTTTGGGCGGCTATCAGGGCGGCGGCTGTCTGATTTGCGACAATCAGTGCCTGATCGTAAGCGAGCTTGATCTGCGCCGCATTGGGGTCTCCATTGGCAAGGGCCTGCGCCCAGGCCGTGGCGAGATCATTAACCTTCTTTTGGGCGCGAGCATTTGCGACCATTGCTTGTGCCCGAACGAGGCCAGCATTGCAAAGTTGGATTTCTAACTCTGTCACGTGCCGTCCGGCAAAATCCGATCCGCCTCGCCCATCATCGCTCGGATCGAGGGCAGGGGTTTGCCCGTCCGCTGTTCCACGGCCTGTCTGATAGCCGGGATGTCCGGGTTGTCGGCCTTGGGTTCCAGTTGCCCGGTTTCCGTAACTTCGCGCATCCGCACCTCGAATTCCGGGTTAGTCTGCGTAATCTGGATACCCCGGAGATTGATCGTCCGGGAAACTGGCTCACTCGGAGTCTGGACTTCACGATTCGCCAGGATCGTCCTCATTGCTTCGGGGTTCACGTAGGCCGCGAGCAGTTCGATCTTAGCCACCGCCTTTTTCGTTTCGTCCTCCTCGTCGATCATCAGGTTCTCATAGACCCACCGACGGCGAAGTTGGCCGACCAAACTCTCGGGATAACTGAATAGGCCCCGCCAGTCGGGGGTCAGGAAGTCGGGGAAGCGTCGGAAAATTCGCCAGACGCCCCTGGAGACGGCGGAGCCGCAGATTTTTTTATCTGCTCCTCCAGGTCTTTCACGGCCTCGGCCTCAGCCTGAAGCAGGGCCTGGTAATGGCCAACGAAAATGTCCAGCACTCGGTCTTTCAACTGGCCGACGAACTTCAGCTTCTCGTCCTGGGATTCAAAGGTATAATTCCCAACCCGCGTGAGCGAATGGGCGACGGTCAGAATCCGTAGCCGAGATTCCCGGGCCAGGAGGTCCAGACCTGAGCATCTGACTCGAATCTGAGCCTCGGTCTCCGCATCGAGCGTCCGCATCTCCACGGGCTGACCCAGGACCTGAAATTCGCGGGCGATCTTACCCACGAAGATTAGTTCGGTCAGCACCGAGTTCCATGCTTGTTCTTCAGCCAATCACTCACCCCCTTCTGGCAAATAGTTGTCACTCCACCCAACAAGGTTGTGTAATTGCAGTCTCGGAGACAGTAATTGTTCCAATATTTATGGGGCGGGTCCAATTCGTCAGCCAGTTCGCCAGATAGTAAACCATCTGGGCCGAGTTAGCGTCCGCTGGATGGACTGACCGTTCCGTGATGTCGAACGGAATGTGCTGGCCGTTCAGACTGCGGAAATTCACCCGACCGCCGGTGATCCGGTGCACCAGAGACTGCCGTCGACCGCCCTGGGAATACAGGGCGAAGCCCGTGATGTTTAGCGTCGGATCGTCCGGGGCCGGGGCCTGCTCGATGATCCGGCCCGCGTCTTCTTTGTCCAGATGCCGAATCCGATCCGCCCGGCGCGTGTCCGTGAGCTGCAGGGACTGGATGAATCCGATGTTCGCCCCCATTTCGTCCCAAACGTCAACGGTGGTGGAAATTAACGCCCTGTTCGTTTGAGGAATCGAAACTCCGTCACCGCGTGTTACCAATGGCATGATCTTCTCCTTTCATCAGGCCGCTGCCGCGAGCAAATCGAAGCTGTAGCGAAATTCGATCTCGCGGATGGTATAGACTGGTGTGTAAGCGAAATACACAATCACCTTATCCGGGAACAATGGATCAACTGTCGCACTCACGGTCTGGGGATTGTAATTGGTGATCAGTCCCAACTTCAGGAACCGCGCCAGGATATTCAGAGTCAATCGTTCGATCTGGGCACGGATCGACTCGATATTCTTCTGGCCCAAGAACTGCTGGAATGATTGGCGCAGGGATTGTCTCAGGAAATCCTCGACGAGTCCGATAGTGATGTCCTGATCTTCAAGACTTGCGAGGCTCGTGGTCAGGGCGTCCCGGACGATAAACACATTGGTCGAACCCTCCTGGGGACAGATCACACAGATGCCCGAGGCTCCCATGAAGTCCCGCTGAGCATTGTCGATTTCCCGACCTCCGGGATTGCCCAACTTGGAAATCCCCTGCACTCGTTTGCGGGTCACCGAAGTCGCCCGATCTGGCTGGGACGCGATCAGCCCAGCCACAGCGGCGGCTCCGAAACATCCATCCAGTTCTTCCTCGGCCACCACCCCGTCATCCCCCTGGGTGTAAGCATAGGGCCAAGGCGCAACATAAATCGCCCGGTTGTCATCCAGTTGCCGGGCCTCGTAGATCATCGTGCCCGAGGTGCTGGCATCTCCGATCATCGCACCCTTGGCTGGTCCGCCGACAACCCGCCGTTCCTTGTTATGGTTCGGGTCCGAGGCCAATCTACAATGCGCCAAGGCCGCAATCAGCACATCGAGATCATCAGTCAGGGGCACCAATAATTCCAGGTCTTTGTTCGCCAGTAGATCGAATGCGGTCTCGAACGTGCCCAATGTCTCGTCCGGGATGGCCATGACCCAGCAATACTGGGCCTCGTTGCCCCGGCCCGAAGTCCCCATTGCGAGTGTCGCGGCCTTGGCGATCTTCGATCCCAAGCCGTAGTCGCTGATGATGTCGCTTATCCGAGTGTAAAGCACGGGCGTGAAATACGCATAGGCTTTGCGCACGTAGTCCACGTAATACGTGGCTTCGGTCGGAGGACGCTTATACGCGGTGTTCGCCACGGGGAAGGTTTCGGCACTCGGGGTATCTCCCTCATCCGTGTAGGTGTTGGTGAACTCCCCGACCACGGTGGCGATCAGGCAGTTATCGTAAGGTCCGCCAGCGGCCAGTGCTCGCCACACTCGGTAAGCGTAGGCCCCGGGCACCGGATTCCATACGAGCGTGACCTTCGAGGTCGAACCCGTGGTCAGCACATGCACTTCGTTGCTCTCCAGGGTCTCGCCCAATACCGGAGTCCCGCCGCCCAGATCGGTCACCCGTTGAGCCGTAACCACGTAGTAGTAGTCGTCTTCCGCGAGAGTCCCGCCCGTGGCCACGGCAGTCCCGCTCATTATGTAGGGTGCGGGAATGACCGTGGCGTTCCAGACGATGCTCGTCGGGTCCTCAAAAGTGTAATCGATGTTTTGCAACCAGACCATGCCCCCGACTTCCTCGGATCGGATTTCGCTTATGCCCAGGATTTCCAGGGCTTCGGTCAGTGCATCGGGATACCCGGCTTCACCCCGGGTCACTTCCGAGGCCCGAACCGCTTCCTGACGGCCCAGGGACGTGCCGACAATAGCCAGACGGACGGCCAGACCAGCGGAAACCGCCGTGATTTGTCCCTGCTGACGAATCGTTCTTACCTGCGGTGCACGATACATGTGATCCTCCTTCTCGACTCACTGAATCGGTTCAATCCTGACTCTCGAAATGTCGGCGTTGATCTGAGAAATGTCCACGCCGTTAAAATAGAAATCATCGAACCATTCGCTCTCGACGGAAAAACCTAGTGTCCGCACATGCACGGCCTGGCCCAGTTTCTCCGGTTGTTCCACCGTCGGGGGTCCAGATTGACCAGAATTCGCTACCCACACGAATCCCTCTTTCATCAAAGACCAGCCCAGAGGTCCGACCATCCCATACATCAGGAGATCATGCAGAATGTCCCGGTCGGGCGTGGTGAAGGCCCCGACTTTCAGGGTAGTCGAGAGCTTGAATCTCCCACCCAACCGCTCTCCGATCAGTCTTTCCGTCCCATCCTTCTGAAGGAAGCTCAGGGTTCCCATCTTCTTGGCCAGGAATAAATCCTGGAGATTCACCGTCGTGCCGGAGATTATGACCGCTGGATAGTATTGCCGTTCGGTTCCCCATTCTTCCGCGATGTGGACTTTGTTCCAGAAATTCGCAGTTCGGGGATTCGTGTCGAAAAAAGCTCGCAACTGCGCTTGTAAGGTTTTAGTCCAGGTCTCAATAAACCCCAGGTAGAATGACAATAGTTGCTGGGATTCCGCGCCTTCCGGGGACTGCACCGGATAGGCGTAAGTTCCTTTATCCACCGTGTCTTTAGGTGCAAACATAATTACCCCATGAGCACCCGTTCGCGTTTCCAGGGCACGATCCGCGCTCCCGAAAAATAAATATCCACCAATGAATAGGGCGAGATTTCAGACCAAGGAATTGAATATGCGCCCGCCATGTCGGTTTCCGTCGAATACAGCAGACTCGAAGTTCCTGCCCGATAAACCTGAATCTGAACTCCGGGTATTGCGTTTCCCCGGTCATCCCGCACCACATCGTAGAAAACGAAATCCGCCTTACTCAGAACTTCCGTGATCTGTTGGTAATCGAAAATCGTGTAGTTCGCGTCCAGGCCCGAGACCTTGAACGTGTATTGGCGATCCAGCGAGACCCCGATACTGACCGTCCCATTGGAGTTCACGATTATCGTCTGAAACTCCTCATCGAAGTATTCGATCAGAGCCTGTCCGCCAGCAGGCAGACCCTGAATGTCAAACAACAGAGTCGTCCTGGACGCCGAACGGTGCAAATCCGTGAGTTCAAGTGATCCATCTGGGTCCGTGATGAGTCGGGGAATGATCGCCGAAGGCGCGGATGTCTCTCCTCCAAGTTCGGCCACGGCGAATATCAGAACTGGGCGGAGATCGAATTGACCTGCGGGAATTCCCGACAGATTGAGATTAACTACGCCTGGGCCGACGCAGCTCCCGACCTCAACCACGGAAATCGAACTGGCTAGGGGATTGAATCCGCGAACTCGCGCCGTCGCTGTCGGATCAACCGAGCCGACAGTGACTGTCGCGGCCAGACCGGAACGAATATAATTGGTCAGGGTTGGATTCATAAATAACTTGGCCCGGAAACCCGCTCCGTTTACGGGGCGGGAGGAAGGGCCACTCCTTTCCAGGTTCGCCAACTATTGTAAGTTCGGAACCTGCAATCAGTCGGTTTTGCACTTTGGGTTAATCTCTGACCATCCACAATCCGATGCAGACTGATGCGTTGGCCCATCGTCCCGCCTACATATACAGTTCCGTATCGAGGATGCTCGATCAGGGAGCCACGCTTGAATCCCAAACTCCGGGTTCCGCCGTAGAGTTTTCTAATCCCGCCCTGGGCTGGTTGGAGCACATGAAGTTGCCGCCGGTGGAATCTCAGCGGAGCCATGCACAGAAGTTCCGTGTTGTCCGGTTTTATATGTCCGCCTGTCCAAGAGTTGGCGAGCACCCAGGAGTCAACGCAGTGGGCGGAGAACACTTCATCCAACTTTCCACCCGTCTTTTTCAGCCCAGCTTCGTCTCGTAATTCTCTCGTGTCGTAGCCCTGTTTTTTGTCCACCGGAGCCAGCTTGCTCAGTTCGGTATAGAACCAGGCTTTGCCGACTTCCAACGGCGAAAATGAGACATCCCACTTCCGTTTGCCTTTCGTCCGGGCCTTAATGTCCTCGACTACGAAGTGAGAGACCGGGAACAATTTCGACAATCCCTGCGCGATGCGAAGTTTAGCCTGCCACCGAGCGCGAGTCGAAGGTGGTAATGATCCTTTCGTCCGGTTAAATCGCGGTTGACGACAAGGCGTGTTCCGATTCCGCCGTGTCCTTCGTATCTCCCGCCGAGTTCTTACCGCACCCTTCACCCAGTCGACGGCCTGGGTCTGGATATTCAGATATGTATGTGCTTCCGACTTCACCGTGAACCCCTCGCGCTTGCTCCCCGGATCAATCCCCACGGCAACTTCCTGGACTTCCCGGCCTGACGGCTCGACATTCAGCCGAACACAAAACACTCCTTTGCTGAAAAACGGTGTGGCTTTTCCGTCCTTGATCCACCGTCTAGCCCTTGACGGAGTGGTGGGCATCAAAGGCTTCTGCTGGCTATCCACTACTGGAACGAACATGATAAGTCTCCCTTCGGAGTTTCTACGGCCCTTCGCGGCTGACGGTCGAAGAGGTTGCAAACTAGGGCGGCATTCGCAACGTCCTGCGGGCTACCACGCCCAAAACCGTTCAGTTGGCTTCAATCGACTGTTTCCAATCTTGCCCACGCTAGTCTCCCGTTTGCTCTTTTGGCTTTCAAGTTGGTAGCCCTACTCGCCAAAAGCCCCTTCCCTTTAGGGGAGGGGTGGTTTACTTATAATGTCCCTCTATACCCCAGACTACCAGACCACCGAGAAGTGTCGCTAGGGTCAATAGGATCGGCACCACAATCCATAAACTGCGTCGGGTTTCCCGGAAAGTCGGACACGGCGGATCGTGATGGATGTTTTCTTGCGCAATGTGCGCATGTAACCGCTCCTCGACCCGGATTACCGCATTATTGCTATCGATCATTGCCTGATGGGATGATTCCAATTTTGCATCAAACTGATCCATCCGATTGGATTGGCGTTGCTCCACCTGGTCGAGTTTGGCTTCCAACCGCGTAGCCAGTTCTTCGAGTTTGGTCACGGCCTTCCTTTCAAAACGGGCTTCTGTCGGGACCTCAACCAATCCAGGGTCTCCTGCAATTTCGGTCTGACGTTCTCCGGTTTCCAACTGAGAACCCGAATTTCAACTTTATCCTCGGCGTCACACAGATGATCCGCCACTACCTGATGTTCCATGATTACCGCACATGCGGGTCTCGTTAATCTTTCTCTGAGACTTTGGTATTTTCCCAGATTCTGAATCTTCTGCGTGATCGGACACCTGGGACATTTTACACCCGCAATCCGGGTTTCCCGGTATTGGACACAAAGAGCACAACCATATCCATACCACGACTGGGCCAAACATTGCTCGGTAGCGCGAATCTGAACCAGCAGTTCCTCGTCTGGGGATAACTTGGGGGGGGTCTGCCGGGAATTTAGCAATGATAAATAATCTTCCATAGAAAAATCGGCGAGGGAACCCGCTCCATTCACGGGGCGGGAGGAATCGCCGCCTCCTTTCCGAGTCTTGTGATCCAATGTCCGCAGGCCCAAGCCAACTTCCGGGTTGACTGCCTGCGGCCCCGTTGATCGTAGTAGCGGTAGCCACCGCGATATTCGCCGCACAACCGACCCTGATTCCCGTCCGGGCGGCCTACCAGCAGTCCTTTCCGCAGTCCGAACACCGTGCCCTGGGAATATCGGGCGCGGATTCCCCCTGGGGCTGGCTGGGTATCATGCAACTGCCGCCGCACTGGACGATACGTGTCGTCCACCACGATCATTCTTCCTGGCTCAATCCGCGAACCTTCGCCCGCTTCACAAGCTAAGGCCAGAGCATCCGAGCAATGAGCCTCGAACCGATCCGCATGTTTGTCCGCAATCTTCCGATAGCCGTATTGGAGCCGCAAGTCCTTCGTATCATAGCCCGCAAATTCATGCAGTTCAGCATGGGCCTCTATAAATTCCCGGATACGAGCCTTTCCGATCTCGACCGTGGAGAAGTTCGCACCCCACCGTTTATGCGCATGGTCAAACCGCACGTCCTCTAATCCCACGGACTGAATCGGATAGCAGGAAAAAAACTTACGCAACATCTTCAACCGGGAGCCGACAATCATCGCCTGGGACGGGGCCAAAAATCCTGCGCGACTTCGGTTGTCGAACCGCTGGGGCCGTCTCCGACAATTACGGAACCTCCGCGCTCTTCGCAAATGCCGCCGTGCTTCCAACTTCTTCACCAATAACTTCTTGCTCGGCAAGTCCAACTTCACGGCCAAGTTGTTTTCCGTCCCGCACACCACGGCATAGCCCTCGAACTTCGTTCCGTGGTCCACCCCCAGCGTTGTTACCAGAGTCTCGTGTCGCGTCTCGACCAACATCTGAATCCCCATCTCGTTGAACCTGCTCCACACGGGTTTCGCTACTCTGGCTCGCATCAGTTTCCTCGCCTTGGCAGGCGTCATGGGAGTCAATGGATGACCACCCTTGCTCACAACCCACACCGAATGGTTGGCCAGTTTAACGCCGACATGCGGCCCGCGCTGGCCTCGCGGTAATCTCTCCTCGGGGTTGCGATCTGGGCTTAGCGAGCGATCTCGCATGGCATTCAGCGGTTCTGCCGAAGCGGGCACAACTGGAGAAGCATTGTGCCGTTCTTGAAGTAGTCCTGATCGCGTCTGCTGACTCCTCATCGTTTTCTCAGCCCCCTAGTCAACCCTTGCGTTGCAACCGCCGTCACAAGCCCGCTCCCTTCAGGGGGCGGGTGGTTGACGTTGCTCCTACGTAGTATCAGAATAACCCCAGCCGATAACATTGACCGTAATTCCCAATATGCCAGCAACGGTAGCCCACCATTCGATCCAATGATTATCCATCAACACGGGAATTATCATCGGGTTTTCGTTGTAGTATAGAACCGAACGAACGGTGGCACCTTTGGCGTCCCCGGGTTTGCGAAATTCCACATTGGAAGTTCCGTCATAAGGGTTCCCGCTGAGCATGACTTCCAGGAAAGCCACAGTCGTTCCCTGGGGCGCAACGGCGGATAAATCCAGGATTTGCCAACCTTCCGAAGATTCAGTTAAGGCCGCATCCAACACCGTGAGAGCAATCACGGACTCAGAGAAATCTGGCGGAGGCATTGGCAAGTCGCTTTGATTATGGACCAGATCGGAATACGATGGATAGCGAACATCAAAAGTATCGTCTGGCAGTAACCCATCTGCTTCAGGAGTGCCCATCACGGTAATTTCTTTGGTATCCTCATTATTGCCCGTGATAGTATATTGATGACCACGAATGATACCGGAGGTGACAACTACTATCAGATTCTTTAACGAATCGTCTGGATAGCCAGTCACGCTGTAAATGTGGGTGCTTGACACATTAGTAACCGTGTCCTGCGCATAAACGCCTTCGTGCTGTAATACGAAACAATTCGGATTTACAGTGCCATGGTAAATCTCAACACAAGTTAATGTATCGAGGCTAAGAATCGGAGTTGAGAAATCCATGTTGACCAATATCGGGTTTATCAGATTAAGAACCATGCCTGATTCGACCAGCAATCCATTGGTGCATTCGATTGCTCGATGGTTCGTGTCGACATTGAGAATCATGGGCAAAACCAGACTCAATATCGGTTTAATGTTCGCTTTTTTACTGATCGCCACCGCCGCGCCAGTATTACCCAAGCCGAATATGCTTTCGAGGGCATAGATAGTCCCTCCTGAACACAGAAGGGAATTAACGCAGGTGCCACTCATGATTCCCGAAGCCACCACCCGATGAATCAGAATCTGTGCTCCAGACCGGACTTCGATCAGGGCTGGTTTATTAACCGTATTGCCGGTCACCATATTTAATAGCGTAAAATATTTGCCTGAACCTGGATCGATGGTAATAAGATTTACCCCGGTATTGGATGTGCCTACCAGATATGCACCATCTTCAAATTTGAGAATCGCATGATCGTGTGCGGCGGTGATCGATAGGTCCTCGGCGTATTTACCAGGACAGACCAGAACCTGGGGCCATTTACCCGAGGCTCGCAAAATGGCTGTGCGGGCCAGACCCTGGGTGATCGTCGGATAATGGTTAAGTTCGTCATCGGCCTCGAATGTCGGAGAGACCTCGATGAACGCATCGGAAGGACAACCCCCTGGACCAGGAACTCCCCTGGGACCCCGAGGCCCTTCGGGACCCGAAGTCAGTTCTGGAATGTTGATAACCGGCATCACATATTCCTGCCCATGACCTGAATCGAGAAATTGGATGGTGTAACGGCCACGACCCGCATCCGCCATTTCTGAAGTGCGTAGGAAACGAAGAGGATCGTCGGTTCGGCCTGGCCCGTCACGGCCTGATTAAACGCATCCGTCCGCCATTGGTCATCCAGCCACAGATCGAAATAGATGTCGAGATCAACATCGGTCACGACGAATATCGAAAAGGGCAGAAGCACTCCCTCGGACATCAGGATCGGATTGGACGTATAGGTTCCAGCATCCCTCGCGGCCAAGGGAAAAATCGGTCCACCGTCCATAAAAATCTCAGGCAAGGTTTTATCCTCCTCCTCCACAAAGCGACTCAGGGACCTTAGACTCCTGAGAGTTTCCGAGAGTCCGAGCGAGCACATTCAATTTGCTTTCGGTAGCAAATTCTAGGGATATTTTTGCTGAACGAATCATTAAGACATGACTCCTTCAAAATACGATTGATATCCTGGAATTAAGCCGATCACCCTGAAAATCCTGAACGGCAATCTCTGGCTCTTGAGTCCGATAGGCTGTGGCGGTGTCGCCTTTTTCCATCCTTCAATGGCCTGATCCCATGATTGTCGTAATTGGGAAGCCAAAGCCTGGTATCGGGGTCCCCGATCAATGCTCAAGCTATGGCCGTCGGTGTAGCTCATGGCATTCGCTATTTCCATCCGAGCGCGGCTTTCCAGGGCATAGATCAGGCCCCCGGTCGTTATCAGGTCCTCCGGCACGGTATCAAAACTCAGGGGCCGGTATTGCGGACCGCGAATCACGATATGATCCAAGGCGTTGGCCAGACAGGTCATCAGGGTGTCGGTCGGCCATTGAAACACAGGCTCATCCAGCCGATACCAACTCACCAGATCGTCCATTAGTCGGATGCGCAACTGTGTGATGTAATACTGCAGCATCGTGATCTCGCCGATCTCGATCACGCCTCCGATCAGTATTTTCAGGTTCCGGCCCTGATAAGTCAGATCACCCGTGAATTCGATTCGATACAGGCCGAACTCCATGAAGGACGGAAGAAAACTGATGCTGTAGCGACCAGTTCCCAGATGTTCAAGAATTACTGACCCGCCTTCGGCCAGGGTTCCGCTTACCAGTTGGAGATTCAGAACGACTTCGCCCTCGCGGAGGACCCGGGCGCGAGGGTTATCCACGTCCGCGAGATTGGATTGCGGATCACGGAAGCTAACCCGGATTGAAATCAGGGCTTGCTTCTTCTGCTCCCGCACCTCATTGGGTAGGGTTGCCCCGAACTCGAAGACTCGGGCCACAGCATCTCCTATCGAGCACCGGACCCGATCTGGGTAGCACGGTCTTCTTCCTCAGCTTGCCTCTTCACCTCTTCCAACCGAATGTCATATTCATTATCGACCGTCGGGTCTGCGAACTCGTTCATCTCTTTACCGCGTTGCCGTATCACCCCGGCTGGACTGGAAACCGGATTCCCGGGAACCGGCTCGCCCACTTCCAACTCGACCAAGAACTTGCGTTCGATGAAATCGCGGATCGCCCGGGACTTCAATAGTTGCTCATCCGTGTAGTAGGCCCCGAGGTCTTTGGTCTCGTGCGGTTCCAGTGTCTCGAAACTCACCATCTGGCCCAGGGCGTTCTGGGTGCCGAGGTCACCGAGGAACAACCGGGTGTCGGTCATGTTCTTGAACCGCCGCCGCCCCGTGGTGCTGGCCTTCTCGGGTTGAGTATCGAATAACTTTTTCGGTGTCCCGGTAATCCCCTCGTTTCGGTCGCCTGCTTGCTCGCTCATTTCATCCCTCCTGTTTTTCTGCGTCCCCTTCCGGGAACGGTTTCCGCATCGGTGCGGCTCACCCCGAATAGTGCCGTCGATGACGGCGGTTCGGGAATCTCTGGTTCTGGCAAAGGAACTGGTGGTTCTGCTGGATTTGATGTTGACACTCTCCCAAGAGGTATGGTGCCTCCTTGATTGCTTGGCCCATAACCATCGGTCGGCGGTCGATGTGGCGGAGACACTGACTGAGCGACCATACACAGAGCCAATGCCTTGTCCAAATCGGTGAATCGCCGCAGTTCTGCCGGTGTCCAATTTTGGAGATCAATCCATCCGTTCGGACTGAGACTGATCTTTTCCCGAGACGGTTTGACACTCCCCACGGCTAAAGCCGGGAGATTCTTCAGAGGCATGATGCCTCCAAACGGCTCTGCCCGAGCCTCAAGGCGCAGGGCGTTGCCCTCGGTATCTGAGCGGCGATTCCGGTCAAGCCCTGGTGGCGAGTTCAGAACCAACTTCGCCACCGTCACGTTGGTAAAAATTGTGCCTTTATCCAGATCAACCATCGAAAGGGAGGGGCGGGGTCTCACACCGCCGCCCGCTCCCGTTCCTTTCGTGTCCTGATCACCGATTAGGCGATGATGCTATGGGTCATCTTGGCCACGCCGTTGGCGCAGGTGATGGCCAAGCCGATCAGTTCGTAGCCCACGAGACCCAGGCGCAGATTCTTCGGATCATCCGCCGGGATCACGTCCACGTCTTTACGGATCGGCATCCATCCGCAGAACTTCGGAGTCGCCAGGACAAAGACTCGGCCCGCAGTGATCTGGTCCGACACGTAGTAGTCGGCTCCCCAGTGGGAACCCAGGTAGCCAGATTCCCGGACTTCCTGCATTCCGACCTGGTCCAGGTCCTGGAAAGTCCAACGCCGGATGCCTTGGGTGCCGTAGGGACTCATCAGAACTGCCGCTGGCACGAGCCGGTGCCGTTCCACCTCGGTAAAGAGCCGAGCCAGATGGTCCCGGTCCATGTAGGTGCTACTGGTGATCGCCGTGTTGTTGATCGTCGAGGCGGTATTCAAGGCACCGAACCCGATGAGGTCCTCCCGGAGTTCCATCCCCTCGATCAGCCGGTCCTTGGCACGGTCCAAGGCCCGGAAACGCCGGGTGTAGAGTTCCCGGTAGGGAATCTGCGGAGTCGCCACGATCTCGAACGGTTCGACCTCTATGCGGGCACCCTTCATCTCGACCATCCGGTTGGTCCCGAATCGTCCGACCTTGACCGCCGGAACGTCCGGCAAGTCCTTGTCGTAGATCAGGGGCACGCCGTCCGGCATCTGCTCGATCACCACGAACTTCCGAAAGATGCCCTTGTAGTCGAGTTTGGTGCGAACCGGGTTGGCCATGTTCGCTGCGATCTTCCGCAGTCCCATCTCCGACTGCATGACCCGGGACAGCGCGGCCTCTTTCTGCATCAGCCGCTGGGCCTGTTGAACTCGGCCCTGGTGGGTCGAGTAATCGGGATGATACGACCGCCGATTCACGGTAGTTACGGGGGCACTTTGAGTTTTCATCTGTTCACCTCCTTATATCAAGATCGGGGCCTGGTAAACGTCCAGGGCGGTCGGGGTTGAGGACGGCAGGCCGTCGCCACTGACGATCTTGAGATATGCGGACTTGCCGGTGCCGTTGTCGTTGTCCCACAGACCATCGGCTCCGACATACAGCGGATCATTCAGGCTGTAAGTCCCGCCAGTCGGAGTCTCGGTCCACGGGGTCGTCCCGTCGGCCTCGGGGATCAATCGAAGTTTGTTGCAACCGAAGATCACGGTGCAGATCAGGCTATCCGTCTGCACTGTCTCCGCGATCTGGATGTCGCCCTTCAGATCATACACCGAGTTGTTTTGGAACACCCCGATGATGTCATCCGAAGTGGCGAGTTTGGCGCCGGAGGCTCCGAGTTTCGCCGGGGACCCGCCGTAATACGGGTTGGACGCCGCATCAGCGGCGTCCAGGGCGATTTCCCCGTCTTTGAAGCCACCCCACTGAAGGATGTCAACTGACATGTTTTTCTGCTCTCTATTCTGTGCTCGTCGCTGAGCACGGTCTGGTTCCCATTTCAATCATCCCACATGCTTTCCAGCGAATCCGTGAGTTCATCGCCGCCTTGAACCAACGGCAGATGTTGCGCGGTCTTTTTCAACCCCTGGACCGGCACGGGCCGGATGTCCTTGGCCATTGCCGCCACGTGCTCGAACTCCCCGGAAGTCATTTTCACGTAGTTTGCCACCTTTTCCGGTATCTCCATCTGGTCGATCTGCCCTTTTTCCAGAAGCAAGATAGCGACCTTCAGGGCCGGGCCTACCCGGGCTAACCGCTGATTTCTCGCCTCGATTTCGGCACTGAGCGCGGATGCGACTTTCAATACCGGAATCGCTTCGGCCAGACAACGATTAGCCAACTTCACGGCCTGTCCGATTTTCGCCCGATGCTCTTTAATCCCCGCCTTGTTTGGGCGGATTTTCATCAGGCTTTCGATCTGATCCCCCACTGTCTTCGTATTGACCATCAGGCCACTGATGGCCGAGGTCAAGTTCTTGGTGGTGGATTTCAGGGCCGCGTCTTTTTTCCACGAACTGGCCAATGCCCGTAGCTGATCATGCGTTCCGTCGAGGATTTTCAGCCGGGCCACGATTCCTTTTTTCTCCGCCGAGGTCATGGCCGTGGTGCCCGCCACATCCTCCCGATGTTCGGCATTCAGATAGGCATCGGCGGAGTTCGCCACTTGCTGGGTCTCGGGCGAGGTCAGGGAAGTATCCGAGCCTTGGGAAATTTCATCTGGTGTTCGGGTTCCCGCATCCGGGCCTGTGTATTCCGGGTGTTCGCCTGCGGGAACCGAAGCCGCGCCGGGATCGAGTTTCCGGTCCTCGGCCATCCGCAGATACCGCTGGAATTCCCGAACGGCTTTCCGATACTGGGCATTGGAAACCCGGATGGATCGCGCATGTTTGCGTCCGATCTCCTGAACCGCTTTTTCAAATGTCAAGCCCGAGGCTATGCGCTTTTTGACCTCGGCCAAAGCCGAAGCCATGATTTTATGGACAAACACTTTGGTGGATTCCACTTGTTTCCACCGACGATGTATGACCGATGCCTCGATTTGGTGTCGGACGTGCGCCTGATCCATCCCGGAGATCTGGAGTTTTTTCGCCTGTTTGATCATCGCCCTTCGATAGGCCCCCTTCATTTGCGCATAATCCGTATCCGAGGCCCCACCGAACTCCTGGGGCATTCGCGCTTTCGGCGTTGAAGGTGATCCAGTCCGAGCCTCCTGGGCCAGAGCCTGATCCGGGTCAGGACTTCGGGTCATGTCCGGGATATCGACCGCCGCATGGGGCACCTTGGGATTTGGTTCATTCGAGGCCGGGGTTCCCACATCGGCCCCGGTCTTGTTAGTGCGACCCATCGTTCGGGTTCCGCTACCTGATCGTTTACCGCCCTGGGATTCCAACGCCTGGATCGCGGATTGGGGATCGCCAAAATCATCAGACGGGCCAACCCGACTCATGGTCTTGGTATCGTAATATCCGACCGAACCATCGCCTTGGACTATCGCTGTCAGGCCATCGGGCATCAGGTAACTTCCGTGAACTGTTGCTTGCTTGGCTCCGATGGTCGGAATCTCGGCCTTCTCTGCCACATCGGTCAAGGCTTTTAACACTTCCTGCTCGGTTTTCACCTGATCTGCCCGGGTTCTAATCTCCTCCTGGATGATCGCATCGGTGCCACCGCTGGGTTTGCCCGGGGCCGCTACCGGGGTTTCTGCCGGTTCTTCAGCTTCTTCTTTCGGCGCGGGTTCGCCCCCCAGTTCCGGTCCCTCGGCTGGTCTCTGGCCTGGCCCAGTGGGTTCGCCCTGGGCTTCTTTGGCCATCAGGTGCAGGGCCTCGGCATTGGCCGTGGCCACGGCGGTGATCGCTTGCACTTGCCGCTTCTTCACGGCCAGAGTGTAATTGATGTCGGTTTCCTGCTTGGCCGTCTGCACCTGGGACCCGCCCATGCTGGCCACGGGCGGTGCTCCAGGTTCCCGAGTCTCCTGGGCCTGGGCCGCCACGGCCTGAGTCTGGGTTCCGTAATCCCCTGCGTCGTGCTGAGTCTGGATGTTCGACGCGGCCCGCACGTCCCCGCTTTCGGTTTGGGCCGTTTTTACTCCCGTTTTGATTCCCGCTTCCGCAGACTTCGCTTCCGCCGTCTTCATTTGTTCCTCCTGCAAGCCGAGTATTTTCCCAAGTTTCTTGAATGATCGGCCAAGTGCGGCCTGACTCCGATCAACATTCTCCGCCATGCTCTGCCTCCCCATCGAGTTGCTGGCCCAGCCGCTCAATCAAATGCGCCCAAAACATTTTCCCATGTTCTGTCCGATCTTCAGCGGCGATCTTCCACAACGCACCATAGAGCCGATCCCCGGCGATCCAGAGTCCGACCGGGGTTTGCCTCAGACCGGATGACGCGAGTTTGGCCAAGATTTTGGCGTTCTGATCCGCTCCCTCCGAGGTGGTGATGATAGAATTTTCAAAGAACACTACGCCCCGGTTCAGTTCCACCGCTTTTTTTTGTTGGAAATTCGTCGACGCATCGCAGATCATGGTGCCGCGTTTCGGAGGTCTGATGTGATCGCAGAAGTCCTGGGGCATGGCCGCGACGTTCCCACAGACGTTGCATACCGAGGTCGTGCACCAGGCTCCCATCGAAGTGTCGGTGATCCGCTGTTCCTGTATGGCCCGTTCGATCCCCGGTCGCCGGGACTCCGCGAGTTTCCGGTCCACGGCCATCAGGACCTTGACGTAATTCTGAGGCGTGTAAACCGCATCCGGGTTTGACCCGATCTTCAGGGATTCGTCCCAGTTCTCGTGATCCAGGCAGGCCCAGGAATCGACGAAAGTTCGGTAAGCAAGTTTCAGTTCTGCCCGCTCGAAGGCATCGTGATTTTCGTTCGAGCCGAAATCTTCCCAAGCTGACACTGCCCAGCTCTCAATATAGAAATTTTCTTCTGGATTCAGGGAAAAGCGAATAGCACTTTCTTTGAGTAGGCCCTGGACTTCGGCCTCGGGCCGGAGCCATAATTGATGGGATCGGGCAAATTTGAAAAACATCAGAATTCCCGCAGAGCTTCGGTCAACAAGTCATCTGCACGGTGCGTTCCCGCACTCCGAATTCGGTTCAGCACCGAGGCTAGAAGTTGAGCCAGTTCCTGGCGTTCATCCTGGGTCGGGGCCACGGCCAGCCGGTTGTAAATTTCGGTCTGGAGCGTGCGCAGGGCTTCGACTGATGGAGTTTCTTCCCCGCTAAGGTCTGTCCAGGTTCGCCAAAGAGTCGCAAAATCTTGAGCCATCACAAGAGATTCGTTTTGACGAATCAAATTTGTTTCATTGAGGTTAAAAATCGTATGAAAAAGTTTAAGGCCTTATGCCCGTTTTGGACACTTTTTGCGCATTTTAGTCCAGTTTGGGGAACTTTGGCAGATCGGACAAAAACTTTATTTGTTAGCTAGATGAAGCACTTACGACCAATTTGGGCTACTTTGGCCCACTTTGGCACAGAAAAAGCATAGTTTGGAGGTATGAAACTCGATCACAATGGTCACTGGATGTGGCCCGACCCCACGGCTCAAGCCAGGGGCTTTCTCGAAGGATTCTGTAAGGTTTCACGGGAAACATGTAAGCCAGATTACGAAAGAAGCGTAATCGATGATGAAGCACGAAGATCAAACCTGTAGAGTCTGTGGCTGGACCTCCGGGGACTTCCGGCAGGCCGATCTGTGCCTGCCTTGTGCGGAGACCCAGAGACGGCCCCAGGCTATCCCAGAGCCACGAAAGCCCCGGCCCCAGGACATCCGGTTGAGGCTCCAAACCTCGTTGGTCGGTGCCCCATGAAAATCTACAACCACACGCGAATCCCCACAGCCTTATTGGAGCCGTTGCTTAGCGAAGCAGCAAAGGCTATTGGAGCTAGATTTTCCAGAGTTCCGGTCCGGGTCACCTGGAGTTCTCGTGGTGCTTATGGAAGACAACTGGATGCCGATGCCATTCGATCCAATAGCTTAGCCCGAAAACCTCGGACTAAAGAAGGAATATATCGCAAGGTTTGGGTTAAGGTTGACGGCGGATATTTATTTATCAGAATTGGCAAAAAAGGTGATCCGCTGGAAAGGGCGGAAAAGGCGTTCCAGATAGCCCTCCATGAATGGGCACATATCCGGGATCGCCAGCGCGGTGAGCGGTTTGGAAACTACAACCGCCGATGGGCCAACCGGCCTCACGAACGACGGGCCGAGTGCCAGATGCGAGAGACCCTGGAACGTGGATTATCCGCCGAAGCCCAAGAAGCGATCCTGAATCTCGCGGTCTGGATGGCAGACCAAACGAAAGGAGAAACGCGATGATCTTCACCCGTAGTTGGTTGACTTGGCTCGGTCTTTGCCAGATCGCCGTGGTTCGGTATCGGCGCAGGAAGTCCCATGCAACTCGATAAGAACCATCTCAAGGAGATCGAACGACACCTGATGGTGCATCTCGATCTGGGAATCACGATTCCGGTGCTCGACGGCAAAGGCGAGGACACTGGCGTGGTGGTCTACGTCGGAACTCCAGTCTTGGGTTTGATCCGGGGCACTCGGGATATGATGACATTTGTGGCTCGGCACCTGACTCTGGACTTCCAAACCAATCCAAAAGGAGATACCCATGACTGACGAAAAACCGATCATTCCCGTCCATCAATGGACTCACGACGGCGACAAAGTGCTCTTAATCAAGTGCATCAACGCTGACGGCACCAGTGGCCCAAAAAACGAATTCATCTGGCCTAAATCCGGTCCAGTTAAAAGTCCCCAGTGGGACGGGAAGCCGACCTGCGATGGTGGTGGTTTATTCGGTTGGCCGTGGGGAATCGGAATAGGCAGTGGAAAGGACCCAGATTATCAGGGAATCTGGATCGTGTGGGCAACTGACCCAAACAGGATTATCGTGGTTGATAATGAAAAGACGAAGGCCCCGGATGGAGAAGTGCTTTACTATGGGGAATGGGTCGGAGCTTTTCGGATGGTGCTGCAAGGGCAGATTGCGTGGATTCAGCAATCATCAAGGGGGGCCGCAAGTGCCACGGGTGGGCAGGGGGCCGCAAGTGCCACGGGTTGGCGGGGGGCCGCAAGTGCCACGAGTTGGCAGGGGGCCGCAAGTGCCACGGGTTGGCAGGGGGCCGCAAGTGCCACGGGTTGGCAGGGGGCCGCAAGTGCCACGGGTAGGCAGGGGGCCGCAAGTGCCACGGGTTGGCAGGGGGCCGCAAGTGCCACGGGTAGGCAGGGGGCCGCAAGTGCCACGGGTTGGCAGGGGGCCGCAAGTGCCACGGGTGAGCAGGGAATCGCCACCATCACCGGAGACGAAGGCACAATCGAGGTTGGCTTTGGCGGTATTGCAGCGGTCTGTGCGAAAGTTGTAATCTGGAAAGTTCATAAAGATGCCGTGCTGATTCAACGATGGAAAGATTTCCGGAACCATTACCAAACGGCAGTGCTCTATCCCAAAAAACTTCGGCTAAAAACTGGACGGGTAGTCAAGGTAGTTAAGGGAAAAATCCAGAAGAAGAATTCTCATGGCTGAAAAACACCAGCCGATCTATATGTCGCTGGCCGCGGCCGCGAGGATATTGGGTATCACACCCAAGTGGTTTCGTCACCGAGCTAATCGCGGCGATTTTAACCGCATGGAATTTCTCATGGAATTCGGGGGCAAACTCTACGTGGATCAGCAGAAGTTCCTGGCTTATCTGGATGAACACCATATCAAAACCGAGGACTAAAGGGACTCATCGAAATCTCCACGGGCCTAGCCCAACACGTGAGCATGACCGACGACGGCCTGGCCTTGGCCTCGCGGCTCCGCGCACACAAGGCTCGGGGTGGGAACTTCGCGGGCTTTGATCCGACATGGCCCGTGAATAGCGCAGAGGAACTTCCTGCATAGGGGAAAACATGGACTTGCGAGATTTCATATCAGAACTACGAGACATCGAGACGATAAAGGTCAGGGTCTTTCGGGGTTTTGGCTATTATCATAATTCTGGAAGTTCCTGGACTTGGGATGCGGATTATACTTGGAACCGCCCGGATAATCTCCATGTTAGTCGCAAAGCCGCGATGCGCTCGGCTCGTCAGTGTTTAGCTCGGTGTTTGCCTGGAGTTCGCATTGAATGGATAGAGAATTCCGAATCTCAGAAAGGACAATCCGATGGCTGATCGGGAGATCATTCAGGGTTACGAGGAGCGGAATCGCACACGGAGAGCCACGCAGGAACTCCGCGCTCAGGCCCGGGCGGCGGAGAAAGAACGGAGAGAACGGACGGACCAGAAACTGGGCCTCCGGGAACTGGCGCGGAAGATCAATCCCGACATTTACATCCCCTATCGGAGAATCCTGGAACAGGACGGGTATCTGACGGAGGAAACCGTGCGGAAGGTCGTGGCCCGAAAGACCCAGATCGAGTCGCGGATGGCGACTCTCGCGGAGGAACTGATTCAGATTCAGCGGGTGCGGGTGAAGTTCCCGCAGAAATTTGAGGTCAAGCCATGAAAATTTGCAGTGCGTATCTAGTTCACATCCACCGTTACGGATTCCGGGCTGGAACACCCGGAGAGATCGTCGGAGTCAAAATCGTGTCCCCAGATGTATGTAACCGCAATCCGCACCCGGCCTATGTCGTGCGGTTTCCCGATGGGATCGAGGACTTCGTGGCCGTCGAGGACTCCGAGAACTTCCGTATCATATCTGGTGAGGACGTGGTGGCGGGTCGGATTCCCGAAGTGACGCGGTGAGGTGTAAAATGTCGAAACCCCTGATGGACCTGGACTTGATCGACACCGAAACCCAGCCATCGGCCCATCGCTATTACCGGGAAGACCGAACTTTTATCCAAATCCGCTTCGAGGACGGAAACGATGCGTGTGCAGTGGTGATCCGGCTCGAAAAAGAGCAAGCCATGGCACTTGCCAGGGAATTGAAAGAAGTTGTGGACTAAGAGAGCGTAACCAGGGGACTTGAAAAGCTAGTCGCTATCCGCAGGTTGCAGGTTCGAGTCCTGATGGGCGCACATCAAGGAAGTTCCGAATGAAGAAACTTTATGCAGTCAAACATTTCCGTTCCGCGACGCTGAAGATCATCGAGCAGGCAAATCAGATCATCGCCGAGTATCATGCGCAGGGATTTGAGTTGAAACTACGGCAACTGTATTATCAACATGTGGCTAGGGGCTTCATCCCCAACACTGACGCGGAATACGGCAAGTTGGGATCGGTCATCAACGATGCGCGGTGCTTTGCAGTGAGCTCCGCTCCCTTTCCACAAAGAACTGGAAGGAGATTCACGCATGACTGCTGGCAGAACGGTTAATTCACTGAGTCAGGATTGGGGAACACCCAAGAAATATGTTGATGCGGTGCGTCGGGTTTTCGGAGGTGAAATTTATCTTGATCCATGCGCCAACCACTACGCCATCGTTAATGCCAAAAATGAATATCGTCTTCCGGAACACAATGGGCTAAGGGAGTCTTGGAAATTTCCAACGATTTATGTCAATCCTCCTTATGGAGCGGACCGGCAAAGAGGCACTACGATCAAGCACTGGCTGCACAGATGCGCCGAGGCGCATAAAAAGTATGGATCAGAGGTTTTGGCACTGGTACCGGTTGCCACCAATACTGGTCATTGGAAAAATTACATATGGGGCAGAGCGACTGGCGTTTGTTTTTTGTATGACACGCGACTCCGATTTCTTGTGAATGGAAAAGACGAAGGAAAAGGCGCCCCAATGGCCTGTGCCATGGTCTATTGGGGTAAGAATTATGAAAAATTCATGGAGGTTTTTCTGGAGTTTGGATCTGTGATTGATCTACGAACACTTCAAGGAAAGAAAATTGGACAGAAGGATCGCTCTGCGGCTAGCCTTGAACATGGATCAGGTAAAAAAATTCAGCCCGCCACCGAACCCAGCGAAACTCACGGATTCCCGATACCAGGGTTACATGGAAAAATATGGAGTAGATAGTTGGGAACTCGATGCGCTGGAACCCCGGATTTTGGCCGACTTGATAAATGACGAGATTGAAGACCTGCATAATGAGCAAGTGTGGGAGGCTGCGATCTCGAAAGAAACGGGCTATCGGAAGGAACTGCACAATGCGGCCCGGATACTGGCCAAGAGGAGTAAGTAATATGTCCTCGGTGATCCAAAAGTTATGCGCTGACCAACTGGTGACTCCCCCGGCTTTCGTAGCGACCGCGACTCAGTATGAGGTCGTGACGGGTTCCGTCGCTTATGGTATGGCGGACGAATCCTCGGATTGGGACATCTATGGATTTTGTATCCCATTCAAGGAAATGATCTTTCCCCACTTGCGGGGCGAAATACTGGGCTTCGGTCATCAGATTCAGCGGTTCGAGCAATGGCAAAAGCATCGTGTGGAGACCCCGAAGCACCAGTATGATCTCCAAATCTATTCCATCATCAAATACTTCCAGTTGTGCATGGAGAACAATCCAAACATGATCGACACTCTGTTTGTGCCACAGCGGTGCATCCTCCACTCGACCAAGATCGGGAACATGGTGCGGGAGGCTCGGCGGTCATTCCTTCATCGCGGGTGCTGGCACAAATTCCGGGGCTACGCTTTTTCCCAGTTGCACAAGGCTCAGCAACAGGAGAGGGAAGGCAAGCGCAAGGACGACATTGAGCAATTCGGGTGGGATCGGAAATTTCTAAGCCATGTAGTTCGACTAATCAATGAGGTTGAACAGATTCTGGCCGAGGGCGATCTGGACTTGGAGCGGAACCGCCAGATGGTTGCCGCCGTCCGATCCGGGGAATGGTCCCTGACCCAAGTTCAAGAATGGTTTAATGTTAAGGAAAAAACAACGGAAGAACTATACGCTCAATCGAAGTTGCCCTGGGGACCGCCCGAAGATCAGATCAGGCAGTTATTGTTCGCCTGCCTAGAAGAACATTTCGGCTCCCTGGATCAGGTAATTGTCCAACAAGATCGAGCAATCTCGGCCTTGCGAAAAATCGAAAACATCGCGCAGGAAACCCTGAGAATCCGAGAATAGAAAGCGGGGCCGGGATTTGGAGATTTGGATTTGGTAGGATTAAATGTTCCCGGCCCCGAAATCATTTCCACTCAGGCAGTGTGTAATCCCGAATCTGCGTTTCCTCCGCATGGCCCATAAGTTTTTGAAGTTCTCGAATACACCCGCCGATGACTTCCCGAAGCACATCCGCATCTTCGCTTTGAGTTTGGGCGAACAACTCCCCTACCGCGTCTTCCAGTAAGTCCAGATACCCTTCTTCATCCATCTGGGAGATTTGCCTGATTTGCAGTATCTCAGCCCGGGCTTGGACATCGCCCTGGGGATCGATCTCGGGCAGAGGTTCGGCTGGAACTTCTTTGATCAGCGCGGCTTCCATATCCCGGACTCCCTGGCTCATCATTACAGCCTGGTCCGTTCCCAGGACCTCGAAGCCTGGACACCGTTCATCCTCAAATAGCAGGTCATTTTCCTGGAACCTGTTCAGGAAGTCCCTAACATCCGCATCATCAGCCGAGAGACATCCGATCTTGCCTGATGGCGCATAATCCGCGTTCTTGCAATTTGAACAGTAGGAAGGCAGTTCAGACCCCGTATAATACTGATCCAATTCGTCCACGATAAGCATGGCTTGGAGACGTCCGCCAAGACGCTGATACACGTCCAGGGCTGAGCCAGACCCCCGGAAGGCCACCCTACGGCAGGCTTCGACCCACAGAGGTAGATTCTGGACGACCTCGGGCAGGCCGTAGAGCACCAGACCAGCGGCCACGGACTTCACGTGGTCAGGATATGCCATCCCGGTTTTGAGCGTATCATTGCGGATCGCCTCCATCACGGCCTCCCATCCAGGAAAAGGTGGAAAACTCCGGTCATCAAGATACAAATTAGCGAACAGCTTGGGATCACCGAAGTTGACTAGCGAATTCTCGTTGATCTCATCGTAGGCATACCCACCCTCGTCCAGGAACTTCCGTGCCTGCTCCAATCGTTCTCCGCTCCGGCACGTCCAGATGATGATGTGCCATCCCGCGTCTCTCAGGGCTTGCAGACCCTCCTGGGCCAGAGGCAGAGGTTCCCCGATCTGCGGATACCGTTGTTCGACTATCGTGTTGTCGAAATCAACCGCAATTATCTTTGGCGTCGGCATCCTTCTCCACTTCCGGTTTCGGGGTCATCGTGGACCTCAACTTCGGTTGCCGACTCGCTTCTTTGGGCTGATTCGGCGTCGGAGGCACCACTTCTTTCACATCCTCGATCTTGCCACGTCCGGTTTTGAACATCGCCATCACCCTACTCCTTTCTCCGCTGGCGGTTGCACAATGTGAACCGCCGTTCGCCTGATCTCGCCCTGGATTTCGACCGGAATCTTTACCAGCTTGACAAATACCGTGGCCACGGATTTATTCACATCGGCGATCCACACGATTTTCTGGACATACCCAAGGGGTTTTCCATCAACCTCAATTTTCGTTCCCCGAGCCGTCCCATCGCTAATGATCTTCGCATGGCAATATGTTTCTGGCTCCTCTTTCCGCCCCGGAAGCGAGGAACTCTCGGGCACTTTCTCGACTTGTATTCTCGGCATCTCACCCCTCCTCAGTGGCCTCAGCCACACCTTCCTCGGGAGCCGGAGCGATCTCCGTCCCGCCGCCCGGGGGAGCCACAGCCCCACTGGGAGTCGCACCCCCAGGCACTGTCCCTGTCTCCTCGGCCTTGGCCGTTCTCGCAGCTTTATACACTGGGTCAAACGGGGTGCCTTCCTCTTCCTTAAAATGCTTTTTCACCGTATTGTAATCCAAGTCCAGGATTTCACAGATAGTCCTCATCGGCAAATCCGGGCTGGTTCCCTGACGAAGCTGGACCAGAAACTGAATTCTCTGGCTTTCATTCGTCAGGTCTAGCTTGAAATTCCACTCGATGTCGGGAACAATGACTTTCCGATCCTTCTTGGGTCGACGAATCCGATGCGATAACTCGGCTGGCGTCGTTTCGTAAAAGCCATGATGCCGGGCCAGGGGTTCAAAAATCTTTTTGACCATCAACCGTCGCAGGTTTTCCCGCTTGGTCTGATATCTTCCCTGAATCACTTTCATCGCCACCACGGCCCCGGCCTGAATCGCTGGACCTTCGCCCGAGGTCATGGCTTTGTTAGTATAGAGGCCAGTGAGTATCCTCGACTCCACCCATTCAAATTCGGGTATGACGGGCAATAGGTGGCCCGTATATCCGATGAGGTCCAAATTGACCGCCGCATGGGTCACGATCTGGAACAACGGATCGTGTGCTCCAGCTTCGAGCATAGCCCGGAAAGTCAGCAATTCCTGGGAGGTCGGCATGTATCCGCTCGCCGCATCCCCGAGTTTCCATAGCTGGATGGGCGTGATATGGTGGTCAGCTATGGCGTATTGCACTTCCCGAAGTTTGTCCTCGTAAAGAAGGTCTTTCAAACAATTAGCTACTTTTTTTCCACCCGCCACAAATGTATGATTCGGAGCATCTACGGTAATGCAATGGGTTTCTCCATGATACTCCCTGGATTGAACTTTCTTGACTCTGGTAAATAAATATCCGTCCCGGACATAATTTTCAAAACTGAATCGCTTGGTAGGACTTCTCCTGAATCGCACCGAATAAATAACCCTTCCTTTGTTATTTCTTGTAATGGTTTCGACTTTGCATGGATAGTCATTTCTGTGCTTTTGCAAGGATGACCAAATACCGAGCCTCAATAACAGAAACTGCAATTGGTGGGCTAGAGTCAGATTGGCAGTTGAAATGCGCTCTGTTCCCTCGGGAACCTGATGTCCGTCCGCATCAAACCATCCTTGGATAAACTGCTCCAATTGGGCACGAGGAAGGTTTATGATTTCCTGACTCAGGCGTTTGGTTTTACAGGTTAATCCGCCCAATAGTTCTTCATATCTGATCCTTAACTTGTGATTACAAAAAGATACCCTCCAATAGTTCGGCTGTTGCAAAACCCGGTAATGCACTCCCTGGCTATCGAGATAACTCTTAATCCGGGATTGAACATTCATGCCTACCCCAGAAGTGCAACCACAGAAGTTCATTTCCCATCGACCCATTCGGGAACCATCACCAAGAAAATATCCCAATATCCAGGGATCGACTTCAATCGGTTTTTCCTCTACGACTGGAAGGGGCGTAAGCATATAATCCCATTTTTGTAGATCACCAGCTGGAATTTCCTCTATCTTGCCACCGAATCTTTTGCATGTCGGGGGATCGCAAGTATAATGTTCTGGGGTCCGGGACGCACCACAATGACTGCCATTGCTATACATGTGTGGACAAGTTTTCATCCGCCCCCGAGTTGGCCTCATGGCAAAAAACTTATGGTCATTCGTAGCCTCGATTTTGCTCCCCAGTGAATCTTCAATAGTGATGATCTTTTCTGGATTACTGTTCTTATGAACTGCTACCACATTGGTCAGTTTTCCGTCTCCATCCAACACAACATCACCGATCATTATGTCTTTGATCGGCTTTCGTGCTCCATCGGCTAACCAAACCATGGTATCGGGTGTAAAGCATCGAAGCAAGATAGAGGTTCCCCGGGTATCGTAGGGTGACCCCCTGCGGATCAGGCTCAGCACGTTGAACTCCGACAAGGGAATCCGATCATTGTTATAGATCGCGTCCAGAACCACGGGGTCCATGTTCTGTAGTGCTTCCTGAACCCGCTCGGATTGGCTATGAACCACTTTCTTTAATTCCTGTTCCGGTTCATAGGAATAAATCATTTCCCGCTTGCCAGCCCAGTTGATCATCTGAATGTCCAGCAGGTCGGGATTCAACATCCGGCCCTCATCCCACATTCCGTCATCTTCATCGAAGGGGAAGAACTCCGAAGCCTCGCCGATCAATTCATATTCTCTCGATGTTTCAAAGCAGTAACCTACGAGATTCGCCCGCTCCTTCTGCTGTTCGTAGAAATCCAGAATCTCGTCATCCTCAATCTCGGTCAGCCGGAAGTCCGAGATCGGGAACTCCCCGTGCATGTCAATCGCGTTTCCGATCATCGGCTGGAAGCGGTCATAATATCGAATCCACTGATTCAGGGTCCGCCGGTCATACGGGAGATAAAAGTTGACGAGATTGAGCAGGGGTGACCGAATTTCCGGGCTGGAATAAGTTACATTCGTCGATCCGCTTTTGCCTATTGTTCCACCCGCATGAACTATCAATGGTCCAGGTAATGGCTCTCTTTCAGCCCGAACAGAACCCACTGATCCCTGTTTTGCCATCCGAAATTCCCGATCCAGATTATCAGTGATGATTGCCATCTGATTTTTTCTCACCCACTAAAAGACAGTCTTGCTGGTGATCTGCGCCGACCTGGACTTAGTTTTTCCCGCACGTTCATGTAAGCATACAAGGCAGGCATTGTCAATTCCTCGGCCTCGCCATTGGCTTTCAAGAAGGTCTGAGGCGGATGCGGATTGCCAGCCACCACGGGAATCTCAAATTGGATCGTCCGTTCCCTCCGGTGCGCTGGAGCCACTACCCGGGTCGTCATCAGTATCTGGCCCTGAATCATCGTGCCCTCGGGTCCCACGATCTGGGGCACGATCCGAGAGCATCGCATGTGCCGGAACGCCAGACCACCGCCCAGTTGTTTCAGGCTCTGGCGAATCACGTCCGCGACTCTGGACAGGAGTTCCGATTTCTTGGCCAGAAGCCGGGGCCGGGCCTCACGGAGTCTCTCAACAGATTGCCAAGCTAGGGATTCTCGATCCTCTACTGGGTAAAACGCGCAGACTGTTTGACCTTACCTTTTGGAGTCTGGGGCTTGCCACTCTGCTCCCATACTTCTTTGGCGATCTGATAGACTTCGATGCCTTGCTTGGATAGACCCTGGAAAAGTCCTTCATGGAACTGCTCCATCAGATCGTAATACCGATCTAGCTGTTCCTCGAAGCCTTCCTCGCCCGCCACAAGGTCTCCAGCCAAGTCCATGACCTGCTGACTGTAAGTATCGAGATCGGCATTGCGGCCCAGATATTCCAGCCACGCCTGCACGAGGTCTTCGGAATGGTTGGCATATCGCAGTTGGCCAGTCATTTCTTCCCGAACCTGATCGGCGGAAACGGCTATGCCAGCTTCGGCGGCTTGGACACCCACATCGTAGGCCCCGCCACCAGCCCCGATTTTCCGCCTTGATGTTTTCTCCGGGGCCTGGGGTTTCCTTGGAGTCTTTCCCTTTGGACGCTCGGGCACCAGTTGGCGAGCCAATTTCCAAACATTGATCCCGCGTTCGCCTAATCCCGCGTCCACGCCTTCCCAAAAACCTTCTGAGATTTCCAGGTGATCCTCCACCATATCTTCGCCTTCGCCTTCGGATTGCTCTACAACCTTCCGCAGATGCGACGCAAATTGGTCCGTGCTCTCCCATGATTGTTGCCAGTGTTGAACCAAGCTCTCCGCGTCATCGCCCGGCCCCATCTTATCCAAGTCCTGCTCCATCTGCTTAAGGATGTCGTCGGCAGATTCAAACATCCAGGCATCTTGAGCCGCATGAAGACCGGCCTGATATGCGAGATTCCGAATATCCGGAGTGCCCCCGACTTTCCGCCTTGATGTTTTCTCCGGGGCCTGGGGTTCGCCTTCGGTGTCGGGTTCGACAGCGAAGAAATTGAGCGTGACATCAAGCAGTTGCTGGCCGATTCCCGAAACGCCTTCTTTTAATTTCCCCTCATCCGCATAGGCACCCAAGTCATACGGGGGCATCGCGCCGAATCTCAGTGGCTCACCGATACCTTCTTCGCTTGATTCGATTATGGCATTGTAAAGCGGGGACTCAGGCGTAGCATCGAAACTCCCGCTCAAGTCTCCATCATGATCATGACCTTCATTTTGCGCCCAGTTCACAACGGTTTTCAGCCATGCTTCGGTGTTTTCCTCCAATAGGGCGACATCCTGATTCAATTGGTCCCAAGCCGCGTCGTCGAGAGTGATCCCCCGTTCCTCGGCGTTCTGCTCGATCTCAAATTGATCCGTGGTGCTGATCGAGAATCCACCTTTGATCGGCCCCTGGTAGTCGTCTGGGAGAGTGGCGGTCTTGCGCTGGCCCATTTTTTCTAATTCATTCCAGTCGCTTTCGCTACTGAGATATTCCTCTCGCTCTTGGTCTTCATCCCACTCGATTACCACGCCTTCGATGCCATTGTAGGGTGGGTTGACCTCGATAACTCTCCCGATTCGACCTGACTGATCTTTCACTTCATCTCCAAGCCTGAATGGATTCACGGCAGTCTTGCGCTGGCCTTCCACTTCATTTCCGCCACCCGAGTAGGTATCAATGGAATCCCGGACTTCCTGGATTTCCTGCGCGACTTCGCCCGTCGCTTCCGCCGCCACGGAGTTCACGAGGTTCTCCACCATTTCCAGTTCATCCGGTTCAAAGCCCCGCAAGTCCTCGCCATCGAGGATGCGCTGGATATTCTGGATCACATCGGTCTGGCCCCGGTCGGATTTTTGGGTCAACAGCGTCGCCAGTGGCCCGAACTTGGCCCCGACCTTGCGCCGACCTTCCTTGCGCGGCTTGACCTCGCCCCCGCCTTTCAGGTCTGGCGACTTCATCGTCCGGTCATCCACCAGATTCTTCTCCGGGTCCTGACCCCTCCGCTTGTATTCTTCTCTGAGCAGATTCAGTTCCCCCTGTTCGGTAATGGTCAGGGACTTCGCGGCTTCCCTCTGTTCGAGCCGTCCGATTGACTGAGCCAAGACTTTCGAGGGAATGCTCTGGAAGTGCTTGGTGTAATGGTCGGCCTCCTTTTTCGTCGGTATGATCTCGGCCAGCACCTGATCCCGGAACAGGTCCTCCGCTGTGTCGCGCAGGGTAATGCCCGTGACGTGGGTTGAGGCGGCCCGGAACAGGCCCCCGATGCCCTGGGTGGCCATAATGCCTTCGGGCGTCTGGTCCCCGCGTTTGAGGGCTTCCCGAAGGTATTCCATGTCCCCCCGGCGTTCCCGTTCCAGGGCTTGCCAGACCTGATGGGCGTTTTTCTCGAAATACCGATCAAAGACTTGGCGATCCGACTGCATGGCCTGGAGACGACGGCGCATCCCCTCGGCTTCGTGACCCGTGACTTCGGTGATGCGGATGGTAATATGACTCAAGGTTCCACCTTCGCCAGAATTATCCGCCATACCCAAGGCTCCACCTTCGGCTATCGCAACCTGGTTTCCTGACTGATCTGAGATTCCGAAATACAGGGAACTCGTGAAATTCACCCAACCCTGATTCGGGTCCACTTCATCGACCTCGGTGTTGATTCCATCTGGGGCGAATTCCGCATGGTAAGTGCCTTGGCCGAACTCCCGATCCAGAATGAAGTTCACGTTCTCCTCGATCAGATCGTTACGACCCCGACTATCCTCAAACTCCGCATCGATGTCTTCCAGTTCAAACTCCGCACCGAGTCCGAGCGAGAAGTCGAAGCCTTCCTCCAACTTGGCCCCGTGCTTGCGCATCCCCATTTTTCCGCCCTCGACTTTCTCCAGATTGCCATCTCCGAGGTTAACCCCGATAGCCCCCAAGGCCCATGTTCCCTTCCGACCCGTTGGTTGCAGTTCCTCATCCAGATATTCAACCGTGGCCACGAAACTATCCCAGCGGGCTTCGGGAATATCAGCCCGACTGCCCGTGTCGGTGATATTGGTGATCCTGAATGACTTAAAGCCTGATCCTTGAAAAACATCACCGACCCGAATCTGCTCGATCAACTGGTTATAATCTGGTTTCCTGGCCCCTTTCTTACCCCCAGGCTGACGGTCCGCCATCGGACGGCCCGAGCTGGAATTGGGCCGGCAGCCGAAAATATCGCCTCCGCCGGCGTCCATCCCCTCATCCTCTGCCGTGCTCGCGGTCTGGTCAGCCACTGCAACCGCATGTTTGCATTTCCGGCCATGCTCACCGGCGGGACAGGAACAGGCCCATCGCCGCAACTCGCCGTCCATTCCGAGAAACCGGACCTCATAGACGTTGCCGGAATCGCTGTGCACCGCCCAGGTTTCGTTTTCGCCGTTTTTTTCGATTTTCACCACGTGCTCGAAACCTGGGGGAGTAACCGAGAATTTGAGACTGGCCTGGAGTTTCTTTCCGCCCCGGGCCAGCAGTTGTTCAATCGCACTCTGGGGATCGTCGCCAAGTTTATCGGTCTTGGTGTCGCCGCCCCACCGATTGGGTTGGGAGATTTTCACCGGCCTCAGCACATGGGTCGGTCCATATTCGTAATATCCGACCGAACCATCGCCCTGGACTATCGCCACTTCTCCGTCAGGCATCTGGTAGGCTCCATGAACCGTAGCTTGTTTGCGTTGGCCCATGTTGATCGTGCCTGATCCGACTCGCTTGCCGCCCTGCCTCACCAATTCCTGTATGGCTTTGCGCGGACCACCGAAATCATCAATCGGAGTATCGGTATGTTGCATCGTCTTGGCATCATAATATCCGACTGATCCGTCACCGCTTACTCTGGCGAGTTCCCCGTTGGGCATCAGATACATCCCGTAAGTCGAGCCTTGCTTGCTCCAGGCAGTCCGCAGAATGCGCGTGGCCTCTTTCGCTTCCTCGGCTTCCGGTTCGGGTTTCTTCGACTTCTCGCTCGGACTCGGTTTGGAATCCGAATTCTCCCCAAACGCTTCCGCCGTGGCCTCATCGATCAGTTTCTGACCATCCAGACCCTGGGAATCTGCGACCTCCACCAGTTTCTCCTGATGACTCTGCTCATCCAGGATGATCTCGTCCACGAGGCCCTCGGCCTCCCCGTTTTCATCCGAGGTCAGGGACTCCGCGAGTTCCTGATATTCGCCTGGAGCCTTCACTTCATCGACCATCGCATCCTCAATCAGGTCTTTCAATTCGGACTCCCCGGGTTCCGTTTCCTCGGTTTCCGGTGTCCGTTCCTCTTCCGCATGTTTCCGCATTTTCTTCTCTCCTTGTTTCGTCCCATAACCCGCGCTTTCCAGGACATCCAGAGCCGCCCGTGAACCGATGCTCCGCAAGATCAGCGTATAAACTCCCGCATTCTCCGTATCGTAATTCAACTGGGCTTCCAGAATCGGCACGGCCCGATCTCCAAATTGCACGACAGTCCGATATGCGCCCGATTTCAGGCTGGCATCCGGGCTTTCAATAACTTCACGCAATAAGTCGGTGATCGTTTCCTCAATATCGGGACGGCGAGATCGTTTGGGCACATCATATCCTTCACGTCGCGCCATGTCATAAGCAATAGCCGCCGCTTGTTCCTGGGATTTGCCTTCGCCAATCAATTTTTTGATCTTTTGGCTGATCCACGCTTGAGCCTCGTCCGTGAGTTTGGCCCCGATCTTACGCACTTCGTTTCTCATTTTTTTCTCCCCGGATAGGGTTCTTTCGCATAGGTCGGATCGTCCTGAGCGTTTTCATTTTCCCGCTCTTCCCATGCTTGCTGATCTTCGGCCTGCAGTTCGGCCACGGCTTGATCGAATTTCCGATTGAACTCTATGGGATTATTCTCCTGAAACAGGTAATGCAATTCTTTCTCCGCATTACCGAGTGGTTGCTTGTCGATTGTGATCTCACGGGCATTCACTGCGGATTCCAGCGCATCATAAATGGCTTGTCGCAACTGACCTTCGACATCGGAGATCGTTCTGAGTTCATCCCAGAGTGCGTCAGCAGGATTTACCTCAGTCCCGTGCTTGGCCAGCGTTCCGTATCCGCCTTGGCCCCGCTCTTCCACCGTTTCTTTGACCTGACCGGACTGGCCGACCTGGGATTCCGACTTCTCGTTATTTTCCAGTTCTTTTAACGAATTGAGAAATGCCTCGGTGCCCAAGGTCTGCACGTGCTCCATATAGGACTGGGCTAAATCAGGCGCGACCTCCGCCGCAATTTGGCTTACCAAATCCCAATCAATTTCTTGACCTTTGGGAACTCCGTCCTCCACTTCCGACTGGCGTAGTTCCGGCAGATGCTCGGCCATCCGCTGATTGATCTCCCAGAAGTCCTGGTCCTCATCGGCTTGGTCAGTCTGTCCGATCTTCGATAACGATGGTAATTTCCGGGGGTCCAGTGCCCGGCGTCCTGCTGATTCAAACTGGACGATCAGCACGTTCTCCTCGGGATGAACTTGGAGAACCTGACCCCGACCATAGCGGCGATAGAATACTTCATCACCTGGGTGGAAGTCCGCGATCCGAACGGCGGTTTTCTCCATCCGTCCCACGGTCTCCTGACCTTGGCCGATGTCCAGGATATAGGCCCGAAGCCGATCCGTGTCCATTCGACGTGCGGATTCGACCTGAGAGTCCCCGATCCCCGCCATTGCGCACTTCGATTTCAGATAATCCACTAGTTGCGAGTGCGAGGCTGATCCAAGTCTCGCATGATCGGCCTGGATCAATGCTGAAAGTTTTTTCATCTTCCGCTCCCTTATCCCATAATCCAACTTCGTCCGCATCGGATTTGGAAATTTACTCGCTGTCGGAATGAACGACGCGACTTCTGCTGGATCGCCCCGGAGTATCGACTGGCCATCCAGCACGACATCTAGCTGTGCAATCAGATTATCCCATTGGACATCGATCAATGCACCCTGGGGATGAACCTTCGGAGCCAGGGAGATCACGGTTCCGCCCAGCCGATCATACGTCCTAGTCACTCGGTCGCCCCGGAACACATCGAACGGCCCGCCCCGGAGAATCGCTGGAACCATCACATCATGGGCCTGCATATCCTCAGACCGGGGACCGAAACGGTTGATCGTGCTGTGTTTAATAGTCGCCACGTGCCATATCTTCCCGAGTCGGAGGATTCTCTTCATGGTTTCTGATCTCGTCTTCGAGTTTCCGCTCATCTTCCTCAGTCAAGGGAATTTCCTGTCCATCCTCATCGACCAACCGGATACTGTGAATCTCCGTCTCTGGATGTTCCTCTGGCGAAGTCTCTGTCCGTCTCAGACCCGGACTGAAACTTGTTTGGTAATAAATCGTGGCATCCCGTTCATCCGGTCCCCAGACGGTGGGTAACGTTTCTTCACCTCCACGTTTGGGTAGGACCTCATCTATCGATGCCCGGACATCCTTGCTCGCTACGGTAGTCAGAGTCATGCCCCCGTGGTCATCCAGAATCCAGACATTGGGCCAGAACTGTTGCTGTTCCATGCAAGCCTTGATCGCATCGTCAATGTCCTCAAAGTGGTTTCCCTCCCCGAAAAGGAACTCATCAGAGCCGACTTGGACTTCGTAATACCCATCTGGGGTTTGCTCGATGACTTTCTTACCTCCCTGTTCCCATACTTCAGTTTTTCCACCCAAATGTCCAGTTGATTGGATCACCAGATCGCCGTCCTCGGGTTCCTGCGGTTCGTCCATCGGCTCGGCTTCCAACTCTTCCAAGGTTCCTTGTTTGGGTAGGACCTCATCTTCGGAAAAGTCAATGTGCTTGATCATGCCCGTGCCACCGCATTCGGGACATCCAGATTCCCTGCCCCCAGGAATTTGCCCTTCACCTTGGCAGGTGGGACATAGTTCGATTGAGGAAAATTCAGAGCCTCTGCCCGGAGGAACAGCCACTACTTTTGCTTTTCTTTTTTTAAATTCAGCCCATTCCTGTTCCTGCCTCTGGCTCCAATCCTCGATTTGTTTTTTCTGATATGCCTTATCTATCTTTTTTCCCTTCCAGTTTCCCCGGGGTTTGCTCAGCTCCGATGGTGCGTCTTTGTCCTGGGCGACTTTCTGGCTACTCGTGGCCAGAGTTCCCAACTGGGCCATCTGATTCTGGAGGTCAGTTGGAGGCCCATAATCCCAATACTTGACCTCGACTCCCGGAAACATGACCTTGAAATATTGCTTCGGTTGATTATGTTCCAACTGATAAGGTTCATTTCCATACATGGCCTTGGCCCAAGCGACCCATTGGTAAGCCGAGAGTTTGGCTTCCTGCTCGGAATCGCGGTGCAGATGGATGGCCCCACTCGGATCGGTCTCAGGAATCTCGAACATCGGATCAGCCCCCTGCTTGGGCACGGCCCATGGGTCAATCGAAGCGGGTTTCTGACTTGTGCCCTTCACTTCTGGCATGTTCGGTGCAGGAGTCAATGGATCATATTCTCCGCCCTTGATCTGTTCTAAGTAATCATCCGCCAGTTCCTGGGCTACGGCTTGGCGCACGGCCTGGGGGAACATCTTGTGCCACGGCTGATCAGGACTTCCGAACTCCTTGGCGTATTTCTTGGCTCCATTCTCGACCAGATACATCCACAGTTTCGGGGCCAGTGCGTGGTTGTAAGTCTGGTTTTTGAGCCGCCGCTGGATGTTCCGAATGATCGGCATGAACTGCTGGTGGTAAAGGTCAGCATCGTTCTCGATGAACAACCGGAGTTCTTGCGCCCCATATTCATCTTTGTCTGGATCGGGAGGCAGATCACTCTGCCATTCATTGTAATCCATGCCGAGGACTGGCAATCCCAGTTCTTCGTCCCAGACGCTCAGCTTTTTCATCTTGCTCCCCTTATGAGATTGAATAGCGCGTTCCTGTCGTTCGGCATCAGCCTTTGAATCATGGGTGCCCAGCCGTTTCTTTCCGTCATGGGAGTAGAGCACCCACGAGTCGCCTTCTTGGCGGATGACCGCAGTTTTGGCGGGGGCTATGCTTTCGATTGATTTTTCAATCTGCGTATCCACCTCGAATTCTGTCAACCCGTTTTCGCGGGCCAGTCTTCCAGCCCACACTTTCGCCACTTCAAACATATCAGTAGATTGTGTAGTGCCAGCTATATTGGTTCCGTGAAACTTTTTAGGATCATCAACCACCTTGACTTGTAGTTGCCCACGCCTCGGCTGGCATACTGCTACCCAATACATTTGTCGTGCAGTCTTTCTCATCGCTAGCACTGGGGCGAACATCGGGAGATATAACGTGTCCTCGATCTCCTGGGCCAACACGGTTTCGCCCATGACTTTCAGCCGTTCGAGCAGGGCCATGAACCAGGCTTTGCCCCGTTCCAGATATTTACGGACGAACGCCTCGGCCCCAGTGTCGGTCGGCTGGGATTCGGTCTCAATCACCTGCTCGATCTGGGTGGGCAGGGGAAAGTCCGACATCGCCTCCTTGGCCTGGATCGGCGTAATATCGATCTCGTCCGCCTGGACATAGCACTCGGACTGGAGGAACTTCGCAGCCTCGCGCACGGACCTCAGAGTCGGAAAGTCCGCGATTATAACTTTCTGGCCCTCGGTCACCAGCCGTCCACCGTGGGCGAGACAGAAAGACCGAGCGTCCCGGAAAGATGCCTGGACGAACCCGGGCATCTGAGACCACCCGGCCTTTACGAGGTTCGGGAACGTCATCCTGTAATGTTCAGTCTGCGCGAGCGTCGGCATGGTCGGCTCCTTCAGTTTTAGCGGCTTCCCGTCAAAGATCGGACTGGGTTCCAACGTCCCGTCCTCGCGGGTGTGAAATCCCGCAGGTGTGCGGGGTTTCAGGTATGAGGGCGAAGTGATGTCACGTTTCTTTCCACCCTGTTTGAGTATGGATAATACCTGTTCCAGCGAATCGGATTCCGGGGAATCCTTGACGATATTAAAATCCTTCGGCTCGTGCTCGTGCGATGTCCGGGCATGGTCGGAGATGCGGACATCCAGATATTTTTCTTCCTCATCCGTCCCGTCCTTGCGGAAAGTCAGATAGTCGGACTGGGATGACATGGCCCCATACTCATTGCTCAGTTCCCAGCCCCCGGCATCGGCGGCATCCTTGATCTGATCTTCTACCGAATCCTTCCATTCGTGCCATTCTTCGCGTTCCTGGCACTGTTCGCATAACCGGGATTCGCCTTCCAAGGGCACGGCCTCAGTGTCTATCAGATCGCCGTCATCATCGTAAGTATCGGTGATCTCGGCCTTGACCTGCACCAGATGGTCACACTGTTCGCACGGCCACCGGGCATAGTCGGTTCGCGTTTCAGTTCGCACTATTCCGTGTCCTCGTTCGGATAGGGGACTTGCGATTCGTCCATTGGCTTTTCAATTCCCATCAAATCATCAAATTCTGAGCGATCACCATGAAGAAAAGCATCTGCAATAAGTTCCAACATGGGTGGTTCCGGTGCGGGTTCATCGAGTTCCGCGAAGAATTTTTGCATGGTCATGGAGTTGATCTCGGCGTTGGGGTCTTCGGGAATTCTATTCATTGTTTTCTGAAGAAAATTCCAAAGGGCATTGGCGAGCGATGCAGTTTTCTTCCGTCCTTCCGTCGGCTCCTCGGCCCAGGGGTTGTTGTCAGGCGATTGCCCAGCCGAGGTCTTGCGCGAACCTACGGCTGAGGAAAACTTGGGCTTCCATCGGTTCTGTCTCTTGGCCGAATCCTTGAGCAGATCGCGGAGCCAACTCTCGAAATTCGATGTCCGCACCACGGCCCCATTGCGGGTCATCGCGTCCAGTTCGGACTTACCCACGGAGGTCGTGGCCCCGTCCTCCCAGGCGACGATCCACAGAGACTGACCCCGCTCGACCGCTGCATCCACGATCTTACCAGTCCTGTAAGGTTCGACCTGCTGGAACTCATCTTCGACATTCCACCGGAACATCCGCGATCCCTGAACAGGCTGTTTCTTCGCGTCCGCGAGCAACCGCTCGAACACATCCACGGCCCGTTCCAGATTACCCGTGAGTTTCTCCCACAGGCCCTTGATCGAGTCCCAGATCCCGGCGGTCACGATCCGGCTTTGCTTGGCTGGTTTGACCTTCACCGTTTTGATGTCCGAGATCGAGGTCGTCTGTTTTGTCAGGTCAGCCAGCAGTTTCTCGACCGTCGCTTTTGCTTCGGCATCCACATGCTTCAGGGCCTCGGCAAGGGCTACGGGATATGTCCGGGCATACGACGGGTTCTCTTTGGTCGTCCATGCCAGTTCGTAAATGTCCTGGTCCAGCCGGATGCGGAGTTTGCCCACCGACTGCACGGCCTTGAAGATTGCCGGGTAGGCCATGAGTGCATCCCTATCTTTCTTCATCTGCTTGTCCAGCGTCTCGAACTGGTGCTTGGCCTCGTCGCACTTGGCCAAAGTTTCTTTAAGCGACCGCAGAGACTGCTCGATCTCCGGTGGCAGACCCGCCAGTTCGCCTTCGGGAACCCGGGCCGGAAGTCCGGGGTCCTCGCCCATAGGCATGTTCTTGTCGGCAGTCTTGCGCGAACCTTGTTTTTTCCATTGACCCGAAGCAATCAAATTTTCCAACTCAGTTTCTTTCAGCCAATGTTCGCCACCATGAGGGTCTCCCTCGATAGTAACCCAGTAACGCGGTTCCCCCCATTCTTCAGGGCCTTCGTTGGCCATTTCCTTAATCGTATATCGCTGGCCTTTCGAGTCTGTGAAACTTTCCCCTACTTGATGTAGCATTGTCTCGGATCGTAAGGCACGCTTGGTCAGTCCGAGTTCCCGGGCCAGCCGATCAGCCCGGCCCAGCTTGCGCGAGGCTTCTTTCCAGGCATGGTCAGGATAGAACAGGTCTTTGGCGTTCGGGTTGTCCATGGAGTCCCCACGCCAACCGCCGTCCACGCGCTGACCCCGGATTCGGTGAGTATTCCTCTGCTGCTCCGGGGGGTTCCGATAAGATTGGGCGGCATCGCTCGGAATTAGCGTGAACTCCCGGACTTCCGAATCATCGGCGGTCTTGTCCAGCCCGAGTTCCTGGGCCAGCCGGTCGGCCCGCGATTGTCCCTGCTTGGGCATCACTTCCTGCTTTTCCTGCCGGTGACCCACGAAGTCCAGTTCATCGGCCTTGAGGTCCCCATGAAAGAATCCCAAGTCCCCATACCGATCAATCTGCGCCCGCAGGTCATCCCGGGGTTCGCGTTTGGGACTTACCGCATTTTTCATCAACCTAGTCAGATGATCTGCTTCAGACATCGCTATCTCCTTCATCATCAAAAATTTCGCGCAATCGCTCCAACCGCGCTTCGTGCGTTGATCCCTCGGCCAGCCCGAACTCATCCAGGTCGGGATGCACCCTGTCCGTGTAGCTGTTCCTGAACGTCTGTTCTTCCATGGTGATATCCGAGACGTTGCGTCGAAGTTCCGCATCTTCGCCTGCGGATTCCCGCACATCGGACTGTCCTCGATCATGGGACGAATCATACGGTGCTCGGGTAAAATCGATGCCGGGAATGGCACCGGAGAAATCGTCCAAGCCGAGGTCTATCTCGTTTTCGTTGAATTCCGGGACTTCCCCAAACTGCGGATTTTCCCCTCGGGGTATGGGTTGGCCCCGGAATTCCCGTTCTCGGGGTTCAGAATCACGGCGAGGATCAGGGGTTGGCGCGGCTTGGACGGGTATCCCTTGGCTCGCACCCCAAGTCACAAACCCCGATTGGGGTCCTGCGAGATCAGCCCGAGTAATGCCTTGAAGCAAATCATCCGCTGATATTCCTGGCTCCGCACCCCACCGTTGTTCGATGATCTGACTTCCGACCTTGATCGTCCGCCGAGGTCCCAAGAATCGGAAACCTTCTCGGGGGTCCTTGCCACCGCTACCCTCGCCATCAAATAATTTCCTCATCACCCGCTCCTTTTATATGCCGATCAGCCGTTCATGCTCCGGCTTTTCCAGATAATGCCGGATCGCCGAGATCGAGGTCCGAGCCAGTTCGATAGCTCCTTCGTAGGTGGCGTGATCTATCTGATCGCCACTCAGCAAGTGCGGCAACTTCATGTTGATCTGCCACTCCTGAGTTCGGATACACGCCTGAAGCCATTCCTCGAACTCGGATTTCAGGCCGACTCGATTCTGCTGAGCCGCTTGCAAAAACATTTCGTAGAGGTCCACGATATGCTGTTCGTCGTCCCAGTCGTCTGGCCGCAGTTTGCCCGCGAATAGAGTTCGCTTCTCCGCAGGCAGGCCCATGAAGGCCCGGATTTCATCGGGCGAGACTAGACTGACCATCGGCTTTTTACCTCCGAACGAAGTGTCCCGACTCGATCTGTGATACGCTCCCCCGCATGAATGCGGGGGCATCTCGGATCAGACATGGGCCTCACCCGATACGCTTGTCGGTTCTACGATCCGGCTTACTTTTCTGTAACGAAAAGCAGGGGCCGTGATCTCCCCGACCGTCACTTCGGGCGTAACCCGCCCTAGTTCGAGAATGATTCATCGAGGTCTGCCTGGGCTTCCCTTGGATACACTGGGGCAAATTTCATTGCCTCATCGTAGTCATGGTCATTTATCAGCCGTTTTTCTGTCGTTTCCATCTCACCCTTCTCCTTTGATCGTCACATGCGTGATTCCCGGACTCGGCTTCGCTACTTCCGATTCCGGGGGCCTGAGCAATATCCGAAAAGCCGGGACCTGAATCAATGCGCTTTGAATGTCCGTAGGCAATTCATCCCATTGGTCTAGCAACAATTCACGGCTCGGAACTTCACCGAAAATCGATTGCAGAATCCCGACCCGTTTTTCGATAATCATCTGATCCCATTGCTCTTGCGCTCGGGTTTCTATCGAGGAAATGTGCGCGGTTTTACCGTAACTCAACATCGTCGCCCTCTGGTCCCCCATGCCCGGAGACTTCTCTTTTCCAGGCACGGGAAATGACAGTAGGTAATCTATGCGTTTCAAATACTGATCAACTGCGATGCAGGAGTTCACGATAGACACCACAGAGACTGCCATCGCCCGTTGGAGTTGGGATAACTGAATATCCTGCTCCCGGTCTGAGGGTAGCAGATGTCGGTTCTCCACGGTCTGCCGCAGACGAATCGCCGCATTGCGGATGTCCGCCACGGCTTGGTCGATCTCACTGCGCTTATTTATCTGATCAGCCATCAGAATCCATACTGGGACATCGAAGGCCCCTTGCTCACATTCTCATCCGACGGCTGGATGCCCCGCCGCACGGGTTCGCCCACTTCCAACCCCATCCCGAGTTCCTGCCGTAGGTCATCATCAGTCTGAACGGGCAATCCCTGGGATTCCGCCTGTTCGACTAACTGATCAACCTCGGACTTCAGTTGGGAAATCTCTTCGGTCAATGAATCCCTGTGCGTTCGCCATTCCATCACCCGCTCTTTTAATGTATCCATCCGATCCGGCGTCTGGATCACTTGGGGCGTGACCGGGGCCACCATCTGGGTCAATTGATCCAGAGGCACCAGATCGAAACTCAGGGGGCCTTCCACGACCTGAAATTCCATGCCGTCGCATCCGTCCAGACCGTAACCCTGCTTGGCGCGGAAGGCGAATATCCCGGGTTCCGTTTCCTCAAAATGTCCGTCTCGAATGCTTCCCATTTTGGACAGGGGGATGCGGTTGGGCAACCGAGCAATAGAGGCCCGGAATTGCTCGTCCGTAATTCGAGTATCCTCCAGGCCAGCGGTTTTCGCTGTGGCGGGTATTCGGCGCGAGAGCATTCCCTTGTAAAATTCCCGATCTTCCGGGGATGAGTAATAGTAGTTCACCACCTCATCCGGGTCCAGGCCCTGATCTCGCGCCCAGTCCAGAATCTGATCTTCATCCCGCCCCTGGATACTGAATTGATCGATCTGGTCTTTCACTTCTTCGCTCAGGCGTGAGGTCTTGGCCACGGGTGTCGCGGACTTCCACTCTCCGGTCTCCGGGGTGAACCGATACCGCGAGATTTCCCGGTCTCCGTTCGGACCAGAGAACACGGCAATCAGATAGGTCTGCTGGGGCGCAAACTGTCCATGCTGACGAGCCGCGAGCCGAGCCTGGGCTACGGATGGGAACTGGCCTAGGTCTTCCCCCTCGGGGGTTCGCACGGACACGACTTGGCGGAGTCTCCGCGAGGTCTTGGGCTTCTCATCCAGCGGCTTATGGCACTTCGGACACTCCTGCTTATCCGGGTCCAAAATCTGGAAATGACAATGCGGACATTCCCGAGGGTCCGGTTCGTTCACCGTATCGGCGTCCGCCGATGCCTGCTTTTTCCACCTGGGTTCATCCTCGACGTTCGCCGCAAGGTAGCCCATAACATCTTCCTTGAATTCCGAGGCCAGTTCGTGCACCGCTTCCTGGAGGCTCAGCTTGTCCGCACTCACCTCGTTCACTTGCTCTCTGAGTGCTCGCACCCGATCCAGCATTTCCTGGTGCCCCGAACTCTTGGCCAGGGCCTCTTGCATGTCCAGCAGGTTCATGCCCAAGTCCCGGAGGTCCTGTTCGAGGCCCTGGCGTTCGGCCCCGACTTCCTCGATTTCCGAAGCAATGGTTCCGAATGGATCATCTTCACGAAAGGCCGCGAGAGTATCGCCTTCCTCAAGTCTCCACACTTCTCCGGCAGGATCGGGCCATTGATCGAATCGCTGGATTGCCCCGGACTTGGGTTTGATCTTCGCTTGTTTGTTCATCGCACCTTCATTCCGTTGGGCCTGTTTCATTACTGACCGGACATAGCCTAACTGGAATGGGGACACTTCGCCAGTTCTTTCATCTTGCAGATCAATATCCGTCGCAAAAGGATTCCCAGAAGGCTGATATGGTTTCGATACCACCACATAAACATCTTCGCCATCGATCAATTTATCGCCGACACCAGGCGTTTCCATGAGTCCTTCCCAGTCGTCATCTTCATCTGGCTGTTCATTCACATTCGCACCTTCATTAGATTCATTTCTCATCGCAGTTTTCCTTCCCGTCGTAGCCGAATCATCGCGTTCCTGGACAATGGCCTGAGTGCCGATATTTGTCAAAAGGTTTTGCCTTGCCACCGCTTCTTCCTCAGTCTTGAACATCCCGTCCAACATCCAGGAGTTAGCCACAAATTTCATCACCCGGAAACGTAGCATCGGACGATAGTCGATATCTCTCAATAGCCGATCAGCCGTGCGTGGCCTCACCTTCCGCTCCTTCGTGTAACCGCTGGCACGGGCATATTCCTATGGCTCCGAGGTCCCGAACTCGCCACAGGTTTGACCGGGGGCTGGTATCCATACCTGGACCGGATGGTATCCAGGGGATTGGCCCCAGGGATGGCTCCCATTCCCGGAGTCGGCATCAGGCCCCGCATCCGCTGAACCGGAGACTGGACGGTCGCCACGGGCTGGGCCATCGGCTGGGATTCCAGGCCGACCGCCGATTGTTTGAGCACGAAGTCCAGAAATCCCGCGAGGCATCGGACGAATATCCGATCTAACTGATTGTCCTCGGTGAGGAACTTCAGGTCCCGGATCAACTGCTCGACGCGGGGAAACCGGATGGCGGCCTTCCTGATCTGCTGGATCAGCACCTGGATGGATTTCCGACCTACTGTAGTGGACCGAATTAGCTGGCCCCGCGCCCGCTTCCTCGCGGCCAAGGCTGAGGTAAAACGCTTGCCCGTGGCCTTGATGAAGTCCAGGATTTCCAGCGGCACTGATTCGTTGAGAGAGAATGCGAAAACCTCTACTTGGTCCGTGAGACCTGATAGGAATTGTATCACGGATTCACATCCAAAGTCAAGATAAGATTGGGCCTCCCAGACGTAGTAGCCATCGACCATCACCAACTGGGCTTCCCGTGCATACCGGCCCACCGTCACGACCAGCAAGTCCTCCACCGCATCGATCCGAATACCGAACCGCGCATTCTTAGGCATCAGATCGGTTATGCCGTGGAATACGGGAACCGGCGTTCCCTCGACCTCGACATATTCAACGGCAAATAACTGGGTGTCCAGGATCACGGGTTCAATCTCCGTCTCTTTGAGGCTCATGCCGGTAATCGAGAGGATGCACCGGGAAACGCACCCAGCCACGGCATCGCTCGTATCCTTCGATCCACCACGACCCGAGGGATGATCGTATTTCTGGCCCCGGAATAACCGGAGTTGGGTCATTTCCTGGATGAATTCCGCGTTGAATGGCCAATCGACCCGTCGGGAAAATAGGCCAGAGATCAAGGTATCATAAGGGCCGGTTCCCCGATCCACCGAATACTGGACAACATCTATACCTATCTGTCCCAGTTCCTCGGCCAGCATCAGGTTCTGCCATCCATCGGTCGATACCCGGAGTTTGAATCCTCGATTATGGAGTTCCAGCACCGTGTTCTTGACTCGGGTGAAACTCAGGTCCCAATTGCGATCCGGCTTCCACGTGCGGATAAAATCCACCAAGACTTTGCCATCTTCTGGCACCCAATGGCACATAGACCAGCCCGTGTTGTCTCGGGATTTCGACAGGTCAATATGCAGGTAGTATTCATATCGCGGATCGCCCTTGAACCAGTCGAAGATCGCGCCCTCGGCGTCGAATGGCGAGACTCGATGCGTGGCCAAGACCCGCAAGGTCTCTTCCGACGGAATGGCCTTCTGCATCGCCTGGGGAGGAATCGCCCCGAAGTCCCGCCATGCCAATGTCGGATTTTCCTCCAGAACCTCGATGAATGATTCGTAGGGATTTTTCGGATTCAAAAACCATGCAGAAGCATGGATCGCCAGCTTAGACCCGTAACGCCAAGCTTCGAGCACCCCGGGTATCGGCTGAATCGGGAGTTCGGCCATCGGATTTTCTATAATTTCCGATTCGGGCATCATTTTCCAATCGCGGGCCAGGCCGGGTGAGGAGCCTGACCCGCTTCCTGCGCGGAGGACTGAGCGAGCGCGGGAACTTCATGAGCATGAGCATCCAGCCAGAAGCCTCCACATGCGGGCCTAATTCGCACCCCCCGCACCTCAAACACACGACGATTATGGGATACTTTACCCGAACCTCTACAGTCAGGGCATTGAACGAAATGCCAACCGTCATCGGACGGAGATTCTTTTTCAGCCACTTTCCACAGAGCGATCAGGCGCGGATCGGTCTCGACCGGGCCATGCAATCCCCTTTCCTTGTTCCTGATCTTGACTGGCACCATGCCCGTGCCCTCGCATTGACCAGGACAGACTGTCGCTGGATCAGGATAGGGAATCCCCAGAGCTTGGTAGCGGTCCGTGAATTCCAACCTGATCGGCTCCTGGGCCAGTTCCCGATTCAATGCCTGAGCGAGAACTCGGGCCTCGACCTGAAGACTTGGAAGCCACAAGGGCGCGATCCGCAAAGTGCTACCTTTCCACATCGGAGTCCGGCGGATCACCGAGGCCAGAGCCGTTGTCGGTTCATTCAAGCCGCGCCGCAACTCATACACATGGTTGGCTGTGGCAAAGTCGTCAAATAGCCCGGTGAATATGTGGCCACCCGATGGTTCCCACGAAAAGTATTGCCGCTTGATACCTCTCGAAGACAGAGTTAACTGAACTTGATGAAGTGTCGTATCGTCTTGTCTGGGTGATTGAATTCCTACTTCATTTTCCAATACCATTAACCGAATCCAGCCAGCCTTGATTGCTTCTGCGATACCCGGATACGGCTCGCCCTTGGCAGGCTTAATTCCCATCCGCTTGCCTTTCCATTCAAGCCAAGATTCGTGAGTGCCTTCTGCATCATAGACATTACCCTGGGGATCAAGCCACAGGCTTTGCCATGAGGATCGCGCCGATGCCTTGGTATTCTGCATCTGCGACACCTGCTGTTGAAGCGCGTTCGACATCTGCTGGAGCACGTTCACCTGTTGTTGGTTCGCCTGTGGTGCTTGGGGGGTTTGGGGCTTCTGTTGCGTATCGATCTTCGTTGAAAGATCGTTCACGGATTGCTGGAGATTCTGCAACTGCTGAATCGTCTGGTCAGGACTCCCAGGGGCAGGGGTTGGAGGCGGAGGTGTCATCGAAGGCGGTTGGGGAGGATTCGTCGCGTCCACGGCCTCGACCTGGATCAAGTCCGTTCGAGCAATCTGACGTAGCAAATTATCCGCAATCATTAGAAGCCCCGGAATTCCACGGGTTCCCATGCGGGCCACACAATTGTCCTTTGCGGCACCAAATAAATTGGAGTCTGATAGGGCTGGTATCTCTGCATGATCTTCTGGTATTCCCGCTCGATCTCCAGTAGTCTCTGATGCTCGGCTTGTGTGATCTGCACAGTCGGCACACTCGTGAAGTGGTAGTCCAGTCGAGAATGACACCGATAGCAGAAGCCATTGCTGCTCTCCACCACAGAGCCGCACTCCATGCACCGTCCAGCGTTATCGACCATCAATCCTGCTCCGGTTCTTCTTCGGCCATTCGTCGCGTGTGCGGGAACTCGTCCTCGGGTTCCTCATCCTGAAGTCCGCCACCGCCCTGTCCAGCCGGAGCACCGACGAGAATATCCATAATGTCATCGGCCTTGTGCATCATGTCTTCGGCTAGGTCCAAGTCCTCATCGATGATGTAATACGCATCGTCAATCAGGGCTTGCACTTCTTCCGCGTTCTGCTGTTTAATCGCTTCCTGCATGGTCATCGTTGGTCGTTTGCTTGGCATTGCCTTTCCTTTCAGTGAACCGTTAAGGGCGACATATCGGAATCGCTGTCCCCGCGAAAAATTTTCACCGCTTGGCCCCGGGTCTTGATTTCGTTGAGGTTCCGCACTAGAAAATCCGATTCGTCTCTCGGGCTGGAAATCGCAATGAACTTATAATCCAGGGGAAATCGCGTAATCTGCGAAGCCCGGATACCCTGGGCGATTTCCTGCGCCACGTCATGATCCGGGGTCTCATCAAAGTGCGAGGCTTCATCCACGCATCCGTAAAATATGTTGAAACCGTAAAACGCTTGGTATCCCGAATGACCGCAGACTGCCAAAACATCGTTCGGAAATCTGATGTCCCGCGTATTGATCTGAGCATTGGCGAAGCACGCGGAGTATTTGATCATGGATTTCAATTCCTGGAAGATCACGCCCTGAGCTTCGGTGGCGGAGATGCTCATGTTCAACATGAGGATGAATACCCCGGGAGCCGTATGATAAATTTCCCGGACGGCTGGATAAGAGTTGAGGATAAAGGCCCCACGAGACAGGAGACCCGAACAAATATGGGATTTGCCCACGCCCTTGCCCGCGCAGATATAGACTTCCCTGACCGTCGGATCATCCGCCGCCATCATGATGTCCATAATCCGGGGATAGGTCTCTCTCCGATTCATGTATTTCCGGCTTAACATGAACTCATCCATCGGGGGAATCCGTCTCGCTGGTTCAAAATTGCGCAGGCTGATGTTCCGCAGGTCCGCAGAAATCTCCAGTGTCTCCCAGGCTTTGCGCTGGAGCCGTTTTACGATGTCGGTCTGGCCTTGGGCGATCAATTCCAGAACCTCCAGTAATTGCCGACGATGACTTTCAGACAAAGAACCCGAGGCGAGAATCCGCTGCAGTTTCTCCATCTCTTTCCCCGCCTCGGTCACCGATCACCCCCAAATTCATCCAACAGGGCCTGGGCCTGCTCGGGAGTCAACTTCGATAGGTCTTCAAGCAACCCGCGCCCCGAGGTCTCTGCTGGAAGCTCCGGGGCTTCTTCTGGCGGTTGGATAGCTGGGGACAAGAACCTCAGACCCCGGAGAACCTCAATCGCGGCTTTGAGCCGGATCGCCGCCTTGCTGTTTCCCAGTTCCGCAAGAATAACTTGCACCGCCTTGGTGGCCCCGGCCAGTAACTGATCGTGAACCGCGAGCCGGACTTCATACCGCAATCGTTGTAATTCGATCTCAAACGCTGGCTCAGCCATCCAAACATACAGGGTCTGCCGGTGAACCTGGATTTCCTTCGCAGTCGCGGTGAGGCTCTGGCCCGAGGCCAATAAATAGGCAGCTCTTTCCTGCCGGGAATTCAAAAGTGTCAGATTGTGTCCACAATTGTTTGTTTGGTTTTCTGCCAGAATTTCACCCTGAACAGGACTTTCTTGTATGTTTTCCGTGGGTTGAGTTGTGTTTTGACCTTCAGGCATGGAAATCGGACAGGTAAAATCCTACCTATCCAATAAGAGATTCGTTTTGACGAATCAAATTTGTTTCATTGAGGTTGAAAATCAGAGAAGTTTTTTGGGAATCATCCTTTGAAGTATGATCTGTTCGATCCGGTTCCGAAGTTCCATGAGGTCCTCAGTCGTAGCCTCGGGGTTGACAATGAACACATGTGGAGTTTTAACCTCCACCGGCAACAACTTCTTCGCCTTCGGCTCCCGGACCTTCTTCTCCGGGACCAAGGAGCATTGATTACAGACCACCTTACCATGATTCCGGCGGATGATCTGGCATTCCTTGCCCCCGGGCTTTATCGGCTCCCCTTTCTCCTGGAAATGGGGGCATAGGTCAGCCGCCAGGGCCTTCCCCGAACCCTGGCCGCAGGTTCCGCGATGCTGAGCGATCCAGCGGTTCGCCACCCACTTCCCGCACTTCTCGCACTGGCTCCGCCTGCCCCGCCTAGTTAATTCTTCCAACGACTGAGTTTCGGATTCCACGATCCCTCCTTTAAGGTGCTCGCAACCCAGGCAGGCCGACCAGTTTTTCAGGCGTTTGCTCTGGCAGACCTTGGAGTTAAAGACCACCGAGGTTCGATCATCATTGCGACAAAAACGACAGACCTTAGCGTCGATTCCATCCACCTTGGGGGGTCATCCTTTCCGCCTCCCTTTTTTCCCGAATTTGCTTCACCGCCTCTTCCAAATTTTGGAGCGAGAACACGAGACCGCGACAGTAGACCTTGCCTTCTTCCATGATGTCAAAGGTCTCATGGGGGATGTCCGTCTTGTAGGTCCAGGAGGTTTCGCCCTCGGCCCACACTGCAGTGATCTCCACCGTCTGTTGGATCAGATGCCGAAAATACGGACAGTCTTCTTCGGGACATTCATTCTGAATTAACCCGTGCTCATTCAGGTATGCTGTTCCGCCCCTGAAACAGACGAATTCGTCATAAATCGCACCACGGAATTCTATCAGATCATCCGAGGCTCCATAAACCACGACCAATCCGGCCTCCTTCGCCTGCCCGATTTCCTCCTCGGTCATTTCCTCCCGATACTCCCGGCCATGAAGTTTCGCTGCCAATTCTTTCGCGTCCATTGTCGTTCCTTTCATTTTCCAGTCAGAATTGCCCAAGCCACGGCCACGCACAGAGGAACTTGGCCGTTGCCCAAACTTTTGAGCCTAGCTACCCGATCAGTTTTATCTTCGGTAACTCTCGGGATCAGCCCATCATCAGCGGGGTCTTGCTCCCACCATGAGCCGTCAAAGGTTCTGGTCAACCAATCCTCGAAATCTTGGGCGGACAAAGGTTCCAACGATTCCCAATTTATGGGCCAATTCATCAGCCACGCAACCCAACAAGGATTGAGTTGGGCGTTGTCCCGTCCGATCTGCGCCGAAATTTTGTCCTCCAACTTCCGAATCCCCCCGCCCCTGGTTTTGCGTTCTACCTGTCCCCCTCCACTCGGAACTTTTGGGGTCGGGTAAGTCTGCGGGGTCCTGAGACCACCAACCGCCGTAGTCAATGTCGGTGCTTTGGTCTTGCGAATTCGCTTGATCTGCCCAGTGCGATATTTTTCCAAACTGGCTTCCGATGGTATGGCTTCCGGGTCGTTCTCCCGCTCGGATGCTGTCGGTGTCGGCCACTTCTTCACTTCCTCTGCCAATATCTTCCCGCCTTTCTGATTTGGGCGACTTCCCGGATTGCTTTGCCTTGGAGTCGGCCAGAACTGGCGGTTGATCTCCTGAACATGATCCCGGAGTTTGTATCTGCCCGCCATCCCATCCCGCATCTCCATGATCCCGCCCTCGCCGTCCGAACTTCCGGGCGACCGCCACAATCCAGAGCCGATCTCTCCGCTGCGGCGCTCCCAGTTCTCCCGCTGATATAACTTTCCATCGAGCATCATACCCGCTCTCGGCCAAGTCCCGGAGAATGGTTCCGAAGTAAGGGTGAGCAAGGAGACCTGGGACGTTTTCCAGCAGGCAGAACTTGGGCCGGACGATTCCAATGACGCGAATGGTGTCAGGCCAGAGGTTTCTCTCATCCATATCTCCCTGACGCTTTCCGGCGACGGAGAAGGGCTGACAGGGGAAGCCTGCCGCAATGATGTCCGTAACTCCTCTATAAAGGTCTGCGGCTCCCGAATCAATGAATGTTCGGATAGGGCCATAGATAGGGGCGTTTGGCAAGTATCCATCTCTGATCCTTTGCGCAATTACTTTCTGGCAGTAATCATCCAATTCTACATAACCCACGGGTCGCCAACCCAAAAGATGTGTTCCGAGCAATCCACCACCAGCGCCGGAGAACAGGGACAACTCATTCACTCTTCACGTCCTTTTTCCAATTATACATTTTTCAGCAGACTCATCTGCCCCGCCTGCCATTGCTCAGTTGGGAAGCAATGCGGGCTGATCCATAACTGTTCGCGGTGGCGGTTCTCCATGCCCGGGCCCTTGCCTTGATTCCCGTATCCGCCCTGGGCCTTCCACTTGTGGACTCTCCATCCGGGCAGGTCATGTTCGTCCTCATAACCCGCCAACACGATCCGATAGCGCGGGTTCTCGCCCCGCTCCCGACACCATGCGCCTACGTCCTGGGCCACCGTCAAGCTCTCCTGATGGTAAATGCCGGAGTCTCTATCCGATACCGAATAGGGCGGGTCAAAAAACATTCCGCAAATACCGGAATGATCCTGCCAGTTGCCGCCGCAGACCCGCGTCCAATCGCCGCAGACTACGCGGACGTACCGGAGCCGGGCGGAAAGTTCCCCAAACCAGCGGTAGATATTCTCATTGCGAGCCGCGTGAACGCCCGTCCCCGTGTTGCCCAGGTTCGGTCTCTGGCCGATGGCGTGAACCCCCTCCCCCGCGTCGCTCAGGTGCGGTCTCTTGCCGATGGCATGAACGCCCTTCCCCGTGTCGCCCAGGTGCGGTCTCGCATTAGGACGAGTCAAGCCTGATCCGATCCAACATGAGGCCGCCCAAATCCAATAACCGGCCATGACCGGATCGTGCCAGCGATCATCGGCAATCAGGTTTTCAAGTAGCCGTCCCTCGTTTTTAATCAAGGCCGCTCTCCGGACGCAAAGGTCGGCATGGTTCACGGGCCAGTCTGACCACTTGGCCGTTTCCTCCGGGCTGAACTGAATCGCCCGCCAAACGTTCGCTACGAACCCGTCCTTGTCGCAAACACTTTCTGTATGCCGGGTTGGATCATAACCGGGCCGATTGAGCAACACCGCCCCGGAGCCGAAAAACGGCTCAATGTAATGGGCCACATCGCCGAGGGCGGCCCAGACTACGGACGCGATCATGGACTTACCGCCGAAGTAAGGGAATGGAGCTTTCATTTAATCAATCGGTTAAAGCCGCCAGTCCACCATCACTTATCCGAACCATCGGTCAGCAAGTGCATAGCCCTGGTCATTGTCAACTTACCGCGCTCTCCAACCGAGACAAGCGCCGTTTAACGCCTCATACACTTCGGAAAGGGCCTTGATTTCACAATTTCTTTGCACGACCATCGTTTTTTTCTTGCTCATTTTTCTCCTCCTTTCATCGCGGTGCGCAATCTTTGCAAGGAAATACCAACTTCTATTTCATGTAATTCTTTCCAGGCGGCGTTCACTTCCTTTTTGAGTTGCCCGTAAGTCATTCCTTTTCCTCCTCCATCACGACTCGGTCATAATTGAACTCCTCGCGTTTTACATTTTCCTTGAATCGCCGCAACCGCTTAAACTCCTGCTCCAATTCCTTGATCCGGTCGAGCAGGGCTTGGCCGGGATGGGGCTGTTTTAATCTGTCAAAGTCTTCCCCGGTTATAACAAGATCAAGTTTAACCCTTCCAGTTTTTTCTCTTTGGGTTGAATCCCAACAACGGAAAACCTGTCCCGATCCAAACAGAACTTCGGTCATCGCCGCATTATCCGCCAAGGCCAGGTCACGCTCGGACTGGACTTGGGCAAGAGCAGCCTTTGCCTCCTCCGCCTGCTCCCGTTGCGCCGCTGTTTCAGATTGGACAAAAACATTCACCTTCAACATAATAAATCTTTCAGTCAAACTCCAATCATTGTTGCCTTCCCGGAACTGATGCAATAGATGAGCAATTTCCACAGCCAATTCTTTTTTGTTCATTTTCCTTCTCCATCCTCCATCATGGTTAGGTTTTAGTATTTTCATTATTGCCCCTCGATCAAAAGATATTTACCGATTCGATAAACTTCAACTTTCTCTACCCCCGTCGAATCCAGACAGAAACGATTAACAATCCGACCCCGCCTTCTCCGCCCGCTCCCGTTCCGCCGCTGTTTCGGATTGGACAAAAGCCTCAAGGCGATTCTGCGTTTCAATAAACGAGGATTTCCCCTCGACAAACTGGCCGAGAATATCTCTAATTTCGTCCATGTTATTCCTCCTCCGTGTCAAGTGTTTGAATCATTTCCATCGCGATCTCTCTTCGACACACGACAAGGGGGGTTCGGAAAGTCCCATCCCCTCTCCTGGATTCCGCCCGTTGATCGATCTCTATCCGTCGCTCTGCTGATTGGCTTGCATACCATTCATCAACTTGTTTTTCCAACAATCGAATCTGTTTGGTTTCATTCTCGATTTTTCTCGACGCTTCTTCTCGTTTTTTGTTCTGTTGTTCCTGGTTCCTCGCCAATTCTTTGGGTGTCGGTTCGACCATCGGCTGATCCAGGATGGTGAGCATCAGACCCACCGGATTTTTGGTGGAGTGGGTCTGGCAATAATGGATCAATCGTCGGATGTCCTGCGCGAGGTTCGCCAGATTGAGCAATTGTCGATGGCCTATTACTTGGTTCACAAGGTCGGGAGCCAATCCCATGCTTTGGAGTTCGGTCTTTAATTTTGAAAATTCATCATCATCAGTTGATATACCAATCACCGAATCTGATGATGATGGTATAGGTATAGGTATAGGATTAGGAATAGGAGAATCCATACCCCCATCATACCTATTGAATAGGGTATCGCGTGGAAGGTCGAATTGATAGTAGTCACAGAACCGTTTGATGATCAAACTCTTGGGCAGTCCACTAAGGATTTTCTCAACGGCTCTGCGGAGTTTCGGGTTATCCGGTTTCCACGATGGATCGAATTTTAACCCGTTTTTTATCCAGACTACCACTCCATCATACGCAATCCATTCATGCGGGGCTTGGAGTTCGGTGAGGGTATGGGATAGGGTATCAATGGGGTATCCAGTATTTTCAGTCAAGAGGTTTATTCTCAGCCGGTAAATACATGCGATGTTCGACTGGGACCCCATGCGGAGAACCAGCAACGTGTGCCGGGCCTCGGGACTCAACCGCTCGTAATCCAGGTCATCAAACAGCGCGGTATGGAGTGATCGGTAGGTGCCGCGTTTCATACCCACGGATTTCCATTTAACTCCGCATTTTCAGCGGTGCAAAGGGAACACAGATGATCCGCACCAGTGGACCAGGGCTCAACGGTAATTTTATAGGGGCTAGAAAAACTTATGTCAATAACCCTCAAATAAAATGTTTTGCTACCCCCCTCGGATGTTTCCATATCGGCTTCATTTGTGATAGCAGAGAGACACTGCAATGTATTTATGAAATCACCAAGGCGCACCTTCCCTCCCTCACTAGCGAGACCCTGGAATGTTAGTGTCAATCTGTGGTTACTCATTTTCAACCCCTTATGGCTATTCTGTTTTGTCCGACAAAGTTTGATGAATCCTTATACAAAAGGCGCTTTCCGGCAAAATCCTTACCTTGACCCCAATTTTTCCCCAATCTTTTGGATTTGGATTTATTGTGATTCATGTTTTGCCCAATACTACCCTCTTAGAAAGCAAATCTTCAACTGTAACTAGTTCAATATCCACCTCCCCTGTATTCTTCAGGCGAGCCGTTTCTTCTTTAATCCCTTTCCCAAAACTAAACGCGACAATGTAACCCTTTTTAAATTTCGCACGATCTAGCGCGGACTTGAAATTATCTACCACGTTCCGGCCAATTCCCTCTGATTGCTTGACTTGGATTCCGGCTTTTTCCCTGTATAAATTGGGTTCAACATAGCCATCTATCCCCATATCTCCAACTTTCTTGCGGCTATGTTTGGCTTGCATTTCATTGATAACCCAGTTTTGAAATTCAAAGGGTTTTAGGTCCTTCAATTGTGTAATCGTAGTGGGAGCACCGATTAGAATATAATCCTTATCTTTTAAAGCACCAATTTTCTTCAATTGATTTTCTATAACCTTTATAGCAGTTGGCGATATATCTATGCCGATCCACTTCCTTCCCAATTTGTGAGCTTCAATACAAGCGGTTCCACAACCACAGAAGGCATCTAATACCATGTCTCCTTCATTGCTACTGGCTTTAATGATGCGTTCCAATAGCCGTGGTGGTTTCTGGGTTGGATAACCCAGATGTTCGGCGGATTTTGCAGAAATGGGGGAAATATCAGTCCACAAGTCTAATAAAGCAGGACCTTCCAGTTCATCAACATACCATTTTAACCGAGGGGTTCCGCCCCGTTTGCTAGGCCAATAAATCCTTCCTGCTTTATCTAGGGAATCTAATTTCTCTTGAACTGTAGAACCACCGAGTTTTAATCTTGCTATTACTTTTCCTGGAATTGCCCAATGCCGGCTTACCTTTGTCGGATCAATGCCTTTCCAGGGTTGACCGCTATCCCCATGTCTTATTCCCGCCCCTGTTAGTGAAATTGCCTGGAAACGGCGATTATCCGAATCTATTAAGTTAAAATGATTGGCAATGTATTCTGGATCATGCTCACCTTTGGAATCAGTCCAGATATAATCTTTGCTTTTGGAATAGAATAGAATCGTATCATGCACTGGCCCAAACTTATTAGAAGAACCATGAGCATGAGTGCGTTTCCAGATTATCTCATTTCTGAAATTCTGATCCCCAAAAATCTTATCCAACATGATTCTTATATGTGCGTTCGCGTGCCAGTCACAATGTATATAAAAAGAGCCTGTGGCTTTTAATACTTTCCATAATAATTGCGCTCTTGGCTCCAGCCAGCTAATAAAATGCTCAATTCCTCCCTCCCATCTATCCTCAAAACTCCGAACCTCTGCCTCATCTCCCCATACAACTTCATAAGGTTTTTGGGTAAAAAACGGCGGGTCAATATAAATCAGGTCAACACTTTCCTTCGGGAGCTTGACTAACTCCTCCAGATTGTCTCCGCAAATCAGCTTATTGACAATCTCACTCATGCCTTGCTCCGGCCCGTCCGGGTTGACCGCCCGATCCTGGCCGCCACTCGGACGGCCCGAGGCAGGGGTCAAATTTTCCAACCTTGTGTTTGGGCGTAGCCGTCGGGCCATTGCGATTGACAACCAAACAAAATGTCCAACACCTGCTCGACCATGAGGTCATTGCCTTGGGCAATCCCAACAGAGGTTATCAGATAATCCGCCTGGTCCGGGTTGTCGGTTGTCTCACCGTAGAGACATTCGGTTTCACTCTGCGCGATCAGGTGAATCTCTCCTCCATTCTCTCCCGGCTCCGATCCGCTCCAATCCTCATTGGGCTTGAAATCCGGGCGGGCCACATAGAATTGACTATCAGAATGGTTTTCCGCCGCCCACGCCGCCAGTTTCCTGAGTTTGTGCCGGATTTTTTTCAAATCCTGCTCCGCAAATCTGAGTCTAATTTCCGCCGCTGTTTCCATTTTTTCCTCCTCCTCCTTCGCTGGTCTGGATTAACAACCGTAACGGTCCGCCATCGGACGGCCCGAGCTGGAATTGGGCCGGCAGCCGAAAATATCGCCTCCGCCGGCGTCCATCCCCTCCTCCCCGGCCGTGCTCGCGGTCTGGTCAGCCACTGCAACCGCATGTTTGCATTTCCGGCCATGCTCACCGGCGGGACAGGAACAGGCCCATCGCCGCAACTCGCCGTCCATTCCGAGAAACCGGACCTCATAGACGTTGCCGGAATCGCTGTGCACCGCCCAGGTTTCGTTTTCGCCGTTTTTTTCGATTTTCATTGTTTCCCCCTGCCCTTGGTCCAGTTGTAACCGCCCCATGACCTCACCGATATTCCGTTCCTTTTTATCGCTGGACATTCTTGACCTCCCCTTCTTCGATGATAATTCCCACAGCACCTGTTTCATCTACTCGCTCGATCCAGATTTGGTAATCCTGATCCCGAGCCATCTCCTGGATGATCCGCATATTCTCCGAGTCCAGGAGCGATCCGTCGGTGATGCGGATGACTCTCAGCGTGGGGTTCATCGCCATCGCCATCGCCAGCGAGATTTTTAACTGTTCGGAAGAACTCAGTTGGGTGAACGGGAGTCCTCGGTAAGTCACGCCCGAGTCATCGAATCCCAGACCATCGATGGGCATTTTCGCGTCCCGAACCGCTTGTTCTTTCGCTTGATCTAGGCTCTTAATCTCTGCCGTGAATTTCTCCGATTCCAGACTTTTCTCAGCCAGATGTTCCCGAACTTTTCGATATTCATCCCGAAGTCTGATCTTTTGGTTTGCTCGATCAGCCCCATCAATCTGGCTCTCGACTTCCAACCGACTAGCTGTGAGACTCTGAAGTTCGACATCGGGAATTATTTTGATTGCTTCCATGGCGGATTCGGCTTCAGCAAGTTGGGATTTCAGGCTAAGAATTTTGTCGCGCAAAATATCGGCGGTTTTCCTGGAAGCCAATTCAGCCTCAATGAGATTACCCAGATGCCGATATTTTTTCATCAGTTCATCGACCCGGACTGGAGATTCTGGCACATCGGCGAAATTCGCTGGCTGGAACATCTGGGCTTGACCTTCCAGATGTCGGACTTCCCGGTTCACCTCAGTTCGGTTCTCGAACAGGGCGGTTCGGTGCGCATCCGAATCCAGGACTTTCTGCGGGGACTTCAGCACCGCCGAGTCCGGGGTCTCGATCTTCAAGTAGGTCGTGAACTCCCCGTCAGCTTGGCGGATGATCGTGCGTTTCACGACGTAGGTGCCGATGTCCAGCCTGATCTCCGCTCGATCCTCGCCCTCCCTTATGGGTTTGGGCGGAAGATCGCCCGTCAATGCCATGTAGATCGCATCCAGCACACTGGTCTTGCCCGTGCCGTTCCGACCGGCGATCACCACCACATCGCCCTGGGGCGTGATCTCCACGGCCCGGAGTTTTTTCACATTCTCGGCTTGGAGGCTGATGATCTTCATTTCTGCTTACCCTTTCCTTTCCGAAAAGACTTGACAAAAAGAACTTCCAATGTTACACTACGTTCAAATCCTGACCAACCGTTGTTGTCAGCGTCAGGTGTAATCTCCATCTCTCCTCCTCATCGCCACTTCCTTTTTCAACTTGAAAAACATTTCCAACTGAGCACGAATCAGGGGCTGGAGGTTGCCTCCGCAGTGGCATCGATGGTCGGCCAACCGAGAGCCGCGTCGAGAACTCACACAAGTTTTGGAGCCGCAAGTTTGACAGATGCCGATCATGGTTGCTCCTTGTTGCTCCTTGAAAAGTTGACCCAATTCCAGGCCAAGCACTTGATGAAGTTTTGCTTCGTTTTCGGGTTTCGGATGGCTGGCTCCACGTCGCCACTCGCAGAGACTCTGATAACCGATACCGATTCTTCGGGCAACTTCGTGATTCGATAGCCCGAGGGCACGATGGGTTGTTTGATAAAGCGTTTGATTGAAGGCCATCCTGAATCTCCTTTGCGATTCGACTTATTAGTATGCCAATAGTATGCCAAAGCATCTAGGCGTGGAATATCAAACACTTACAAACGATGGCCAGAACCGATCTTGCAAGTTTTTGCATTTTTAAACCCTTTTATGGACTTTTTTGCATCCCAGGTAGCCCTGAAACTGGCTCTCAGCGGTTCCACAGTGGCCCTGAACTGGCCCAACCAGCTACTCAGTCAACCACCCATCCCCTGAAGGGGACGGGCTTGTAGCTCCCGAAGATCAGGATGTTGGATCGGGGCTACGATAGGCACATTGACTGGTGCCCGCGCCGCAATGTTGATCGCGGCATTGAGGTCAGCATGGAGAGTCAGACCGCAATGGACACATCGGAACTCAGATTGGGATCGGCGATTCGCCTTCTCGGTATGGCCGCAGGCAGAGCACTGGCGACTGGTGTTGCGCGGATCAACCGCGATGACTGGGATACCCGCGAGTTTCGCCTTGTAGGAGATAAATTGCCGAAGTTCCGAAAATGCCCACTTCCCAAACCGTTCGCGGTCAGCCTTCCGAACCGTTGGCTGGAAACCTTTCAGGTTCTCCAGGGCAATGGCCCTGCCGGTGTCTTTGGCCGTGCGCACGATGGATTTGGAGATGCGGTGGTTTTCGTTACGCTTAAATCTTCGCTCCCGACCCGACGCCTTTTGCAAATGCCGCTTGGCCGAGCGGGAGCCGCAATGCTGGAGATTCTTTCTCAGTCGGTTGGCCCGGACTCGAACTCGGTTCACGGCTTTGCCGGAGAAAAACTGACCATCCGAGGTCGTGGCGATGTTGGACAACCCCAGGTCAATCCCGAGGGTTCCTTTGGGGTCTATCGGGGTTCCGTCCGGGACTTCGACGCAGATGCAGAGAAAGAATTTACCGCACTTGAACAGCAAGTCCGCTTGGCCCCGAACCATCTGCCTATGCAGTTGAGCATAGGTTCCGCAGATCATGGGGAGCAGAATCCGACCATCCAAAGTCAAGATGCTCACCCGATCCAGGGCCTTGAACGAAAGGATGCGCTGGTCATAAACAATGGCCGAGAGTTCCTTGAACTGATGCTGTTTTTTCTTCTCGGCTTTGTAGGACTCCGAAACTTTGCCGATGGCCCGGACTGCCATCTGGGCGGACAAGCCAAACTGATCCCGGACTTCCCGGTAGGTTCGATGTTGGAGATGGACTTTGCCGAACCTCTGATCTGTCCAAGCGATGCCGGAAATATAGTTGCAAGCCCGGTTGAAGGCCCGGATCGTGCGAAGCAAGGATTCCCCTTGTTCCAGGGTCGGCAACAACTTCGTTTTGATCGTCAGGTTCATGCTACTCATTGTATCCCAAGTTCAATAGGATGTCAAGAACTATTTTTCAGAAAGGAGATGGCCGATTCCTCCCCCCGCCTAAGGGCAGGGGGCTTCCTCGGCCAAACACTGTGAAAATTGGGGATCGTCCCGGCTCGGTAGGGGCAGACGAATTTTGATCGAACGGTTATTGAGCCGAAAAGCCACCATTGCATCTTTGCCTGAATAAAGATAGCCAAATCCATCGGCACCATAGCGAGTCAGCAACCGTTCGATCTCTGCTTTGGAACGATCAGACCCGACTCGGGTTTTTGAAGCATAGCGCATTATCTGCTCCTCTGGAGTTTAGAAATCGCTCGGTCTCCTGGAAACTCCGACCATTCCTGGCCATCAAGGAGTCGGCCAGCCCCATGCGGACCCCATTGCTTGAAAAAGAACGGGATGTGGCGTTTAACACACGCATCCCGGATTTCTCTCACCCACTCGGGTTTGCACTCTCTGGCTCCTGGCCCGGATTCGCCGCCGACCACTACCCAGTCCATGCCTTCCAAGGCATGGGGCGGAATCCGACTGAGCAGGGGTTCGAGCGAGAGCCAGCGCACGGTGGCGGGGATTTTCCGAAGGATGGCAATGCGCGGAGCGTTCCGTCCGTTCTCGACCGTCACCCCCATCCAGATATTTTGCGGCCACCAGCGGAGATCACCCAGCATCTGTGTCCGTTCAGGCCGTTTGGTCAGGACTTGATAAGTGTGCCGATGGCACACGACCATCGTGTGCCAGACATCGAAAACAAATCCCGGATGCACGTCTTCGTGGAAAATGTCGCTCATAGAACAGACAAAGACTCGACGCGGCTTTTTCCAGTCGTAGGGGATGTCCAGGGTGTCCGGGTGCATCCTGACCGCAAACCCATCTTTGTAGTGCACCTGTCCCATTGCCTGGAGCCGGTGAGCCATGCGCTCGGCATAACAGTTGGCACAACCCTCGCTAATCTTCGTGCAGCCGGTGACGGGGTTCCAGGTCGCGTTCGTCCACGCAATTTTTGATTTATCTGCCATGCTCTCTCCGCACCAAGGCGAATCCCCTCAATGGCATCAGCGGATGCAAGATCACTCGGAACTCCGCATCACCGATCTGCACGATCTGCTCCCGTATCGGTTTTAGCAGTTTGTGCCAGCGGCGGAGTTCCGCCGTGTCGATCAGAAAGTCCCGATCACACTCGGTTCCAAACTCCGTGCCGTCGTAGCTCACGCAAGCACTACGAATTCCACGGTCACGGGATTTACCTGATCCGGGTTCGTAATATACAAATTCGGATCGTCCATCTCCGGTGAGTCCTGATTGATCCACAGAAATAAGTCTCGGACCTTGATCTGTGGCCCGTAGCCGTCAAATAGCCGGACATAGACCTCGGCAGAAGCTCGGAGCATCAGAAGTTGGAATTCTCCTGCCGTCTCGTCCAGGACATCCACCGGATGATCCGCCGCCGCCGCTGGAAGTGAGAATTCCCCAGCGGATTCCGCCGTCACGGTCATCTGATCAACCGCAAGCGAGATCGTCCGGGTTAACAGGGTGCCCGAATACCGACTGATTGCCCCATCTACTTTAACTATTTCGGCCATTAGTTCCTCCTATTTGAGTTTTTTCTGAATCACCTCTCCGATGAGGTCACCCGCCAATTTTCGATGCGTTGGACAAAGCACGAGTTCGATTTCCAGGCTGTCATCATCTGGCTGCTGTTGATTCGTGTTGTAGCTGAGAAAGATTTGGAGCCAACGCCTGTTCATCGAGTTGGCCGAGACTTTACGCCCACAATGGGCGGCGTCACATTGCTTGAGGTCCAACTTACCCTCCTTCTGGACCCGAAAGGTCCTCCACTCGAGTTTTCTCCTGGTCGAACAGTGGACCGGGTTTGTCCAAAGTCCGAATCCGGTCCGAAATCTTATCGATCCGCTCGTCCAATTCGGCCAGAGTCTCATTCACGCTTTTGTTGTAGGTCCGCTTCGCATCCATTAGTTGCAATCGTTCCCGGATGACCCTTAGCAGTTCCTCCAACAGGGCTTCGCGTTTGGCCCGTTCCTCGGGTCCGAGCACATGCTTAACCACATCCTCGTCCTCGGCTAATTGCCGAAACACCGGATTGTCCAGGTCCCCGGGTCGCAATTCCGCGACGTTGCCACGGTATTCCACTGTCGTTTTCATCTTTTCCTCCGCCATCAGCTTCTCCTTTTCTTTGCAATTCCTCCAATTCGTTTGCCCAAGTTCTCCCAAGATCGCCTGGGGTTGGTTCTCCGAAAAGCTTGGATGATATTCACGCTAGTTGCTTCGGCTTTGAACGAGAGTCGGAATGTCCAATTCGCAATCTTAGCTATGGATTTTGCAAATGCCTGGGCCTCTCGGAGATTCCGAAATCGATAACCATAATGGGGCACGATCAGACCCGTGCCGATATGGGTGATGACCCAATCTGCATTATCGTTAAACATCCTACGATTGATCGCCAATCCTGGCACACCCGAATCGTAGGCCATACCAGATTCTTGCCCGCCAGATCGCCGAACCGTAATCTGCATTTTAGTCATTTGAACCTCATCTCATTCGAGAAACCACACCTGGAATCGAGAGCATCCACACGATAGTATGCCCCTCCGCCGCGACCATCATCAGGATCATTTCTCCGCTAGTGTCCTGCCAGAAATAGCTACACGCATCGTAATCATAGTAGGTTGGAGAGTGAAAAGGATAAAGGCTTAAACTGTAGGCCAAGTGGTTTAACCCCTCACAGGTTTGGCGGTTCGTATAATGGGTGATCTCCGTTACTCCAAATAATTCCCGAGTATCGGGCGTAAAAGAAAATATTACCACCCTTTTGCCAGACTGATTGGTGGTAATGTAGCGCACACTATTACGGTCAATCCATTCAAGTTTGTATTTGGCTAAACATGCGGATTCGACTACGGCTTTCGGACTCATGCCCCATCGAGTGCAAAAATACCCATCTATTGGGCCAGCCCATACTGGATTGGCGATGAGCACCAATAAAATGACTAGCAAACGTTTCACAGTTTTTCCTCCCTTACGAATTCGTAAACCTGGACCTCTGGGTTCAAATGCCAAGCATAGTCCCATTTCTTTTGATGCTTACGTTTGCGGTAGATCGGGGCCACATTATCATCCGGGCTACGTGGGTGCGGACACATTTCTTTCGGGGCAGGTGGATACAAGGAATGCCACACAATTTTGAATACATCACAGTATCCTGTTTTGCCATTAGACATAAGTGTTGTCATTCCCTCTGCTTGGGCTTCGACCTCCGTAATCTCCTGCACTCGCTGAGTCCGCACCGCCGTGATCTTGATATAATACCGAGTCAACTTCCGGGGCATGAACATCGCGGGTTGTCGTCTCCATTTCTCCTCGTTGATATTAGGTATAGGGGAAAAAAGGCTTGCGAGTGATCTACGTTTCCACCATTGTTCTTTTACATACAGCACTTCCCCGACCTTATGGGGCCAATTCGAGATCATCCTCCGGGTCTGGGTCTTGCGGCCCTCAGCGATAGCCTGCACCATGTCTGGCTGAAACGAGATACCACGCATTATTCTGCCTCTCGCACATTAGCCTGGACAAACGCACTGATGACGGCTTCCTGGATTGCCTGGACGATCAACTTAATTACTTTATGACGAAAAGGACGATCAGGCATCTCGCATTGGTCTGCCACATTTCGGGCGCGATCATCTGGTGTTGGGTGTAGAGCCAGCACTTCTTCCGCTGACTTTTGGGCAACCAATGATCTCTTGGATATCAGTTCCCGGATTGAAGGTAGAACTTGGGTAACTTCTGTCGCGGCTTTCTCGGCCCATCTGATCTCAGCTTCAATAAGCATACCCAAGTTTGGACCATCTTTGGCAGGTTTGTATGAATTATCCAGCTTCTTGAAAATCCGAGCCACACGGTCCTGTGGAGTCAGGGAACGACGTGGAGTATCGGAGAGAAAGCCAGGAATAGTCGGACCCAGTTTGTGCAGAGTTCCCAAACTTGGATCAACCGTGCTTTGCCTAATCGCATCAGAGACTTCGCCGATCTCCGATGATGACCATTTATGGGTGGCAATCACCGGGGGTTCCCACTCGGCCAACAGAGTCATTCCGATCAGCAAGTAATTCACTGCATCGGCAAAACGAGAAGTTAGGGACTCCGAAGCCAAGGTCCGAGTATTCACCCAAGTCTGGATCGCCATGATCTGTTTCATCAGGTATATCCACCATACATCCATCGCATCGAGACCCCGGCCTTGCATTGTCTCGGCCAATGCCTTAAAGTTCGAGTTCGCGTCGACTACCGAGAGTCCCGCGCAATAATCCCGGCCTTTGGTTTCCATGAGGGGAAAGCACTGAGTTTCCAGAAATGCCTTGATCAGTTTCAGCCGATCTTCGGAAGTCATAATTATCCTTTCCTTATGTCCTGGAAATTTTCGGGTGTCCAGAACACTTTCCAGCGATTTCGATGTCAACTACCCCTCCCCTAAAGGGGAAGGGCTTGTAGCAGAAGCGGATCACGGCCCGGCATTCCGGGAACTCAGCCCGAACCTGCGTCAGTTCCTTTTGCTGATCCAGATAGCTGACCTTTTCCTGGTGCTGGTGTGCGAGTTTCCTCTGTTCCAGGGCCGCGTTATAAACCCGGCGACAAGCCTCCAACCAGGACTCCAACTGCACAACCTGATCGCCGTAGGGGTAGATTCGATATTGGTAAGTCAGTTTAGGCATTCTGTTTCTGCCGCTTAATGTATTCGAGCACCACGGCCTGGGACATATCCCCGACCGATCCGATGTAGTAAGAAGGATTCCACAAGTGCTCGCTTCCCCTCATACCCCGTCGAAATCCAGGATTCTCGTAGAGGAAAATGCGGGAGGCCGCGCCTTTGAGAATGCGAACGATGTTGGCCGGACTCATGGATGGCGGTGCACCCACGAAGCAATGCACATGATCGGCCATGACCTCTAACTGTTGCAGATCAAGCCGATGTGCCGTCGCAACTCGGTGTAAAACTTCCTGCATCTTCTGATCCCACGGGGATACCAACCATTGCCTCCGATACTTGGTGCACCATACAAGATGATAACCGAGCTTATAAACCGCATTGCAAGTGGACTTTTGCCCTTCCGACCTCATACCATAATGATACCACGCTTGGAACCGGATATCAAGAATTATTTTTACCCCCTCTTCAAAGAGGGGGATCGTATGCCTCCTCAACCGCCTCGTTAACCAATTGGTCTGCCTCATCTAGTTTCGCTGGTCCCCAGGGGCCGTCTTTGTCCTCTGGGCTTGCTTCCGGGGTTGCAGGTTCGGAATCAAGGCCAATGTCTAAACCCAAGTTTTTCAACCTCGCTTGATGCAGGTTGCTTGGACCGAAGTCGGGCAATCCCGGTAACGCTTCAAGGAGAGCTTCGGTTAGCGGGTCTGGTGGTTTACTTTCAGAATCAAAAACATTATGTTTTTCCAATAGATGCCAGACAAATAATATGGATGTCAACCCCCCAAATAATACTACCACGCCTATTTCTAATTTGGTATTGAAGTCCATTATTTTAACCTTATCCAAGCCTTTACTGGCTAGATTCCAAAGAGCTATCAATGTTGCCGGGAATGCTAGTATGCCATCTATTGCGGCAATCCACGATAGCCATGCTGGTGGTCTTTTCATCTTTCCTCACCCCCACTTGCGAATGAGGAAAACTACCACAAAGCCGCACCAGTTTCAACTTTTCACCCCCTGCTTTGCTAAATACATAATTCCGTTCCATAATATATCTATCCTGTGCTTTCCTTGAATTTCCATTTGAAGATGAACCAATCTCAAGTTCATTATTCATCGGCAGATTGCTCGACAAGTTGGGGATCACCCTCAACTTCCGCGCCTTTTCTCAGTTGGGCAGTAGTGATCTGCAGAATCTCAATCAGTCGCTGGATGTTCATCATCCGCTCCTTCCTCGGCTCCACGGAATTGGAACCATGTTTCTTGCTTCTTCACCACCAGTTTCTCCACGGCTTCCCACAGAGACTTATTGCCTTTGCACAAGCGTTTCAAATCCGTGACGCTCATGCCTAGCGAATCCCAAAGCCGAGTCCGATCCACGCCCTGGGCGATTAGCATCTCGACCACGATTTGAACATCCCGGACACTTTTTTTCTCATGGAGGAAAAATCCCAGGGTTTCGTTCCCGACCTGAATTGAACCTCCAAGTTCGACCTCGGTTTTCAATTCGGCCCTTAATCGATTCACCGCCTGTTCCAGGACTTTTAACTGTCCAGCCCTAGCTACTCGGTCTCCCGTTTTTTCCAAGGTTTTGGGGCAATCCACGGGGAACCGACACCGCTGGCAGACCCTCCCGGGCTGGGGTAGCCACCCTGCCATCGCCTGAAT
>Ga0315289_10000252_pt1 | contig 86175 bp, 59 predicted proteins | sample YL17G11_40_MG_FD_203452 | JGI IMG/M metagenome (GOLD analysis project Ga0315289, IMG submission 203452) | Sediment microbial communities from Yellowstone Lake, YNP, Wyoming, USA - YL17G11_40 | ecosystem: Environmental > Aquatic > Freshwater > Lake > Sediment | place: USA: Wyoming | collected...
GCCGGGGACTCTGCCCTAACGCAGCTTTCCATCCACGTCCCGATGAGCTAAACTACTCACGCCGCAGCCAAAAGCAATCCTCGGGCCGAACAGTATTGACCGTGACCAGTAAATCCTTGGCGCTCCCGCAGCAGCTCATGCCCACCGTTGGACGAGTGCCCCAATTTCCTGGCATTTGAAGGAGACCTCGCGCCCTGCCTGGCAGACCGGGGATAATGGCAGACGGGGATAGGACGGGGTGGCAGTCCGGTGCCTAACCACTGCTGGGCTCGTGCTGCCTGCCAGCGAGACGAAAGCAGCGGATGGTCGCAGCAGGATGCAAAGCAGCAACCTTTCAACCGTTCAGCTGGTCATGTGCATGCCCAACACCTCGCTCTTAGTCTGGGACCTTTCTTCAGGAAAGTAGCACGGCGCTGGACAAACTGACTCTCACTTCGATCCGATAAGGGAACCGAGGATGGCGAACAGGTGGCAAGCGGACGTTGCGGTGGTAGGCGGCGGGATGGCCGGCATCTGCGCGGCCATCGCCTCGGCCCGGGCGGGCGCCCGGACGATCCTCATCGAGCAAGCCGGCTGGCTGGGCGGAATCGGCATCACGGGCGCGACGGGGCTGCACACCTTCTACAACGTCTACGGCGCATCGCCCGGCGCTCCCCGTCGCAAGCTCGTCGGCGGCATCGGGCAGGAGCTTGTGGATCGCGTGCGCGAGATGGGCGGCGGCGTCGGCCACGTCGTGATGGAGCGCGGCAGCGATTTCGTCAGCATGCTGACCCCCGTCGAGCCCGAGGTCTTCAAGCTTGCCTCCGTGCGCATGTGCGGTGAAAGCGGCGTCAAGCTGCTCCTGCACACGACTTGCGAGGACATAGAGGCGGGCGGTAGCAATGCTGCCGGCAACGGACACGTGAAGGCCGTGCGCGTCTGGAGCAAGGCGGGGCATGGGACGGTTTCGGCGAAGGCCTTCGTGGACTGCTCTGGCGACGGCGACCTCGCCGCCGCGGCGGGGGCGGAGCACATCCACTACAAGCCCGGCGACCCAGGGGCTTACTCGGCGGGCTTTACGTTCCGCCTCTGCAACGTGGATCTCGACGCGCTCATCGAGGACCTGGAGCGGCAGGGCCTCCTCCATCAACTGGCCCACGCGGTCAAGCCCTACACTGACAAGCCTGCGCCCGTGCGGATTGGCATCAACATGCGCAAGCTCCGCGACCAGGGGGCGGAGGACGCACCATCCTACTTCCTGTCCAGCTCCCTGAGGCCGCGCGAGCTGACGTACTGCAACTGTATCAACTTCGGCGATCTTGACCCGCTGCAGCCGGAGGATCTGACCGAGGCGGAGGTGATGCTGCGCGGGCGGATGTTCGAGGTGGCCGACTTCTTCCGGGCGCACTTCGCCGGCTGCGCTGAATGCTATCCGGCCGGACCGGCGCCTGCCGTCGGTCCGCGCAGGTCACGGGCGATCCGCTGCGACTACGAGCTGAGCCAGCAGGACGTGACAAGCGGCGCGACCTTCGACGACCAGGTCGGCCTGTTCGGCTTTATAGACAACCCCACCCACCGCGTGAATGACGCGGGCGCGTACGGCATCCCGTATCGCGCGCTGATTCCCAGGGGGCTGGACAACGTCCTCATCGCTGGCCGGATGATGACAGTGGACCTGGTGGCGCACAACAGCACGCGCAACACGGTTTGTTGCATGGTCTGCGGCCAGGCAGCGGGCGCGGCGGCAGCGCTTGCCGCCCGCGGCGAGTGCTCGGCCCGCGAGGTGGACGCCGGTCGCCTGGTGACGGAGCTCCGGGCCGCCGGTGTTCTTCTTCTGCCGCATGTTGAGTAGTGGCGGAGGGCCGAGCAGCCAGGGCAGGGCGGCGGCTCCGCGCTTCGTCCGGTTTGCTCTCAGGCGGTCGGTGCAAAAAGCGACGTTTTTCCCCTTTATTTCGCGCGTCTGTCATGCTAAAATGCAGGTGTTGGAAAAGTAATGCTTGCGGACCGCCGCTTTGCGAAAGGACGAGCAGGGGTTCGAAACCGGGCGTAGATTGCAGGCTAATTCGGTATCATATCCATACTTCTTCCTGCCCGACCCCCGGTTCCCCCCTTTGCAGTCTGCCGCCAGGTGGTTTGAGGTCTGCGCGTGCAGGATGGGCGACGAACGCTTGCCCCTCCGGTATGGCAGTTGCGACTCGTCTGGGCTGTTCGATTGTGAAGCGCGACGAGTCAAGCTGCCGGAGCGGGCGGTGCCGTCGCTGGTATGTTCCGTACGCCTGCGCTTTGCAGGCGTGTGCGAGGAACGGGGTGATGCAGGAGCACAGAGTCCGTAAACTCGGCGGCTATGTGCTGAGGCGGATGCTCGGCCACGGTGCCATGGGGACCGTGTACCTGGCTGAGGACGAAGTGCACCACCGGCCTGTCGCCGTCAAGGTCCTGTCTCCGACAAGCGCCGGCAACGGCAACTACGCCGCCAGCTTCCTCAGTGAAGCCCGCATCGCCTCTCAGATCAACCATCCAAACATCGTCAGCGTCTACGACTATGGGCGCGAGAACGGCCACTACTACCTGGCGATGGAGTACGTGGACGGGCAGAGCTGCAAGGCGAAGATCATCCGGGATGGGCGCATCCCGTGGCGGGAAGCTATCGGGATCGCCGTGCAAGTGGCCGGGGGCCTGAAGGCCGCCGCCGAGCAGGGCATCATCCACCGTGACATCAAACCTGAGAACATCCTTTTAGACTCCTCCGGCCGCGTTCGCATTACGGACCTCGGCCTGGCCAAGGACGTGAACGTGATCACGCCCCTGCCCAGCGACACGAGCCTCGGCACTCCTGACTACATGAGCCCGGAGCAGGTCAACAACTCTGAGACGGTTGACTTCCGCAGTGACATTTACTCCCTTGGCGCCACGCTCTTCCACATGATCTGCGGCAAGGCGCCTTATACCGGGCGCAGCGCCTACGAGGTAATGGTCAAGCACGTCTACTCGTCCCTTCCCTCCCCCCTCAAGTACGTGTCCGACCTGCCGCTTGAGGTCTACGACGTGTTGCGTAAGATGATGGCCGGCGCTCCCGAAGCGCGCTACCAGAGCTACGACGAGCTTATCGCGGACCTCGAAGCGCTGCTGGCAGGCCAACCGGTTCGTGCCCGGGAGTTCGCCGACGAGAGTATGCTGGGGACCAACGGGGTGGACGACAGCCGTGTCGAGGAGTGTGGCCGCCGCAAGAAGCTTGTCTGGGTCGCCATAGTCGCCGCATCGGTCCTGTGTGGCGTGGGCCTGCTGGTCTACTTCCTCGTAGTGCATTGACCTCGCTTGCCTCTTACATCCTTGCCGCGCTCCGGCCTTCGACAGCCCCTTCGTGCGCTTCTATAATGAGAAAAGAAGTCCCTTGACGGCTGCCGTTTGCGATGATGTCAGTCGTCATGTGCGCGCTTTGAACGGTCCGCTGCCGCAGGTCGTCCGTGTGGCGGACCAACTAAGGAGGAAAGATGGTACTCAGAATCGCCCTCGCCGTCGTTCTGGGCGGCGGCATTGGTTTGATCATTGGACTCATTGGCAGGAGCGCCGGGGGGCAGTGTCCCCTGGCCTGCAATCCGTACGTTTCCACAGGGCTCGGCGTGATTATCGGGCTGGTGCTCGCCAGCCGGGGGAGCTCGGTCGAGGCCCAGGCGCGCAGCGCGAACCTGCTGAAGTTGGACACTGAGGCCGCCTACCAGCAGGCTGTCGCCGCACCGGGCAGGGCGGCGCTGGTGGAGTTCTACACGCCGCAGTGCCTGGCCTGTCGCAAGCAGTTGCCTGTGTTGAACACGCTGGCCGACCGCTTCGCGGGCAAGGTCACGGTGGCGGTGGTCAACGCGGCGGCCCTCCGCGACGTTGCGCGTCAGCAGGGAGTCTCCGCATTCCCCACAATGTTCATCTTCAAGGACGGCCAGCGTCTTGAGACGATTATCGGGCTGACGACGGAAAAGGAACTGGCGCAGCTCCTGGAGAAGTATATTGCCGAGAGGCCGGGCCCGGCGCGCGCGCAGGCGTGACCGGCCGGCAGGGGAGGGGAAGACTGGATGAGGCTGTTGATTGTGGGCGGGGTAGCCGGGGGCATGTCAGCCGCCACGCGGGCCCGCAGGCTCGACGATGCGGCGGAGATCATCATCTTTGAAAAAGGCCCGCACGTCTCTTTCGCCAACTGCGGGCTGCCTTACTTCATCGGCGGCACCATCAGAGAGCGGGACAGCCTCTTAGTGCAAACACCCGAAGGGCTGCGCAAGCGCTTCAGGTTGGACGTGCGGGTCCGCAGCGAAGTGACCTCCATTGACAGAACTCGCAAGGAGCTTTCGGTACTGGACCTGAGCGACGGACGCACCTGCACCGAGAGGTATGACAAACTCATCCTCGCCCCCGGCGCTGATCCCATCCGGCCGCCCATCCCCGGCGTAAGAGACCCGGCCGTCCACTGCCTCCGGAACATAGATGACATGGATCGCATAGCGGCCGCCGTCGAGGCGGAGAGGTCCGGCGCGGCTATCGTCATCGGCGGCGGCTTCATCGGGCTCGAGATGGCTGAAAACCTGGTGCGGCGCGGATGGCATGTGGCGCTGGCTGAGATGCTTCCACAGGTCATGCCCGCGCTCGACCCGGAAATGGCAGAGCCGATCCACCAACACCTGCGAGACAAGGGAATTGAGCTGCACCTGTCCAACGCCGCCGTCGCCGTCGAGCGTGAGGGCAAGCGTCTCGTCGTGCGGCTCCAGGACGGCACGGCTCTGAAGGGCAGCTTCGCCATCCTTGGCGTCGGCCTGCGGCCCAATACGCGGTTGGCTGAGGAGGCGGGGCTTGAGATCGGCCCGAGCGGCGGGATCAAGGTGGACGGGCACCTCAGAACGAGCGACCCCGACATCTACGCCGTGGGTGATGCGGTCGAGGTCACGGACTACGTGACGGGACGGCCGACGCTCCTGCCGCTGGCGGGCCCGGCCAATCGCCAGGGGCGCATCGCCGCCAACAACGTCTGCGGGCGAGAGAGCACTTTCCGCGGCGTCCAGGGCACGGCCATCGTCCGCATCTTCGACCTGGCAGCGGCCAACACCGGCGCCAATGAGAAGACCTTGCGCAAGCTCGGCATTGCGCACCAGAAGGTCTACGTCCATCCGTTCAGCCATGCCGACTACTATCCCGGCGCGTCGCAGATGAGCTTGAAGCTGCTGTTCTCCACCGAGGACGGCCGCGTGCTCGGCGCTCAGGTAGTCGGCACGGAGGGCGTGGACAAGCGGGTGGATGTGCTTGCCACTGCCGTCCAGGCGCGGATGACCGTCTACGACTTGGAAGAGGCGGAGCTCGTCTACGCGCCGCAGTTCTCCACTGCAAAGGATGCGATCAACATGGCTGGCTTCGTGGCGGCCAACTACCTGCGCGGCGACGTGGACATCGTGCACGTGGATCAGCTGGGCGGCGACACCGTGGTGCTGGACGTTCGGACGGCCGGCGAGTATCTGAAAGGACACATTCCCGGGGCGCTAAATATCCCAGTGGACGACCTGCGCCAACGGCTCGACGAGGTGCCGCGCGGAAAACTGATGGCCGTCTATTGCGGCGTGGGCCTGCGCTCGTACATCGCCTGCCGCATCCTGAAACAGAAAGGCTTCAAAGTGGCCAACGTGCCGGGCGGCTATAAGACATACCAGCACTACAAGCCGCCGCGGCAGGGGAAGTAGTGAAAGGCCCCCTGCGGCGCGCCGGACGCGGAAAGCCTTCGCTACTCCAGAGCTGACGGGCGGGGCCGGTCACGCTAATCGGGGCGATAGCCGGTTATCGAATTCGACAAACCGGCTGCCGGCATCCACGCTCATGCGAACGGCCTCGTTGATCGCCACGCCGACGAGGGCCTGGCGCGGCATGGCTCGGCACCCGGTAGCATTCCATTCGCCCAACAGCTGCTTGCGCACCGCCGCCTTCTTCTGTGCCGGTCCATCGCCGCAGGCAGCCAGGATCTTCTGCTTATCCCGGATGCCCATGGCGTTCGACTCGTAGCCGTAGCCGGTCCAGTCGGTCTTGCCCGGGGCGTCCCAGTCGTCATAGGGCTTCATGAAGTTCGGGTTGTAGTGCTCGAATCCCCTATCGTCAGTCACGAAGTAGCAGTTGCGGTTGGCGTGGTCGGCCTTGTATTCGCCCTGCGTACCTTGCAGCATCATGCCTTGTTGGGTCATCTGGGCGTTCTTGTCCGGGCAGACCCACGAGGTCTGAATCCAGAAAGCCGAACCATTCTCCCATTCTATGACGGCCTGGATGGCGTCGTAGGCGGCGCTGCCCACAGTGGGCAGGAACTTCTTCTGCCCAAAGGCGACCACGCGTTTCGGCATCAGCCCCGTCACGTAGTAGTACACGTCGGCATAGTGTGTCCCGATGTATTCGAAGGGGCTGGACTTTTCGGCCCAGAGCTTGAATTTGTCAAGGGGCATGTACTTGGGCTCTTCGATCCAGGCATGGCCGTAGAGCGCCTCGCCCAAGTCGCCGCGGCGGTAGCGGTAGCGAAGCGCGCGGACGGCGCGGTCGCGGCGCTTGTGGTACTCCGTGTAGACGTAGGCGTTCTTCCGTTCCGCCAGTTTGATGATCTGCCAGGCTTCCTCGACTTTCAGGCAGAGGGGTTTCATGCATACAACGTCCAGCCCTGCGTTGATTGAGTCCAGCACCATTTGAGTGTGCAGGTGATCGGGCGTGGTTACGTAGACGAGCCCGGTTTCGTCCATCTCGCCCAGCAGGCGTTTATACTCGGCCGGCATGTTCTTGTCGGCGGGCGTCGTCTCTGGGTCGGGCACGCCGACGAAAGGCTCGTCGGGGAAGACCTTTCGCAACCGGCCGATGATGCCGGAATTGAGCGAGACCACCGTAACCCGGCCGACGTTGCCCAGGTGCCTTTCCTGGAAGATGGTGGGCAACACGGCCTCCTCGCAGATCATACCGCCGCCTATGACCAGCACGTCAACCTGGTGTTCGGCCATTGATGTTTCCTTCCTCGCGTTAGCTGAAGGGCCCCGGGACTGTGCGGACTATGAACGCTCTGCCGGCACCTCCCCTATTGCTTGGGCGAGCAACGCCCGCTTCATACTATGCACGGCGGCGGGGAGTTGCAAGAGACTGAGGCGCCCCTGCATGACGCTGTATCCGGATGCCGGCGCGACGAGGCCTTCCGGACCGGCCGCCGGCACCGCGTAGGACCGGTCTGCAGGCGATGAACGGCGGCGTTCAGTATCCTGCCTTCTTGAGCGCGTTGACAGCAAAGATGTAACTGGCGGTCGTGTAGATGCATGCCTCGTTGTGGAAGTAATTGCCGTGGCGGTCGTCGTAGACAAGCATGCCCGCATCGGGCACACCACCCATCCCTGGCACGACCGCTCCCGGGACTGAGGCCGGCTTTGCGCCGTAACGCCCGTGGAGACGGCCGTTGTAAAGGTACCGCGGCCCGGGGTAACCGATGTCGCAGACGAAGACGGTGTCGTTCACCGGATGGAGCCCGAACATCCAGAGCATGTCCCGCACGCTTTCATCCAGGGTGAAGGCGCCCGGCACGACACGCTCCAGGTAGTACGAGTCGAAGACGCGGCTCAGGCAATGGCCGCTGTTCCCCCAGTCCTGAAGGTGCCACCAGAAGAAAGGCCACGGCCGCGGCGAAGAGAACTGAACCTGTGTCTCTGCCGCTCGCCGGCACCCGTCGCGCACGCGGTCTTTCAGGTCTCCCGCCGGCAGGACGGCGTAAAGGCGGGCCAGGAAGGGCGGGGCGTACCAGAAGCCGTACGCCTGCGTGCTGTACGGGGCGGGCCACGTCAGGGGCAGCTTGGGGATCGCGTCGGACATGCCCTCAATGAAGCGGAGATACTCGGCGTCGTTCGTGGTCAGGTATAGCTCGATCGCGGCCGCCAAGACCATCCCGTCGCGGCCGTTCTCCGGCTTGGCGGAGAAGTAGGCCGTGGGCCGGTAGACCTCGGGCCGGCTCTTGAAGCAGTCGAACGCCCTGCGCGCCGCGTCCAGGCAGCGGACCGACAGCTCCGGCCTGTGTTGCTTGAGGGCTCGGCTCGCGGCGGCCAGCGAGATTGCCTGGGCGAGCTGCACGTCCGAGTGATAGTCAACGTAGGCCTGGCGCTCGTCGCCTGTGCCGGGCTCGTTGTCGGTATCCTGCTCCGCCACGATGCTGGCGTTGTTGCGAGCCGGCTGGTCTATGACGCCCACGTAGACGCGTCCGTCCGGCTGCTCCATGCTGAGGAGCCACAGGGCGCCCCATTCGATCTGCTGCACGACGTCCGGCACGCCGTCCGGCTTGCCCAGCTCGAAGCGCTGCGCCTGGGCGTCGAGCGTCGCCACGTCCCGCTGGATGCCGAACTCTTCGCAGGCGAGCGCCAGCGTCCAGACGGTGAAGCCCTGCGCGTGGACGTTCACGTCATAGTCGCCGGCGTCGTGCCAGCCTCCCTTGGCGCACGGCACGCGATCGCCTTCCTTGTAAGGCGTCCCGTCGCACTCGTAGGACACAAAGCCGTCCACGCCTGGGAAATGCGCCGGCACGCGGACGGCGTCATCCATGTGGCACGGCTGCAAGTCAGGCACCTTCCCGCCGAACTTCACGGCCGCATGGCACATCTCCCAGGGGATGAAGTAGTCGAGCGTGGGCTCCCACAGGTCGTCCACGAAGGCGCTTTCGCGCACGGACACGTCCTGTGCGCCGCCGCTCCAGACGACCCGGTAGGTGCCCGGTGTGCGCACCTCCGAGAAGTCGAACACGCCGAAGCTGCTCTGCATGTAGTCGTAGTCGGGGACCGGCTCAAAGCGGCCCTCCTTCACCACGGCTCCGTCCTTCTCCAACCGCACCCGGTCGTCCGGCCGCGGCGTGCCCTTGGGCCATTCGAGCACGACGAGCTTCATGCCCTTGGCCGGATAGCCTATCTGCGACCGGCAGAGCCGCGGCTGGGGCAGGCCTTCCAGCGTCTGCGGCAGCGTCAGGTAGACGTCCGCCCCCGCGTCGTCCTCCGGCGGGAAGGCGATGCCGACCTGATAGAACTGACCCTGCCATCTGCGCATGTCCTGGAGGACGATGCCGGCCGAGCATTCCAGGATGAGGTTGAGGGCCGGGTCGTCCAGGTTGCACTCGAGGCGACGAATGCCGCTCTGGATATTGCCGTCGCCCGTGAACTCGTCCGGGTAACGGCTGACGACGCCGTCGGCGCGGTACTGCGCACGGCCGTAACGGCTGATGGGCAGGAGGAGCTGGAAGCTGCACCATCCCGCGTCCGGTGGCCACGGCCCGCGCCGCCGAAGCGCGATGCGGACGCGCCCCCCCTCGATGGACACGTTCTGCTCGAAAGTGACCGGCGCACCTGCGAGCGATCCGCTGAAGCGGAGGGTGCCGTCCCCCTTCTCCAACTTCCGGCCGACGAACGCATTCGACTTCGTATACCCGTGGTAACCGCACCCGATCCCGCAATCGTTCAGCAAGGGCTCGTTCCCTTTGAAGAGGATGAGCCGGCCGCTGTTGTTTCCGCCGAGGAGGAAGGAGCCCTGACGGATGCGGCCCCCTTTCTCAGGTTGCGGTCCCTCCTGCCCGCGTGCCGATGCACAGAAGAGGACGATCAAGACGGCCCCGACAGCCCACATGCCAACGGGAGACGTTTGTGCCTTCATCCGGTCACCGCCCTTTCGTGTTCTGCGTCCTTGCTCTCAGTCCTTGCCCGTGCTCGCTCCGACGCCAGCCGGTGCGCGCGACTCCTCCGTCAGCGGCAGGGGCAAGCTGCCCGCGTCCAGCATTTCCGCGAGCCGTCGCACCGGCGGGATGTAGAAGAAGCCCTGCACCTGAACGCTGCCCGCCGGGACGGCCGACTCGATCTCCTTCGGTGGGAAGAATATCTCGCCGTCCACAAGCATCGCCATCTTCCGGCCGGCGTTCAGCGCTGTCAGAGCGCCGAAGGCCCGCGCGTCCTCCTCACTGAAGCGGAACGTGAGGACCACGCTCTGCCCGGCGCCTGTGACGGTCATCGTCACGCCCTTGAACCTCCCGATCACCAACGACGGCTTGCTCAATATGGCGTATTCCGTCTCCACCGTCTTCAAGTCCCCCAGTCGGCTGAGGATGTAGCGCCGCTCCTTGTAGACCTTCACTTCGTATTCAGGCGGCAGCGCTTGCCTGCCCGCCTTCGTGAGGATGCCGTCTTCCGGGTGAAGCAGCCGGAACTCGGCCTTCCCCTGCATCGTAAGCCACGCGAGTGGTGCCTGGGGGCTGTCCGCGCAGCTTATCTTCACTTCCACGCGGTCGGGTGGTAGGGACCGCACGCTGCACCGCCCCAGCTTGAACTCCCGCTGGAGCGCCTCCAGGCGGCCGGTGAGCACTGCCACGGTGCGCTGGAGGTCGGATTCAGTGTCCTTTGCCCCGGCGGCATCGAGGCGGTAAACCGCCCGATATGCCTTCCGGCTGCTGTGTGTCCGGACGGCTGCGACAACAGCAGCAACGCAAATCACGACGATGACTGCAAGGACGGCCCTCCGCAGGTAAGCCCCCAGTTCCGAGTCGCTGACGGCCATGTTAAACCACTTCGAATAGATCAGTTAAGGCGTCAACCCGCGCAGGGCCCTGGTCGGCCGCGGCGCTCGGAAAAGGTCGGGGGCAGTGCGCTATCCCACAGGTAGAACCACACCATAGAGACAAGGCATAGTATTGAGTATTGCGTGGGACGCCCGGAACCGTCCACGGGACTGGGCCGCCTCAGGTTCCGTCGGAGCCGGTCGCCTGTGAGCCCGCGTTATCGGTCGCGTTGCCCACGGCGAGGTGTTCTGCCTTGATGCGGTCGCCCAGATAGCTCCGTCGGGCGACCGGATCTTCGAGTATCTGCTCTGCGGGCCCCTGTGCGATGATCTTCCCTTCGCTGAGGATATAGGCCCGGTCGGTGATGCGCAGGGCTTCGAGCACGTTGTGGTCGGTGATTAGGACGCCGATGCCCTTGTCCTTGAGGCCGACCACCATGCGCTGAACTTCGCCGACGGCGATGGGGTCAATCCCGGTAAAGGGCTCGTCAAGAAGGATGATCTTCGGGTCGCCGCAAAGGGCACGGGCGATCTCCAGGCGCCGCCGTTCGCCGCCGCTCAAAGTGAAGGCGGGCTGGTCCCGTAGAGCGGTCAGGCCGAACTCGCCCAGCATTTCGCGCGCTTTTTTGTCCCGGGCCGCACGGCCGACTCCTTGCATTTCCATGATGGCGGTCAGGTTGTCCTCGACGCTCATGCTTTGGAAAAGGCTCGGCTCCTGGGCCAGGTAGCTCATCCCGAGACGGCAGCGCTGGTGCATCGGGAACCGAGTCACCTCGACGCCGTTGAACATGACGCTGCCCGCCGCCGGCTTGATCATGCCGATGCACATGCGGAAGGCCGTCGTCTTGCCTGCACCGTTGGGGCCGAGCATGCCGATGGCTTCGCCGCCGCCCACGCTGAAACTGACGTGGTCTACGACTGCGCGTCCGTTGTAACGCTTGATCAGCCCGTGGGCCTCGAGCAGCTTTTCCATCGGCACCTGAAAACCCGGGGAAACGCACCTTGGATGTGAAGCGTCATTGTATAGCAACAGGGCTCTGCATTCAACCATCGGTGCATCGTCGGGCAAGTCGGCCAGGCAGGAGAATGCCGCCTCCTGAAGCGCCGCGCGGTGTCGCAAGAGCTCCCGTGGCAACCGCTTGGTTAAGCCCATCGCTTGCAAACGCGGCAGGCCATCACTATAATCATAGCTGTCAGGATTTGAGAGAATGGAGAGATCGGCATGCCCACTCGCAAACCTATCGGACAGCTTCTTTTAGACAAGGGCCTCGTAGAGAAGGAACAGATTCAGCGCGCTCTGGAATACCAGGAGAGGTCCGGTGAAAAGCTGCGCTTGGGCGAAATCCTTGTCAAGTTCGGCTATGTCTCCCAGGAAGACGTCTTGAAGTGCGTCGGCGAACAGTTCGACGTCCCCGTCGTTGACTTGAATAAGATCCGGCCGGAAGTCGAGGCGGTTGACGCCGTGCCTCGGAACACGGCCAAAATGCACAATATCCTGCCGCTGAAGAAGAGCGCCAATTCGCTGGTCGTCGCTATAGACGACTTGGACCTGTGTGCCATTGATAACCTTAAGTTCATCCTGGGCATGGAGATAAAGCCGGTGCTGGCCCCTGCCGAAGCCATTACAGACGCGATCGAGCGCTACTACGGCGGCGAGGAGTCCACCGTGGACAACATGCTCCGGGAGTTCACCGACGCCGGACTTGCAGCGCAGGGCGCCTCGTCCCTCACTGGGGCCGCCGCGGCAGCAGCGGAGGAAGAGGATGCCCCGCTCGTGCGGCTGGTCAGCTTGATCGTAAGCGATGCAGTCCAGGCCCGCGCCAGCGACATCCACGTCGAGCCCATGACTGAGCGCCTGCGCATCCGCTACCGCATTGACGGCGTCTGCCGGGAGATGGAGTCGCCCCCGAAGCGCCTGCAGAACTCCATCATCGCCCGCCTGAAGGTTATGGCCGGCATGGACCTGGCTGAGAAGCGCAAGCCTCAGGACGGCCGCATCCCGATGACGGTCGCCGGCAAGAAGCTCGACCTGCGCGTGAGCGACATCCCGACCGTCCACGGCGAAAGCATAGCCATGCGTATCCTGAACAAGGAGTCCGCAAGGGTCAGCATGGTGGAGCTGGGCCTCCATCCATCCGACTTGGACCACTTCCGCAGGATCATCCGCCGTCCCAACGGCATCTTCCTTGTGACGGGGCCGACTGGAAGCGGCAAGACGACAACGCTTTACGCCGCCCTGAACGAACTGAACCGCCCCGATACCAAGATCATCACCGCCGAAGATCCCATCGAATACACATTCGCCGGCATCAACCAATCCCAGGTGCAGATTGAAATAAACAGGACGTTCCCAGTAATCCTGCGGGCTATGCTCCGCCAGGCGCCCGAGATCATCCTGGTGGGCGAGATTCGCGATGCGGAGACCGCCGAGATCGCCATCCGCGCCGCCCTCACCGGCCACCTTGTCTTCAGCACGCTTCACACCAACGATGCCCCCAGCGCCATCCCGCGGCTGATAGACATGGGCGTCAAGCCTTACATGGTCGCCTCGTCGGTGCAGGCCATCATGGCGCAGCGGCTGATCCGGACAGTCTGCACCAACTGCAAAGAGCCCTACGATTGCCCGGAGCCCATGCTGCGGGCCATCGGCTTGTCCCCTGACGACATCGAAGGGATCACGTTCTACCACGGCACAGGGTGCAATCGCTGCAACGACACCGGCTTTTACGGCCGGCTGGGCATTTTCGAACTAATGGAGATGAATGTGGAGCTGCGCAACCTCACGTTCGCCAAAGCGGCCACGGGCGAGATCCGTGACAAAGCCCGTTCCTACGGCATGCTGACGCTGCGAGAGGACGGCTTGCGCAAGGTTATCCAGGGCGTGACGACCGTCGAGGAAGTGGTGCGCGTCTGCGGCGCTGAAGTGCCGACGGAGTGAACGTCGCGGCTCCCGCTGACGTTTTTGTCGTATGAAGCGTGCGTGCTCGGTCCGGCCGGCTCCCATGCCGGTCATCCTCAAGGTCTCTGAAACGGCAACCATCTGGCAAATGATGCAGATTGACAAACTCCTCGCAACGGTAGTGAAGCAGGGCGCCGAAGACCTCATCTTGACCGTCGGCAGGCCGCCAATGATCCGCTTGGACGACTCGCTCGAGCCGCTGCCCACCGAGGTGCTCACGCCGGCGGACACCACCTCCCTCATGAAGAGCTTCACGCCGGAGCGCTATCAACAAGAGCTGCAAGAGGAAGGCTCCGCTGACTTCGGCTTTAACTTCCGCGACCAGGCCAGCTTCCGCGTGGGCGTCTACCGTCAACAGGGCAACATCGCCGTCGTCCTTCGTCAGATTCCTTCGAAGATACGCTCCTTCGACGAGCTCGGGCTCGGCGCGATCATCCAGGAGCTGCTCTTCCGGCCTCGGGGGCTTGTCCTTGTTACCGGGCCGACCGGCAGCGGCAAGACGACCACGCTGGCTACGATGGTGGACTACATCAACAACACCCGCAAGGTCCACATCCTGACCATCGAAGACCCCATTGAATACCGCCACCACCATAGCAAGGCCGTGATCAGCCAGCGCGAGGTGGGCGTTGACGTGCCTGCCTTCTCCGAGGCGCTTCGGAGGGCCTTGCGTGAGTCGCCCGACGTGATTCTCGTCGGCGAGATGCGCGACCTCGACAGCACCCGGCTGGCGATCACGGCGGCCGAGACCGGCCACCTCGTGCTGTCCACGGTCCACACCCAGAGTGCGCAAAGCACTGTCGAGCGCATCATTGACGAATTCCCGCCGAACCAGCAGGCCCAGATACGCATACAGCTTGCCAGTAGCCTCATCGCCGTCCTCGCCCAGACACTCGTGCCACGCATCGGGGGAGGGCTGGTCGCAGCCTTTGAGATATTGCTGGTCACGCCGGCCGTGCGGCATTTGATCCGCGATAATAAGACCTTCCGCATAGATTCCGCGATCCAGACCGGCCGCGATAGAGGGATGCAGTTGCTCGATGACCACCTGCTGCAGCTTCACAAGCAGGGGATCATCGAGCGCACGGATGTCCTTACGCGCTGCCGTTATCCGGAGGAAGTCGCCAAAGTTCTTCAGGGCACGGAAGGGTAACCCGTTACCAGCAGACGGTCACTATGGGACAATAGGACACAGCGAGAACGACCTATGGCACAAGACTTGGAACGCCGCAAGAAGTTGCTCGGCAGGATCCTCAAGGAAATGGGCCTCGTCACTGAGAGCCAGATCCAGGAAGCCTTGGCCGTCCAGAAGGAAAGGGGCGGGGCTATCGGCGAGATCCTTGTCGAGCGCAACTACATTACTCGCGATGACCTGACCCTCGCCCTTGCCAGCCAAGCGGGGATGGAGGTCGTGAACCTGGACGATATGCAGATACCTCCTGAGGTCATAAGTCACGTATCCCCATCCGTTGCCCAGGTCTACAGAGTCGTCCCCGTGCGGTTCAAGAACGGCGTTCTTACTGTTGTCCTCGCCGACCCCACGCATTTGAAGACCCTCGACGACTTGCGGTTCCTCCTCAACTGCGAGGTCCAGGGCGCTGTCGGCCCGGAGCACTCCGTTGACCGGGCCATCCAGACCTACTACAACACTCAAGAGAGCGTCAACGACGTTCTGAAAGAGCTCCAAACGGGAGGCCAGGAAGTGCCAGACGTGGCCCCCGAGCAGAGCCTCTCCATAGATATGGAAAGCCTGGAAGAGATGGCGAACATCGCCCCCGTGAAGAAGCTCCTCAACCTCATCCTGCTCCAGGCCATACAGGACCGCGCAAGCGACATCCACTTCGAACCGTTCGAAGACGAGTACAAAGTCCGCTACCGCGTTGACGGCATCCTCTACGAGATGGTTCCTCCGCCCAAGCACCTGCACTTGGCCATCTCAAGCCGTCTCAAAGTCATGGCGCGACTCAACATCGCCGAGCGCCGCCTGCCCCAGGACGGCCGCATCCAGCTGAACATCCTCGGCAACCCCGTTGACATGCGCGTCTCGACCCTCCCCACGATGTTCGGCGAGAGCGTCGTGTTGCGCGTCCTGGACCGCCGTCTGGTCGCCCTGGACATCAACGAACTCGGCCTCCGGCGCGACGACATGGACAAGATGATGGAGTTGATGTACCGCCCGCACGGCATCATCCTTTGCACCGGGCCCACCGGCTGCGGCAAGACCACTACCCTCTACGCCGCTTTGAAGGAACGCAACGAGATCGGCACCAAGATCATCACCGCTGAGGACCCTGTCGAATACGAGATTGAAGGCGTTATGCAGATGCCCATCCGGCCCGAGGCGGGCGTGCACTTCCACACGGCCATGCGCTTCTTCCTCCGCCAAGACCCCGACATCATCCTCGTCGGCGAAATCCGCGACAAGGAGACCGGGGAGATGGCCATCCAGGCCTCGCTCACGGGCCACGTCGTGTTCAGCACTGTCCACACCAACGATGCCCCCACGGCCATCACGCGACTCATTGACCTCGGCCTCGAGCCCTACCTCATTAACGCCACCCTGGAAGGCGTCGTCGCGCAACGGCTCGTGCGCCGCATCTGCTCGAACTGCAGGGAAGAGTACGAGCCCACGCCCGATGCCGTCCTCTCCCTCGGGCTCCGTCCTGAGGACGTGGAGGGCAAGAACTTCTACCGCGGGCGCGGCTGCGACCGCTGCAACAACATCGGCTATTACGGACGCATGGGCATCTTCGAGATACTCATGATCAACAGCGAACTGCGCCAGATGATGCTCCATGATGCCTCCACCCAGGAGATCCGGGCCGCCAGCCGCAAATACGGCACGCGCTCCCTCAGGCAAGCCGGCTTGCTGGCCGTCTACGATGGCATGACCACGGTCGAGGAGATCTCTCGCGCCACACTGGCCGACTAACAGCCTGTCCGGGTCTGCGGCAGTGGAAGTCGTAAATCGTTAAGAGTGAATAACTTCGGAAGCTAACGCGTAACAACCTCCAGCCGCAGTAAGTCCTTCATCTCCTGCCACGTACGACTTTCTACGACGCAACTCTTGGACAGCGTCCTGATGCCCGCAACAGGGGACGCGCCGCATCTCGCTCCGCCTTGTCCGTGATTCTGCCCGCTCCAGGTGCAATCCCGTGATTGCACCTGGAGCACTGCGGCTGGGGAAAAAGGCTTGACAACGGGGGAGCAAGCGGCGATAATGGGGGTTGGAAGGAGTTAGGAACGTGTTGATTCTGGAATGGATGAGTCTTGAAAACCAAGTGTCCAGGCCTGTTGGCCGCTACCAAGGGCTTCGGCGCCTGAGGGACACGCAGGCGGGCTTTCTGAAGGAAGGTGGGTGAAACATGCCAGCTTTCGAGTACGAGGCGATGAATGCTGAGGGCAAGGCTATCCTGGATCAGGTTGATGCCCGCAATCAGGACGAGGCCATCCAGAAAATCCGACAGATGAATCTCTTCCCGACCCGCGTCACGGAGAAGAAAGCCGCCGGTGCCCCCAAGGGGGGTGCTCCCCGACGCATGCGCCGGAAGCAATTCGTTATCGGCGGGGTCCGCGCAAAGCAACTGACCACCTTCACGCGCCAGCTCTCCACCCTTACTGACGCCGGCATCCCCGTGGTGCAGGCCCTCAACATCCTGGAGGGTCAAATGCGCCCTTCCGCCTTGAAGAACGTCGTCGGCTCCGTCGCCGAGGAAGTCGAGGGCGGAAGTTCGCTCTCCGAGGGCATGGCCAAGTTCCCTAAGGCCTTTGACGAACTCTACTGCAACATGGTTAAGGCCGGGGAGACGGGCGGCATGCTGGACATCGTGCTGCAGCGCCTGGCGGAGTTCCGCGAAAAGTCCGCCCGCCTGAAGCGCAAGGTCATCGGCGCCCTCATCTACCCCGTCGCCGTCCTGACCATCGCCAGCGTCATCATCGGGTTGCTCATTAGGTTCGTCATCCCCTCTTTCATCACCATGTTCCAGGAGCTTAAGGTGGACTTGCCCGCCCCCACCCAGATGCTGCTCCTCATCACCAAGTTCTGCACCGAGTACTGGTACCTCATCCCCGCCATCCCCGTGACCCTCTTCGTCATCTACAAGGTCATCGCCAGCACCACGATCGGCCGCCTCGCCATAGATTGGCTGAAGTTCCACTTTCCCCTCTTCGGCAACATCATGAGCAAGTCCGCCATTGCCCGCTTCACCCGCACGTTCGGCACCCTTATCGCCAGCGGCGTCCCGATCCTGGAAGCGCTTGACATCTCACGCGACACCGCCGGCAACAAGGTTCTCGCAAACGCCATCCAGGGCGTGCACGACGGCGTCCGCGAGGGCGACCCTATCGCCGCCCATCTCGGTGAAAGCCATGTCTGCGACGATATCGTCACCAACATGATACAAGTCGGGGAGGAGACCGGTAACCTCGACTCGATGCTCCTGAAGGTGGCTGACACCTATGACCAGGAGGTGGACATCGCCGTCGAGGGCCTGACACGCCTGATGGAGCCCATCATGGTCGTCATGCTGGGCTGCATCATCGGCTTCGTCGTCATATCCCTGTTCCTCCCGCTGATTAAGTTGATGGGTTCGATCAAGTAATCGTTTGGTGGCTGTAAGGGCACGCTTGCCCGGTCCGCCTCTGGCGGATGGGAGGGCGCGCCGAAAGGAGCGACGAGCCGTGGAAGCGACACGAAAGAGGCGGTGCGGCTGCTACTCTGCGAAGCTGCGCCTCGCTGCGAAGCACGAGGCAGGCTTCACGTTGATCGAGCTGCTGGTGGTCATGGCAATCATCGCCATCCTGGCCGGGCTCCTTACGCCCGCCCTGATCAGTGCCATGCGGAAGGCCCACGAGGCAGCCACTCAGAACACCATCCACCAGGTTGACCTCGCCGCCCATGGCTTCTTCAACGACAAAGGCGACTACCCGCCCTCCCGGTGGGTCGACCTCAACAAAATCTTCAAAGCTGACCTCGTACTTCCCGCAGGCTATGGCCCGGAAGACGACGCCGTTTTCGCAGCCTTCAACTACTCCGCGCCAAACCAGCCGAACAGGTTCAATGAGGGCATCGAGGTCCTCACCGCCTGCCTGGCCTCGCGCACCGGCGGGCCCTACCTGGAGCCCTCGGCGAAGCTGGTCCGCAACACAGACGGCGTGGACGCCAGCGGCAATGTTGTCGGTGATACCGATACAACGAGTCCGCCCAGTGCCTATGCCGACGCCGTTAGGGCTTGCACTAACTGGTACTTCGGCAGCAACGACATCTTCGAAATCGCGGACTGGTGGCGCAATCCCCTTGTCTACTTCCACAACCGGGATTACGCCGCATGCGACGGCTACGACGCGACGGGCAACCCTCTGACTCCCCAGGCTTATGACAATTCGCCTAACGGCCCTGCGACGGAGGAGGGCATCTACTACGCCGACGTTGACGGCAATCGAGTGCCGTCCTATGCCCGCAGCGTCATCGTACTCCCCGATGGCACGGTGCTCGGCTACCCGAACCTGAACAGCTTCCAGCTCTATAGCTGGGGCTATGGCGGCCCGCCTGACATCAACCCTCTCAAGCCTCGCCTCTGGCCCGGCTGGAACAAACAGCAAACCGGGGCGATCACGAACTGGGAGGAATAACCGTGCGCCTCGCGCCGGAACACAACTGCTCTGGCAGAATTGCCCCCGAGGCACTCCTTGTGTGGAGCGACCCGGAGCGCGCAGAGCCGAAGACGCATCTGATGCGTTCCTGTGCCGTTCTCTGCGTTCTCGGCGCTGCGCCGAGATCGGCGCACCTCGGCGGTGAACGTTCGTTCGCCGTTGTTGGGCAGCGGCGGCGCGCCTTCACCGTGATCGAACTCTTAGTGGTCATGGCCATTATCGGCGTGCTGGCGGTCCTGACCATCATGTCCTTCTCCGCCCTTGGCAAGCGCTCGAGTAGGGCCGGCGCTGCCGGTAACGTCATGGGCCTCCTGCGCGGGGCGCGGACGGCGGCCGTGGACAGCGGCCTCGGCTCCTTAGTGCGCATAGACACCGGCGAGCGAAGCCTTCACGGCATAGCGAACACCGTCCAGGCCGCCTGGCACTTCGAGACGGCGAACGCGGGCGTAACCCCCGGCGCCAAGAGCATGGACGGCGCCGTCAATGGAGCAACACCGGGCCAGCAGGGCGTCGCCGGCCTTTGCTTCCAGTTCAATGGCACGAATAATCAGTACGTTGACTGCGGCGGTTTCCCCGTCTACGACCAGACCGAAGGCATACGGATCGAAGCCTACGTGAGGCCCGAAGGAGCGCCACCCTCGCCCTTGGAGGGCGTCATCAGCAAGTGCGATCCCGCCCTTCAACAGGGCTACATCCTGGGCGTGGAGCGTACCGCCCCGGCGGGCACTTATCGAGCCCACGGTGGGTTCTTTATCAGGGACGCAAACGGCGTCCTTGTGGCGCTTCACCTTGCTTACCCGCCCGCTCCTCCTGGCCTGCCGCCGCCCTCCGATCCCCGGGAATTTCGCGGCGGGGAATGGCACCACATCGCAGCGGAATTCGATGGTTTTGAGGCGCGCCTGTTCGTGGACGGCGTCCGCGTGGCGGCCAAGTCTTATTTGCAGGATCTTACAGCGGTGCCTCCGTGGCCGGGCTTTCCGCCGCCAGGGCGCATAGTGCCTGCCCGGTCCACGCCCCTCTGCGTCGGTAGGATGACATACCAACTGGGGGCGGGACCCGTGACCGACTACTACTTCCAGGGCCGGATTGACGAGCCCCAGGTGCTCTCAGTGGCCGGCGGCTCGCACTTCAAGCTGCCCGAAGGCGTGCAACTGACAACGTCCGCCCCGGTCGTCCACTTCAACGGCCAGGGGCAGTTGGATATCGCTTATCATAGCCAGCCCGTCTACGTGACCGTCGGAGATCCCTACCAGACCGCCGTGCTCGCAAACGATGCGGGTGGTACGCTCCTGCTCCGGAACACGAACCCCTTTCCGCCTACGGGCGGGGCGGTCGTCGTCGGGAACCCGACTTTGGGGTACGAAGTGGTCACTTACACGAGCGCCAGCAGTCTGACGCTGAACGTCGGTTCCCTGCCAGCAATTGACCCCGGCGCGGTTGGCCGGGACTCATATGGAACGACCTTCTTCTCCGTCTACGGGCCTCACGCCCAAGGCGATACGGTCTATTTTGCCCGCACCGTGAAGGTCGGGGCAACCGGCCTTGTCGAACAGATAGGAAGCGCGCCGTAAGGGCGCGGAAGCGAGGTAAGAAATGAATACCTCATGTGACCGAGGAGCAGACGCCCGCGCGCGGGGCATTGACCGCCGACGTGGCGCCGCCCTGATGATGATCATCATCGTGCTGGCCGCCCTTTTCCTGCTGGCCCTGCCCTTCGCCGTTTTCATGCGGCTCCAGCACACCGCCGCGACGCAGGCGCTCAACACCGACCGGGCGGCCACTGGAGAAGCCGGCGCCCTCAGCCAGGCCCGCACCGTCCTGTCCCAGAAGCTGCTTGGCATCATGGCTTTCCCGTTCAACGATCCTTCGGTGGACTCCGCCTGGCAATTTCGCGCCACGCTCCGCACCACTGTCACCGATAATAACTTGGGGGATGCATCGGCCGACCAGACCTTTGAGGTAGCCGATGCCCTGGGGTTGCCCAATGACAGTATCGCCGGAGTCACCGACTCCAATGGCGAGACGGTGGACGGCTACCTCCGCGTGGACGACGAGTGGATGGCCTACTCTCAGGTCCTGGTTTACAGCCCGACGAACCCGGGGCCGCTCAGCACGCCGCTTCCCGTAGGGCAGTTTCCAAGGGGCCAGGTGACTGTGAAACGCGCGAATCGCGGCCTGTTTGGCACGACCTCCGTTGCGCACAGCACCGGCGCCATCGTGTCGCTCTATCCGGGCTTTGAGCTCTGGCACCTGGACGTTCAGGACCAGCAAGCCAAGATCAACGTCAACACCGCACCGTACCAGGTCATCTTGAACCTGATCCAGTACCTGGGGATAGGCAACAACCCGCCGCCGAACCCGCCCAACAACCGCCAGATGAACATCGCCGCCGCCATCGCCTCTTACCGCATCTATTCGTACATGTGGACGGGCGGCACGGTCCCTGCTTACACCCTGTTCGAGAACCTGAACATGGTGAAAAACAGCTCGGTGGCGCCCTGGTTCACAAGTTCGGGCGGGACCTTCCTTCCGCTCCAGCCCGACGAGTATGACCGTCTGCTGCCCTACCTCACGGTAAACTCCGAGCCGAGCGGCGGCGTTGCGTGGCGCGCGGTTTCCGGCCTTCAGGCGACCCTTAATCCCCCCACGCCGGTCGCTAGGGCGACGTACGAGTGGGCTGCGTGGCTGAGCGACGCGTCCCATGTTCCTGTCGGCAGCGTCGTGAGGCTCCTTGACGGGACCAATCAAGCATACCGCCTTGTTACCGCGGTGAACCGGGACGTCACGCTCATGGCACCCATAATCGGGCTCACGCCCGGTCCCGTCACGGTAGATAACTCGACCGGCATCCTTAGTGAATTCCGCCAAGTCAAATCAACCACCCAGCAACCTCCCGCCGAAGCTTACACACCCGGCTACCTGTACATTGACGACGGTCTCAACAGCGAATGGGTCTCCTATAGCGGGGTTGATCCGACTTCACCTCTCGGTACGATTTACATCAGCGAGCGAGGACTTTTCGGCACAACGCCTCAGCCACATGCGCTTGGGACTGCCATGCTGGGAAACGTGATAAGCTGGCGCTACTGGGATCCTGTGGGCCCAAAAGACTATGCCCCGAGCGTCGCTTCCACCGTCACTTTCACGGACCTCTCAACGTCTGTTGCCATCGAGAACCGGCATGCCATGAACATCAACACGGTGGCAAATCCCCTCGTCCTCGAAGCGATCCTGTACGGGATACGTGACAACGCAGGGAACACAATAACCGCGGCCGAAGCTACAGCCGTCGCCAATGCGTTCCTCAGCCACACTTCGAACGAGGCAAGTCCTGGGCCGTACTACTTCTTCAACGGCAACGAGCAATGGTTCGACCCCGCACGTACGGGAAGCAATGACGTTCATGACATTGTGGCCTTCATCAACGGTCTCGAACCAGGCACGATCAATGCCGGCGACGCCCAGATGCTGCAGGACAACTTCCTGACTGGCAACTGGCCCGCCGTTTCGACCGTGCCCCTGCGCTTCACCAGCGGCTCGCTCATCGGCCTGGACTCCATGGCCATCGCCGACGACCGGGCCCTGACGCCGATTGCCCAGGAGCCCCGCCTCGCCCTCGTCCGGGTCAATGACGTGGTGCCGCCGCTGGAGCCTCTGTTCTGGGCGCTCCGGAGCCAGAAGGAGTTCTACGAATGGATGGCCCTCAGCACGCAGACCTCCCCTAGCGACCTGAGCCTTGAGCGGATCTTCAGCACGCCTCTCAACCAGAACCTCTCTGCGGCCCTGCTGAACGCGGACGCCAGGTACAAGAATCCCGCCGAAGGGATCGGCACAGTGGCCCCCGGACTCGACATGCTCAACCCGTACGACATGGGGGACCTGAACGACCGCCCCATCTATGCTACGGCGCTGTTGGGGCTTCACCAGTCGCCGCTCAAGCTCGCCTTCGATTACTCCATGCCCGCCTATTATGTGGCCGCGGAGACCCAGCCGACCGTCGCCGTGACGCCAAGCACGACCAACACAACTGCCGAAGGGATCACGAACGTCCGCCTGCCTTTCCACAACGACTACGGCAATTTGCCCGGCAGACGCCACATCGAGGCAAGCTGGTTCAACGCCACCATGCAGCCCTTCGCGTTCGAGTTCTGGATGCGGCCGGGCACGGACGTCACAAGCCGCCAGTTGCTTTTGGACATCGGCAGCGGCACCGCGCCCGACGACAATACTTACGACGCGCCGAACCAGGCCCGCCTCTACCTTGACAAGGGGAACATCGTCCTCAGGCTGGACGAACCGGTCTACAGGGAAGACTCGGGCTTTGCGGGCTGGGTGGAGGCGCGGTCCTCGCCATCCTTCCCCTTCGTGGCGGCGCCAGCGCCGCAGGAGGGCGCTTGGCGCCATGTGGCCATTGTTGTGGCCGGCCCCTTTAAGAACGAGATCGCCATCTTCATTGACGGCATATATGACCGGAACATGACCTGGACTTATCACTATAAGGACACCTCCGGCCTCGTGCAGACCGCCGATGACAACACCGTCAAGGAGGGCGAGTTCTCTCCCGTCGCCATAAAGTTACCCCGGCAGAAAACAGCAACGACAGCCAACCCCCTCACCCCCCCCACCTTCTTCTGGCCGATCGGAACGACAGTCATCGGCCTGGCTGACGTGACCCATTTGCCCCCGACGGGCTGGGTGGTCATCGGCACGGCGGCCAATGCCTATGAGTACTCCTCGGTTGACGGGGTGGGCAGCACCATCACGCTCATGGCCCCCGGGCTTGTGGAAGCGCATAACCAGGGTGAGCCCGTGGCCCCCATGATACCCATCGCCCACACGACGTCGCACTCTACCGTCGCGGGGAACTATGCCGGCCCGGCAGTGAACGACCAGATCATGCTCTGGCGGCACTCCGAAGTGGTGGCAGGTAACTTCTCGTACAAGATAGACCCAGCGGCTACCGGGTGGCTTACACTCGGCTCCGTCAAGGTCAACGCGGCAACCTTCCCGGATTACGTCTGGCTGGGCATTGATCTGAACAGCTTCCCGCTGCCGGGCACGGACCCGGATTTCCTCCTGCCCGCCGAACGTTGGAAGCTGCTTGTGAAGCACGCGGGTTACCTCCCGCCCAACCCGACGGTGGGCGTGCTCGCAGGCAGCCTGCCGACCGCCGACCCGACGAGCACCGCAAACGACGCGTTCAGCATCGGCGGCGACCGCACCGGCGCCGCTCTCTTCACGGGCGAGTTGGACGAATTGCGCCTCACCGCGCTCCCGATCGCCGTTGTGCAAAGGAACGGCTGGGGCCAGGGCTCCCCGAGCGCTGTGCTCTACCAATGGACCTGGTACCAGAGCCTGGCCGACCCGATGCTGCCGAACTGGCCCCGCATCATCCCGGCGTTGACCGCCGAACTGGACATGGTGGTGCCGCCGCCTCCTTCGGGCCTGCCCGTGGTAGGGGCGCCGTTGCAGCAGTTCGGCGGCTACTTCCTCGTGGACGGCAGTCTTTATAGCTACACCTCGTACAATCCGGCCAACGGCACATTGGCGGGGATCACCCCCGTCTATGACGACCTTACGCCGAGCGGCGCGGCCGGTTCGGGTTTCGCCGAGCCGCACATCGCGTGGCGTCCGGTGATCCCCCTCAACTTCATCACGACCTCCACAGTCGTCGGGGGCTACCCGGCGGCCGCGACAGGGGACATTCCGGTCACGGACGTCCGCCAGTTCCCTGAGAAGGGCTATGTCCAGATTGACAACGAAGTAATCGCGTACTTCGGCAAGGACGCGGCGAACAACCTCCTCTGGCGCCCCGTGAACACCAACAACGTAAGCTCGTACCCCCGCGGGGCCTACGGGACGGCTATCCGGGACCATGCTGTCGGCGCTGTTGTCAGGCACCTGCCCGTCAGGCACCTTGACCGCTACCGCGCCGAGACCACTCCGGGCACGTGGAACTTCCACACGACCTACGACCCGGCAGCGACGGGGCCCTCCGGCTGTCTGCAGCTTAATGGCGACATGTGCATGCTGAGCTACACCGTCACCCACGCCGGCAAGTTCAGCGGGGTCAAATGGTGGTTTAGGAAACCGCTGGAAGACAACCAGAAAGTTGCCGTCCTTGTCCTCATTGACCCCGTTGACCCCGGTGTGGCGTGGAACACGGTTCCGGACAACGTCAACAGGCTTTTCGGCAAAGTCTGCGACAGCTCGACTCCGCAGCAGGACCAATTGATCGCTACCGGAGACGTCCCTGTCGCCGCGACGGTCGAAGTGCGCTTCTACTTCGACTTGGGGAGCACCCACGCCTATAACACAACCTTGGACTTGTCGGGCGGTGCTCCCGGTGTTCCCACGCCGAATGCGGGCTGGTCCGACATGGTGCAGGTGGACCACGTCGAGGTTGACATGGTACCGACGCCAATGGCGTTCTGACAAGGCACTAAGAGCAAACGGAAAGTACTCACCGCGGAGCGCGCGGAGAACGCGGAGAGAAGAAATGGTTCACTGCAAGTGGTTCAGCACGAGTGGCCGTGTGAATTGGCTGCCTGTCTGTGTCTGCTTGCTCGCCGGTCTCTGCAATCTCGGCGGCAGGTTCTCTTACGGGCTGTGAGGAAGAACGTGCTCAAGAAAGTGAACAACCAGGCGCACGGCGGCCCGGGGAAACGCCGCGGGGCTTTCACGCTGGTCGAGCTGCTTATTGCCATAGCCCTGCTCGTCATCCTCGGCAGCATGGTCCTGGGCACGCTGCGCTACGGCACCGACCTGTGGCGCGCCGGCAATACCCGCAGCTACTGCTACGACACCGCCACTGTGGTCTTCGGCCAGTTGGGCAAAGACCTCGGGGCGTCCCTCAGCCAATTCTGGAACAAGGACGCGGACGCATACGACAACCGGATCAGATTCGTTGTGGACCCTGACAACCCGCCGGTCATACTGCCGGCCACCGTGCCTCCTCGAGGGCGCGAGCAGCGCCTGAGGTTCGTTGCCAAGATACCCGATAACACCGTGAACCCCATCATCCGGCGGGCCGGCAACGGATCAGACGATGATGTCCCTGTCAATGCCAGAATAGACGAAGACTACTATTCCCTGAACAACAATTACCCTCCCGGCGGCACGGGGAAGGCCATAGACCTGAAGCCTCTCGAAGGGATGTGCGAGGTGGCTTATATGATGGGCACCGGCGCCCGAGATTCGAAGACCCTGTACCGGTCCGTCCTGGCCCCCATAGGGGATGCCAACTCCCTTTTCGTGGATGCCAACATAACCGCCCCGGGGTCACCACCGTCTTCCGTGGGCATCCCCGTGACGGAGGATGTGGTCCTCTACTTGGAACTCCGCCTCTGGAGTCAGTACACAACCACGTGGGACGTCGCGGCGCCTTACACGGCGTGGCTCAACTCGTGGACGCCGGAGTACTGTGGGCCGGCCGCCCGGTGGAACAGCCAGGGCGTCATAACCGACGATCCCCTGGTCCCCTCCAGTTACAGAGACAATGTCTTCCCCCGCGCGGTCATGGCCGTGGTCGTTGTCGAGCCGCCGGAGAGCCTGCGCGGGCCCGCCCGCCTGACCCTCCGCGCCCCGATTGGCCCGAACGATCTGTATATTCCGGTTTCAGGTGCGCTTCCTGCTTACAACGCCGCTTGGCCGTATATCCTCATCAAGGATCCGACGAACGGCAACGAGTGGGTGAGGTTCAAGAGCTTTGACGCGACCATGCAGCGCTTCGTCTTGGATGCGGCCGATCCCCTTGGCAATCGCGGCGTGCGTAGCCCTACGCCGAATCCAACGAGCCACAACGCCGGCTGCGAGGTCAGCATCGGCCTGACTTTCAGCACCGTCTTCTACAATCCGGCCGGCAGGGAATCTTGGTGAGTGACGCCATGATAACGACAAGCCGACGATCCGGCATGACCCTCATGGAAGTGCTGCTGGCCATGGCCATCTTCCTGATAGGCTCGGTCAGCCTCGTGGGGCTCTTCGTCACGGCCAGCGCCCTCCATGCGGACGCCATGAACCGCCGCAGGGCCTCGTTCATCGCGGACGAGCTGCTGGCCGAAGTCCGCAGCCTCCGTTTCCGGGAGGTATTCGCGAAGACAAGGATCGCGGTCGGCGGGGACGCAGGCGCCAGGATCACCGTGGACGCTGTTTACCCCGACGTCTTGAACCAGGGCGCGGACTTTGCGACCTATCCTGTCCACTACCTCTTCAACGCCGCCACGAGCGCCGGCACCAGAACGAGCGGCCCCATCCTGCTTGAGGGCCAGGGCGGCGCCACCCCTGTGCCTCGGGAATGGGCTTGGTACGACGGATGGAATATCGCATCCAGATATTTCGATCCGGTTACTCGCGGCCTTTGGGGCACGGCGGCAACCACCCACGCTGATACATCGCGCATCCTGCAGCCCCGATCGTGGCGGTACGTTCTTGGCCCGCCCGGCCCGGGGGCCGGCACAATAAACGCGACAGTAGGAACGATCCCGGTGTGGGGCGATCCGACGTCTGCCCCGGCTGCACCTGTCTCCGGCTATATCGTGATTGACGAGGAGTGGATGCCTTACGCAAGCCGGGATGCGAACGGCTTCACCGTGGCGCTGGATAACAACGGCGTTCCCTACCGCGGCTGGGGAGGCACCAAAGCCGCTGCTCACTCGTTTGGCACGCCGGTCACCGTGGCTCGCGAGCATCCCTTCTACCCAGGCTTCTACTACACCGTCCAGTTCTACCCTACCGACGCCACCGGCTCCTCCGCCCAGGTGATCATTACCGTGGGCTACGGCAACCCGAACTTCTTCCACGTCCACACCTTCCACACCATCTACACCCCCACCAGCTACTGACGTTCCCTGCGGGCGAGACCGTTGGCCGTCGTGCAGCCCAAGGCCCTGGCGTGGTATAATCGCTCTTGTCAGGCCACGCGGTGCCGAAGCGTGGGGGCGTTTCGCGCGGCGTGGCGGAGGCGCGGAACATGGCCGACGACAAAGACAATCAAGCGGGCTTCTGCTCCATTCCCGCTGCAATCGAGGACCTGCGCCAGGGCAAGTTCGTCCTCGTGGTGGACGATGAAGACCGCGAGAACGAGGGGGACCTCTGCCTGGCGGCCGAGCACGTGACGCCGGAGGCCATCGCCTTTCTTATCAATAATGCGCGCGGCTTCCTGTGCGTGGCCATCGGGGCGGAGCTTGCGGCGAAGCTTGAACTGCCGCCCATGGTCGAGGAGAACCGCAGCGCCTTCGGCACGCCGTTCACTGTGACCGTGGACGCCCGCTACGGCATAACGACGGGCGTGAGCGCGCATGATCGCGCGCGCACTATCAGGACGATCATTGCCGACGACGCGCGGGCGGACGACCTGGTCAGACCGGGGCACATCCTGCCGCTGCTGGCCAGGCGCGGGGGAACGTTGGTGCGCGCCGGGCACACGGAGGCGGCGGTAGACCTTGCGCGCCTGGCCGGCCTCAAGCCTGCCGCCATCGTCTGCGAGGTTATGAACGAAGACGGCACGATGGCCAAGCTGCCGGAACTCAAGGGGATGGCAGCCCGGTTCGGATTCAGAATCTGCGCCATCGCGGACCTCATCCGGCATCGGCACCGGTCGGAGTACCTGGTGGAGAAGCGCGTCTGCGTGGAACTGCCGACGCGCTACGGGCGTTTCAGGGTACACTACTACCGCTCGATGGTGGACGAGAAGGTGCACGTGGCGGTCTGCCACGGGGAGATCGGGACGCCGGACAACACGCCGGCGCCGCCGGTCGAAGAAGCAGTGCTCGTGCGCGTGCACGACGAGTGTTTCACGAGCGACACGTTGCATTCGGTTCTGTGCGACTGCGGGGAGCAGCTTGAGGTGGCGCTCCAGATGATTCAACAGGCGCCGCGCGGCGTGGTCCTCTACATGCGGCAGGAGGGGCGGGGCATCGGCCTCGAGAACAAGCTACACGCCTACGTGCTTCAGCAGCAACACGGGCTGGACACTGTGGAGGCGAACCGCCAGCTCGGGCTTCCCGTGGACAAGCGTGAGTACGGCGTCGGGGCCCAGATACTGCGCCACTTGGGCGTGCGCAAGATGCGCCTGATCTCGAACAACCCGCGCAAGTTCCACGCCCTGAGCGGCTACGGGCTGGAGATCGTCGAAAGGGTCCCCATCGAGGTGCCGCCGCACCGCGAGAACCTGCGCTACTTGCAGACCAAGAAGCAGAAGCTCGGCCATCTTCTCAACTTGGATCTTGAGGAGGAGGCCGACCTGCAAAGAGGCCCCGACGAGGAGGCGCGCTCGCATGACGGCTCGGAAGCCGAACCGACCTCATAGGGCGCGATCGGAAGCCAGGGCGCGGGCTTCGGGTCGGTTTCCCACAGGGGCCGTTGACAACAGGAGGGACTGATGGTTGCGCAAGAACGCGCGCGGCGCCAGGCCGACTGGGCCAAGCGGGTGAAATTCGGCGCCGCCGTCGTTATCCTCGTGATTGGACTGATCGTCCTTTTCCAGAACAACGAGGACATCAAGTTCACCTTTCTGTTCTGGCATCCGCAACTGCAGCCCTCGGTGTTGCTGTTGGGCGCTTTTGCCCTGGGGGTTGTGGCAGGGGCTCTGGCGCTGCACTTCCTGGGCAAAGCGCGCAGGAGGTAACGGGGCAGGATAAACCCCGCGGCGAGCGGCTACGGCGCTCACCTGCCCGGAAGCTGTCGCTCAGGCGCGGGCCAAGCGGGCTCAGGCTTTGGGGGCGACCTGAATGCCTGCGGCGGCTTCGTCGAGCTTCTTCCGGGCGACTGCCATGATGCCTTCCGGCGTGTCGGCCTCGGTAGGGAAGACGGCTATGCCGGTCTTGCAGCTAAGGAAATCTATAGTGCCTCGCTTTCCCAGCTCCAGGCGATAGTCGCCGATCGCCCTCCGGATGTTCTTGACGACGCTCTCGGCCTCGCTCGGGGTGGTCTCTGGCATGATGATCAGGAATTCGTCGCCGCCGACGCGGCCCACGATGTCGCCGCGGCGTACGTTGTTTGCTATCACCCTGGCTATGGCCTTAAGGACGATGTCGCCGACGGCATGCCCGAAACTCTGGTTCACCTTCTCGAGGTTGACCATGTCGGCATAAACGACCGCGGCTGAGGTCCCCTCCTCAAGAGCCCGCTTGTGCTCATGGGCCAGGCAGGACTTTAGGTAGTCCAAGTTGAAGAGGCCGGTGCTGAGGTCGGTGAAGGCATTGGCCAGCCGCTCGGCCCGCTGAGTGGCGATGCTGTTCATCGTGGTAAACGCATACGCCGTCATCGCCAGGGACCACAGCAGGACCGCCGGCAGCACCGTCCGCGTAACGGTCAAGAAGCCGCCCAGCTGCCGAGTCTGATAGACGAGGTGAACGACGATGAGCACGTTGAGGAGCACGGAGCCCCAGAAAAGCTTCCTTGCCCTCCCTTCAGCCGCCTGCGCGAGCTTCTCCTGCAAAGTGCTGACGGTATCCATCTGTCTTCGGGCCTCCGACGCCATTCGAGAAGGGGAAAAACACACGCACCTCTATAGCGACCCGTCCCCCTCCGAACGGAACGCATTGCAGAGCACACCGAAAGCGTCGGCGAAGCCGTCCGCGCCACGAGAGGCCGCGTGGCGGGAGTCAGCGCAAGTTGTGCCTCACCGGAACGATACGCCTGCAGACGGTCTCTCGTTTGGCCCTTGCAGGGCCAACGCACATTCCACGTGGCCCACGCTGGCTCTCAGAGCCGACGTAGTCTCACTCGTCGTCGGCGCCCGTTTGATGCCGGGTGGAGATATCTTCGACCAGCCAAAGGGCTTGTGTCAATCCCTTCCCTTCTTCGACCAGCGGCACCCCTCGGCAATAGAGCGTTTCCATCCTTCCGCCGCCGACAGAGGCGTGACATTCGAACTGTACCGGCCGGGCAGCGTGGAGCACCTTGTCGAGCTGCGAGCGCACGCCGGGCCCGCTGAACAGGTCCAGGTCCGGCAGGGCCACGCGGCCGACCAGATCCTCAGGCGAGGCGCGGCCGTTCAACAGTTCCAGCATGCGCTGATTGATGCTGGTGATCACGCCATCCCGGTCCGTGACGACAATGCCCATGGGAGCATGCTCGAAGGCCGCCTGGATGGCCTCCGCCTGCCGGATCTGCTGTCTGGCGGAGGCCAGTTCGGCCTCAAGCCGGATGGAACCGAGCGCGTACGCCAGGTGATCGGCGACGTCTTGGAGGAGTCCGACCTCCTCTATGTCGAACGCGTCGGGCATCTCCGAGTAGACGTTCAGGGCACCCAGGATCTGGCCCTTAAACCTGAGCGGCAGAGCCGCCGAGGAGCGATAGCCGCGCTCCAAGGCCTGCTGGCGCCACGGCGCGAACTCAGGCGCTGTCGCGATGTCCCGCATGACGTATGGCTCGCCGGTCCTGATGGCGCGGCCCGTGGGGCCCTGGCCGGTGGGCGCGTCATCCCACGTCACCGTGATCTGCTCGAGATAGCCTTCCTCGAAACCCGCCTGGCTGAGCGGGCGGACCAGCTTGCTCCCTTCTTCGACTACGCCGATCCATGCCAGCCTGTAGCCGCGCGTGGTGGTGAGCGACCGGCAAGCTTTCTCGAGCAATTGGCGACCGTCGCGCTCGGCGACAATCAGGCTATTGATGGTGCGGATGGCCCGCAGCAACCTGTTCAAGTGCTGCAAGTACTGCCCCCTCGTGCCTTCCGGGCCCGCAGGCACGTCCCACGGGGATATAGGCTGGGCCTGGCGCCTGAGCAGCAACAGCACCAGGACGACGCCCAGGACGCCGAAGGCGAGAATGACCGCGGCCCAGATAAGTGTGAGCGAGACGCCTAAAACCGGGACGGATTGAACGGAGCTCCAGCGGGCGCCGGTCTGGCTGATTTCGCTCAGGCAGCGCAGGATAGGCAGTTGCATGATCCTTTACCAGAAAGTACGAGAGCACCGGCCCTTCCGAAGCCGCACTACCTCCCCCCTCGCCACGTAGTTTGTCCGCCGCATGCCACGGAGTCAAGTGCAAAGTCCGCCGCGCCTCTGTGGCGCCACCGACAGGCGCACGCATTCCGGTCCTGCGAAGCCGTTGCGCATCGCACGTCGCCGCCGCTCGCCGCTTCGCGCCGGTCAGGCCTCGACTTCCTTGACCCGCCGCACATCACAATTGGCTGCGTCGGACAACTTTCGGTTCACTATCGTTGCTCCGATCACGGCGGCGACAAACCCGCAGACGCCGCCTATGATGATGCCCATATCGTGGACGCCTGTGCGTCCCTCGACGAACCAGCCCGCGGCTGCCCCCACAACAAACAGGATCAGCGGCAGCCCGAGGACTACGAACGTCCTCAGATACGAGTTATATGCAGGAATGGAGATGCATACGACGTCCCCTTCCTGCAATTCGCCCCGGGGAACACGTATCCTCTTCGGCTCCGCCTCCAGCGAGCGGCAACAAGCGCACCGATAGGCAAAGGTACTGCATTGCCCGGCGACCTTGATCTCGATCGTCGCCTTGTCGCCGGAGATACCAACGACCGTTCCGGCGTGGTCCACTTTCCTCATGGCTTGCCTTCGTGGTAGGCATCGAAGAGCGAACGCGGCCTCAGCGCCTCGATGAGGCCTCAGCGCCTCGATGAGACCTCAGCCGCTCCATTCTCCAGCTTAATGTCGTCTTGGGAGCAAAGCAACTGGACGCCCTCTTGTTGATCGGCTGCCTCTCACGTGGCCGGCCGCGGAAGCGAGGCGCGGTCGTATCAAGGCTCCGGGATCCTGCCTCCTGGCGAGCCGCACGCGGATGTCGGGATCAGCCGTCACCGCTTTGCGAGCATCCGCTCGCGTTTCTGGTCTGCGGCCCCATCGGCCCCACGCGTTCGGCCCAGAGCACCCGTCGCTGAAGAGCCCTGGCTGACGAGCGTCGTAACGGTGCGTGACATGAGGGCTCTGCCGCTCTGAGGGACGCCCCCGGCCGACCTTGGAGACTTCGGCCCCCAGCGCGCGAACAGGCCGCCGGCGACCAGAGACATGAGCAGCACGACGACGAAGAAGACAGGGAACTCGATGGCGAGCATACCCGTTCCCGCCCATTCCGTAAGGCACAAGCCGAGCATCATGGTAATGCCGAAGGAGACGGCGGCGACAACGGTCACCCAGCCCAACCTGCCGACCGTGACGCCCTCGACGCGGTTCTGGCAAGCGGCGGCGAGCCCGAGAGCCGCTCCCAACGCGGCGTTCGCGGCAAGCAAGGCCGGGTATTCGGAGTTGTACTTCAGGAAAAGGAACAACATCGCAAAGACCGCGAACGCACCCCCGACTGCGCCCATGAGGACGTAGGTCCTCACGCCGGCGAGTTCTGCCATGCTCGTCCGCCCCGTGCCTTTCAGGCCGACCAGGCGACCGTAAGCACGCCGCGCCAGCCCCACCGCCGCGAGCGTGGCGGGCCGTCCCTCGGGCAGCAACGCCAGCCGGTTTAGGCGCTCGGCTGCCGAGGGCTGTGCCGAGAAGAGCCGCCGGGCCGTCTCCAGCGTGTCCGGAACGTGGGCCGCCGCACTATAGTGCGCGGCGATGTTCTCGATGAGCTCCTGGCGCTCCTCAGGCGACAGGGCCCCGTCCGGTCCCTTAAGCGCCACGGCCGGCCCCATGCTTTCCATCAGGAGCCGATAACGCTCCAGGCCCGCCAGGGCGGATACCGCGATCAGGGACTTGACCGCGGGCAGGCTCTCCACGACTTTTGCTGCGAAGGCATCGCTTGCCTGCAAGGAATGCCGCTCGAAAGCTGCCACGAGCAGCAGCAGCCCGACGAAGATCAGGCCGAAAATACCTCCAAGGAGGGATGCACGGAAAAGGGCGGCAATCACCGCGCAGAGCATCAGGATGCCAAACGCCCCTGTGCACTGCGCCAGCCGAAGCTGCGCGCGGGGGCTCAGCGCGCGGGGCAGCTCCACCAGGAACTTGAAGCCCCGCCTGCCCACGTTCAGGACCGCCACGGGGATTGAAAGGAGCGTCCGGATGTCAGAATCGCCGTTGTACAGGCCGGCGAGGCTCTGTGTGGCAAATGCCTTCATCTGGTCGTCGCTCAGCCCGGCCTCCTGCAGCCAGCCCCCGGGGATGTCCACGGCCGCCTTCCGGGTGAAAAGGCTGTACGCGAACGTTTGCTCATCCCGCCGCCGGCTGATGCGGACGTAAGGGGTCGGCAGGTCCAGCCGTTCGCAGACCCAGCTCTGGGCGGCGCTGAACTGTTCGTCCACCGCGTGGGGCACCTCCGCCTGAGTCCCGGCACCCCGGCGCGCCACATAAAGGGCCCATTTGACCGCCAGAGCAGCGAAGGCCAGAACTGCCAAGGCCCCGACGAACGGTTTGCTCAGCCCCGCCAGCAGGTAGTAAAGGCATACGACGAACAGCGCGTAGGCGAAGGCTGCAAGGACGCCCATCACCTTCGCACGCACGCTGTGCGCTGTGACGGGCAGCTCGTTGCGAGCGATCGGAACGACAGGGACGGGACCCTCCTGTGCCGCTGGCGCCGCACGTCCGCGCTCCGCGACGGGCTCAAGGGGTTGCTCCGCAACGCTCGCCCCGACGGCGCGGTGAGCGACGGGCTCGGGCTCGGGAGGCAACTGATCGAGCGTTTCTTCCACAGGTGCCATGTAGACGTCGGGAGCGCGTGCGGCGGCGCTCAGGAGGCCGTCGAGGTCCCGCAGCAGGTCCGCATAGCTCTGGTAGCGGTTCTGGGGCTCCTTGGCCATGGTGCGCACAACGACGTCGCTGAGCGCCTCCGGCAAGTCGTGCCTTCTCTCCTGAGGCGGGACAAGCGGCTCGTTGAGGTGCATGGTCATTATCTCGAAAGGCGTGCCGGCCTCGAACGGCACCTCACCGGTGACCATATGGTAAAGGGTGGCGCCGAGGGAGTATATGTCCGAGCGGAAGTCCACCTCGCCCGGCTGCCTCACCTGTTCCGGGCTCATGTAGTAGGGCGTGCCGAGAACGTCGCCGTCAGCCGTGGCCGAGCCGCGCCCGACCCCGACCTGCTTGGCCAGGCCCAGGTCCGCAATGCGGACGTGGCCTTCCTTGTCAATCATTATGTTTTCGGGCTTCAGGTCGCGGTGGATGATTCCCTTTTTGGCGGCGTAGTTCAGCCCGTCGGCCACCTCACGGATGATCCGGACCGCAGCCTGCCAATCGAAGCCTGTGCCACGGGACATTCTATCCTTGCAGCTTTCGCCTTCGATATACTCCAGCACGAGATAGTAGGCATCTTCGGTCTCGCCGCAGTCGTAGACGCGCACGATATTGGGATGGGTGAGCTGGGCGGCGATGCGCGCCTCGCGCAGGAAGCGCTCGGAAAAAAGCTCGTCCTCGGGCGCAGACTCCCTCTTCATGACTTTGACGGCCACGGGGATTTGGAGGCCCTCGTGCCAGGCCAGATAGACCGTGGACCGGGCTCCATGGCCCACTTCACGCTCGATGAGGCAGCGGCCGTACCTTTGCAGTCTGTGTCGTTCGGACATGGATATTGGACCCCGATGGTACCCCTTTTGCGAAAAGGAGACGCCAGCAAAAAGCGCGCCTCGGCGCTACATTTTAGCGCATTCCCGTCGCGCGAAGAAAGACCCTTCTACCATACGAAGCGCCTGCGACGATGCAAGTGTTGACAATGGGGACGGATATCGCGTACAAGCTGTGACGGGTACGCAAGTCAGTAACGGGCTGAGACTTAGGCAGCTCTGTGCAAATAGCTTGCCACTGCTGCCAAGGCGGCGCCCTACCCCTCGCCCTCAGGAAGGCAAAAGGGATGGCGAAAGCAACTTATCTGCTGCGAAAAGCCGGCGAACTGGTCAAAGAGAAAAGGTACTCCGACGCCGTCGAAGTGTATCTTCAAGCGACAGAAACGGACCCGAGCGATTCCCGCGCGTGGTTCGGCCTGGGCGTCTGCCTCTACAAGGTGGACAACCTCGACGTGGCCCACATCGCGCTCGAGAGGGCGCGGAAAATGGGCTATCCGCGCGCCGAAGATGCGCTGGCGCGCGTCGCGGCGGCCGAGCGGCGCCGCGCCGCAGAGGGCAAAGGGGCCAAGCCCACCATTGCGCCCGCCGAGGCCGAAAAGCGCGCCGCCGCAAGGCCAACCGCGCTGAAGGAGCCGCCGCCGAGGCCCACCGTCCGCGCCGAAGAGCAGAAGCTGAACCTTGACCGCTACCTGCGCGTGATGCTCATTGAGAACATCGAGACCGACCGGAAGGCGATCATCCAGGCAGTGGAAGGCACAATAAAGGACGCGGCGGTCTCCACGGTGGACTATGGCGTCTCCACGTCCCAGACGATGAGCAGCACTGTCCACCATGACGTGGCGGTGCTCGACTGGGACGCAGCGCCGGACGCCGCGGCGGGCCTGATCAAGATCCTGAAGATCAAGCGCCCCACGCTGTTCGTGGTCTGTCTCACCGAGAAATGGGACCCCGAATCGGCGGTCGAGATCCTGGAGGCGGGCGCCGACTACCATCTGGTGAAGGAGCCCCATTTCGCCAGCGCCCTGCCCCTCGTCATGGCCCAGTGGGCTCGCAGAGACCATGCCGTTGTCCGGGAGCAGGAGGCGAAGGCAAAGGAAGGGCGCGCGGGGGCATGGCCGGAAAGCCTTGACGCCCTTGGAGAGGCGCTCGTCCTCGTGGACGCCGACCTGACGATCCTGCAGGCGAACCAGGCCGCGATGAAGCAGTTCAAGAAGGGCACGGACGAGTTCATCGGCCGGCCGTATTCCCGAATCTTCTACGGAAAAGAGGAAGCGCCCGCGTCATGCCCCTTGCAGCACGTGCTGGAGCATGGGGAACCGGCCAGCGGACAGTTCCGTCAGGAGGAGCTGGAGAAGGACGTCCGCATGCAGGCCTGGCCCGTCTTCACATACGCTGGCAAGGTGTCGGGCGCCATCGTGCTGCTGCGTGAGGAAGTCGGCGCCAAGGGGGTCGCCACCATGATCCGGACCCGCGAATGGCTCTACCGCAACCTGACGGAGAAGGCCAACGCCGGCGTGGCCATGGTCGGATCTGATGGCAAGCTGGAGTACGTCAACCAGGGCCTGTGCACGATGCTCGACCAGACGGAACCCGAACTGATCGGGCAGCCTGTCGAAAGGCTCGCACCAGTTCAGGAGCAGGAGGCCCTGCGGGAATGCCTCGGCGCGGCCGTGGACAGACGGGAATCAGCGGCGCGCATCCACCTGCAGCGGGAGGATGGGACGACCTTCGCCGCCGAACTGCGCGTTGCGTCTTTCAGCACCGACGGAGGGACCTGCCTCATCCTCACCGTGGTTGCCGCGCAGAAGGCGGAGGAGACCGAGCTTGAGCTCTGGACCGAGGCGCGCAAGTTCGGCGTGATCCTGGACGAGGGCGTTGAGAAACTCGAGTGCGGCGTCATCATTCTCGACGCGGACGGCTGCGTGAGCTGGGCGAACGGGGCCGCGGCCAGGATGTTCGGGCGGGATAGGGCGGCCCTCGTCGGCAGCCAATACATGACGCTTGCGAACGACAACCTCCGCACGCGCGTCGAGGACGCCGACCGCTTCGTAGGCGCGATGGCACGGGCGCACGAGAAGGGCGAGGCACTGAGGGACTATGAGCTGAGGATGACGACGGACGGCGGCGGCACGTTCACGTATTGGAGCACGCCCATCGAAAACGGATCGCACGGCGTAAAGCGCATCGAACACTTCTACCCCGCCGTTGAGCTGGTGCAGGCGGCAGCCTTGCCGCCCGGCGAGGGGTCCCTTCCAGGCATCGCCACAGCCCTGCCTGAGATGCTCTTCACCGCCGACGCCAAGGGCAAGATCACCTGGTGCAACCCCGCCGCCCCAGCGACGGCCGGCTATGCGGTCCAGCGGCTTCAGGGCATGTCCCTGGCTGACCTGGCAACCACCGACTCCCGGCAGAAGCTGGAGGACCTGCTGCGCAGGGCGCTGGAAAGGAACCGCCAGACCCAGAGGGCGGAAGTGCTGATGGCTCGAGACGGCGGGCAACGCTACTGGGGAGAGTTGACGCTGCTTTTCAGCAAGGAGGGCGCAGAGGCCGGTCAACAGGCCGTCCAAGGCGTCCTGCGGGACATCACGGATCACAGGATAGCGCAAGCGGTCCGCGATCTCGTGGCGGGCGAGCGGCTCGTTTGACGACGGGGACCGGCGGAGTACGCGCAGAACCCCTGGTTTGCCCGGGCACTTCTGCGCGAGGGCCCAAGGGGGAAATCTACCGAGCCTGAGTGCCCGGGCGGGCCCTGTCGTGCTTCTTCAGCCAGCCGAGTATCTCCTGAAGCCTCACACGTCGGTTCTCGGGCTTGCCACCGCGCGAAAGGCCGTGGCTCTCTCCGCGGAAGACCACGAGCCGCACGTCCTCGTTCAGTCTCTTCCCCATCTCGACTAAAGCCACGAAGAGCTCCTCAGCCTGGCCAAGGGGGCACCGCAGGTCGTTCTCGGAATGCAGGAGCAGGAGAGGGTCGCGCACGCGCGGCGCCTGCGCCAGAGGCGAGAGTTCCCAGGCGCGCACCGGATCCTCCCATACGTTCTCGATGCCGAGGGCGGAAAAAGCGAAGTGCGCGGAGAAGTCCGATGTGCCGCAGAAGCTGATGTGGTTCGATATGGAGCGCTGAGAAACGCCGGCGCGGAAGACGCCCGGATGCCGCGTCAGCATCCAATTCGTCATGAAGCCGCCGTATGAGCCCCCGACGATGAACGTACGGTCGGGATTGAACTGGGGGCAACGGCGCAGCGCGTCCCGGCGGACCGCCAGCACGTCGTGGGCGTCCCTGTCGCCCCAATTGCCGCAGACGGCGACGCCGTGCGCCGCCCCGTAGCCGGTGGAGCCACGAGGGTTCAAGGCAAGCACCGGGTAGCCCTGGTGGGCGAGCCAGACGTACTCGTGGAATGCGCCCTCGCCCGCCTGCAGGCTCGGGCCGCCGTGCACGTAAACCACCAGCGGGAGCGAGCGCTCGCGAGCGCGCAGTTGCGTGGGCGTGGCCCAGAGGAAAGTATCCACGGATACTCCTTTTTCGGTGCGCACCTGCCAGCGTTCAGGGACGATGTCAAACCGAGGGGCGACGGGCGCGTTCAGGCGACTGACCGGGTGCTTGCGGCCGAGGCGGTAGAGTTCGCCGGGGTTTGCGTAGTCGCCCCAGGCGTAAAGAACGGCCCCGGCCGCCACGTCGAACATCTGCACGACGCCGTGCTGCCCTGCAAGGACTTCGACTTTGGCGGTCTCGACCTCGACCCGGACCAGCTCCGTGCGGCCGCGGATCGAGTGCAGGCCCACGACGTGCGCATTGTCCTCCCAGCGGAAATCTCCGGCGCCGCTCGAGAAAACGTCGGAGAGGGTCTTCTGCTCGCCGAGGTTGCCGTCGGTGGTGAGCAGGGCAGCCCATGCTCGGTCGGCTGGGTCCGTCGAGCGCAGGTAGAGGGAGGTGGGCAGATAGCCGCCGCGGCGCGGGTCTTCGTTCCCGCAGAAGACGAGCCGTGTGCCTTCGGGCGAGGGCGCGGCCCCGCCCATGGGGCCGACGGGCGTCGGGAGGCGGCGCGCGCGGCCTCGCATGTCCGCCAGCATTATGTCCGTCACGACGTCTTTCCTGTCGGCATCCCAGCGGATGAAGACCAGGCGATTCGAGTCCACCCACTGGATGCCCGTGTCCCAGAAGTTCGGGCCTTTGACCAGGAGGCTGGGGCTCTCCCAGCGCCGGCCCGCGGTGCGCATAAGGTATATGGACGGATGCTGCTCAGGCAGGAAGCCCGTGCCGTCGAGCTTCCAGTGAAGGTGAGCAGGAATGGTGGGCGGCGGGGCTTTGACCCACGGCTTGCGCTGCTTGGCCGGGGCCGCGCGGTTCGGCGAGAAGGCCAGGGCGAGGCGGCTGCCGTCGGGCGAGACCTGCATGTCCCAGACGTGTCCGTCCAGGGTCGCGCGAAGGATCGGTTCGCCGCCGCGCACGGACACGCTGTAGAAGCGCGTGTGCGCGAACGGCTTGTCTGCTTCCTCTTCGTTCTTCTCGCGCTTTGAGGAGGTGAACAGGATCGTGGTGGCGCTCAGCCAGACGGGATTCGCGTCGGCCGGGCCGCGGGTTATCTGCTCAAAGGACTCATCCTCGCGGCGGTAGAGCCAGAGAGTGCTGCTGTTGCCCTGCTCGTCGGGGTCCGGCGTTCGCACGCAGACGACGGCATGGCGGCCGTCGGGCGAAAGGCGAAGGTCAGTTATGACTCGCACCTTGAACAGGTCGTCAATGCTGATTGTCCTTCGGGGCATTTGATTCCTCCCTTCTGGCGTGCGGACGCTGTCGGACGCCAGGCCGCCCGAAGCGGAGCAGCACCGCCGCCGCCAGCGATGCATCTGCCGCTCAGCCTATCGTCACTCCCACCTCCTTGGCGACCGAGCGGATGTGGGCGGCGGCAGCGTCGTACTCCTCCTCTGTTGCCAGGTGCTCTAACATGAGCGGCGTATCCGGATGGAGCTTGGCCACTTCGCGCAGGAATACGCAGTAGTGCAGGCCCCCGAGGCCGGGGCGGACCTCGTCTATGTGAACGGTCATCTTTTCGGCGAGCAGGACGTCCTTCGCATGGCAGCTCCTGATCAGGGGGCCGAGCTTCTCACAGCATTCCCGGATGAGGGCGCCGTTGTAGAAATACCGCTGGGGGCTGCAGACAAGGTTGGCGGGGTCAAGGTGGACGGCAAAGCGCGCACGGTCAACTGCCTTTATCAGCTCTACATAGTTATCCGCTGAGTCAGGATACATCCAGGGCATCGTCTCGAGCGTGTAGAAGGTACGTGAGGGCCGGACGGCGTCAATGATGCTGCGGACGGTGTCCACGATCAGGTCGAAGGTCTCGGGGGTCAGGTCGTCGGCATTGGGCCCGTCCCACTTCTTGCCGCGCGAGCCGGCTATGTTGACGCAGCATCTGGCGCCGACCTTGTCCGCCAAGGCAAGGCGTTCCCGGCAAAGCTCCAGGGCGTTCTGTCGTTCCTGCTGATCGGGGCTGAGGGGATTGCTCCATGCGCCGACCTCGGCGATGACGATGCCGGCTTTCTCGGCCGCGTTGCGGAAGGCGCTGACGGCGTCCTGATCATAGCTGTCCTTCAGCGGGCAATATGCGGCGCTGTAGCCTTTCCTTCGAAGTGCCGCCACCCAGGCCTCCGGGTCAGAAACGTTCTCGAACAACGGGCCACCCAACCTCATGCCGTTCTCTCCTGTTCGAAGGGCGAAGAGCAGACCTGCAGGGATTATACCGGCCGTCGCCGACGAAGCAACCTTTCGCGCTGAGCGCGCGCCCCCCTCATCCGCCTGAGGCGGACGGGGGCAGAATGCCTTCCTTACCTGAGTCACCATGTGTAGGCAAACAAACTTTGCGCATTTGACACCTCGTCGAGAGATGTGGGACAATGCAGGGTTGCCCCACGTTTTGCCCACTCGCCGTACGGCGAGCGGATCAAGTTTCCGTAACTCTTGCGGGGAACCAACGATGACCGAAGGACTCTTAGAGATACGCTGGCACGGCCGGGGCGGCCAGGGCGCCAAGACGGCGGCCGCGATGGTGGCGGAAGTGGCCGTCGAGGCCGGCAAATACGCCCAGGCTGCGCCGGAGTACGGCGCGGAGCGCGAGGGCGCGCCGATCAAGGCCTACACCCGCATTGCGCGGGACGCCATCAGAACACACGACGCGATCTACTACCCGGACATCGTGGTCGTGCTGGATGATACTCTCTTAGAGTCCCAGCAGGTGGACAGCGGGTTGAGCGATGACGGCATCCTGTTGGTCAACACGAAGAAGACGCCGGCCGAGGTGCGGCAGCTCCTGGGGTTGAACGGACGCAAGATCTACACGATAGACGCCACCGCCATCGCCTTAGCAGAGATCGGCCGGCCCATCCCCAATACGGTCATGATCGGCACGCTGCTGGCCGTCACGGGCGTGGTGGACGTGGACCACATCCTGAAGAGCATCCAGAAGAAGCTCGGCGGGAAGCTCAGCGAAGGCATGCTCAAGGGCAACGTGCGCGCCGTGGAACGGGCCTTCAAGGAGGTGAAGGGCGAGAATGGCTGAATTGATGACGAAAAACGAGATGAAGCCCGGCACAGTGGCCGAGGGCGGGACCATGGCCAAGCTTTACACCGGCTCCTGGCGCACCTACTGTCCGGTGACGGATTTCGAAAAATGCGTCCACTGCATGATGTGCTGGATCTGCTGCCCGGACAGCGCCATCCTCGTCAAGGAGGGCAAGAAGGTGGGCACCGACATGCAATATTGCAAAGGCTGCGGCGTCTGCGCGGCCGTCTGCCCGACGGAGGCCATCACCATGAGGCTCGAGAGCGAGATGGGCCCGGACGAAAGGAAAGGATAGACAGCAATGGGCGAGAGAATGGCATTGACCGGGAACGACGCGGCGGCGTATGCCTTCAAACAGATTAACCCCGACGTGGTCGCCGTTTATCCCATCACGCCTCAGACCGAATTGATGCACAAGTTCGCGGAGTACGTGGCCGACGGCGAGGTTGTAACGGAGTTCGTCCCCGTCGAAAGCGAGCACAGCGCCATGAGCGCAGCTATCGGCGCGTCCCTGGCGGGCGCCAGGTCGTGCACGGCCACCAGCTCGCAGGGATTGGCCTTGATGTGGGAGATGCTCTACATTGCCGCGAGCTGCCGCTGCCCGATCGTGATGCCTGTGGTCAACCGTGCCCTCAGCGGCCCCATCAACATCCATTGCGACCACAGCGACAGCATGGGCGCGCGCGACTCCGGCTGGATCCAACTCTACTGCGAGAACTGCCAGGAATCTTATGACAATACGATACAGGCGATTCGCATTGCCGAGCATCCCGACGTGCGCACGCCGGTCATGGTCTGCCTGGACGGCTTCATCCTGAGCCACACGCTGGAGGCGCTGGAAGTCATGGACGACGACGCCGTGCGCCAGTTCATCGGCCAGTACAAGCCGGCCTGCAGCCTGCTCGACGTGGACCACCCGGAGACCTTCGGTGCTTTCTCGCTGCAGAACTATTACTTCGAGTTCAAAAAGCAGCAGGTGGACGCGATGGCCTGTGTGCCGGCGATCATTGAGGAGATAGGGGCGCAGTACGGCAAGCTCACCGGCCGCTCGTACGGCTTGCTCGATCCCTACCGCTGCGGGGACGCGGACGCCATCCTGGTCGGGCTCGGCTCGACAATGGGAACGGCCAAGCAGGCGGCAGATGACTTGCGCGAGGACGAAGGGCTTAAATGCGGCGTGCTGAAAGTGCGTTCCTTCCGTCCCTTCCCCGGCGAACAGTTGCGCCGGGTCCTGAAGAACGCGGCGGCGGTGGGCATCCTCGACCGAGCCATCTCTTTCGGCCTCGGCGGGCCCCTCTTCCACGAAGTGCGCTCGGCCTGCTGCGGCGACGGCAACCCCATGCTGAGCTTCATCTATGGGCTTGGCGGACGCGACCTGAGCCTGGATGGCGTAAAGGACATCTTCCGTGCGCTCGCCGAGGTCAAGAGCACCGGGCGCGCGGAGCCAATGGAGCGCTACATCGGCGTGCGCGAATGACGCACGGTCAGAACACTGAAGACACGACACATATGAGGTGAAAAATGGCGACTACCAACCTCAAGCAACTCAGCGAGATGCCCGACCTGCTAAGCGGCGGGCACGCTGCATGCCCCGGGTGCGCCGGCCCCGTGATCATCAGGCAAGCGCTGCTGGCCGCTCAGCAGGACGACTGGCACGCGGTATGCTCGATCGCCACGGGCTGCATGGAAGTGAGCACGACGGTCTATCCCAATTCCGCCTGGCGCGTGCCGCTGGTGCACAGCGCCTTCGAGAACGCCGCGGCGACCATCAGCGGCGCCGAAGCGGCCTACAGGTCCTTCAGGAAGCAGGGCAAGACGGACAAGAAGATCGCCTTCATCGCCTTCGGCGGCGATGGCGGCACGTACGACATCGGCTTGCAGTCGCTCTCCGGCGCGCTGGAGCGCGGCCACAACTTCACCTACATCTGCTATGACAACGAAGCCTACATGAACACGGGCATCCAGCGCTCCAGCGCCACGCCGCGGGGCGCCTTCACGACCACCGCGCCGGCGGGCAAGGTTTCGCCCGGCAAGACACAGGTCAAGAAGGACCTGACGGCCATCGTGGCGGCGCACGGCATTCCGTACGTTGCCCAGGCCTCGCCGCACAGGCCGCGCGACCTGATGAGGAAAGTGCAGAGGGCCGTTGCCATCGAGGGCCCGTGCTTCCTGAATACCATCAGCCCGTGCCCGCGCGGCTGGAGGTACCCACCGGATCAGTCCATGGCCATGGCCGAGCTGGCGGCCGATACCTGCGTGTGGCCGCTCTATGAGATAGAGAACGGCAAAGTGGCCGTGACGTATAAACCCAAGGAGAAAAAGCCCGTCCGAGATTGGCTGAAGAGCCAGGGGCGTTTCCGCCACCTGTTCGCGCCCCAGAACGAGCACCTTATCGAGCAGATCCAGCAGGAAGTGGACCGCAAGTGGGAGAAGCTGCTGGCTCTTGAGGCGCTCAACGGGCCAAGAGCCGGACAAGACTGACGGGGGCCTCCCTCCTCGTCGGGAATCAGTTCCGCTCGGCTGGTGCGGCAGAGCATCCGCCGGACGGGACACAATCCACTAACCCGCGAGACAGCCTCTGGGGTCGGGATGCCGCCGGCATGCGGCATGGGCGCTCGTGCAGGAGTTCGGCCCCTGCGGGGGGAACTTTGGAATAGGACGACCATGTGTGAATCAGCGCACTCTCACCTGAGCGAATTGGACCCCGAGATAGCCGCTGTCGTCGAGGCGGAGCAGAAGCGGCAGGAGGAGACGCTCGATCTCATCGCCTCGGAGAACCACTGCAGCGCGGCCGTCATGGAGGCGGTCGGCTCCGTCCTCACCGACAAGTACGCCGAGGGCTATCCGGGCGCGCGGTATTACGGCGGCTGCGAGTGCGTAGACCTTGTCGAGACCATTGCCATAGAGCGTGCCAAGAAGCTCTTTGGCGCGGAGCACGCCAACGTTCAGCCCCACGCCGGCTCACAGGCCAACATCGCGGTCTACGTTGCGATGCTCCGCCCGGGGGCGACCATCCTCGGCATGTCGCTGGCGCACGGCGGCCACCTGACTCACGGCCACCCCCGGAACATCAGCGGACAGCTCTATGAGGTCATCAGTTACGGCGTCGAGGGCGACAGCGGCCTGATAGACTACGACGAAGTCCGCAAGGTGGCCCGGCAGCACAATCCCGCCCTCATCATTGCGGGCGCGAGCGCCTACAGCCGCACGATTGACTTCCAGCTCTTCCGGGACATTGCGGACGAGGTGGGCGCTTTCTTGATGGCCGACATCGCGCACATAGCCGGCCTGGTGGCGGGCGGCGTTCATCCAAGCCCCCTGCCCTGGGCCGACTTCGTCACGTCGAGCACCCATAAGACCTTGCGCGGCCCGCGAGGCGCCTTTATCCTGTGCCGAAAAGAGCACGCCGGCCGCATTGACGCCGCGGTGATGCCGGGCACTCAGGGCGGGCCGATGATGCACGTCATAGCGGCCAAGGCCGTCGCATTCAAGTTGGCCATGCAGCCGGAGTTCCGCGAATACCAGCGCCAGATCGTGGCTAACGCGCGGGCCATGGCCGACACGTTCATGCGGCGCGGCCTGCCAGTGGTGAGCGGCGGCACGGACACGCACCTCTTCCTGCTGGACCTAACCGGAGCGGGCCTGAGCGGTGTGGAAGCTCTGAAGCTCCTGGCCCGGGCCAACATCGTCGTCAACAAGAACGTCATCCCGAACGATCCGCGTAAGCCGACAGAGGGCAGCGGCATCCGAATCGGCACGCCCTCGATCACGACCCGGGGCCTGAAGGAAGACGAGTCGCGCCGGATCGCCGAATGGATTGCCGACATCCTGCAGGGGTCGGATCCGCTGAAGGCCGCCGAGTCCGTCAAGCCGAAAGTGCTGGACCTCTGCGCCCGCTACCCGGTCCCGCACTGACGCTGCGGTCGCCCTTTCCGACTGACCTCACCACCGTCTGGCACTTGAGCAGGTCAGCACATGTCCGACCTGACGCCGCGGCGGGGCAGCGTTTCCCATAGGGGCCGGGCCAGCCCACGCCGTAGGGGCATCCGCCGCACGGCGGACGCCGTGCCCCCTTTCTCTGAGCCTCCCGCGTTGGAAGCTGCGACAGCACGTGCAGAACGCCTCGGTCGCCGACGTGACCAACCGACGGCAACCTACTGGCTGATGGAGACCTGGCGGACCCATAGGTTGCGGTCTTCGTTCTTCTCCGGCACCCAGAGGTCGTTCGTAAACTCCACCGAGAGCTTGTGGACTCCGGGCGTTACTTCCGCTGCAAAGGGCAGGTTCTGCCAGCCTCCCTGCTGAAGCTGCCCGTCGCCAATCGGCTTCCCGTCAAGGAGGAGCCGGATGGCCGGATACTGGCCCGACGCAGGCGTGCCCTTCGCGTTGACGATGAAGCTGTAGCGGCCGGCGCGGACGAACCTCACGTCAATGGAGATGGCATCGTTGGAACCCAGGTAGGCGACGGTGCCCTCTCGGCGGAAGTTGTCTGGCCGGCGAGGTTCCATTCGGCCGGCGGAGATGACGGTAGAGCCGTGTCCGCCCGTGAAAGCGACGCCCAGGTTGGTCAGCAAGCCGCAGAGGTAGCGGGCCGCCTGGTCAGAGGCGCTTACTTTCCCGTCCCAGGCGACCTGGTCTATGAGCCAGAAGCCCTTGCCCTCTTCCAGCTTGACGAGGCCCCCCGGCCGCAGCAGCGCCTTCTCAGGGCCGGGCCGGCTTTCTGCAAAGAAGAACTTGTCGAGCCAGAGGTTACGGTCCTCGCCCTTTTGCGGATCATACGCGTCGTTATCGAAGCTGAGGCGCAGCAGGTGGGGCCCGGCCTCCGCCCCGGCGATTATGGCAAAGGGAGCCGGCTCCCGGCTGGCGACCTGAAGGTTGCCGAGCGGCCTGCCGTCGAGGTAGACGGCAACGTCCGGGAAGGCGCCCGCGACGGGCGTCCCATGCCCGAGCACGCCGAAGAAGTACTCGCCTTTGCGCGGCAGCACGATCTGGGCTTCCGCCGATGCATTCGTCCACATGGCCAACTCGCCGTTCCGCACGGCGGCGCCGCGCTCCTCGGCCGGCAGGCGCATGGCCTGGGCCTCCATCACGGTGCACTGGTCGAGCGGCGGCATGCGGCGGGTCACTTCGCCGTGGAGGACGTCAGTAGCCAGCGTGCTGCGGGTCCGCCAGTCGCCCGGCTTGCCGATCCAGTAAAGGTCCTCATTGGTGAGCCCGGCGGTCACCTCGTCGTCCTTCACGTTGACGAGCACGGGCACATGGAAGTTGGCCTGGACGGTGAGCCCGGCGGGCAGCGCGTGGGACAGGCGGGCCAGCGCTTGGTCGGTGACACCGTGAAAGACCACCTTGCCGCCGTTCGCTGCGAAGTCTTTCAAACGCTGCTGAGCCGCAAGGACCTCCTCGGCCGAGCCATCAATCAGGAGCGCGCTGTACTTCGAAAGGTCTGTAACGGACAGCCGGCCCGTCAGATCGTCGAACACGGCGCCCAGGGCCTTCAGGTCTTCCTCGAGCTTCGACCCGCCGCGCACCAGGCCGACCGCGCGCCGCGCGGGCTGCTGTGCGACGGCGTAGCTGACGAGGTTCTCGAGCATGGCCTGCGCCACCGGCTCGCGCCCGAGCTTCTCGGCGACCAAGAGCTGCGAGAGGATGTAGCGCCCTTTGCCCTGCAGAACCTCCATGAGGAGCACGCCGTCGAGCCCACTCGAGCCGCCCGTGTCTGCGAAGACGCGGAAGCCGCCCTCGCGGGGCCGCAAGAGGATGCGCCTGGCGACCAAGTTATCGCCGCGCCAGAACTTGAACCCGTCATCCTCGACGCCACCGAGCAGGCCGCCGGTTTCGGACCGCTTGAACCCAATAGTGGCCGCGCGGTCACCGAGACTGGCTGGGAGCATGTCAGCCGGATACTTGTCCTGCTCGAGCACGAGGACCGTTCCGCCGGCGTCCACGAACCGCCCGATGGCCTCATGTGCGCCCCCGCCGACGACGGGCGTCTCGTCTTGTCCGGCCAAGCCGTCCAAAGCGTGCGTCCCGACGATGAGCACCTGCGCGCCGGCGTCTGCGACCTTGCCAAGATCATCGAGCCCGACGGGCTCGACGCCTCCGCGGCGCAACAGGTCCAAAAAGGCAGCGTCCCCGCCGTAGACGGCCAGACGGACCCCCGCGGGCGCTCTGAACTTGGGCCCCACGCGCGGGTAGACGACGTAACCTCGGACGGCGCGGTAGACCGTCCGCTCCCCGTTCTTGACGACGAGCTCGAACTCGACAGGCGTCACCTTGTCCGCGGCGGGCATGGCCAGCGCGACGGTCGTCTCAACGCGCTCAGCGGCCTGCATGGGGAACTTCTTTTCGCCCTGCGGCCGACCGCCGAGGCTCCATTGGAGCGTCAGGTCGGCAGGCTTGAGCGTATCGTTATAGAGGAAGATCGTGCGCTCGACGGCCTCTCCCGAGTAGAAGCGGCGGTCATATTCTTTCACGAAAGCGGCGTTCGGCTCGTAGGCCCGCTTGACCGCCTCGTACTGCTCGTTGGGGAACTCGCCGCTTTCCCAGACCGTCCACGGGCACATGCCGGCCACCTCGGCAGCGCGATATGCGTGGATCTGCATCTCCCATGCGATGGCCTTGCTCTTGAAATGGCCGCCGCTGAAGTCCCGATAAGCATCGTCACCCAGGAAAAGCGTCATGCCCTGGGCGTCAGTGGCGGGCGCCCACAGGAACTCGCCGATGTAGAGCGGCTTGCGCCGGCTCCACTCCCACTCCCTGCGGGGCCAGCCCGCCACTTTCGCCTTCGCGGCCAGCCAGTAGCAGGTGTCGGGGTAGAGCGTGTTCTCGGGAAACTCGTGCGGATAGTGCAGGTTGATGACGTCGGCAGCGCCGTCCGGATCTTCGTCACCGTCGTACATTATGGGCCTCGTCGGGTCGAGGGACTTGACGAAGCGCCCCAGGTCCCCGAGGTTCTTCGGCGTTTCGGGCACGCGGCTGCCACCGACGTCTAACATCTCATTCTCGATGCTGTACATGACAATGGACGGATGGTTCTTGTCCCGGCGGACGACGCTCTGCCAGTGTTCGCGCGCGTTGGCCCAGAACTCTTTCTTTTCGAGGGCGTAGTTCTGCGCGAAACACCAGATCGCCGACTCCTGGATGAGGGGCAGGCCGATCTCGTCGGCCACGTCGTACCAGTTCTCGGGCCAGATGTTGGCATGGAGCCGCATGGCCATGCAATTGGCGCTCCGGATGGCTTCGTACTTTGCCCGGATCTGCTCGTTGGAGAGCAGCCGGCCGTCCCCGGGCGGGTGGCCGGCAGTAGCCAGGAACTTGATGCGCGCGCCGTTCAGCACGAGGTAGATGCCGTCGGTCCAGAACTCACGGAAGCCGAAGCGGGTCTTCCGCGCGTCAAGCTCGCGCCCTTCCTCGCTAAGTCGCGACTCGAGGGTGTAGAGATGGGGCGAATCCGGCGACCAGAGCTTGGCGTCGGGCCAGGGCTTGCTCAGAGTCGCCTCACCGGCCGCGCGCGGGGGCACCGTGAGGGCCGTCTTACCCAGATCCAGCGCCGTTTGAGCGCCGTCCCTCACCTCGCCCGACAGGGTCACGGTGCGAGGCTTGTCGCTCAGGTTGCGCACGGCATACTTCGCGTCTATCCGCCCCTGGCGCACCGACGTTGTGACGGTCACGTCTTCCACGAATGCGTCTTCTCTCAATGCGAGGTTGACGTCCTGCCAGATGCCGAACAGTGCCGTCTGCGAGCCGACCGGCGCCAACACACGCCCTTGGACCGACTCGACGAGGTTGCGGCCGGGAGAGTACGCAACGTTGCCTTCAATAACCGCCCGGACGTCCTGGACACGGAGGACGAGTTCGTTGGGCTGGCCGACGTGGCACGCCCCTGTGACTTCGACTTCGAACGGCTCCCACCCGCCGTAGTGGCCGCCCGCCCGCTGCCCGTTAACGTAGACCTCGCAGGCGAACTTCACCCCGCCGAAGGAAAGGAACACATGCCGGCCAGCGGCCTCCCCCGGCAGCGTGAAGGTGCGCCGGTACCATGCGAACGGCTCGGCCGCCTGCTCCAAGTGGGACGGGACGGTCACATTTTGCCACGTGCCGCCGGGTTCCGGCGCCTGAGCTGTCGCGGCGCGCTGGAGCTGCCACGCGCCGTTCAGAGACTGCGTCGTGTCCGCCGCCACGGTTCCTGTTGCTGCGCACAGCAAGCCAGCCAGCCAAAGCTTTGTCAGGACTTCCATCGTTGCGACCTCCATCTTAGTTGTTGCGGCGCGCGGCGACTACCTCGCGCCTTCCGGCTCTCGATCTCACCCGGCAACACGATAGCGCATACGGCGCATCGGGGCAACTGGGCTTCGCCCGGCCTGCGGAGCTTCTTGCGCGGCATCGGCCAACCTTCGGACCCGAGCGCCTCAGTCAGGACAGCGGAGAGGAGAATCAACTTGAATCCCGGTCCGGCATTTCGCTATCCTTTGAACGTCCTGAGGTTGTAAGGTGACTGCCGGGACCGATATGGAGCATTGACGGCCGACGGAGTCCACGGGCCTGGACGCTACATCTCTAACAGGGGAGACAGGACGTGGAAAAGGAGTCGCGCATCGTCGAGGATGTCAGAGAAGAGCGCGTGCCTGAAAAGGTCCGGTTCGGCTCGCGGAGAACGGTGTTGTGTGCCCTCGTGCTTAACGCCCTGCTCTTTATGGTCTGCGTCTTCCTGGGGCGGAAGGACTTTGTGAGCTTCTCGGTCAAGCTGGGCCTGTGGGCGCTGTTCGCCTGGTCTTTGGTTGTCACTGGCTACGCGGTCTACACGTACGTGAGCGCGCGCAAGTTCCGTGGGCTGGCCCCGGCGCAGGCGCCCGAGATGGTAGATCCACTCACCGGCCTGCCCGACCGCAAAGGGCTGATGACGGCTCTGGAAAGCTTCGACGCGGACGTTGAGGAGTCCGGCAAGCGCGTGCGCCTGATAGACGTTGACCTTACGAACCTAAACAAGGTGAACTACGAGTTCGGTCAGATGATCGGGGACGTGGTGTTGCGGGACGTCGCCGAATTACTTCGCCGCCATGTCCCGGAAGAGGACCTGGTGGGGCGTCTCGGGGGGGACGAGTTCCTGATTGTCATGCGCCGCGCGACCGCGGCCGAGGCGGAAGGGCTTGCGCAGGAGCTCGGAAAGACCCTCGAGGGCTACACTCTAAGCCTCGGGGACCGCGGGCGCGTCGAAGGCATCAAGGCGACCATAAGCGTTGCGGTTTACCTGCCCGACCAAGCCTCGTTGCATGAGACGGTCGTGAGCGCTAAAGAGGCCACCGCGCACGGAAAGCTGCCGGCAGACGAGGGCGGCGGGCCCGCCTACTACCACGTGCCGCGCGTCACGCTGGGGGCGTTCGCCGTTCATCGCTGGCAGAACCTGGACAAGAAGGCGCAGAACGAGCTGAAGCTCTGGCAACGTGAGCCGAACGACGCGTTCACGGAGCGCATGGTCAACGACATCGCCCGGATGCTCGACGAAAAGGCCGAGGCGCACTGGCTGGACTTCGTGACCGCCGCGCCGTCGGCCGCCGGCCGCGCGTCTCCTACGCGCGCGCTCGCGGAAGCTGTGGCCAGGCGACTGAATGTGCCCTACCGGGACGTGATGCGCGCCGACAGCAGCGGCCCGGAAAGCCGGAGCGTCGAGCCCGCCGTGGACGCCGTCATAGACAAAGGGGACGGGGCGCTCCTCATCTCGGACGTCATAAGCTCCGGGATCTTAGAGAGAAGGTGCGTCAAGAAGCTTTCCGCCGCCGGCGCTTACGTGCAAGTAACCGCCTGGGCCGCCTATTGACCGGGCGCGCCCGTCGCGTTCAACAAATTGCTCTTCCTTTGCCGCTGCGCCCTCGCCTCCCCGAAGTCACCGTGTCGGAGGCGGAATCCCACAGCCCGAACCGGCTCTGCCACGAGGCAGGGCGGGAGCCAGAAAGCAGAAAGGCAAGACAATGGGCAAACTGAGCGTGGGGGTGATCGGCCTTGGTACCTTCGGTCGGGTCCACCTGCAGGCTTACAGCGACCACCGTGATGTCCATCTGGCCGCTATCTGCGATCTGGACGAGAAGCGGGTCCAAGAAATCGGTGATGAATACGGCGTGGCTCCGCGCTTCCGAGATTACAGGGACCTTCTTGAGCTTCCCGCATTGGACGCGGTCTCCATCGTCACGCCGGACTTCACGCACACGGAGATAGTGACCGAGGCGGTGAGGAGAGGCAAGGCCGTCCTCGTGGAGAAACCGCTGGCCACAAGCCTGGAGGACTGCGAGCGCATCGGCGAGGCGCTGCGCGCTCGTCCGGTGCCTTTCATGGTGGACTTCCACAATCGCTGGAACCCCGGCGTTGTTCGGACCAAAGAGGCGATCGAGTCCGGCGATCTCGGGCCGGTCGAGATGATCTACCATCGGCTCTCGGACACGCTTTTCGTGCCGACAAAGATGCTGTCGTGGGCGGCGCGCTCGAACGTCAACTGGTTCCTCGGCAGTCACTGCCTCGACACGCTGCGCTGGCTGCTTGGGGACGAAGTGGCCAGGGTCTACACCGTCAGCGAATCCCGCGTGCTCAAGCGAATGGGCATTGACACGCCGGACTACTACCTGTCGGTGGTGGACTTCAGCCGGGGCGCTCGCGCCCTGGTCGAGAACTGCTGGATACTGCCCGAGTCAAGCCCCAGCATGGTTGACTACAAACTCGAAGTGGTTGCGGAGAAGGGCGCGATCTACTTCGATCCCACGCCGCAGAGGCTGATGAAGCTGACGACGAGCATATCCTGTCCGGACACGTATGGCGCCTTGGAGGTGCATGGCAGGTCTGTCGGGTTCGCCGTTGAGAGCATCCGACACTTCGTGGACTGCGTCCTGGCCGGACGGCAGCCGATAGTGGGGTTCGAGGACGGACAAGCCGCTACGAGGGCCATCCTGGCCATGGAGGAGTCGGCGCGGACGGGGCTGCCGGTGAACCTGTAGGAAGCGTCACCGCCTGGGCGATGCCGGGGGCTGCGTTGAGGCGCGCGATTCCTTCAGCGCGGCCACGCCGTAGTCAATCATCGAGGCCACAGTGACGATGATGACGGCGGAGCTAAGCGTGATGACCACAACCTGCTGGTAGTCGCGCCAGTAAAGCGGCCCCGCCATCAGCAGGAAGGCGCAGATGCCCTGGACGACCGCTTTTAGCTTGCCCGTGTAGCGCGCGCTCACGTCCATCCCACGGCGCATCATGACCATCCGCGCGTAGGCCACCGTGACGTCCCTTATGGCCATCACAAGGGGCACGAAGTACAGGCACCTGCTGAGAACCGCGAGGGACCAGTAGATGATGAGCCGGGAAATGCTGTCCGCGTATGGATCGAAGACCTTGCCGAATTGGCTCGTCGAGTTGATCTTACGCGCCAGAGCGCCGTCCACGATGTCTGAGACCTCTATGCTCAGTATCAGGACGAGCGACGCGGCCATGGCCCACGCTTCGTGTGCCGACCAAGGCACCAGGGCCGCCACGGGCAGCGCCATGACCAGGCGGGAGCCGGTCACTATGTTGATAAGGAGCAACATGCGGCGACGACCGTGCACGGTAGCGGACGCCTCAGACAAGGGACGGGAAGGCGGGTATCCTGTGCGCGGGCCCCAGACGCGCGCCCGCAGCTAACGTGACGTTAGCATCCTGGCCCGCCATTTGCAAGGGACTCCGGGAGGGTGTTCCTAAGACATTACGGGGAAACGGGAAACGCCTTCGCCCCAAGCGCGGCCCGGGCCGCCAGGCGGGCCTTTTCGCTTGCAGTGCCTACCTGTTCTGCTATAATCCATGTAAACTAGTGGGCGTTGAGCAGGCCTCGTGGGACACGCCCGCGGCTGACCCCACCGGTCGCCGTTTTGCGCCTGTAGCTCGCGGAAGGGACGGCGAGCAGCGGGTTCTTGTCGGAATCGTCCCGTGTCGCGGCGGGGGATTTGTTTGCCCGCGGCGGGTTGAAATGTCTCGTTGCGCCTGGTCGTGACTGTGGTTGCCGGAACGGCCTCTCTGCGCTCGCCCGGCCGGGCGACAAGTCTGCAAGACCTCGACGCTCCAACTGCGACGAAAGCTGTTGACGCGCCTTGTTTGAGACACTGACACACACGCTGGAAGGCTTCTTCGGCAAGCTGCGCGGCCGTGCCAGACTCACCGAGCAGAACATCCAGGACGGCCTGAAGGAAGTGCGCCTGGCACTGCTGGAAGCCGACGTGCACTACCGCGTGGTCAAAGACTTCGTCCAACGGGTCACCGACAAGGCCGTCGGGGAGGAAGTCATAAAAGGAGTCAACCCGGCTCAGCAGATCGTCAAGATAGTCCACGACGAGATTGCAGCGCTCATCGGGCCGGTGGACACGACGATACCTATGCGGCAGGACGGCCCCACGGTGCTCATGGTCTGCGGTCTGCAAGGCAGCGGCAAGACCACGACGTGCGCTAAACTGGCACTGTACATGCACAAGAACTACACGTGCTCGCCGGTGATGGTGGCGGCGGATGTGCGCCGGCCGGCGGCCATTGACCAACTCGAGATACTCGGCCGCCAGATCGAGGTGCCCGTCATCAGCGACCGTAAAGCGGACGTTGTGACGATCTGCATGAAGGCGCGGCGCGAAGCATCGCAGAGGGGGCTCGGGCCCCTCATCCTCGACACGGCGGGCCGGCTGCACATTGACGAGGAGATGATGGCCGAACTGCGGGAACTGAAAGCCTGCATTAAGCCCGACCAGATCTACCTGGTAGCGGACGCCATGACCGGTCAAGACGCCGTCACGAGCGCCCTTGAGTTCAACCGGAACCTGGAGTTCGACGGCGTGATACTGACCAAGCTGGACGGCGACGCCCGCGGCGGCGCCGCGCTGTCCATCAAGTCCGTCACCGGCAAGCCGATAAAGTTCGTCGGCCTCGGGGAGAAGCTCGACAAGTTCGAGCCGTTCTACCCTGACCGCATGGCTGACCGGATCCTCGGCATGGGCGACGTGGTGGGCCTGGTCGAGAAGGCCCAGGAGGTCATCCAGGAGGAAGACGCGAAGCGCCTGGAGGAAAAGCTGCGGCGGGCCACCTTCGACCTGGAGGATTTCCGCCAGCAGATACGGATGCTGCGCAAGATGGGGCCGATCCGCGACATACTCGGCCATCTGCCCTTCATCGGCTCCAGGATTGACATGCTCGAGGATTTCGACGATAAACAGGTTGACCGCATCGAGGCCGTCATCAACAGCATGACCGTGGCGGAGCGAGCTACCCCTGACATCATCTCCGCCAGCCGCCGGCAGCGCATCGCGCGCGGAAGCGGCTCCGATCCGGTAATGGTCAACCAGCTGCTGAAACAGTTCAGACAGATGAAGAAGCTCATGCGCAAGGTGAGCCACGGCAATGTGGATGCCTTGATGGAGGCCATGCCGACCGGCTTTGACCAGGTGCCCGGCGTGCCGGGCGGAGCGCCTCGAAGGCGGAAGTCCAAGCGGTCAGGCCGCAGAAGAAGATAACGCACCTCAATCCGAAAGCTGCAGGAAGAAAGATGGTACGAATCAGATTGACACGATCCGGACGGCGCAACAGGGCCTATTGGCGCGTCGGCGCTTTCGACAGCCGCACTCGCCGCGACGGCAAGCCCATCGAGTACCTCGGTTCCTATGACCCTCACAAGACGAAGGACGAGGAAAAGATCACCGTCAACCGCGAACGGCTTAATCACTGGCTGAGCAAAGGCGCCCAGCCGACCGAAACGGTGGCCAGGCTGCTGCGCAAGCAAGGCATTGCGGTCTGACCGCAGAAGGCACGCGGTGGGCAGACAGGCGCCGGCCGGCCGCTGAAGAGGCAGTGCCCATGCGCCGCAGGTTTCTCAGGACGGAGGGTGGCGCGTGTCCGCTGCGGATCGTCATACGCTCAGGATTGACATACTGACTTTGTTCCCGGAGGTTTTCCGCCCCCTTCTGGAGTCGAGCATGCTCGGGATCGCCGAGCGCAAGGGGCTTGTCAGCTATCACCTGCACAACATCAGGGACTACAGCCAGGACAAGCACCAGAAGGTGGACGATCGCCCGTACGGCGGCGGCCCGGGCATGGTGATGCGGTGCGAGCCCATCTTCCGCTGCTGCGAGGCGGTGCGGGAGATGGACTCGAGGCCCGGGCGGCTGCTGCTCCTGACGCCGCAGGGCAAGCGGGTTGACCATGCGATGGCGCGGGAACTCGCCGCCAGCGACAGGCTCATCCTGCTCTGCGGCCACTACGAAGGTTTTGACGAGCGCGTTCGGGTTGGCTTGCCCGTTGAAGAGGTTTCCATCGGGGACTATGTGCTGAGCGGCGGCGAGGCGGCCGCCATGGTCATCGTGGACGCCGTGGTGCGACTGGTGCCGGGCGTTCTCGGCCATGAGGAATCGGCGCTGCTCGACAGCTTTGAGAGAGGGCTGTTGGAGTACCCGCAATACACGCGGCCCCCAGAGTTCCGCGGCATGAAGGTGCCGGGCGTGCTCCTCAGCGGAGACCACAAGGCTATAGAAGACTGGCGGCTGGAGACAGCGAAGGAACGCACCGAGAGCAGGCGTTCCGATCTCCTTAAGCACGAAAAAGCAAGAACGGAGACGGACAATGGCTGAAGAGAAAAGAGAGCTAAAAGGTCAGGAGTTGATGCGCTCCATAGAAAACCAGTATGTCAAACCCAACGTGCCAGCTTTCAGAGTGGGGGACACGCTGGACGTAACCGTTAAGATCCGCGAGGCCGGCAAGGAACGGATCCAGGTCTTCAGCGGCACGTGCATCGGCCGCAAGGGCAGCAGCAACCGCGAGACCTTCACCGTGCGGCGCATCGTCCAGGGCGAAGGCGTGGAGCGCGTCTTCCCCCTGCACTCACCGAACATCGAGAGCATCAAGGTCGTGCGTCGCGGCCGCGCTCGCCGGGCCAAGCTCAATTACCTGCGCCAACGGGCCGGGCGCGCAAGCCGAGTCCACGAAGACCTGAGAGCCCGACCGGAAGACAAGGAAGGGCAGCGTGGTGCGTGAGGGATTCGTTCACGCGTGTTGGCGGTTCTGCTTCGCGTATTCGCTAGAACTGGCGCCGTGGAACGTCTCCTGTCCTAGGCCCTCAGCTGTAAACGGGCGTTAGGCAGACCACAGTAGACCCTTCACTCGCCGCGCCAGTCCGCGAGCATGACGGTGATGTTGTCGTGGCTCTTGGCGGCCGCGACGAGCGCCTGGCAGGCCAGCTCGATCTTCCGGCGCCGAGTCAGGATGTCTTGAATTGCATCGTCCTTCAGCGAGTCCGTCAGGCCGTCCGTGCAGAGCATCAGCCGGTCCCCCACCTGCAGGTTGACCGTCCGCACGTCGGGCCGCGCCTCTCCGCCCATCCCGACGTACCGCGCCAGTTGCCCGCGCATGGGATGAACCTCAGCCTGTCCCGCCGTAAGTGCGCCGCGGTCCAGGAGCATGCCCACCACGGAGTGATCTTTCGTCAGCCGTTCGAGTCGCCCATCGCGCAACAGGTATATGCGGCTGTCGCCCATGTGGGCAATGTGCGCCGAAGAGCCCCACACAAGAGTCATGGCAACGGTGGCTCCCATCTTGTTGCCGTCGCCGAACCTGGAGCACTCGACGCGAAGCCGGTGGTTCAGCACGACTATGGCATCCCGCAGGGCTGGTTCCACGCTGCGCACGTCAGAATCCGCCGCCTGACCGGCATGCTCCGCAACGATGTCCGGCAGCCACTCCACGACTAGCTTAGCAGCCAGCTCGCCGGCGTGCTCCCCGCCCATGCCGTCCGAGACTATGAGCAACCCTCGCTTGGGAAGCGCGATGCAGGCGTCCTCGTTGTTCTCGCGGGCCTTGCCGACGTCGCTGACCCAGCAAACCTCGAGGCCGCCGGCGCTACACCGTCCACCGGCACGCTCCTGTATCAACGCTGATCCTCCATCGGATGACAGCAGGCGGTTGCACTTCGTGAGGGGGGACCGACAAGGCAACCTAACAATTATAGCCGGAAAGCCGCGCATGGCAAGGTCATGCAGGCCGCAGCCGAGAGGCTATTCCCCGGCCGGTCGAGATCCCCCGGCATCAGCGTTCGGAGGCGACGCCGGCCCCGCCGGAGCATCATGACGCGGGGAAGCCGCGGCCGAGTGGGCCAGCGTTCCCTCCAGAGCCTCCGCGATCGTGTCCATGGCGATGATCCGCTCGTCGGGGCTGCTCTTGAAGCACTTCGAGAGGAGTCTTGCCACAGAGCCGGGCATGAGGGGGATGCGGGGCTCGGCCGGTCCCGTCTGCATATAGCGAAGCAGCGCCTTCGGGGCGTCCTCCCCTGACTTCCAGACTACCCTTCCGACGAACATGTGAAGCACGCTGACGGCCCATGACCAGACGTCCGTGGCCCCGGTCAGCGGCCGGTCGCCCGCAAGCTGCTCCGGGGAAGCGTAGGCCCGCGTCTTGGCGCCCGGCTCGCCGTACTTCCAGACCTTGGAGACGCCGGACCGGCAAACCAAGACATTGCCGGGCTTGACGTTGTAGTGGATCCGGTCGTGGCGGTGCAGCCAGGCGACGCCCTGCGCCGTCTGCAGTGCTATGTCGAGCATCTGCGCCAGATCCGAAAGGCTGCGGTCCGAGATCATCGAGTCCCAGCCGCGCCCTTGCACGTCTTCCATGATCAAGAATGGCAGGCCGCCTTCCTCAGTCATCCTTTCGCAGGTCACCACGTTGGGATGCGCTGGAACGGTTAAGGCGTTGCGGCAGAACTCCGCAAACCACTCCCTCCAGCCTTCCCTTGTCACAACCCTGGGGCTCGGGCGCAGGACGAGCCGATAGGTGCCCCGGAAGACGTCCTGGACGCGAAAGAGCTGGCAACTGCTGGACTGGCGGATGCAGTCTCTGACCCGGTACCGGTCTACGAGCAATTGCTCAGGGTCCCACGGCGCAAGTTCGCTCAGTCCTTTGGATTCGGGCGACACGGTTCTCTCTGCCTTCCCTTTATGGTAACGTCCCAGACCACGCAGCAAGCTCCCATCTCGGCTGCGTGATTATATACAAAGTGGGCGCGAGTGTGAAGCGCTTTTCTTCTTGCCAGGCGACGCCCCCTCTTACGTTGACTCGCTGAGCCCTTTGGCCTATAAGTACGCGACGGTCTACCGGCTGCGCCTTGGAAGGGCTTCCTCAGAGATGTCCCAAAGTACGCCCCCTGAGCCGCTACTTCAGCCCACCCCGGCATCGCCTCCGGCCAGGGAGATGACGTCGTACTTCCTGCCCTTGATGGCTGTGGCGGTGGTGTTGTATGCCGCCGGCTTGAACGGCCATTGGCGGTTCCAGCGCGACAGCGTGCTCTATATGGCCCTCGGTCGGTCGCTGGCCGAGACGGGGACTTACAGCTTTGACTACGAACCTCACGTCTTCGTGTGGCCGGGCTTCCCCGCAATGTTGTCCGTTCTGTACATGGCGTTCGGGGAGAGCTTCCTTGCCATGAACGTGCTGGTCAAGCTCTTCGGACTCGGCTGCATCGCCATGGCCTTTGCCCTCTTTGGACAGCTTCCGCTCTCCTGGCGGCAGATGCTGGCATGTTTCCTCCTCTTTGGGCTGTCGCGCACGCTCTACTACTATTCGTCGCACGTTATGGCGGATGTCCCCTTCACGTTCTTCGTGGTGGCCGGCCTGTATTGCGGCATGCGAACGCTGCAGACCAATGGCCGAACAAGCTGGCTCTGGTGCATGGCCGCGTCCGCTGCAACCTGCGGGGCTTGCTTCCTGCGTCCGCTGGGCCCGGCGGTGCTCATCGCTCTCGTGGCGGGTCTGTGGCTGCGGACAGGAGCCGCAAAACGCTGGGCGCCGAACCTGGGCAAAACCGCAGTCCTTGTTGCTCCCCTGGCAGTCCTGGGAGCTGTTTGGCTCCTGCGCTGCACCGAGGTGAACACGCCTTCCCACCTTGGGTATTACGACGTGTTCATCTGGAGGCACGGGGTCGTGAACGCGGCGCTGCACGCTGTGAGGAGAATCCCGGTCGCTATCGGCTCGCTGTCGGACGCCGTCTTGGGCGTGGACCTGCCGCCCGCAGGCGTATTGCTCTTCCTCCCAATGGGGGCGGGGCTCGTCACCGACTGGCGGCGCGGAGAACGGCTGCTCTGCGTATTCGGCATGGTTTACCTGGGCGGTATCTGCCTGGGCAGCCCGGGCAGGCGGTACCTGTTGCCGGCGCTGCCGGTCCTCCTCTATTGGCTCGTCGTCGGGGCCGGCTGGATCGGCGGGTACGTGGCGAGCCGCTGGAAGTCCGTCCCTTACCGGCGGATTGACCGAGTCGCAGCGGCGCTTCTGCTGTTGGCCCTGACAGTTAACGTGATGCGCATCGGCAAAGTGATCTATGAGCAACGTTCGCCTGACTTCTACGCCGCTACAGGAGACGCGCGCCTGAAGAGCTACTTCCAACTGTCTGAGTGGCTCACGGGCACGGCCGGCCCCCAGGACGTCGTCCTTGCGTATGAGTACCGTTTCCTCCACTATTTCTCCCGAGTGAGGACGGAGCCATTCCCGAGAGGCCGCCCGGACTGGCGCGCGCGGTGGGTGGGGAAGCTCTCGCAGAACGCGGGGACTACCTACCTCGTCAGGGATCTCCATAAAGATCCGCCCGCGACGGGCATTGGCAATCTGCTCCGGGCCTACCCCGACGCGTTTGCCAAGGCGTGCACCTTCGGAACGCTGGACGTGTTCCGCGTGTCTCCCGACAAGCTAAGGAAGGACGAGCGATGGACGACCGGCGCAAACTGAAGCTCGTGGTCATGATGTCTGCGTTGAACGAAGAGAAGACCATCGGCCGCGTCATAGACGACATTCCGCGCGACATGGGCGCACCCATGGACGTCGCGGTTGTCGTCGTTGACGACGGATCGGACGACGCCACGCGCAAGATTGCGGCCGAAAAGGGGGCCATCGTTGTGCAGCACGGGCGCCGAATGGGCTTGGGCCGGTCCTTCGCCGACGGCCTCGAGCGCACGCTGGAGGAAGGAGCCGACGTCGTCGTGAACATGGACGCGGACGGGCAGTTCGACCCGCGCGACATCCCTGCGCTGATCCGCCCAATCCTCGAGGACAGAGCGGACTTCGTCACGGCCACGCGATTCAGCCGCAAGGACATGGTGCCTGAGATGCCGTGGATCAAGAGATGGGGAAACAAGCAGATGTGCAGGCTGGTCAACTTCGCCACGGGGACTACTGCGCTGACCGACGCTTCCTGCGGCTTCCGGGCATACAACCTCAAAGCCGCCTTGCATGTGCACCTTTCAGGCGGCCTCACGCACGTGCAGGAGACCATCATTGACCTTGCGAACAAGGGGCTTCGGATCACTGAGGTCCCGTTGAGAATCAGGGGGGTGCGAGAGCACGGCGCCAGCCGGGTGGCCGCCTTCCTGCCGCGCTACGCCTTCAGGGCCGGCGGCATCGTCTTGCGCACGTTCTGCCGCACCCGGCCGCTCCTCTTTTTCGGGGTCATCGGCGGCACCATAATGGCCCTGGGCATCGCCCAAGGGCTGGTCGTCTTCGCGCATTGGTGTCTAACGCGCCAGACAAGCCCCGTCCGTTCGCTGCTCATCACGGCTTCGCTGTTCATTACGGTCGGTTTCCTGATACTGGTCCTTGCCTTCGTGGCAGACATGCTCGACCGCATCACCGACGTTTCCGAGAGGCTCCTCTTCTACACGAAGCTCGACCGGTACCGGAGGCAGCACGGGGATTCCGATTCGTCCGAGCTGTAGGGAGCTTCGGGCCGTTCCTCACCGGGCATGTGCACGGGCGGAGGGAGAGCGCGCACCTGCGCTTGCACGAGAAATGCCCATCGGTGGGGTTCGTCGTCACCGAGACGGGGGTTTCCGCCCGGTTTCAGGGATACTCGTCGGCCACCTGGACGCAGGCTCCGTGCGCACAGGCCGGATCGCTCCATCGTCGGCCGAGTATTCCCAGAGCTGCCAGCGGCGCCCGGGAGGACCGCTGCTGCCCACGACGTGCGTCGGGATGTGCCAGATCGGCCAGGGCTGCTCCGCGTCGAAGCTCACGACGAAGCGGGCTCCGCGGGCGCGCGCAAAATCCGCCGCCTTAGTGCCGAAATCGGGAGTTCCCGGATTCATGTCTGACGGAAAGCGCACCAGGCGGCATGCTGTGAGGCAGGTCAGGACTCGCCACGTATTCCAGTCTCGAACGGCCACGGGCTCGCGCACCTCTTGCTCGCTGAGCCGCTTCGCGATGCCCATCAGTTCGGCGTACCCCCCGCCCCGGTAGACGCCGTAGAAGTCGCCCTGCCTCTGGACCCAGATATCCCCCAAGAGCAAAGCCAGATTGGGGACGAGCACGGCGGCGATCCCCAGGGAAACAAGCAGCTTCCTGCCGCCCGGCCAGTGCGTACGCGCCCCCAGAAACTCGCCTGCACTCTCCATGCCCAACAGAAACAAGAGAATGACAAAAGGCGCAATGGCAATCACATAGCGGCCCGTCGTCGGCCTGTTGCCTGGGCCCCAGAAAAGGAAAGGCAGCACGAACAAGATAGAACCGGCCAGGAACACCTGGCCGTGCCGCATTGCTCTGTAGCCTCCGAGCGCTACTATGGCGAAGCAGCCCCAGGCGAGGGCCTCCGCCAGCGCGACCGGAACATGCGACCCCACGGCGGCCTGCCACGGCGGGCATAGGACCAAGAGGAACCGTCGAGGGATATTCATGGCGCGTGCGCCGTATTTCTCCCAGACGAAGGGCCGTAGCGTGTAAGCAGGGACCCCGACCACGCTCACGCGCTCGCCCGCTGCCGCCGCCTGGCGAGCAGGCCCCTGAGCCAGTTTAGACCAGCGCCAGTAGACAACGAATGAGAGGACAATCACGGCGCCGACTACAACAGCGCTCAGGACCCTGTCCCTGAGAGGACGGCGGCGGACCGCAAAGAGAAGGGCAAGAACGAACGGGCCCATCCAAAAACAGGCTACGATCCTGCACCAGAAGGCCAGTGCCCATGCGGCGCACAGGCCGACCAGGAGCAGGCCGCGATATCGGTCCTCACGCGAGTTCACGAACAACATGAGGAGCAGCACGGCAAGGTTCGAGAGGACGAAGAAAGGCCCCTCCGACATCAACGCCGTTGCGTACTCATGGACCCAGAAGAGGACCCCCGTGAGAAGGACTACCAGAACGGCAGTTGCCCTGTCCGCCATCTGCCGCAAGGCGAAGTAAAGCACCAGCAGAGCTGTCAGAACCCCAAGACACTGCGCGGCGTTCAACCAGAGGAACTCGTGGGACACGCGCAGCAATGCGGACAGCAGGTAAGGCATTCCGCCCGGGACTTTGCTGTGGGCGAACCCACTGAAGACGTAGCCTTTTCCCTCGCAGAGGTTCCTTCCCAGCGCCAGGTACAACGCGGAGTCGGACGTGTAGTGCCAGTAGGGATTGAGCAAGAGGACATATGACACGCATATGAACGCGGCGGCAAGGCCCGCGAAGAGCCCGAGGTGGCGTCTGGCCGCTTCCGGGGCCAGGTCAGCGATGGTTTCCGGCGCCGCCGGAACGAACTTGCCAAGGCGGGTCCAGGACGGAAATGACCTCAGAAATTCTCTCCTCTACAAAGCGTTAGGGCGGTCCAACCGCTCCCGATCGCGTGGACGCGCTTGCGGCAAGTTCTCCGAGAATCGAGCCCCCAGGGCGCAACAGTATACGGCGGCACCGCCGCTTACGCAACCACGGCACCCGGCATTCCTTGCCGGATTCCGGAGGTCAGATCGCGTTACTGACCGTTCCCACCCGCCCCCCTGCTCTACTGCCCCCTTCTGCATCAAGCACCAGCGGGATCATGGGCCGCCGGACGCGCTCCGCGCGATGACAGGACGGGACGCGAGCATCATGCCTGACAGTCCAGCAGCACCTTGATCGCGCCTGTCCGGCCTTTGTCGGTCGCCACCTGGAAAGCTGCCACAGCGTCAGAAAGGGCGAACCGGTGGGTAATGAGCGGTTCCACCTTCACCAGGCCGGAGCGAACCAGCTCGATGGCGCGCGGGAAGTCGCTGTAGAGGGAGTTGGTCGAAGTCTTTATGGTGCGCTCGCCGCTGAGCATCAGGGCGGGAAAGCGAATCTCGTCCTCCTTCGTGGCCATCATCACAAGAACGCCTCTGGTCGCTAAGATGCGGAGCCCTTCAAGCATCGTCTCGTGCGATCCCACCGTATCGAAGACGCGGTCTACTCCCCTGCCGCCGGTTTCCCGTGCGACGACCTCGGACAGGCGCGTCCTGCCGTCCGCCACGTTGAGCGCGTGGTCCACCCCCAGGCACCTGGCGACGGCTACGTTCGGCTCGGCAATGTCCGTAATGAATGTGGCAACTGCGCCGTAGACCTTCGCCAGTTGAACGATAAGGAGCCCGATGGGCCCCGCGCCGACGACGGCCACCCTGTCCAGCAGCCCCGGCCGCCCCACGTCAACGGCGTGCAAGGAGGCAACCAGGGGGTCCAACATCGCGGCCTGCTCGTCGGTCATGCTCTGGGGAAGCTCGTAGACTTGACTGGCAAAGGCCGGGCAGTACTCCGCCATGCCGCCGGGATAGAGGTCCATCCTGCCCCAGCCCTGGCCGTGCCCGAGGTGCCTGGTCTGCGTGCAGAAGTTCTCATGGCCACTCCGGCAGTGGTGGCATCTGCCGCAGGTGAGGAAGGTGTTCACGCCCACGCGCCTGCCCACCAGCGCGCTGTCGGAGGGATCGCTGGCATCCACTACCGTGCCGACGAACTCGTGGCCCAGGATGATGTTGGGCGGATTGGGGATGTTCCTGCCGAGCGTGTGCTTGGCCCAGGGGTTCTCGCCCGCCAGATAGCGCAGGTCGCTGCCGCAGATGCCGCACTTATGCACCTTGACCAGGACCTGCCCCGGCCCGGCGACGGGCCCGGGAACGTCCATGAGTTCGAGGTGCTCAGGCGACTTCAGCACAAGGGCCTTCATGGTCTCTGAATCCTGTCTTGGGGAATTGATGTGCGGGGCTCGGTCCGGCCAACGTCCTGCTTGCGCCTGGCCTGTCCTTGCGTGTAGACCGGCCGTCGGCGCCTCTGAGCATAGCCCCGGCGTGGCGGGAAGTCAATGAGTGCGCACGGCGCCGCCCGTACGGCATCCCTACCAGGCGTCGGAGCAGGCACAAGCGCCTTGCCATGTGGCCCGTGCGGCTGGTACCATTCATGCACGCCTCGAGCCGGCAGGAACCGTATCAAGTCGAACGCGCTGAATTGTCCGGTCCGGCTGACGACATGCACCGCGGCGCCCGCTCCGTTGCGTGCAGCCGGCTCGGAAGGCGTGAATCTTTGGGGGGAGCGGCCCTACGTCTGGAGAGAAATCCTGAAATGACACCCGCCAGGATCCTGATGCCCCTCATCCTTGTCGTGCTTCTGCTCGTGGCGATGGGGCGGCGCGGCAACTCCGCGGGTGGCCCCTCAGCAGCCCCCGAGGCCCGTGCAGAGCCAAAGGGCTCCATCACCGTGGTCAACTTCACCAGCGAGAAGGACGTCGCCGCCGGCGATGAATTCAGGAAGTGGATGGAGGGGCACGGCTGGGAGGCCGTGCTGGGCGACCCCGCCTACTTCTTCATACGCGACGGCGCCTTGAACATGGTAGCCAAGGCCGGGCCCGTCTTCCGCAAACGCGGATGGTATGCAGTCTTCAACCGGGACAAACTGCGGCACGGCATTGAGAACCAGGTGCTGCTGAACATTACGCCGGCTGATTTCAGCGTGGACCTGGACCGGTATCCGTGCATCGCCTTCCAGATGGAGCCGGTCGGCCTCCCCGGCAAAGGGGCGGACATGCGCGATCCCAAGAAGAACGACACCGCCTTCTGCCTGATGGTGTCGTTCGACTCCAAATGGCACGAGTACAAAGGCGCCAAGTTCCAGGAGAGCGTGGGCTACGTCTGGGCGGACCAGAAATGGGACCAGCCGGTCGGGTCCGATCCGGACTACGCCGCCTTCTTCCGCTACATTCCCATCGGCTATGGACAGAAGGGCCTTGACGAGTCCCACGAGGTCCGGCGCGACGTCAAGCGCGACTGGCGGCTGGCCTTCCCAGAGCGTGGGGACAAACCCGTGCCGAAAGTCATACGTATCGGGCTGATGATTGACAGCAACACCGTGGACAGCGTGTCCCACTCGCGGCTTAGGTGGGTGCGTTTCGAGCAGGAGAAGCAAGCCTCGCCCGTGCCGTCCCCGGCCCAGCCAGGGGGCTGAATGTGCTCGGGGCTGTTGAGCTGCTGTGTGGGCGCCAGGGAGTTCTCGCCGCCCAACAGCCCGCCTCTCCAGTCGAGCAACGCCGCCCCGGTTTTCCTGCAAGTCAGCGAGTACTGAAGCCACCCACGTATCAGCCCCTCGGCTTGCCTTCCCGTCTGCGCGCTGCATCTGCCGCAGGCTCGCCGGAGCCCTGCGACGGGGCGGCGGCGCACGGAACTTGTGAGCGACGCGTTCCTCTGGTACGATTGCCGGCGATGAATCCCCGGGAAATCTTCCTCAACGCGCTATACCGCCGGTCCGTCCCGCGCCCGGCTACCGGCACCGCTACGTCGGTGGTGACGGTGGACCTCATGGAGAGAGTGGGGGCGTTCTTCCCGGAGGCGCACCACGACGCGGAGAAGATGGCGATGCTGGCCGCGGCCGGACACGAGGAACTCGGCTTCGACAACGTCGCGCCTCTCTTCAGCGTGTGGCATGAATCCTCGGCGCTCGGCTGCAATGTGGACTGGGGCGAAGTTGACCGCATGCCCGGCTGCCGCGAGCCCCTCTGCAAGATGGGCGATGAGATCAGAATACCCGCCGACCTTCTGAAGAGGCCCGGGTGCACGGTTCCCCTCGAGGCGCTCGCGCTCTTGCGGCGCAGGTATGGCGACGAGGTCGCCGTCGTCGGCAAGGCGTTCGGGCCATGGACGCTCGGCTACCACGTCTTCGGGGTGCAGGAGTTCTTGATCAACACGCTTCTGGACCCGGGAGCGGTGAAGCGGGCGATGGCGACGCTCAAGGAGGTGACCGTGCAGTTTGCCAACACGCAGGTCGAGGCAGGAGCAGATGCGATCTGCCTGGCGGACCATGCCACTCGCGACCTCTGCTCGCCAAACGCTTACCGCGACTTCCTGAGCGAGATTCATGAGGAACTGAACGCTCGCATAAATTGCTCCCTGATCCTTCATATCTGCGGCGACACTTCAGATAGAATCCAGTACATAAGGGAAACCGGGCTGCCGTGTTTCCACTTTGACTCGAAGGTGCCGGCGCGGACCGCCAGGGAGCTCGCCGGCGAGCGCCTGTCGCTCATGGGCGGCACCAGCAACTTAGGCGTGATCCAGAAGGGCACGCCGGAGCAAGTCGTCGAGGACGTTAAGGAGAAGATTCGGTGCAAGATAGACATCATCGGGCCTGAGTGCGCTGTCCCATTGAATGCGCCTTATGCCAACATGAAGCTGCTGGCCGAGGAAGTGAAGACGTATCGGGGCAGCAGCCGCACGGAACAGGACTGCGGCGCATGAAAGAGGGCCGCTTCTTTGACGCCCGCAGGGCACCGTGCACTCGGCCCATAGGTAGCTTGAGGAGGAAGCCATGATCGTTGACATTCACGCTCACCCCTGGCCGCGCGATCCCAGCGACAAGGTTCCTGAGCTGGCCCGCCAGTGCGGCATGAACGGCGTCTCGCTGGTGCTTACGTCCATGGGAACCCATTTGCCGCCCTATCCGAACGAGGAGGAGGTGCGCAAGACCAACGACGTTGCCTGCGAGTTCGCGCGCGGCTCGGCCGGCCTGTGCCGATGGCTGGCCTACCTCAACCCCCAGAACGCCGACTGGCGCGACGAACTCGAGCGCTGTATTGCGGAAGGCGCTGTGGGGGTCAAGCTGTTGACGTCTCTCAAAGACGCCGAAGGCCGCATGGACAGAACGGCGGAGGTGATCCGCGGCGTCGCGGAGAAGGGCCTGGCGACCCTGATCCACACGTGGCAGAAGACGAGCGGCAACTCGCCCGGGGAGATTACGCTTGAGGAATTCGCGTCGCTCGCCGAGCAATGCCCGGAGGCCCGCATGGTAGGCGCGCACTCGGGAGGCAACTGGCGGCACAGCATCGGCGTGTTGCGCGACCGCGCTCCCAACGCGCACGTTGACGTGTCCGGCTACTACCCCGAGCGCGGCCTTGTCGAGGCGCTCGTGCGCGACATAGGCGCAGACCGCATCCTCTTCGGCAGCGACTTGCTCGGACGCACACAGGCCTCCCAGCTCGCCAAGGTAGTGTTTGCCGACATTTCGGACGAGGAGAAAGAACTCATCTTCGGGGGGAACGCCGCGCGCGTCTTCAACCTGAGCGACATCCCGCCCGTCCACTCTGCGCCGCTTCGGCCGATGGAGGAACTGCCGGACTTCAGAATAGATCACTTCTGCTTCTGCGGACGGTGGCCCTTCTTCGAGGGGCGCTGGGTCACGCCAGTCGAGCTTGACGACCTGCTGGCGGAGGCCGGCATCGAAAAGGCGTACACGGGCGACCTTGACAGCCTTTACCGGCAGGATCTGGAACCGGCCAACAACCGGTTCCTGGAGGCTGCGCGGGCTGCACGGTGCGTGGCGCCCCTTGCGACGATGAGCCCTCTGGCGCACAACTGGCGCAGCGTGATCCGTCACCTCCGGTACGGCTTCGCGGGCGTGATACTGCATCCGTACCTGCACAACTGGCGCCTGGATGACGCAGCGCACGCCGAGTTCTTCCGAGCGCTTTCGGAGGCGAAGCTGCCCGTTTGGGTGAACTGCGCCCTGGGGGACGACAGAACGCGGCACACTGGCCTCGCTTGCCGGCCCGTTGCGGCGCAGGAAGCCGTCGGCTTCTGCGAAGCTGCTCCGAAGAACGACTACGTCTTCCAGGGGCTCTCAGGAGATGCGGCGGGCAAGGTCCTGGAGCGGTTCAAGGGCGACGAGCGGTTCCGGTTCGATATGTCCAAGCTGACAGACTACGGTTACGCGTGGGACAGGTTCGTGGCCAAGTACGGGATAGTGCACCTGATGGCGGGGAGCGAGTTCCCGCTGCGTCACCTTCAGGAAGTCCGCTGGACCGCCCAGCGCATCTGACCGTGGACCCATATATGTGAAAGGGAGTTTCCTGCGGTCCGCCAGCGTCCCGGAGCTGCAGACACGATCGAAGGAATGGCGATGAGTTTGCTCGGCGATGCGGTCATGTACGGGCGTTTCGCGCTTGGGCTGAGGGGCTTTCTGCGGCGCAGGATATCAGTCCCGGAAGCGGAGGCGATCGTCCGGCGACGCATGGAGCAGCGCGAGGAGTCCTTCCTGAGCATCCTCAAGAAAGGGTTCTTCGGCAATCCGCGCGGGCCGTATCGGGTCCTGCTGAAGCTGGCGGGCTGCGAGTTTGGCGACATCGAGAAGGCCGTCCGCGCCAGGGGCCTGGAGCAGGCCCTGCACGCTCTCTACGACGCGGGGGTGTACGTCAGCTTCGAGGAATTCAAAGGACGCGCGCCCATTGTGCGCCAAGGACACGAGATCCCGGTGCGCGCCCGAGACTTCGACAATCCGTACTTGAGCCGGTATTACCAGGCGCAGACCAGCGGATCTACCGGCGCGGGGACGCGCATCGCCATAGACCTTGCGCATCTGGCCGCGGCGCTGCCGTACAAGGTGCTGCAGTGCGAGGCGCATGGGATTCTGCACGTCCCAACAGCCGTCTGGCGCCCCATTCTCCCCGCGACGTCCGGCCTTTCGAATTGCCTTCGGGGTCCCATAATCGGCAACGTCCCCGAACGCTGGTTCTCGCCCGTTGCGAGCCAGGATGTCCGGCTGCCCCTGAAGCATCGCCTCGCCACGCAATACATCCTGACGATGGCCCGCCTCTCCGGCTATCGGCTGCCGAAGCCGGAGCCAGTGCCGCTCGACAACCCGGGCCCCGTGCTGGACTGGGTGGCGCGCACACTCGACGCCCATGGGGCTTGCGTTATCAGTGCGTTCCCGAGCACTGCGCTGAGGGCTTGCGTAGCGGCACGGGACAGGGGTCTGGACCTGACGGGCGTCACTTTCAGAGGAGGCGGCGAGCCGCCCACGTCGGGCAAGGTGCGAGCGATCACCAGCACGGGCGCGCGCTGGGTGCCAAGCTACGGCACCAGTGAGAGCGGGCAGATCGGCTTGCCATGTGCCCGGCCGCTCGACGGAAACGACTTGCACGTGCTGAAGGACTCCATGGCCCTCATCCAACGCCCGCATGAAGTGCCCAAGTGGAACGTCTCCGTGGGTGCATTCTATCTCACCACCCTGTTGCCCACTGCGCCCAAGCTGATGCTCAACGTCGGCATTGACGATTACGGGGTCCTGGAGACCAGGTCGTGCGGGTGCGCGCTGGAGGGCTATGGCTACACCGAGCATGTGCGCGGAATACGCAGCTATTCCAAGATGACCGGCGAAGGCATGACCTTGATAGACACCGACCTGGAGCGCATCTTGGAAGAGGTCCTTCCCACGCGTTTCGGCGGCAGCCCGCTCGACTACCAGCTTCTCGAAGAGGAAGATGAGGAAGGATTCACGCGCCTGAGCCTGGTGGTAAGCCCGAGCATCAAGCTACAAGATGATGAAACCGCCATCAGGACGGTGCTGGAGGCGCTGGAACATGGTAGACTCCCGGCAACCTTAGCTGCTGCCGTCTATAAACAAGCCCGTTCGCTGAGGGTGAAGAGGGAGGAACCCTTGTGGAGCGCGGGCGGGAAGTTCCTCCCTTTGTGTGTGGCAGAGAGACTCAGGAGTGGGGCTCGTGGTCGTCTATGACCCCTCAGCCCGCGGCGGCGGGGATTGTGCGAGGTCCGGCATGACGCCCGGCGTCCAACCGGGGCCGGAGCAGTGGGCCGCATAGCCAGAACAGGAGCAAGTCATGTTTCGCGATGTAGTGTCGCAGGACACGCGGCCGGAGGAATGGCCTGCAGTTCGTGAGCGGATCTACGCCCGGGTAATGGCCTCCATGGGGACGACGCCCGAGGTGAAAGTCGAGCCCGGCTACGAGGTGGTGTCGGAATACGAGAAATACGGCCTCAGACACCGCAAGATCCGCTACCGGTCAATGCCGGACGAGTACGGCCTGGCGGTGGTCGTTCTTCCCGAAGGCGTCAGCGAGGCGAACCCGGCCCCGGCCGTAGTGGTCTGCCACGGCACGGACGTGGTGAACGGCAAGTACGGCGTGCTGGACTTGGAGCGGCCGAATCGGGCATACGCCATCGAGCTGGCCCAAAGGGGATTCGTGACGGTCTCCCCTGACTGCTACGAGTTCGGGGAGCTTTTGACGCACGGGAAGACCCTGCCGTACGAGGAGGCCCGCAAGCTCTATGTCGAGTCAGCGGCGCGATTTGCCGAGAAGTATCCGGCCTGGTCCCTGGACGGGCGGCGCGTCTGGGACCATCAGCGTCTACTGGATGCCTTGGATGCCAGCGGTTTCGTCCATCCGCGAAAGTACGGCATCATTGGCAACTCCCTGGGCGGGCGCACGGCCATCTTCCTTGCGGCGCTGGAGGAGCGGATCGCCGCCGGCGTGCCTTCCTGCGGCATCAGCCCGAACCTGACGAACATCTATCGATCAGGCCCCGAATCGAGGGAGCGCCTTCAGCGCACCGGCGGCCACATGGTCTACGATTACCAGGACATGATTGCGCTATGCGCGCCGCGCCCACTCTTAGTGCTTGAGCCGTTCAACGACAACTACAATCCGTACATTGATGCCAACTTCCAGTGCTACGTGAAGGGGCAACGCGCATACCAGCTTCTGGGCAAGCCGGAGTGCTTCTGCACGCTTACGCACGGGGACGGGCACGACACGACGGAGCATGTGCGCGATTTCGTCTACCGCTGGTTCGAGCGCTGGCTGAAGGCGTAGCAGCATGCACGCGCTTCCGCTATAGCTCGCCCGTATGTTGCGAGCTAACTGCTATGTAAGGCTCCTGCGGAGCGGGTGAGACACAGTGCGCGCCCGCCCGGGGGAAGCTCCGCGCTGAGTACTGAACCTTGCCAATGCGCGCTCACCGTTCCGCCCGCATGGGTGGGATCGCACAGCCACAGCGCCTTGTCCGCCCACAATGCCAGGCACGGCTTGTCCACCCGCAAGGAGATGGCGTCGGCCTCGACGGCGCCCGCTTCCCAGAATGCTGCCAGACACGTGCCATCCTCGAACTGGATGGCCTGGCATGTCCCCTCGTTGCGCAAGGTCGTCCATGACGGCTGCTGCGCGAGCTGTTGCGCCTTTTCGAGACTGACCGCAACGGCAATAGCGAAGCCGCAGGGCTCTGGCCGAGACCCATGGCGCAAGCTGGCGCAGAAGACGGGCTCGGTTACGGGCTCCGCACTGGCACCGCCGCTGACGGAGCGCCAAGACCCGGTAGCCGGGCCTGTCCAGACCGTAGCGGACGCAGGCGCGAGCGGCATGTAGGCGACGCCACCGTGCAGGAGCCAAAGGACGTCTTCCAGGTCGTGCCGACCTTCCGACAGCTCTTGCGGCGGCTCTCCTCGTGTTCCGACCCTGGGCGCTTCCCGCAGCTTACACTGGTCGAGGCTGGTGTAGACCTCGCCCGTTAGTCCTCCGCAGCGCCAGCCGCCCATCAGGCACACGACCAGATCGCCGTGGAATCCCCACATCTTGCGCACGGCGAGCGATCGCCCGCCCCCTTCGTCCACTCGCTCATAATCCATGACGGACAGGCCGCTGCGCCCGTTGCCCAGCCCGCCCACAAACGCGCGCCGTTGAAGCGGCGGCACGCTGCTCGCCAGCGTCAACCCCGGCAGGCGCTCCCAATCCCAGACCGGCGGCAAGTCGAAATACTCCTGGCCGTCGCGCAGGAGATAGTGGTCGCCGGTGTGAAGATGCTGCCCCTTCAGGTTCTCCTTGTGCAGGCCCTGGGTCGGGAGGGTGCGGTCGGAGATCGTTTTCAGGAAGAAGCTGAAGGCCGGCCGCTGATAGGTGGTGAAGTCTGCGCACGCGAAATGGAGGTAGCCAACCAGAGCGCGGCCCCCTCCCTCCTGGCGAGCAAGAAATGCCTCTACCTCGTCCTTGCGGCTTGGACAGATGCTCAGCCACCGGCGGAGCCACGGCCGCAGGTCCGCGGCCCGGCGCAGCCAGCCCCTCCGAGTCACTGTACGGTCCAGAGTGGAAGGCACTGTGGCAGTGCCGCGGCACATCCATTGCAGGCCCTCCAGGATGTAGCCCGTGATTACGTCGAGCTTTTTTTGTGCAAATGCCCAGGGGGTGTCGCGCAACTGCCACGCTAAGTCCACAGCGATCTCGAGGTAGCTTCGCCCGTAAGAGAAGGCCTGAAGGCGAGGCCCATGCTGGAAGAAGCTGTAGTCTTCCTGAATGCCTTCGGGATGACCCACCACGATCTCGTCTTCCACCGCCCGTGCCGCGCCGGCAACCTGATCGGCCCGCTTGCTCAAGCAGCCGTGGTGAAGCGCCAGCTCCGCGCTCCACAGCAGATTCGCCGCGGTATCCCTCACCCTGAACTGTCCGATCACCGCCAGCGCCCCGGCGAGTTGCCCCTCGGCAAGGGCCTGGCCCATGAGCACCACGATATCGCGCATGGCCCGGGGTACGCCGATCTGATTCCACCACCAGTTGGAGGACTGATACTTACGCTGGATCCAGTCATCGAGGGCCCGCTTGAGCGCGCCTTCGAGCTGCCCGTCGCCATGCAGGGCGTGGCGTTCGTTCGCCCAGGCCAATGCCATCTCGCGGCAGCGGCCGATGTGCCGGGCCGGTGTCCAGGCCTCATCAACGTCAACGGTGTAATCAACATCCGGCCAGCGTCCGTCTGAGGCGATGCTCCGAGCGTGCTGTATCACCCTATCGGCGGGCGGACCGGAATCTTCCCGCAGGATTTCGCGGTAGCGCTCAAGTATCTCCCGCATGACCTCGCGAGCTTTCTGCGCCAAAGTGATCTCCTATGAAATCGCTGTATGGCAGCCCGGCCCTCCGCCGTACGGCGGACAGGCAGGCAAGCGTCTCGGCCGGGCCCCCATTGACGACGCTGGCGTCATCGTCACATGCAAAGTCGAGCAGGAAGCCGCCGGGTGCGACTGAGATCCTCGACAGCCGGAGTGGCCCGGAGATTGGGGAGCAAGGAGGTTACGGCGGGCAAACCGGAAGAGCCCGAGCCCGCAGCCATCATTCAACAGGATTCCGCGGAGCTGGAGGCAACCGCCCCGAATGCCGCCGGCCTTTGACAGGCAGCCACGGGAAGCGAGGCTGCGCGTCCTGGCGCCGCCTCCGCTCCCCGTGCGTGGGCATCAGTCCCTGCCGCCCTGGCCCTGGCGGCCGCGGTCGTCGCGTCCCCTCTCGTCTCGGGACCCCTGTTCGCCGCCGCCTTCCCTGCCGCGGCCTTGCGTGCGCCGCTCACCCTCTGGCTGGCGTCCCGCCTGCTGTCGGCGCGCATGGTCCTCAAGTATTCTCTGCTCCTCCCTGTGACTGCGGCTGAGCTCTTCGGGAGGTGTCCCGCGCGGAGGCCGGGCCAGCTCTTCCCTGTGTCGGCGCTCCATCTCCTGGCGCTGCGACTGGAGGTATTGGTCATAGTTGCGAGCATGATCCTCTGAACGCCTGCGCTGCTCCTCCGGCGGCAGGACGTTCGGCGTAGGCTGCCTGGCTGCGCGCCTGGCTTCGCGGGCCGTCTTGCCCTGCTCCTCCGGCGCAACGACATTCGGCGTGGGCTGCCGGGTCCCGCGCCTGGCTTCCCGGGCCGTCTTGCCGTGCTCCTCCGGCCGGTAAACGCGCAGCTCATTGCCCGCCTCCCCGCGCGGGCCCGCATGCTCCGGCGCGTCCGCCTCAGCAAGCTTCCTCGCTTCGACCCTGTGGCCGAGGGCGCGTTCCAGGCGGTCCTCCCTGACGCTATCGGCGACCACACGCTTGTCGCGAATGACGATCTTGGTGATGTTCTTTGTCTTGTTAATGATGGTCACGTTCCGCGTGAACGGCTCGACGTGGCGGTGGATCCCATGCTCGAAGAGGAACCCGTGGCGGACGCAGCGCCACCACGACGGCTCGATGAGTATGTCGAGGTCCGCGCCGCCGATGCGCAGCCCAATTGAGAAGTCGAAACGCACCGATGGCGGCAGGGGCGCCCAGCCGCACCACTCGTCTCCCCAACGCCAGGCGCACCAGTTGGGCGCCCATATCCTGCCGGGCACCCAGCACCAGCCGAAACGCGGCGACAAGAACCAGCGGCCGTAGTGGAAACCGACCCAGCCCCACGGGTAGTCCGAGACCCAGACCATCCCTACGTCGGTATAGCCCCAGTAGCCGTCATCGTCGTAGGGACGCCAGCCGACAGCGACGCGCGGGACCCAGCACCGGCCGTACGGAGCAATAACGACCCAGCCGCCGTAGGGCGCCAATGCGTCGTAGAACACCCCGACGTCCGCCTCGTCCTCGGGTGGCGCGGTCTCAGGCACCGCGGCCTCAGGCTGCTCCGCCCGCGGCGCTGGAGGTCGTGCCGACGGGTAGACGTAGACCCGTTGAGGAGGGTACGGTTGAACTATGCATCCGGATACTGCAAAAGCCAGCAAAGACAGTCCCAGCACGGCCCAGATCTTCATGGCATCCTCCCGTGTCGCTTATGACACGCCCCCGCCCCGTCGCCCTACGGCAATGTCGCATGCCCGGCCAGGCGCGGAAAGGACCGGGCATTCTCATGATGTTTGATGCTAACCGTCTACGTCGTTGGTGTCAATGCCATGTCCGCAGGCCGAAGGCCCCGGCAACGGTCGGCTGCTGCGGCAAGGGCCTCCGCGCTTGCCGCCCCGCACTGGCCGAAGAGCTTGTCCCACAGGCAATTTCCTGTTGTTTCTTGCTTATACTTCGTGCTTGTGCTACGGACTGAAGGTCGGGAGAAGAGTGCACCCGGAGTTGGGAGTCACGACGGCGTGTCGAGGTAAGGGCTACGTGCTGACGCTGTCTTGGAGCAAGGCGAGGCAGACTGGACATGAAGGCCAAAAGGATTTTCGCCGGAGTGCTCGTAGGCGCAGTGCTCGTCAGCGGAGCCTGTCTGCCAACAGCACCAAAGGGTGGAGAAGCTGATTGGCCCGCACGCCTCGAGGCCAGGCTTGCGGAACTCCGCGCGCGCGGAGAGCCCGTGACTATCGAGGAGGTCATGGCCCGGCGCCGGAAGATACCAGATAAGGAGAACTCCGCCCTCGTCTTCCTCCGGGCATTTGAGGCCTCCAGCACCCGGCAGCCTTACGCCCCCGAGCTTGGCTACGGTGTGGACGTCTTCCCGCCGGAGTTGGGCGTGCGGGACCTGGAGGTCCTCCTCGGGGCCGTCAGGGCCCACCTCGAGGCGAACGCGCGGGCGCTCTCGCTCATCCACGAGGGTGCCAGACTGCCGCACGGGACTTATCCCATAACCATGACCGCTGACCCCTGGGATATTCCCATCGAACACCTGGTCGCTCTGAGGAGATTGGCCTGGCTTTGTCGTCTCGAAGCGGCGTTCGCTGCCCAACGGGGTGACGGCGCTGCGGCTGCGGACAGCTTGTTCGCGGTACGGCGCCTGTGTGCCTCGTTAGGGGGTTGCACCTTCACGGTAGAAGCCCTGGTGCGGTTCCTGGTTGATGGCATATTCAGCGACACCCTGGAGAAGACGCTGGCGCTCTGCGAGATGCCGCCCGAGAAGCTTGAGACGCTGTCGCGTGAAATCGTCATCGAAGAGAGGGAAGCATCACTGGTCGAGGCGATGCGGACGGAACGAGCGACGGCCTACTGGGCCTTCACGGCGCCTCCCGAGCAGATCGTGGCGCGGCTGCAGTCCGTGCGACAACCCGTTCCTCCCCCAGGGGCGATGGAACCCAACCACCGGGCAAGAGACGCTGTGTGCTTCTACGAACTCATGGGCGAAGCGGTTCGCATCGGCGCTCTCCCGGACCGCGAGCTACAGCGAGAGGCTGCCCGGCTCACGCAGGAGATCGAACAGGTCCCGCGTGACCTTCTCATCACGCGCTTGCTCTTCCCGGCCCTTAGCCGCGCGCTCCAGGTAGGGGGCATTGCCCGCACCCGGCTCAAGGTGGCGCGGGCGGCCCTGGCCGTCGAGCAATGGCGCATGAAGAACGGAAGTTGGCCCGAACGGCTCGAGGACCTGGTGCCCGAGTTTCTGAACGAGGTGCCGCAGGACCCGTATTCGGACGGCACGATCGGTTACGTACGGACGGAGCGCGGCGGCGTCATCCTTTACAGCGTCGGGCCCGACGGGAAGTACAACGGCGGCCGTTCGCTGCAGGAGGGGGCTGCATCAGCCGAGCCCGAGGCTTACGACCTGGCCTTCCGCCTGCTGCCCCCCAAAGACCGCGGGGCACGCCAACTTGGGCTGGAAGACTGGCGTGGGGGCTGGGGCATGATGCCGCTGCACCTCACAGCCCAGGTCGGAGCCAAAGAGGCGGCCGAGCAGTTGCTCGCCAAAGGCGCAAACGTGAATGCCGAGGATCAGCGCCGCTGTACGCCCCTGCACCTTGCCGCCCAGGGAGGTCATCGCGAAGTATCGGAGGCGCTGCTGAAGGCCGGCGCAGCCGTCAACGTCATTGATGGCGAGGGCTGGACTCCCACAGGCCGCGCCATCCAGGCGGGACACAAGGACCAGGCCGCAGATTGACTGCCGCAGCCCCGAATCCTTTGCGACGGTGTAACCACTCCTTCGATTTTAGCATCTAATATGATAGGAGCGGCACTTACAGGCATCACTTACCAGGGAGGCACCTGGCATGGCCAGCGTGGCGCGGTTGGTGAGAGCGTCCCAGGCGGGCGACCAAGAGGCATTCGGTCGGATCGTCCGCCGGTATCAGTGCCTTGTCTGCGCCGTCACTTACAGCAGCACGGGCGACCTGTCCGCAAGTGAAGACCTGGCGCAGGAGACGTTCATCACGGCCTGGAAGAAGCTGGACAGCCTCCGTGACCCGAGCCGGCTGCGCGGCTGGCTCTGCGCGATCGCCCGCAACCTGGCCCTGCAATGGCACCGGCAGCGTCAGGGCGACGTGATCAGTGGGGCAGTTTCTGTCGAGCAAGCCGGGCCCCTCGAAGCCACAACTCCCACTCCGGTTGAACGGTCGCTCTCAGAGGAACGCGCATCGGTGGTCTGGGGAGCACTGAACGAGATGCCAGAGGAATACCGCATCCCTTTGATCCTTTATTATCGGGAGCAGCAGTCGGTGGGGCGGGTGGCGGAGGCCCTGGACCTCTCCCGCTCGGCGGTGAAGCTGCGCCTGATGCGGGGCCGGAGCATGCTGAAGGATAAAGTAGTGGCGCTTGTCGAGGACACGTTGAAGAGTACGCGGCCCGGTGACACATTCGCGGTAGCCGTCGTGGCAGCGCTTGCCGGGGTCGCCGGCAAGAAGGCTGCGGGGGCCGGCTCGACGATCCTCGGCCTCAGTCTGACTAAAGCTGCCGTCATCGGGACCATTGCCGTCGGCGCGGCCGTTGGCGGCGGCCTTGCCCTACAACGTCTGGCTGCAAGAAGCCAAACGCCTGGTGCCCCACCACCACCCGTGGCGATCGAGGCGCCTGTTGCAGCGCCCGCCGCTGCGCCTCAAGCACCCAAGCCTGAAGCCGCCCAGCCGACAACCTTCAACTCCCAGGTGGCCTTCCGTGTGTGCATCTGGGTCGGCCGGGAAGGCGAACTCCTCTGGATAGGCGAGACGCCCTCCGGGCGGCCGCTCACGATACCGCCGGGCGCGGAGTGGTACGTGGAGCCCCGGCGGCCCGTAGATATGGAGAAGGTTCGTCAGGAGCTCGAAACGCAGAAGATTCCGGGGCTGATGCTCGTGGATGCGACTGATGGCGACCTTGAGTACCTGAAGGGGCTAACATCGTTACAGTGGCTGAGGCCCGCCTTTGGGCTACCGCCCCAGATCACGGACGCGGGACTTGAGCATCTGGAGGGGCTCACGGGGCTGCGGAAGCTTGACCTCGCCTGGGCGCCAATAACTGACGCCGGCCTGGAGCATCTGAAGGGACTGACGGCATTGGAATGGCTGCAGCTCGGCTGGACGCAGGTCACCGACGCGGGCCTCGAGCACCTGAAGGGGCTGACGGCCTTGCAGACGCTCGTCCTGTGCTGGACCGGGGTGACAGACGCAGGGCTGGAGCACCTGAAAGGGCTCACATCGCTGCGGCAGCTCTGCCTGGTCCAAACTAAGGTCACAGACGCGGGGCTGGAGCACCTTAAGGGACTCAAGGCCCTGCAGCGGCTCGAGCTTGGCTGCCCCAACTCGCGAGCCGGTTCGGGGGTCACAGACGCGGGGCTGGAGCACCTGAAAGGGCTGACTGCGTTGCAGAAGCTAGACCTCCGATGTGCGGGGGTGACGGATGCCGGCCTGGAGCGCCTGAAGGGGTTTACGGCGCTGCAGGAACTCAACCTCGGGGGGGTGAAGATCACGAACAGGGGGCTGCAGTGCCTGAAGGGGCTGACGGCGCTGAAGAAGCTTTCTCTCTACGACACGCAGATCACGGACGAGGGCCTGGAGCACCTGAAGGGGTTCGCGGGCCTTGAGCTTCTCGACCTGCGCGGGGCGAAAGTGACAGACGCGGGACTGGCGCAACTGAAGGGGCTGACAGGGTTGCGTCAGCTCATGCTCGCCTACACGCCAATAACGGACGCCGGCCTGGAACACCTGAAGGGGCTGACGGGATTGCAGTCGCTCTGGCTCGATGGAACAAAGGTGACGGACGCGGGCTTGGTTCACCTCAAAGGGCTGACAGCGTTGCGGATCCTCTACCTCTCGGACACCAAGATCACGGACGCGGCCCTGGAGCACCTCAAAGGGCTGACAGCGTTGCGGATTCTCTACCTCTCGGACACGAAAACCACGGACGCGGGAATCAAGGAACTGGAGAAGTTCCTGCCCAATGTGAGAGTTCAGACATTTGCCGGCGGGCTTGTTAAGCTACCGACAGGCCTCCATGGCGCAGCCTTGGCGGGCAATAAGGCGGAGGTGGAGCGGCTGCTGGCCGGAGGCGCTGACGTGAACGCGCGCGACGACGTGGGCCGGACGCCGCTCCACTTCGCGGCCGAGCAAGGGCGCCTGGAGGTCGCGCAGTTCCTCCTGAGCAAGGGCGCCGACGTAAATGCCGAAGACAAGCGCCGCTGCACGCCTCTGCATTTGGCCGCGCAAGGAGGTCATCGCGAAGTATCGGAGGCGCTGCTGAAGGCCGGGGCAGAGGTCAACGCCGTGGATGCCGAAGGCTGGACTCCCACAGGCCGCGCCACCCAAGCTGGACACAAGGACCTTGCCGCCTTCCTGGCCGAGCACGGCGGGGTGGAGTAATCGGGCGTCACAGGGCCCCCATTCTGCACGATTCTTGGGCCCGCGCATCCGAGGGCAGCGCGGCCCGGACGCAAGGGGAGCATTCGAAGTGGATGAGAGGGTTGCCGTGAACACTGCGCCTTGTACACTTCTCCTCCGCCATCCCGACGGTCCCGTTTATGGGTACAACGTCGTCCGCATTGAATCCACGGCGGATGGAGCGCGGCTGTTTGTGCGCGAGGATCCGGGCTTGGAGATTACCCCTGGAGGTGAGACGCGATTTGTGTGCTATCCACAGCGAACGATCCCTGGCAACCGGAATACATATGAAATCTTGAATGCCGTACACATGGCAGCAGAACGTTAGTGCGGTGCACCACTTTGATGGCACATTGTTGAGGACGGCCCGGGCAACGGCCATTACTTGACCGTGCAACGGTTCCTTCCTACAATACGTGCCTTATGAAGGCGGAGGGAGCGCACGTTGAGCCGGACATCCGCGGCCCACAGGAGGCCGCTACGAGGCGGCGCGAATCCACGTGGGTCCGGTCTGGGACGTTGAAGGTTAGAGAGGAACCAAGGTTCTGAGGAATAGCGGCCGCGCCGGAGTCTCCTCACGTATCGGCGTGTCCGCCGGACAACGAGAGCCCATGGACAAGCCAGTGAATGCTCTTGTGTTGATCTACTTCGGGTATAGCTGATGGCACACTTGTCGGCGCTCGTGGCGAGCGCCGGTCAGCACCAGGGACGTGTGCTCTGTCAGGCTGACGGGAATCCCGCGTCTGCCAACAGCAGGAGGGTACGCCGTGCAGCAGTGAAGACAAGGCTGGAAGCGTTACGCATCGGCGGGGACGGAGAGCATCTTCTCCTCCCCGCTTCTTTTTCTGCTGAGGAAGGGAAGTGGAGTCGAGCTGGAAAGGGGGAGGCCATGCCGGACAGACCTGGTCTTGGCAGGCGGGTACTGTGTGTGGTAGCAGGGCGGGGGATGCTGGTCGGCGTCGCTCTGGCTGTTCTGGCGGGCGCGATGGTGAGTGCCCAGGAAACGCCTGAGCCCCGGCCGGTCGGTGATGGCCCACCGCTTCCTTATCATTCGATCGAGGGGACGGGGGGAGTGTTCATCACCCCTACCGCCTACCTCGTGAATCCTGGACCCCCGGACACCGTGTTCGGCAAGCCTGCGGTGTCCACCCACTTCGCCCTGATCGGCGACAAGGACTTCGAGTCAATCACCTTCACGTGGACGCTGTGGCGCCGCCTGGAGCTCGGATACGGACTGGACCGGCTCGGGCTGGACGACCTGCCCCGAGATATCCGCCGGGCGACCGGAGTTGACATCGGAACTCACGACATCCACCTGCATCACTTCAACGCTCGGTTCAACGTCATCGAGGAGAACCAGTGGGATCAGAAGTGGCTGCCCGCTGTCACCGCCGGGGCGCATTACAAGTACAACGACAGCGTTAAAGCCATCGACCGGCGACTGGGCGGCGCCCTGACTGGCATCGGGATGGACGACAACGAGGGGGTAGATTTCACGCTAACCGCCAGCAAGACGCTCACGTGTCTGCCGCGACCTGTCATCCTCTCAGCGGGGGCGCGTGCATCAAAGGGAGCGCAACTGGGGTTCCTGGGCTTCACCGACGACTACCGCGTGACATTCGAGGGGAGCGTTGTCACCTTGCTGAGCAACAAGTTTGTTCTGGCCGCCGAGTACCGTCAGAAGCCCGACGAACTGAAGCGCGTTCCGGGCCTCATCGGTCCTGAGGATGACTGGTGGGATGTTTGCCTCGGTTACATCATCAACGACCGCTTGTCTGTGGCCGCCGGGGTCGGCAATTTCGGCACCGTGGCCAACCACAGCGACCAGATGGTCTACGCCTGTTGCCTGAAGTACGAGTTCTGAGCCGGAGGTCTGAGGGGAAGGTCGGTCAGGGGACACTCATCGCCCGCAAGTCGCAATGAGCGGAGCAGACGGAAAGGAGATGCGGGCGTGAAGAAGCCCATTAACGGCACGGAAGAGACGGCCAACGCCGGGGGGACGTGTCATCCATCTACCATGTGCGCCCTGCTGCCCAAAGAGCCGGGGCCGGCGGGCGGGCCGCTGGCCTGGTTCGACGACATGATCGCGCACTGCCTGGACTACGCCTCCAGGTGTCGTGCAGAGGGCCGGCCGATCGTCGGGATCATGTGCGAATACGCGCCGCGCGAACTCATAATGGCCGCCGGCGGGGTGCCCGTTTGCCTGTGCGGCGGGTCCGCCGATACCATCCCGCCCGCTGAGGAGCACCTGCCGTCCAACCTCTGCCCGCTGATCAAGTCAACCTACGGCTACCACGTGCTCAGGTCGAACCCGTTCCTCGAGATGGCTGACTTGGTAATTGCCGAGACTACCTGCGACGGCAAGAAGAAGATGTTCGAGCTGATGGCGGAGTCCAGGCCGACGTACGTGCTGGAGCTGCCGCAGAAGGAGGCCGACAGTGACGCCTTCGAGCACTGGCTTCGCGAACTCCACAAGTTGAGGAAGGAGCTTGACGCGCGCTTCGGCGTGGAGATATCTGACGACGGCATCCGGGAGGCCATTGGGATCATGAACCGCGAACGGGCACTCCGGCGCGAACTGGCCGCACTCATGACTGCCGATCCTCCGCCCCTGACGGGCGCCGAGCTCCTCAAGCTGAAAAGCAGCATCTCGTGCGTGCCGGAAGATCTCGCACAGTATGAGGCGGCGCTCGCGCTCCTCGGTAGTCGACAGCCGGATCCCGCCGTCTCAGGCCGCGTGCGTGTGCTCATGACGGGCGCGCCGATCGTGCACGGGGCCGAGCGCGTGCTGGAGATCGTCGAAGGTCACGGTGGGGTCGTCGTCTGCCTGGAGAACTGCACGGGGCTGAAGCCGATCCTTGACGACGTCGACGGCTCGACACGGGATCCGATGCGCGCGCTCGCCGAGAAGTACTATGCGCTGCCGTGCTCCGTCAAGACGCCGAATCAGAGTCGCGGCGACTCCCTGCGGAAGCTTGCGGCGCAGTACCGACCGCAATGCGTCATTGACCTCGTCTGGCAGGCGTGCTTGACCTATGACATCGAGTCCTACCGCATCAGGAGACTGGCGGAGCAGGAACTCGGCATCCCGTACCTGCGCATCGAGACGGACTATTCGCCCTCGGACTCCGCGCGCATCGCCACGCGGGTGGAGGCCCTCTTCGAGACGGTCCGCGGCATGGCCCGCTGAGCGGGGTGAGACGCCATGAATAGAGTCGCTAACACCCGCCCTTTCATCACGGCGGACGGGATCACGACCGCAAAACACAGGAGGGACCTGTGATCTGCTGTGGCATTGATGCGGGATCGAGGACCATCAAGGTTGTGCTGATGGACTCGGACATGCCCGGGGTGCTTGCTTCCGGTGCGATGGACCAGGGCACCGAGCAGGAGGTGCGTGCTCAACGCCTCATCGACGGGCTGCTGGCAGAAAAGGGGCTCGGCCGTGAAGCGGTGTGGCGGACCGCAGCGACAGGATACGGCCGCAACATCATCAGGTTCGCCGACGACACGATCACAGAGATAACGTGCCAGGCACGGGGCGTTCGGCACTTGCTGTCCGGGGCGACCGCTGTCGTCGACATCGGCGGCCAGGACAGCAAGTTCATACGCATGGATGCCCGGGGAGTCGTCCAGGATTTTGCGATGAACGACCGGTGCGCCGCGGGCACGGGGTGCTTCCTGGAGGTGGTCGCTGCGCGGTTCGGGCTCGGGCTCGAGGAGTTGGGCCGGCTCGCCGCCCGGAGCCGGGAACGGGTGGCTATCAACAGCACGTGCGTCGTTTTTGCAGAGACCGAGATCATCGGGCTGCTGGCAGCCGGCTGCCGGCCTGAAGACATCGTCGCAGGCGTGCAGGCGGCGATCGCCACCCGTGTCGCCACAATGGTCGGCCGCAGTGGCGGCACGCCGGTGGTGTTCACCGGAGGCGTGGCTTTGATCCCCGGAATGGATGTGGCACTCGAGTCGGCGCTGGGCCGACCTGTGACTGTTGCTCCTCAGGCGCTGATGACCGGGGCGTTGGGGGCGGCGATACTGGCTTGCGAGCATCTCGAGCCGAAACGTGGCGACACGTGAATGCCCCCCAACCTGTCCGGCTCGGCGATCTGGCAGGCGGTGGCTGGAGCGCTGGCCTTCGACTGACCTGGCCCCAGCCGCCATTACTTGACCGTGCAACCGTTCCTTCCTACAATACGTGCCTTATGAAGGCGGAGGGAGCGCACGTTGAGCCGGACATCCGCGGCCTGCTGGTCTCAGTGGTCATTCCCGTCTACAACGAAGAGGATGCCATCGGGCCGGTCATAGACGAAGTGCGCCAGGCGATGGACCGCTCCGGCCATCGCTACGAAGTCTTCGTCGTTGACGACTGTTCAACTGACAATACGGCGCAAGTAGCTATATCCAGGGGGGTGCGGGTGGTGCGCCGGGCGGTCAACGGCGGCTCGGGCTCGTGCCGCAAGACCGGGATCCTGGCGGCGCACGGCGACATAGTCGTCATGCTCGACGGAGACGGCAGCTACACGGCGGCAGATATCCCGGCGCTCCTGTCGCACATGCCTGCCTACGACCAGGTGAACGGTGCGCGCGGGAGTGAAGAGGGAACGCACAAGTGGCTCCGCGGGGCGGCCAAGTACGTCATCCGGCAGCTCGCCTGTTACCTGACCGGCATGCGCATACCTGACCTGAACACGGGCCTGAAGGCGTTCCGCCGCGACGTGATGCTCCAGTACCTGTGGGTGCTACCGCGCGGGTTCAGTTGCGTCAGCAGCATGACGCTCGCCTTTCTCTGCAATGGTTACGCGGTGAAGTACGTGCCCACCACCTATCGGAAGCGCATCGGCAAGTCCAAGTTCCATCCGGTGAAGGACACGTGGAGCTACTTGATGACGGTGGTGCGCATGATCATGTTCTTCGCGCCGCTGCGGATCTTCGGCCCGCTCGCCCTGCTGGTTTTCGTCACGAGCGTGGTCTCAGGGGCCTATCACCTGTTCATCCATCCGCATCACACGCTGCAGGAAATGGACATCATCCTTTTCGTCGCGGGCGCCGCCGTTCTGACGATTGGCATGCTGGCGGAGTTGATGGTGCGGCAGCGTGCCACCAGCGACTGGGAACTCCGCTATTGGCGACGGATATACCATGAGGATGAAGCCTCCCTGTAGCGCAGCGGCGCTCTACGCGCGGCTCGGGTTGCGGCACGTGCCTCGCCTGGTGGCCATGGTTGACCGCAACCCCCTGAGCCCGACCTACGGCTGCTTCGATCGGCAATTCTGGCACTATCGGACAGCCGACTTCCCGTGCGGCATGAACCAGGAGTTCGGCCTGCCGCTTGCGCTGGCTTACGCACACGAGCTGCCGGGCAGCCGATGGCGCGGCGAGCCGCGCCTGCGGGAGCTTGCCCTGGCGGCCGTTGACTTCGCCCGGCGCTCAGCGCACCGCGACGGCTCGTGCGACGACTATTACCCCTTTGAGCGCGCGCTCGGCGCAACGTGTTTTGCGCTCTATGCCTGCGCCGAGAGCTGCCGCATCCTCGGGTGCAGCGACGGCCCGCTGCTCGAGCACCTGGTCCGGCGCGCGCGGTTTGTGAGCGCTCACCAGGAGAGCGGGCGGCTGAGCAACCACCAGGCGCTCGCCGCGCTTGCGATGTTCACGGTTTCACGTCTGGCGCGTGTCGCCGAGCTGGAGGTCGCCGCGCGCGAGCGCGCCAAGCTGGCGCTTTCGTG
>Ga0315289_10000253_pt1 | contig 85940 bp, 75 predicted proteins | sample YL17G11_40_MG_FD_203452 | JGI IMG/M metagenome (GOLD analysis project Ga0315289, IMG submission 203452) | Sediment microbial communities from Yellowstone Lake, YNP, Wyoming, USA - YL17G11_40 | ecosystem: Environmental > Aquatic > Freshwater > Lake > Sediment | place: USA: Wyoming | collected...
ACTCGATCACCAGGGGGATCCCCTGCTAACTGCCAGCACCTATACATTCAAACAGTCCCATTTGCCGCTGAACGGCGGCGGCAAATGGGGACAGTCCCGAACGGCCCACCACATTCTGCAACTGCCTCAGGCGTCACGCTGCCGTCGCCACTCTCCCAGCTCCGCCGCGCAGCTATCGGGCACGTTCGCGGCGCCGATGGGCACCCGGTCGGAGCCGCCCTCGCCGTGGGAGTCCGAGCCGCCGGTGACGAGAAGCCCCAGCGACCTCGCGACCCTCACCAGCGTCTCAACCGCTCCCGGCGTGTGCTTGGGGTGATACGCCTCGACCCCGCGCGCGCCGAGCCGAGCCACGTCCTGCACGATTCGTGGGTGGCCGAAGACCAATCCCGGGTGCGCTAGTACCGGGCATCCGCCGGCTCGCGCGACGATTCGCACCGCCTCGACGACCGACGGCCGGACTCGCGGCACATAGGCGGGGCCGTTCTTCCCAATGTACCGATCGAACGCCTCACGCGGCGTGGCGCATGCGCCCACCCGCACCAGCGCCGCCGCGACGTGCGGCCGGCCGACGCTGGCACCGTGGGCCTCGCGGAGCACGTCATCCAGCTTGATCTTCAGATTGAGCTCCCGCAGTCGCTCCACCATGCGACGAGCCCGGATCAGGCGACCGTCGCGGATATGCCTGAGCTGGTCCTCCAGCCGCGAGTCGTTCGGATCCACCCAGTAGCCGAGGATGTGCACCTCGGTCTGCTCGTAGTCAGTGCTGATCTCGACCGCCGGGATCACCGACAGACCCACGGCCTCGCCCCGGCGGCGGGCCGGCTCGACGCCCGACATCACATCGTGGTCGGCGATGGCGATGGCGGCTAGCCCGAGTCCCTTCGCCTCGTCAACGATCGCCTCAGGTGCGAGGCTGCCGTCGGAGGCCGTCGAGTGGATGTGGAGGTCAACCGCCATCGAGCAGACTCTCCAGTCAGGCTGCGCCCGCCGCGCGGCGCACGGCTGCACCTATTCCGTCAAGTGGGAGCAACTCCTCGTTGCAGCGGGGAAGGGGCAGGCCAGTGTCACCCGGGTCGTGGTGGATCGGCGAGCCGGTCCGCCAGCATCACCGCGCCCCGCTTGTCCATCGGCCGGTTCATGCTGCCGCAGAAGGGCGACTGGACGCAGGCGGGACAGCCGTCCTCGCATGGGCAGGCCGCGATCCGCTCCCGGGCCGCGGCGATCAGCTCCTCCAGCCGCTCGTACGCCGCCTCCGCGATGCCAACACCGCCCGGGTGGCCATCGTAGAGGAGGATGACCGGCTCACCGACGTCCGGGTGCTCGGCGCTGGACTGCCCGCCGACGTCTCGCACGTCGCAGGGCGCCACGGTGGGAAGCAGCGCGACCAGCGCGTGCTCGAGCGCGTGGAGGCTGCCGTCCACCTGTCGCCCGGCAAGCGCGAGTTCGTTGGTGTGCTCGGCCCCGAGGCTGATCCAGAGCCCCACAGTCTCGTAGGTGTCCTCGGGTAGGTCGAGCGGGTAGCTGTCCCGGGGCCGGTCCTGCGGGGAGCGACGCTTCACGTATCCCGTCACCTGCTGCGTGACCTCCACCTCGCCGAAGTGCTTCGTGGTGCCCGGGCCGAGTGCCGCCCGTTCGGCCTCCTGCAACACGGAGACGTCGGAGCTTGCCAGAGCATCGGTGTAGTAGTCGACATCCTCCTTAGCGACGGTCGCCCGGCCGGGCTCGTCTCCCTTAGGCAGTTCCAGTTTCCTCACGAGGTAGGTCTCGCCCAGGTGCATGTAGACGGCGCCCTCGTGGACCATCTGGAAGGCTGACGCCGCGTCTACCTCCGCGATCTTCTCCCCGCTTTCCTCCAGGACGATGTCGTAGGGCTTCCCCGAGGCGGACCGGAGGCTGACCTCCGCCGCCGGATACCCCTGGCCGATCCAGTACCACCGCGTGCGCTTCGTCACGTAGCGAGCTTCGGCGAGGACCCCGAGGATGGCCTCGGCCTGCGGGCCGAACAGCGCCAGCTCGCGGTCGTCGAGCCCGTCCTCGTAGCAGGCGCAGAGAAGGTGCGCGGCGACGATGAAGCGGTTGTGCGGGTCGATGAGCGCCTTCTCGCTCTCGGTACGGAAGAGAAACTCGGGGTGCTGCATGAGGTACTGGTCGATGCCGCTGTTCTGGGCGATGAGGATGGCGAGGGCGTCCTCCTTCCCTCGTCCCGCTCTCCCGGCCTGCTGCCAGGTGCTGGCGATGGTACCCGGGAAGCCGGTCATGATGACCGCGCGCAGGTGGCCGATGTCGATGCCAAGCTCGAGCGCGCTGGTGGACACGACGCCGAGGAGATCGCCGTCGAACAGCCGCTTCTCGATCTTCCGTCGCTCCTCGGGCAGGTATCCGCCCCGGTAGGACATCACCGACCGCTTGGCCTTGCCCTTCGCCTCGCCGAGCATCCGGTGGGCGTGGCGCACGATCAGCTCCGCCGTCTTCCGCGCGAGGGTGAAGTCGATCGTCCGAATGCCCCGGCGGACGAGCCGGCACAGCACCGTCGCCGACTCGACGATGGGGCTACGTCGGCCTTCTCCGCGCTCGAGCAGCGGCGGGTTCCAGAAGAGCCACACCCGTCTGCTCTGGGGCGCGCCGTCGTCCGTGATGACATCGAAGTCCAGGCCGGTGAGCTTGCGGACCAGCTCCTCGGGGTTGCCGATGGTCGCCGAGCAGCAGATGAACTGCGGGCGGGCGCCGTAGTGCGTCGCCACGCGACGGAGGCGACGGATGACGTTCGCCGTGTGGGAGCCGAACACGCCGCGGTAGGTGTGGACCTCGTCGAGCACGACGAACTTGAGGTTGCGGAAGAAGTCGGCCCACGCCGCATGATAGGGCAGCATGGCGACGTGGAGCATGTCGGGGTTGGTCAGGACGACCTGCGCCTCGCGCTTGATGGCCCGGCGGCGGCTCGGCGGCGTGTCGCCATCGTAGCAGGCGGCCCGGAAGGCGGTGCCCGCGCCAAAGTCGCCCAGCTTCCGGAGCTGGTCCTGCGCCAGGGCCTTGGTCGGGAAGACCAGGAAGGCGCGGCTGGTCCCGCGCTCGTGGATGCGCTGGGCGATGGGGATGGTGTAACAGAGGGTCTTGCCGCCGGCGGTCGAGGCGACGACGCAGACGTTGCGCCCCGCGAACGCCGCGTCGATGGCCTGGGCCTGATGGGAGTAGAACTGCTCGATGCCGAGCTGATCGAGGATGGCCCTGACCGAGGGGTGGAGGTCCGTGGAGAGGCCGGAGAACCGCGGCGCGCGGGCGTCCGTGAGGTGAACGTGGGCGATCTGCCCCTCGTAGTCGGAGGCCCGTCGCATCTCCTCGATCAGACCGTCAAGGTCCATGGCGCTGCCTACGCGCAGAATGGGAACGGAAAGAGGGACGGAGCCTTTTTCTCCATAATGCCCGCCAATGGGCATTCTGGAGAAAAAGGCTCCGTCCCTCTTTCCGTTCCTAGATCGCTCAGGCGTCCGGCTCTGTTGGGCTCTGGTCTGCCTCGGCCTCGCCCTCCCCCGCGTCGCTCTGTTCGTCCGAAGCTTCGGGCACTGCTTGTGGGAAGGCGGTCGCCTCGGAGCTCGCCGGGCTCCGGCTCGCCTCCTCACCCGCCACATCCGGCGGCGGAGGACTTGGGGGCCCGGCGTCGGCGGGGGCCTGGTAGACCCCGTACGGATCGGGCTCGGGAGCCGTTCTCACCTCAGCCGCCCGCTCGGCGGCCTGGCGCCGATCCCTTCTCTTCTCGACCATCCGAGCCAACAGGATGCTGAGGAAGTACAGACCCACGAGGGGTCCGCCCAGGAGCGACATCGTCACCGCATCGGGCGTGGGCGTCAGGATCGCCGCCGCGATCGCGATCAGGACCACCGCGATTCGCCAGTGCTTCAGGAGCCACGAGCTCTTCACCAACCCCACGGCGGACAGGAACATGACGACCAGAGGCAGCTCGAACATCGCGCCGAAGATGAGCAGCAACCTCAGAAAGAAGACGAGGTAGCTCTGCAGCATGAACTCCGGCGCGGCGCCGAGGTCCTTCTGGAAACCCAGCAGGATGGCGAAGGCCCGGGGCCCCATCCAGTAACAGAAGCCCACCCCGAAGATGAACAGAAGGACGGCCGCCGGCAGGAGGACGACCACCCACTTCCGCTCGTGATCCTCCAGCGCCGGTTCGATGAACAGCCAAAGCTCCATCAACCACAGCGGCGCCGAGAGGATAATGCCGGCGACCATGGCGAGGTGGAGAGACATGACCAGCCCGCCGGCGATCTCGAAGATCTTCACCTTTACCTCGCCGACACCCGCGATCTCCCCGGCCTGCCGCAGAGGGGCGAGAGCGACGGCCATCAGGGTCTTCCGAGCGAACCAGCATAGGGCTGTCGCGCCGGCAACGTAGAGGAAACCACGGATGAGTCGCTGACGCAGCTCCTCCAGATGCTCCAGGAACGTTGCCTCTCTGCGGTTCCGCGGTTTCCTCATGGGGGGTGGCCAGATAGAGACAGGACCTAGACCTCCCGACCTGGGGCCTCGGCTGAGCCGTCCTCGCGGCCCGCGTTCCGCTCCGGGTCGTAGGTTCTAGGTCCTCAGTCCTCGGTCCTGCCGTCAGAAGATCGTCTGCTCGGTTTCCTGGTCGAACAGATGCGCCTTGCGCATGTCGAAGACGACGTCGAGGGGCTCTTGCTCCCGCGCCTGGGTGCCGCTGTCGACACTGGCGACGAGCTGCGAATCGCCGACCGCGAGGTAGAGGATGGAGTCTGCGCCCATCGGCTCGATTACCTCGACCATCGCCCGCGCCGTGTTGTCGGGCCGCGGCTCGACGATGGGCGAGATGCTCCGGTCGAAGATGTCGCTCGGCCGAACGCCGAACTCGACGGTCCTGCCGATGTACCCCTTCGCGGCCGGGGCCTCCTCCTCCGGCACCCGCAGTCGCGCTCCGCTGAACTCCACGTAGAGCGCGCCGTCGGCCTCGCTGAGCGAGACGTCGACGAAGTTCATGGGCGGGCTGCCGATGAAACCGGCCACGAAGCGATTCGCCGGCGCGTTGTACAGACCCAGCGGGCTGTCGACTTGGTGGACCTTGCCGTCGCGCATGACCGCGATGCGGTCGCCCATGGTCATCGCTTCGACCTGGTCGTGGGTGACGTAGATGGTGGTGATGCCCAGCCGCCGGTGAAGCTTGATCAGCTCGGCCCGGGTCTCGATGCGCAGCTTCGCGTCGAGGTTGCTGAGCGGCTCGTCCATGAGGAACACGGCCGGCTCGCGGACGATCGCGCGCCCGAGGGCGACCCGCTGGCGCTGGCCGCCCGACAGCTCCTTGGGCTTGCGCGTCAGCAGCGTCTCGGGCAGCCCCAGCATCTTCGCCGCCTGGCCCACCCGCCGCTTGATCTCGTCCCGAGGCACGCGCCGGAGCTTCAGCCCGAAGGCCATGTTGTCGAAGACGCTCATGTGGGGGTACAGCGCGTAGTTCTGGAACACCATCGCGATGTCGCGGTCTTTGGGGGAGACGTCATTCACCAGCCGGTCGCCGATCCAGATCTCGCCGCCGGTCGACTCTTCGAGACCGGCGACCATCCGCAGGGCCGTCGTCTTCCCGCAACCGGAGGGGCCGACCAGGACGAGGAACTCACTGTCCTGGATGTCCAGCGTCACGGCGTCACAAGCCCGGACGCTGCCGAAGTCCTTCGTTAGGTTCACCAGCCTAACGGACGCCATCGTGTGGTTGCCCCCCGACCGACCAGCGTGCTCACCCGAACGTGCGGCGAGTATATCAAAAGGCGTGTTGTACTGTCAACGTCGAAGGAACGATGGGTGACAGGAGACAGGCACGAGGTGACATGCGGCGGCACGCCGATCACGACGGTGTGGCGTCCGGGCGCAAGCGACATTCCCCTTGACCCTCGCCTCGCCGTGTGCTATCCTCCGGCCACAACCGAATAGGTGCGGCTCGCGGAGCATGGCGGCCCATGGCCGCCAGGGAAGACGGTGCGAATCCGTCGCTGCCCCGCAACTGTGACCGGGGACGAAACCCGCAAGGACCCACTGGGAGGCGCTAGCCTCCTGGGAAGGGGCGGGCGGTAGGACGATCCGGAAGCCAGGAGACCGGCCCGCCGAGCCTCGACCAGTCATCCTCTCGCGGGAGGGGGGTGGGTCTTTTTCGTTCTAGGAGAGCCGCCCGCTGGGCGGCTTTCGGCGTTCTTGGGGCTTGCCCGGCCGTAGGCAACCAACCCGAAAGGCATCCGGAGGACAGACGGCCAATGACTGGGCCGACTCGGCACTCGAACCGTGGCTTCACCCTCATCGAGCTCCTCGTCGTGATCGCGATCATCGCGATCCTCGCGGCGATCCTCTTCCCGGTCTTCGCGCGCGCCCGCGAGAAGGCCCGCCAGACCAGCTGCCTCAGCAACCTGAAGCAGAACGCCCTCGCCATGCTGATGTACGCTCAGGACTATGACGAGACATTCCCCATCGCGTACTACTACAGCCCGGACTTCTCGCTTGAATGGGCCTGGGACGCCTCCGTGGACTACAACACCGGGGCCGCCACCGCCGGCCTGATCGGCCCGTACACGAAGAGCGAGCAGCTCAACCAGTGCCCCTCGTTCAAGGCCGAGAGCTGGGGTCGCCCCTACACCGGCTACGCGTACAACACGAGCTACATCGGCGGGGGGCAGTTCGAGGGGCCGGGGTACACGCCGCGGTCCGGGGCGGGCCTGGGGGAGGTCCAGTCGCCCAGCGAGACCGTGCTGCTCGCCGACAGCGCCTACTGGGACACCGTCGTGGTGAACGGGATCGCCGGTAACAACTTCCTGCGCTCCCCGCAGGACCCCTACAACTACATCGGCCCCAACGTGCACTTCCGGCACAACGGCACAGCCAATGTCGCGTACTGCGACGGTCACGGCAAGGCGGCGAACCGCAGGTACAACGTCAGTGCCAACGACTCGTCGCTCGCCGACCTTTCGCAGGACGATAGCGCCTACGATCTGCAGTAGGGAGCTGTGAGGCCATGCTCACACTCGCCATCGGCGGCGCTCGGAGCGGGAAGAGCACCCATGCCCTGCGGCTCGCCGCCGAGCATGGCGGTGAGCAGGTCACTTACATCGCGCCCTGCGTGGCGACCGATGACGAGATGGCCGAACGCGTCCGTCGCCACCAGGCCGACCGGCCCGCCGAGTGGTCGACCATCGAGGAGCCGCTGGACCTTCCGAAGGCGCTCGAGCAGGCGACCGACGCCGGCTCGCAAGCGGTCGTCATCGACTGCCTCACGCTCTGGCTCTACAACGCGATGGAGCAGGGGCGGAGCGATGAGGACATCTTGGCAGCCGCGTGTGCCGCGGCCGGTGTCGCCCAGGGCCTCGAGGCCCACGTCATCGCCGTCACCAACGAGGTGGGCGGGGGCATTGTGCCGGCCAGCGAGATCGGGCGCCGATTCCGGGACCTGCAAGGGCGCGTCAACCAGCTCTGGGCCGCCGCCGCCCACGAGGTCGTCCTCGTCGTCGCCGGCTTGCCCATGTCACTGAAGAAGCAGGGGAGATGTGAGCCGCTTCTGTAAGCCGCGTAGGCCCAATACTGTTCACATAGGCGAACGCGCGCCGATATGCCGTAGCTGGGAGCGCGGACGCCCTCGTCCGCAATGCCGTCTGCCCCTAAGTGAGCAGTATTGCGCGTAGGCCGGTCGGTCCTCCGACCGGCGACGTTGGACCGGCATTGCCGGTCGGAGGACCGACCGGCCTACGCGAACACCGACGGGATTGCCCGAAGAGGCAGGACAGCAGCGCGTAGGACAGGCCTCCCAGCCTGTCACCATCCCGTATGACGGAGAACCATCCTTGCCGACTTCGAGCCAGACTAGGCTTCAGCAGTGGATCGAGTCCGTCCCGCACTTCGATGCGGAGGCCGCGCGCGCCGCTACGGAGCGGCAGAACCGCCTGACCAAACCGCCAGGCAGCCTGGGGCGTCTCGAGGAGGCGTCCATCCAACTCGCCGGCATCCTCGGCTCTGCGCGACCTGTGATTGCCGGCAAGGCGGTGCTCGTGGCCGCCGGCGACCACGGCGTCGCCGCGGAGGGTGTTAGCGCCTACCCCCAGGAAGTCACCGCGCAGATGGTGCTCAACTTCCTCCGGGGCGGCGCCGCCATCAACGTGCTCGCGCGACATGCCGGCGCCGACGTCGTGGTGGTGGACATGGGTGTGGCGACACCGCTTCCACCCCACGAGTCGCTCCGGGTCGTACACGTCGCCGACGGCACCGGCAACATCGCTCGCGGACCGGCCATGACCCGCGAGCAGGCTTGCGGCGCGCTCGTCGGAGGTGGGAAGGTGGCGCTTGAGCTGGCGCGCTCGGGCCACAACCTGTTGGCCTTCGGCGACATGGGCATCGCGAACACCACGCCCTCGGCCGCGATCATCGCCGCCGTGAGCGGGAGGCCGGTGGAGGAAGTCGTGGGCCGCGGCACCGGTGTGGAGGGCGAGGCGTACGACAACAAGGTCCGCATCGTTCGCCAAGCTCTCCAGACCAACGCGCCCGACGCGGGCGATGCCCTCGACGTGCTGGCCAAGGTCGGCGGGTTCGAGATCGCGGGCCTGGCGGGGGCGATGCTCGCCGCGGCGACTTGCCGCTGTGCCCTCGTGGTCGATGGCGTGATCTCCGCCGCGGCAGCGCTCATCGCCGTCGGCCTCCAGTCACGGGCGCGGGACTTCATGGTCGCCAGCCACCGGTCAGCCGAGCCCGGGCACTGCGTCGCCCTCGATGTCCTCGGCCTCGAGCCGCTGCTCGACTTCAACCTCCGCCTTGGCGAGGGCACGGGGGCGGCGCTGGCGTTCCCGGTCATCGAGGCCGCCGCGCGGATACTGAACGAGATGGCCACCTTCGAGGAGGCGGGGGTCTCCGACCGTGACTGACTTCGTGTGGAGCTTCCTCTCAGCGGGCCGGTTCCTGACCATCCTGCCACTGCCCGGTCCGGAGACCCACCGGACCCGCGCCCGGAGCTACGTCTGGTTCCCACTGGTGGGGGCGATGCTGGGCGCGCTCGCGAGCGGCGCGTTCTATCTCGGCCACGCCGTGGCGCCGCCTCTGGGCGCGGTGTTCGCCGTTGTCGTGCTCGCCGCCACGACCGGCGCCCTGCACCTGGATGGCCTCGCCGACTGCGCCGACAGCTTGGGCGCCCGCGATCGCGAGTCGGCCCTGGCCGTCATGCGCGACAGCCGCGTGGGCACCTACGGATCGGTCGCCCTGATGGCTGTCCTGCTCGTCAAGGCGGCCGTGCTTTGGCAGGCCACCCCGGCGCAGGCGTTCCGCTGGCTGGTGACGGCGGCGACCCTCTCGCGGCTGTCGCCACTGGTGCTGGCGGCCCTCACGAGCTACGCCCGCCGAGAGGGCATCGGGGTGGTTTTCGTTGATGCGGCGACGTGGCGGACGGTGCTGATGGCCCTCGCACCGGCGCTGGCGATCGCACTCTTCGCGGCTGGCCCGGGCGGCCTGGCCGCGATCGGCGTCCAGGGGTTGCTCCTTCTCCTCGTCCGGCAGTGGGCCATGCGTCGGTTCGGCGGAGTAACGGGCGACGTGATGGGCGCGAGTGTCGAGCTGACGGAGGTGTGCGTGCTGTGCGTCTGCGCGATCTGGGCTTGATCCTCGTCCTGACCTCTCTCCCGTGGCTGTGCGGCTGCCAGAGGGCCGCACAGAGCCCCCCAGCGACCGCCGCCGCGCCTCAGGCGGCGGCGCGCCCGGCGCTCACATGGCCAGCCACCTTCCGGGATGCCATGGGTGAGGCGGTCACGCTGTCCGGGCCGCCTGCTCGGGTGGTCTCACTGTCGCCCGCCGTCACGGAGATGCTCTTCGCGGTAGGCGCGGGGGACCGCGTGGTCGGGGTCACCTCCTACTGCGACTACCCGCCGGAGGCGGCGAAGCTACCGAAGGTCGGCAGCTACACCGGGCTGAGCGTCGAGAAGGTCATCGCCCTCCGGCCCGACGTCGTCATCGGCATGAGAGGGAACGCCCCGGAGGCGCTGAAGGCCTTGCGGCAAGCCGGGCTCAAGGTGCTCGCCCATGATCCGGTCACGGTGGCGGGGGTCCTCGACCTCATGGACGAGGTCGGTCACATGATGCAGGAGACGGCGGACAAGGTGCAGGCCGTCGAAAGGTTGCGGGCTCGGGTGGATGCCGTAAGAGCCGAGGGCGCCAAGCTCGCCGGCCGGCCGCGCACGCTGGTCGCGGTTCAGCTTGAGCCGCTCTACGCCGCCGGGCCCGGCACGCACCTCGACGACATGGTCAAGCTGGCCGGCGGCGAGAACATCGCCGGCGACGCGACCATCTCCTGGCCGCAGTATTCGCTGGAGCGCATGCTGCAGAAGGACCCCGAGGTCATCGTCTGCCCCTCCGGGCACATCAACGGGGAGGAGATGACCTCCGCCAGGATCCTATCGGACCTGCGCCGGTCCCAGGCGTGGTCGGGAACCACGGCGGTCAAGCGCGGGAACGTTCTGGCAGTCGATGACGACCTCCTGACCCTCCCCGGGCCGCGGGTCGTGGACGGTCTTGAGCAGATGGCGGCGGCCATTCACAAGGCAGCGTCGTAGGAAGGGGCGCGGCGGCCCAGGAGAGGCATGGTGCGGGCTGGTCGACTGGCAGCGGAGCTACGGCATGGCTGAGCCAGCCGTTGTCGCGCGCAACTTGGTGTGCGGGTACGATGGACGCGAGGTCCTCCACGGCCTCAGCCTCGCCGTCGCGCGTGGCGAGCTGGTCGGTGTGCTCGGTCCGAACGGGTCGGGCAAGAGCACGCTCCTGCGGGCGATCACCGGCGTGTTGCCGCTGACCTCAGGCGAGGTTGAGCTGTTCGGTCAGCCCCTGCCGCGGCTCCGGCGACGGGAGATCGCCCGGCGAGTGGGTGTCGTGCCCCAGGCCGGCCAGACGGCATTCGAGTTCACCGTGCGCGAGATCGTGGCCATGGGCCGCACGCCGCACGTGGGCCGGCTGCAGGGCGAGACCGCCCACGATCGCGCGGCCATCGAGGCGGCCCTGGCGCGGACCGACTGCACGGAGCTTGCGGACCGCCTGGTGTCGGAGCTGTCCGGCGGCGAGGCCCAGCGGGTCATCATCGCGCGCGCCTTGGCCCAGGAACCGGAGCTGCTCCTCCTCGACGAGCCGACCGCCTTCCTCGACCTCAGCCACCAGATCGAGGTCTTCGAGCTTCTCCGGAGGCTGAACCGCGCCGAGGGGCTGACTGTCGTGTGCATCTCCCACGACCTCAACCTCGCCTCCCTCTACTGCGATCGGCTGATCCTGCTGCGCGACGGCGTGGTGGCCGATGAGGGCCGCCCGAGCGAGGTCATCAACGCACAGCGGATCAAGGAAGTCTACGGGGCATCGGTGCTGGTGGATGACGACACGCCCTCAGGGCGTCCGCGCGTCACGCTGCTCCGTTCGCCGGCGGAGGGGGCAGACTAGTGCGCGTCCGCGGCCCCGCCCTCGCCCTGATGCTGCTCGGCTGCCTCGTGCTCGCGGCGGCGCTATCGGTGGGCACCGGCGCGTCAGGGCTGTCGCCCGGCGCCGCGCTTCGCGGGCTCCTGGCCGGCCCTCCGTCGCCCTCGGAGCCGGTCGATGCCGCGGCGGCTCAAGCCATCGTCTGGAGCATCCGCGCCCCTCGGCTGCTACTCGCGCTTCTGGTCGGGGCGGGGCTGGCCGTGTCGGGGGTCGTCCTCCAGGCCTTCTTCCAGAACCCGATGGCGGCGGAGTACGTGGTCGGGGTGTCCGCCGGAGCGGCCCTGGGCGCGACCGTTGGTTTCGTCATGTGGTCAGCCACGACGGTCTTCGGCCTCGCCTCGCGAACCATCTTCGCCTTCGTGGGCGCCCTCGGCACGACAGCCCTCGTGTACGTCCTCTCCCGGCGCGGCGGGCGCGTGCCCGTGTCTACGCTGCTCCTCACCGGCATGGCCATCAACGCCCTCGCCTCCGCCCTGTGCTCGCTGCTGCTCCTCGTCGCGAAGTCGTCCGATGTCAGCCTCGTCGTGTTCTGGCTGATGGGCAGCGTGGCCGATCGTGGGTGGCTCGCCATCTGGATTCTGGTGGGGCCGGTCGTGCTGGGGCTGATCGCGGTCTACCTGCTCAGCCGCGAGTTGAACGTGCTGCTCATGGGGGAGGAGGCGGCGCACCACCTGGGGGTCGATGTCGAGCGCACGAAGCGGATCCTGCTCGTGCTGTCTTCGGTGCTGGCTGCCACGTGCGTGGCGGTGACCGGCATGATCGGGTTTGTGGGGCTGATCGTGCCGCACGTCATGCGTCTACTGACCGGCCCGGACCACCGGGCCCTGCTGCCGGCCGCCGCGGCGGGCGGAGCCGCTCTCCTCGTCGTGGCCGACATTCTCGCCCGGAGCGTCGCCGCGCCGGTCGAGATTCCCATCGGCATCGTCACCTCGATCCTGGGGTGCCCGTTCTTCCTCTTCCTGCTGCACCGATCGCGGGCTGTGGGGGGGTGAGGCCGGGGCGACCGGCAACCGCCGAGCCTACCACGCCCCCTTCGGCGGGAGCGCAACCGCGACCGTCGCATACGGTGCCAGGTGGAAGTCGAGGTCACCGTCACAGGGCGCCGTTGCCCTGTCGAACACGCCCTTCGCCTGCCCTCGGACCTCGGGCAACATCACCTTGACATCCACCGCCTCCTTCTCGGACCTGTTAGCGACCAGCAGCACCGCGCTCTCGCCCTGCCGGAAGGTTGCGGCGACCACCCGCTCATCCGACGTCTTGACCGGCGCCGGTTCGCAGGCCAGCAGCCATGGCGCCAGCGTCGTGACCTCCCGGTTCAGTTGCCCAAGCGGCTCCCAGAGCACCGTGTCCTTCAGGTTGTGGTTCTCGAAGTGGTAGGTGAAGTAGAGGACGCCCTTGGCGCCGCCGATGAGGGCAACGTAGGTGGCGCAGCGCACGTACTCGGGCGTCGGCAGCCCGCCAAATGCCGCCCAGGGGAAGGTGCCGATCACTGCCCACACCGGCTTCCGCCCGCCCGACACGCCGTTCGCCTGGGCCATGCACTGCTGCACGTAGTCCGGCGAGCCGTAGGGGTCTACCGACACGATGTCCGTGGCGCCGAGGTAGGTCGTCAGGTAGTTCAGGCTGCACTGCACGTGCATGATCGGGTGGTCGGGGTCGAGGGACTTGATGAGGTTGTACGCCTGCCGCATCCCCACTGGATCGGTGTTGGGCGGCCACGGCTCATCCACCGGGTAGTAGCAGAGCAGCGCCGGGTCCTGCCGGAAGGCCTTCACACGCTCGGCGATGGCGTCGAGCGCAGTCTGCCCTCTTAGCGTGTCGCTCATCTCGAGCACCACGCGCAGACCCACCCGCTTAGCCTCGGCGAGGAACGCGCGTCCGTCATCGTTCGCGTACTGCCATCCGTGTACGCAGTTGAAGCCGTTCGCCGGCAGGTCCTTCAGGTCCGCCAGGCCTGCCCAGTAGACGCCGATGGGAAAGAATGGCTTCCCCTCGACCAGCAGCTCGCGGTGAGCGCCGATGTCGACCTCGGGCGGCTCTGCGCGTCGGACAAGCGTCTCCTCCGACGCGAACACCACCACCGTCTCGCTCTCGACCTTCACCGAGAGGGTGTAAGTGCCGTCCTCGGCGGCGCGCTCGGCCGGAATCTCGAACGTGGCCTCGCGGGTGAGCAGGCCACTCGCCTTCGCCAGCGTCTCGTCCCCTCGACGGAGCTGTGCGGTGTACTTGGCGCGAGCCGCGCGCGGGTTGGTCTGGGTGAGATGGCCGCGGACTCCACCCTTCCCGGGTCGGAGGACATGGTAGAGCGGGGCCTCAAGCAGGAACTCCACCACGGGTCGCGTGCTCGTGGCGAGCGAGAAGTCGTCGAACCACGCAGTGCTCTGGCCTGCGTCATCGAGGTTGACCCACACCTCGAACTGGAGCGTCGTGGCCTGCGGCGGCGCCGGGAAGGTCTCCTCGTAGCGGGTCCACTCAGCGCCGTCGGCCTTCACCTCCCGGCGCACCTGTCCCGCGTAGCCCTGCGGCGAGCCGAACTCGACCAGCAGACTCGTCGTGCCGCCCGGCGGGTCGGTGCGGAACCAGAAGGAGCCGGTGTACACCGTGCCGCCCTCGCAGGTGATGCTCTGCAGCCAGGAGCCGTCCGTGCCCTTCTCGAGCGACGCGACCCGGAGGCTGGTGTTGTCCCCGTGCCCAGTTGCAGTATCGTATGCGAACTGAGGCTGACCCTTCCGAGCCCATGTATGCCAGGGATCGGAGGTGTTGACGACCTGAGGGTTGGTCAGCAGGTTCCCGGCCAACGCCGGCCCAACGAGAGCCGCAAGAAGCCCAACAGATGCCAGGCCCATCATGTGGCTGCCTCCTCTCCCGGCCGGGGGATGCTGGCTACAGACGGGGCTTGAGCGCCGTCACGCTTCCGTCCATCCCCGCGACGTAGACCGCGCCCTCATGCGCCGGCGGTCGCACTAAGGCAAGAACAGGGAAAACGGCCATGCACGCCGTCAGAAGCCCTGGCACTGCCCTCTCTCAGGGTTTTCCCCGGGTTACAGAAGGTTACAGAAGGTGACACTTGCGGAGCATGCAGCGGGTGGCGGCTACCGGCTCCGTGGACCCAGCGCCGTCACGCTTCCGTTCATCCCGGCGACGTAAACCGCGCCCTCATGCGCTGCCGGGTCGGCCATCGCGTAGAAGCCCGGCAGAACTCTGATCGTCCACAACACCTCGCCGCTCGCCGCGTTCACTGCGGACAGTGTCCCGAGCGATGACAGGGAGTATGCCACGCCATCCCTCTCGACCGGCGCCGTGGCAACGTACCCCACCGGCACGTTCGCCGTCCACAGCTCGTTGCCGGCGCTGTCGAGCTTCACCAGCCCCTTCTCCGCTGTCCGCAGGTACACGGCCTGGCCGTCCTCGCTGAGGCCCGTGGCCGCAACGCCCTCGCGCGAGGACACAAGCTGGCCGGAGGCCACGTCCACCACCGACAGGTAGTACTTCCGGTCGGCGATGTAGAGGCGATTGCCGCACACCACCGGCCCGCAGTCGGCGGGGGAGTAGTACCGCGCGGCCGGGCCCTGCCGTGTGCCCGATGCGGCGCACTTCCAGCGCTCCTGGCCGGTCCTCACAGCGACCGCGTGGATGAACGTATCCCACGCGCCGAAGCAGACGAGGTCGCCTGCCACGAAGAGCGTGTCCTCGATGGTGTAGTCCGCCACGTTGCGGCGCCAGAGCGGGCGGAAGTCGCGGCGGCGGACGGCGCACAGGCTCCCAGCGGAGGTGGCGACGATGATGGCGTCCTCGGTTGCGGCGGGCGTCGAGTAGACGGGAGCGAGTGCGTCGAAGGTCCTGGCGACCTGGCCCCGGTCCGTGACCTCGTAGAGCTTCCCATCGCCTGAGCCGACGTACGCCTTCCCGTCCAGCACCAGCGGCCCACCCAGGATGTCCCCGCCGGTCTTGACCGACCACCGGACCTGCCCGCTCCTGGTATCCAGTGCGTAGAGCCGCCCATCGTCTGCGCCCACGAGAACCCAGTTGCCCAGCACGGCCGGGGTGCTCTTGCTGCTTCCGCCGAGCATCGTCCGCCACAGCACTCTGACCCTGGGGTGAGTGTCCGCGAGGAGATCGCCTGACCACCAGACCTGCGACCCATCCGCGCGGATGAACACCACGCGGTAGAAGTGCCCTCCGGCTTGCTCAGGCGCGAAGGTGACCTCACCCGAGAAGTGCCTGCCTTGGATCGTCAGCGGCGCCGGCCGCTCATCGTCGACCAGCACCTCCCCCTTCGCGTACTCCCCCTCCACCGTGCCCTCGAACCGCACGGGGCGGTCCAGGACGGCCCCTGGCTTCGGCGACGTCAGCACAACCTTCGGATAGGGCGCGGGGGGCGCCAGGGGCTTATCGAGCAGGTCTACCTCCGCGGCCGGCGCTCCGATCTTCCGGTACGCGATGCGCAGCCTGTCCTCGCGGATGTCACAGATGGCGAAGCCCGCGTTCCCGCCCCAGGTCGACCCGCCCATCACGCAGTCGTAGGTGTCGCTCTCGAACGCGCGGATGCCATGTCCGTGACCGACGAGGTGCACCACCACATTGTGCCCGCGAAGCAGGTCGTACAGCCGATACCAGTCATAGGCGCTGGCGAACTCCTTGCTGGGCGGGTGGTGGTAGAAGAGGATGACCGGCGTGCCGGTCTCGACCTCGCGGAGATCCTGTTCGAGCCAGAGCAGCTCCTCGCGCCCGAACCCCGGGCGGGGGTCCTGTGGCGAGGTGCTGTCGAGGCCGATGAAGTGCACGCCGCCGCGATCGAAGGAGTAGCAGGGCGCCCCGTAGAGCGCCGTCAGCTGTGGCCGAATCGAGTCCCACGTGTTGTCGTGGTTGCCCGCGACGTGGTAGGCCGGCAGGCCGATCTCACCGAACACCGAGAGGTACTGCTCCCACGAGCCCTTCCCGCCGCCGAACTCGGTGCAGTCGCCCGTGGAGATGATGAAGGACGGCCTCGGCGCTCGGATGCCGTAGGGCGTGAGGTCGACCTCGCCGATCGTCCCCGCCTCCCGCATGACCTTGGCCGTGTCGTCGTAGGGGATGTGCTCATCGCTCATGTGGATGAACGAGAAGTCATCGAGAGCGAACGCGCCAGGAACGCAGAGCAACGCGACGAGGGCGATGGCGGCCAACGGAAGCCTGGGGTTGCGCATGGCTGTGTCCTTCCGCGACCAGCCGAGGGCGACCCACCCGGTCGCCCCTACGGCGCCTTCACGTTGCCGAGGACCTGCACGTCGCCCTTCGACTCATTCGCAATCCGCGGGCCGCCCTGGAACACGTTGCCCATGATGACGGCGCTCGCGACCCCCTCTGCCAGGTGAACGTGCGGCTTGTTGCGGCCGAACCGACAGCCCTGTAGGATGAGGCTGCCGCCTAGCATGTCCACCGCCGGCACGTCGCCCGCCCACTCGCAGAAGTTGCACTGGGACAGGCTCACCAGCCCCCTCCCCTCGGCCTCGACGACCTTCCGGTGCGGGCCCCAGAAGGAGCAGTTCGCGAGCTGCAGCACGCCGGCGTTGCTCGGCATGACCTTGACGACCGCCTGACACGTGGGCGAACCAACGAACTCCCCGTTGGTGATCAAGACCCCTGGCTCCTGCGTCCCCTCCACGAGCAGGGGGATGACCGCCCAGTCGGCCGCGATCCCCAGGAAGTTGCCGTTCGTTGGTCCGGCGTCGCTGGTGAAGAAGCGATAGCCGATGTGCGCCCCCCAACTGAAGGTGTTGACCATGAACTCCCAGTCGCTGCGGCCGATCTCGAAGGCGGTGAGGTTGGCCTGCATGTACTCGACCAGCTTGTTGCCCAGATCGCCGGTCGGCGAAGTAGGCGTATTGCTGCGCGTCCACGAGTTCGGGTTGAAGTGCACGTTCTCCACGCGGCCGATGTCGGTGCACTTGTCCAGGTGGACGCCGATCTTCAACGGGCAGCCGTACACGTTCCGGATGTAGTGCATCTCGTGCGGGTACGTCCCGAAGTCGATGCCCTTGTACGGATTGAGCAGCGTGACGTCGGAGACGTTGAGGTGCGTGCCGCGCCCCTGGATGGTCCACGGGTAGGGCTGCACGTTGTCCGCCGTCTGCTCGGGGTAGTAGACCGTCAGCCCGCACACCGCGCTGTTCGTCTCGAGCATGATGAGCGGCGGCCCGTCTTCCTTCCCGCGGCCCGCGTAGGCGAGCAACGTCGTGCCCATGCTCGGGTACGAGAAGTGCGGCGTCTGCCATACGCCCTGCAGCGTCACCCCCGACGGCACAGTCAGCGTTCCATCGAGCCGGAACTGCCCGGCCGCAAGCTGCACTACCCCGCCGCCGGTCTCGCCGGCCTTGTTGAGGGCCGCCTGAATGGCGGGCGTATCGTCTGTCTTCCCGTCGCCCTTCACGCCGAAGTCGGCTGCGTTCATGTCGGAGGCTCCACAGATGGCGGTGAACGGCAACAACCACAGGCTGACCGCAATGCTGATCCGCATGGGCACTCGCGCGCTTCCTTTCGTCAGTCAACACGTTCCCTAACGGGCTCCGGCCGGCGCAGCGGGCTTGGGCCTCCTCTCGCACTCCTGGAGGTGCCGCAGGAAAGCCGCCTCCCAATGGCCGAGGCCTCCAGCCTTCCGAGTCACAAGCAACCCGCTCTCGGACTGGCTCCGTGCCTCTTCGAGGTGCCCCACCTTGAAAGCGAAGGACCCCATACACTCATGCCACACGACCTGGCGGAGGGGACCGGCGTCCTTCATGTACTCGAGGCGCACAAGGTGCCGCTCCGCCTCGTCAAGAAGCCCGTCACCCTTCGCAGCCCGGAAAAGCTGCAGGCGGCCATTCTCCACCACGGCCTCGTCGCCCTCGTCTTCTGCCTTCGCCATGATCTCCAGCGCCCTGGCCCGGCACATCTCGTACGCCGGGTGCCGGTGTTCGCTTAGAGCATGCAACGCGTAGAAGAAGGCCTGTCGTCCCGCCCGCTCGTCGCCTCGGGCCTCGGCCTCCTCGGACAACGCCACCAGGCGAAGGCCCCAGCCGACAGACGGCGGGTCGACCCGCGCCAGGGGACCCCGCGCCAGCCCGTAGCGAGCATAGGCCTCGACTCCCCGCTGAGCCAAAGGGCTCAGGGGAAACCCCAGGCCCCGCGGCCCAAGCCAGGCCTCCAAGGCATCGGCGTTGGTCGCCAAGACCTCGGCTGCGGCCCTGAGCCGACCCGCGTAGAGGTGTGCGTCGGCAAGCAGAGCCCTCAGGCGGCACAGGGCAAGCCGCTGGCGCCGTGTCTCCTCTCGGTTGGACGGCGGCCGAAGCTCGCCCTGAGTAGCCTGTTCCAGGTGCCTGACGTTGGCGATCAGTTGCACAATGCTGGCTGCCCCCGGCGTGTCCCAGTAACGAACGAACATCGCCTGCGCCATGTCAGCGAGGTCGCTGCGATACGCCAAGTCCTCCTCCTGGAAGAGACCGGGGTACTGCCGCGCCACGCATGCGGCGAAGGCGGCCTGCCGGAACTGCTCCACCTCCGATGCGTGAAGGCCGTGGCGGCGCATGACCAGTGCCAGGGCCGCCAACTCCTCCGTCGTCTCGGGAGGTTGCCCACGCTCCCACTTGCGCACGACCGCCGGGGCGATGCGCTTGCCGTTCTGACATTCGCACTGCGCCGAGACGGCCAAGGCGAGTTGGGCGCGGCTCAGACCGGCCCACTCGGTCCGCCACGTCCGCAGGAACAGCGCCATCATCCGCGCCGGGTTCATGACGGTCCCCCCGGGGAAACGTGTGACCCGGCCAGGTCACTCCGCTTGACTCAGGCAGGCGGCACACCGATAGTATTCGCCAACCGTTCACCACGCCCCTGCACGGCTCTGGCGCGGCTGGGACGTGGAAGGGAGGAGAGAGCCATGAGACGACTTGTGTGCACGCTCGTTTTGCTGTTCGCCTTGGCGTGGACCGCCACGCTATCCGCGTGGGGAGGCAAGCCTCTGCCGCCCCCCGGTAACTCCAGCGGCGTCATCCTCTACTGGGACTACTTCGGCGCCCCCGCTTCCCCGTGTGTCTACATGCTGGACTGGGATGGCAGCAACTACCATGCGCTGGACACCACCGGGGCCTACATGTGGCCTCTGACCGACGTCTCCAATCTCGGCGCGCCGCGGTTCCTGGTCTACACCTACCGGGTGGCCTCGCTCCCCAACAACGCCGTCGTGTCCAATACGTTCGCGGTACCGGAGACGGGCGGCACCATCCGCAACCTCATCAACGACCCGAGGTTCTCCACCGGAGGGAGCCTTTCCCAGGACGGTTCCCGGATCGCGTTCAACGGGTACCGGTACGACGACGATGGGAACCCCATCGAGTGGGGGATCTATGTCGCGGATCTGGTGTACAGCCCAGGCGACTTCATGCCGAGCCCGATCCAGAATCCCATCCGCATCTGCGACATGACCGCCAAGAGCGGCAACGTCTCATGGTCGCCTGACGCGCAGTGGCTTGTCTTCGACGACTTGGGTACCTACGACCTGTTTGTCGTCTCGGCGAGCGGGGGCACGCCGGTGAACATCACGAACTCCTCCGTGAAGGAGACCAATCCTTGCTGGTCGCCGCAGGGGGTGAGCCGGATCGCCTTCGCCCGCCAAGTCACCGGGCCCTCGGGGGGGACCAAGCGGTGGGACATCTACACCGTCAACCCGAACGGTACCGGCCTCGCTGCGGTGACGAGCAGCGCAAACACTGAGACGGCCTACAACGACTACCCAACTTGGAGCCCTGACGGGGGCCAGATCGCGTTCGCAGGGCGCAAGCAAAGCTACGGAAACAGCGCCATCTTGCGGACCTCGGCCGACGGGAAGAGCCTCTCCCTGCGGCTGACCGCCTACCTGTCGGGCCAGTCGCCCTGGGGCGTCTTCTGGCGCCCATAGCCGCTGGTACTCGCCACGGCGACCATAGGGCGTTGAGTTGCCGGGGCTGCTGGACGGCACAAGCGCACAGGCGCACCCCCACGCAGGGGCGTGCGCCTGTTTGCCTCTGGGTCCAGAGGCAGATTGCGGGGGCACAGCCCGCTGGTGAGCCATCGTCGGTCTTGTGCGGCAACCGGCAGGTGTGCTACCGTGCGGCGGGGTGGCGAAGCCGATCGGCGAAGGGCGTGGACACCATGAACCCCCAACACTGGCCCATGCTCGGCTCATCGGTGCTTCTCCTGGTCCTCGCCCTGGTCTCCTCCGCCTATGCCGCTCGCCTGCCGCGCGTCCACCACCGCATCGCGGTCATCGCGCACCGCGGCGGCACGGCCCTCGCGCCCGAGAACACACTCGCCGCCTTCCGCCGGGCCATCGAGCTGGGCGTGGACTATGTCGAGATCGACGTGCGGGTGACGAAGGACGGCCGCTTCGTGCTGATGCACGATCGCACGGTCGACCGCACCACCAACGGCTTCGGCACCGTCGCCGACCTCGACTTCGAGGCCCTCCGCGCTCTCGACGCCGGCAGCAAGTTCTCGCCCCGGTTCGCTGGCGAGAAGGTGCCGACGCTCGACGAAGCCCTTGCCCTGTGCCACAAGAGAGTCAGCATCTACCTCGACCACAAGGACGGGCCGATCGCGGCCATCTGGGAAACGATCAGGAAGCACAGGATGCAGCGCCAGGTGGTGGTCTACGACGGGCTCGACGAGTGCCGGGAATGGAAGCGCCTCGCGCCCCAACTCCCGGTCATGGTCAGCCCCGATGACGAGTTCCGCCTACCCGGCGGCTGTGCGAGGCTGAAGCAGGTCCTGCCGGTCGAGGTGCTGGATGGGAATGTCATCGAGTGGACCAAGGAGATGGTGCAGGAGGCCCACGCGAACGGCATGACGGTCTACGTCGACAACCTGGGCCTCCTGGACAACCCGCAGGGCTTCCGAGCGGCTCTCGCGATGGGCGTCGACGGCATCCAGACGGACCACCCGGATCAGTTGCTGGAGGTGCTGAAACAGACGCGAACCGAGCCCTGACCTCGCCTTTCCTCTCGGTCCTCACCGTGCTATAATACGCGCCACGCGAGTCCCAGTGTCGCGTAGGCGAGTCGCTCCGCGACTCGCAATGCCGTTGCGGTCCGGATAGGCGGGCCGGCTCACGACGGGGAATGCGGATCGCCGGTCGGAGACCGACCGGCCTCGGTGGAACAGACAGTGCGAGTCGCGGAGCGACTCGCCTACGCGTCGTTGTCGGAGGTCGGACACCGACCGGCCTGCAATGCCGTTGCGGTCCGGATAGGCGGGCCGGCTCACGACGGGGAATGCGGATCGCCGGTCGGAGACCGACCGGCCTCGGTGGAACAGACAGTGCGAGTCGCGGAGCGACTCGCCTACGCGTCGTTGTCGGAGGTCGGACACCGACCGGCCTGCGCGGACTGGCATTGTCAGAGAGGGGTTCCCATGCACAAGATCGCGGTGCTGCCGTGCGACGGAGTCGGCCCGGAAGTCGTCCGGGAAGGGCTCAAGACGCTCGACGTCGTGGCAGCCAAGTACGGTGTAAAGTATGAGACGGTAACCTACGACATCGGCGGCGACCGCTACCTGAAGACGGGCGAGATACTCCCGGACAGCGTCAAGAGCGAACTCGCGGGGATGGACGCCATCTACCTCGGCGCGGTCGGGCACCCCGACGTGAAGCCCGGCATCCTCGAGCACGGGCTGCTCCTCCGGCTGCGCTTCGAGTTCGACCTCTACGTCAACCTGCGGCCAATCAAGCTCTACCCCGGCGTCGAGACACCGCTGAAGGACAAGGGCCCGGCGGACATCGACTTCGTCGTCGTCCGCGAGAACACGGAAGACCTCTATTGCGGTGTCGGCGGCTTCCTGAAGAAGGGCACGCCGGATGAGGTCGCGACGCAAACCGCCATCTACACCCGCAAGGGCACCGAGCGGATCATCCGCTGGGCGTTCGAGCTCGCCCGGAAGCGCAACCGGCGGAAGAAGCTCACCATGGTCGACAAGGCTAATGTGTTGACCTACGGCCACGACCTCTGGACGCGGGTCTTCGCCGAGGTGGGGGAGGAGTACCCGGACATCGAGCAGGATCACGCCTTCGTCGATGCCTGCTGCATGTGGTTTGTGAAGAACCCGGAGTGGTTCGATGTGATCGTCACCACCAACATGTTCGGCGACATCATCACCGACCTCGGGGCGATGATCCAGGGCGGCATGGGTGTCGCGGCCAGCGGGAACATCAACCCTGAGGGCGTCTCGATGTTCGAGCCAATCCACGGCAGCGCACCCAAGTACGCCGGGCAGAACGTCATCTGTCCCGTCGCCGCCATCGCCGCCGTGGGCATGATGCTGGAGCACTTGGGCCAGCAACCGGCCGCCGACGCGATCGAGAACGCCATCGTCGAGGCTCTTGGCTCCGGCAAGCTCGGCGACCTCTCGACCAGGAGCGGGGTGTCCACGTCCGAGGCGGGGGACCTGATCGCTTCGCTGCTCTGATGGCAGGCCAACGGCAACGGCGAGAACCACAAAGACACGAAGACACGAAGAACGGCAGGGCCACGCGGAGGGAGAAATGGAACCCCTCGAACGCGCCATCGCGGAGCTGCAGGAGCAGAACTACGGGAGCGCCATCCGCACGCTCGAGATGCTGACGGCGCGCGATCCGTCGAACGCCGAGGCGCAGAAGCACCTCTCGCAGGCGTACTACCGGACCAACCAGCGGGAGAAGGCGGCGGAGGCGGCGCAGCGGTACGTGGCTCTGCGTCCGACCGACCCGGCGGGGCACTACAACGCGGGTGTCATCCTGGCGCAGCTTGGGCAGACCCCGGCGGCCGAGCGGGCCTTCCGGGCGGCGCTTTCCGCTGACCCGAGCTACGTGAAGGCCCGCGAGGCGCTGGAGAAGATGGCCACCTCGGCGGCAGCGGCAACCGAGGCGACCGTGCCGCCGCCAACGGCCCAGCCCACGGTGGTTCCCTCGTTCAGCCAACCCACGGTCGCAGTTGCTGCGACCCCCGCCGCCCCCGCGGCTCCGTCGGCGGAGCGCAAGCGCGGCCCTATGCCCCTGCCGGCGAAGGTCGCCGCCGGCGGCACGGTCGTGGCCTCCATCGCCATTCTCCTCTGGCTGTTCCTCCCCGGCGGCCCGGCGAATCCGGGCCGACCGAAGACGGCCCCGCGGCCCTCGCCGAGCGGCATCACGACTCCCCCACCGAACTCGCCGACGGCGGAGCAGCCGAACGAGACGGGGGCTCCCCAGCCGCCGACGGCTGCGACGACGCCGGCCCCAGAAGGGAAGCCGGCTGCGCCCCCGGAGTCGGCGCCAGCGGGGCCCTCGACAGCGGGCGGCGGCCTGGCCCTGTCGCCCGAACAGGCTCAGCAGCTCGTCGACGCCATGGACAGGGCACACCAGGCCTCGGTCGGCCGGTGGGTGGCCGGCCTCGGGAAGTTCGGGCAGTTCCTGCGGACTTTAGAGCGGCAGTACGGGGTAGAGGAGGCGAGGAAGATCTGGGCCGACCAATTCGTTCCTGTGCTCGCCACGCTCGTGGCGCCAATGCTCGCAACGCAGGGGACACCAGGGCAGTTGAAGTTCTTTGCCAACATCTCCGGCTGCAAGAGCCCTAGCGAGGCGGCAGACCTCGTGGACAGAGTGGCCGCAAGCCTTCCCGTGGTGCTTCCGAGTGCCCTCAGACTGGAAATGCTCCAGGTACTCACCACGCCGGGGATCACCCCCCAACAGACATACGACGCGATCGATGCAGCCTTCCGCAAGAGCGGGGTCGACCTCCTCGATGGGCCGAGGAACCTGCTGCGGGACTACCTGAAGCTGGCTCCCCTGCCGAGTTCTGAGGGGGAGCAAGCACTAGGGGCCCTGGAGGGGTTGCCCCAGGCGGGCACCCTGGGCAACCTAGGGGGCGCCGTTGGGAGCCCGGACGAGTGAGACCCGAGATGTTCTGGTAGACGCACTGGCGGCGGACGGTAGGTGCCAGTGCCACGATCGCCATAGCGTTCTTCGTGGAAAAGGGTAGCTGTGCCACTGGCAACTGCCGTCTGTTGCCAGTGCTGCCCCAGGGCTGCGGCCATGGAGTACAAGAGAGCCAAGCGCATCAACACCCCTGGCGATGCGCACTGCCTCACGTTCTCGTGCTACCATCGACTGCCCCTGCTGACAAGCGATACCTTCTGCCAGTGGCTTGCCCAGTCGATCAACCGAGCCCGGGAGGACCGGGCATTCGACCTGTGGGGCTACGTCTTCATGCCCGAGCATGTGCACTTGCTGCTGTTCCCACGGGACGCTCAGTACTCCGTAGGGCGGATCCTCAGTGCCATCAAGCGCCCGGTGGCCTAGCGAGCGATCAAGCACCTGAGGTTGCGATGTAACCCCCTGCTCGATAGCCTGCGGGTGGAGGACCAGACCCGGGCTCAGTTCCGGCTGTGGCAGGCAGGGGGCGGCCATGGCCGGAACCTCCAGAGCACCCGTGCCATCCATGCCATGCTCGACTACATCCACCACAACCCGGTCGCCAGGGGACTGGTGGACCACCCGTGCGATTGGAGGTGGTCGAGTGCCGGCGAGTGGGAGGGCCTTCCGGACCAGCCGCTGCGCGTTGACAGGACGATCCCTCCCTTGATGCCCTGAACCGGCCCCTGGCCCCGCACCCCGTGTCGGCGGACACTGGCAGCAAACGACGGCTGCCAGTGCCACCATCTCGAGGGCGGGGTCCCGTAGCCGTGCCACTGGCAGCCGACGTGTGCTGCCAGTGAAGTCGCGGAAGGCCGCCGGACACTGGCAGCCGGCGGTGGCTGCCAGTGCCTTCACGGGGAGCCGATGGGCACTGGCAACAAACGGCAGTTGCCAGTGGCACGACTGGGGGGCCAGTGTGGCGGTCTGCCGACGCCCGCGAGGAGGTCATCTTGGACCCCAGGGCGAAATGAAAAACAGCGGCGCGTTCCGAGCGCCGCGGGCCTTGATGGGGGTGTCGATGGCGGGGACCGAGGGCCGCCCTCCTTCCCGGGACGATGATCCGATGTCCGACGTCCGAGCCCACCCAGCCGGCCCGCGCGCGGATTTCGAGGCCCTCGCTCGGCAGCACCTGGGTGACCTCCTCGGCAGCGCCCTCCGCATGACCCGGAACTGGGAGGACGCCCAGGACCTCACCCAGGATACCCTCGTTCGCGCCTTCCGCGGTTTCGAGAGCTTCCAGCCCGGTACGAACTTCAAGGCGTGGGTGTTCCGCATCATGGTGAACACCTACATCAACCTGCGCCGCCGCGATGCGCGCCGGCTGCGCACTACCTCATGGGAGGACATTCCGGGCGAGGGCGAGACGGGGGGCTTCGACCCCCTGGCCGAGGAGGGTCAGCCCGAGACGACCACCTTGGCCCTGCTGCCCGGTGAGGACCTGAAGGCCGCCCTGGACAACCTCCCCGATGAGTTCCGGGTCCCCGTCCTGCTCTGCGATGTCGAGGAGCAGTCGTACAAGGACATCGCGAAGATGCTCAGAATCCCCCTGGGCACGGTCCGGTCGAGGATCTTCCGCGGACGGCAGCGCTTGCGGGAATCGCTGACCCGGGCTCAGCAGCGGGCGGGAGGTCGGCCGGCCAGGTCGCAAGGGTAGCAGCCTCCGTCGCCTGCGTGCCGTCTGCCGACGGGGGAGGCCACGTGTGAGGAACGCCCATGAGCGCAACACAGGCTCCGGAACGCGCTGCGCACCTCGGCGAGCATATCCTGAGCATCTGCCCTGACGAGGGGCGGCGCCTGGACCTCATCGCCTCGATCTTCCGGGCCGGCTTCGAGGTCGGCTGCCGGTGCCTCTACCTCACCGGGCGAACACCGCCGGCTGGGGTACTTGACGGCCTCCGGGCGCGGAGGTGCGAGGTGGACCGGCCGCTCGCGAGGCGCCAGCTCGTGATGCTCACCGCCGAGCAGAGCTACATCCCGGATGGTCGGTTCGACCCCGACAGGATGCTCGACCTGTGGGTGGACCTGTGTACCGCGGCCCGGAAGGATGGCTTCGAGGGTGTCTGCGCGACCGGCGAGCCGGCCTGGCTCACCCAGGGCGTGCCGGGCGTTGAGAGGTGGTTGGAGTATGAAGCGCGGCTCAACCGGCTCGAGGTTGACCGGGAGCGCGTGGGCATCGTCTGCCAGTACAGCGGCCTCGACCTGTCGCCTTGGTTCCTGGACGAGCTGGAGAAGCTGCACCCGCTGGTTCACCGGGGAGACGGTGTGGCGCCAAGCGCGTCCTTCGTCCGCGACCCAGACTACGTCTCGGAGGTGCCGCTCGCCGAGGAGCTGGAACCGCCGGCGGACACGCTCCCCTGTGACTGCCTTTGTGAGCTCATCTCGGCCGACATCGATGGCCAGCTGTCTCCTCGCCGCCACGACGAGCTTGCGCGACACCTCGCGGCCTGCTCAGCCTGCAGAAGCCGCGCTCAGTCCATTCTGGACCTGAGGACGATGTGCCGGTCCCTGCGGACCCCGGAAGCAATCCCCGGGGGCCTATGGGCGAAGGTGCAGCGGGCGCTCGCCGAGGCCGAGCGGTGACTCTCGGGTCGAGCGGAGAGATCGCCGACTGCAACCCATGGGCCGGGGAAGGGGACAGGCCCAGTCACCGACCTCTGGGGCTGTGTCTGTCTTGTCCTCCGGCCAGACGGAGGAGGTGCGAGACCGCCGCGCAAGGAAGCAGAGAAGGTGACCGCGCGTTAAGCGTCGAATCCCCATCTACCGGTCGCTCGCGACCCACTGGGGGCCGGTGTCGAAGGGCGGCTCGCACGATCGGCGCCCCCGGCAGAGCGGGGGCAACCTTTAGTCGGGCGCCCCAAGAATCGCACAAGGAGGCTCGCGAGATGGAAGGGAAGAGCATATCCCCTGCGGTGGCGGTGATTGTCATCCTGATCGTGATCGTAATTGTCCTCGCAGTCGGGTGGTCGGTATTCCTGAAGAAGAAGGCGGCCCCGCCGACGACCACCATGCCGAGCGGCATGGGGAGCAAGGGGATGCCTTCGATGCCTCCGGAGGGCGGAGTCAAGCCTGGCACTCCTGACGTTGGCACGGCGGCCCCGGGAGCGGGCGGCGAGAAGGCGGGAGCGACGCCTCCCGGCGGGGCTGGTACCGCGGCTCCGCCTTCGGGTGAGACCAAGCCGGCAGAGACGACGCCCGGCGAAGGCGCGCCGGCAGAGACGAAGCCCGGCGAGACCAAGCCTGGCGAGCCGGCCGGGAAGACGCCGTAACGGGGCAGAAGGCGAAGCACCACCGTGCGGAACGCTCCGGCCGGGAACACCGGCCGGAGCGTGACGGACGCCACTACGTGCGGCGAACGCGGTCCCAGGGGCGACGCTGTTCCCCGCTCAGGTCGGCCGCTTCCTCACCTGCCGCGCAGCCTGACCAACCGGACGCGGTTGCCCGACTCGTTGTAGGTGACGTGGTCCATCGTCCGGACCATGACCAGCATGCCCCGCCCCGCCAAGGCGTCTGGTGGCACGCCTTTCTGCTCCACTCGAGCGAGGCGCCCCCGCCAGTCAAAGCCAGGCCCCTCGTCGGCCACCTCGATCTCGATGCCATCAACGTGGGACTCGATCTCGATTGCGACGGTCCTCCGAGGATCCAGCCTGTTCCCGTGGACCATCCCATTGACGACTGCCTCGTGGACCGCCACAAGGACATCCTGCGCCGCGGGGGCGGAGAGCCCGGCGCTCGACAGGAGCTGACGCAGTTGGTCGCGCAGAGGGCCTAGCTGATCCTGGGAGCTCGGCAGAGCGAACCGCATGGCGTGTCTCGGGCTTGGGGTTCCGAGCCCGAAGCCCGGTCCGGCGTGGCCGGAGGTGATCGCCCCGACGCCGGGAATATCCCGCTCAGTTTCGACGGCAGGCCCGTCCGCGCCTGCGCTCCGTCGCACGTTGACGCCGGAGGAAGCCCCATGCGCCGAGCCAGGCCGGGTCCGCGAGGGCACCCTCCGCCCCCCCCTCGACCGGCCCAGTTGCCGGTGCTCGGCCTGCGCCTCTACGCCAGCACATCGGCCGGGCTCGAGGCCTTGCTCGCGGAGGAACTGGGACGGGCAGGCTTCGCCGCAGACCTCCATCTCGACAGAGCCCGGGTGACCTTCGCGCTGACCTCCGTACCTGTGCCTCCCTTCCGCCTCCTCGTCTGCGACCGCGCGGGCATGGCGATCCGGTCCGCCGAGGGGCACTTCGTCGGGCCGCGTGGGCTGGCCGACGTGCGCGGCAAACTGGCTCGCACGGAGTTCGACCGCGCCTTCTCCGCTCTCCCCGCCTTCGGCGCACCCGCGCCGTCAACGTTCAGGGTTGCCGCGGCCGCCGCGCTGGCCTGCGATTTCATGTTCTTCGACGTGAAGCGCGAGGCCACACCCATCATCGCCCACCGGACGGGACTCAGTCCGTCGGAGGAGCACCCCGACGTGATCGTCGACGTGGAGGTGCTCCCATCGACCCTGCACATTGGGGTAGCGTTGCCGCTGATCCCACTCACGCCGCCCTCCAGCCGCCTCCCCCGCTCTGTGGCGGGGGCGGTTCTCGGTCTGGCGGCCCCGGCGCCGCACCTGACCGTGTGCGATCCGGACTGCGGTGCCGCCGAGCTGCTGCGAGCCTGGGCGGTCGTGGCTCCGCACAGCCGGGCCCTTGGCCTGGCGCCACGCCCGGTCGGCCCGGCGGCGGCACCGCACCCTCCCTGGGTCGCCGCCGCCAGTCCACGCGCATGGCCCATCGCCGATGATCGCCTGTCCCGCGTCATCTCGCTCAACCCCCGCCTCCGGACGCCGGTCGACTTCGCCGGCCTCCTCGATGAGACCGCCCGCTGCCTCGCACCAGGCGGAGGAGCCGTGCTGTTGATCCCCGCCGACCAGGCCTTCCCACAGGCGATCGAAGCGCAGCCGTGCCTGGTCATCGAGCGAACCGTTGTGGTCCGGGACCGAGACGATCGTCGTCGGATCGTCGTCCTCCGCCGAGAGCTGAAGCCGCCCGGCCATCGCACCGATCTGACAGCCGGTGATCGTGCTCGCGCCTCACAGAGGCTGGGTGGCGTGGTCGGGCGCCGCCGCAGGGAATGGCGCCGCGACAGTGGTCGGTCGACCAGGCACGGCGGCAAGTCACCACCGCAGGAGAAGCGTTCGTCGTGAGCCCGCAACGCCAGACCCCGATCCCGAGACCTCCCGTGCCGGCCCTCGTGGGGCTGACCGCCGGAGCGGTCCTCATCGCCGCGGCGATCGTCGGCGCGCGCCTCGTGTCGACTCCCGAGGCACGGCCCGTTCCGTCGCCGCCTTCTCCGCCGGTGCCTGAGGGCGCGCCCATCCAGACGCCGTCGGTCGGCCCCTCCCACGAGTCGTACAACGCGACGCAAGTCATGGAGGGCTACGTGCAGGCAGCCCTGGCCTACAAGCGGCGCGGCCGATTGGACCGCGCCATCGCCCTCCTGGAGGACGTTCTGCGCCAGTATCCGAACGGCATCGGCCCGTCCGCCCTCCAGGCCCACCACGTGCTTGCCTGGGCCTATGAGGCCAAGGGCCGGAGAAGCGAGGCCCTGCGCGAGTTCAGGATCGTCCTTCGCCTCGCGCCACCGGGCTCCGTCGAGCGAAGGGAGGCCGAGTGGGGCGTCCGTCGAGCGACTCGCGGAAACCGGGGTCGCCCTGCCGAGAGACGCTAACACCGGGGTCCTGGCTGGCCCGGCCCACCAACCACTTCTGTCTTGACGGGGGAACGTTTCTCCGCTACTATGGTTGATAGTAAGGAGGAGAGGGTATACACTAGGGGAAGGCAGATCGCCATCGGGTGTGCCTCCGAGCAGCTGTCGTCATCGGAGCGAATCGACTGATCGTGGCGCCCGTCGGAGGGGCAGCCGTCTGGGGGTTGGGGCAATGCCTGAAGAGAAGAAGCCTCGAGTCGCCGTGTTCCGGCCAGGCGAGTCCGGCCTTCACCAGTCGCTGGGCCAGCTGGAGGCCGGCGTCATGGGCGTCGTCTGGGACTCCCCGGCAGCAGTCTGCGTGGAAGATGTCCGGTCGGCGCTGGCCACTGCGAAGGAGGCCGCGTACACGACCATCATGACCACGCTGGACCGTCTCTACAAGAAGGGCTTCCTCAGCCGCGAGCGCCGTGGCAAGGCTTACTACTATTCGGCCAAGGTTACCCGCGCTGAGATGGGCACCAATGTCACCAAGCAGGTGATCGATGGGCTGCTGAAGACCTTCGCCGAACCCGCCATCTCCTACTTCGTTGAGGCGTTGGGTGACTCGGACCCCCAGAAGCTCGAGTCGCTGGCCGAGCTGATCGCCAGAAAGCGCGCCCAGAAGAAGGTCTGACGACACGCCCCCGCCAAGAGTGACCTCGGGCCTGTACGAGCGCCCAGGACAGCCTCTGTCCTGGGCGCCTGTCATCGTACCCGGAGGCCTCAGGCCCGCGGTCCAGATGACCCAACTCCTTGCCGCTCTCGTTCTCTACGCCGCGACTGACTGGGTGGTCAGCGGCCTGCTGTTCCTGCCCGCGGCGTCGGTCGCCGAGTCCCTCCCCTCGGGCCGGCCCGCGCGCGAGTCGCTGGTCTGGTTCGCCGGCCTCGGCTTGCCCCATCTTCTCGCCGCAGCGGCCACAGTGTACGCCGTGCGCATGCACGCGCTCGACCCAGTGCCGTGGGCCCTCCGCGACGCGCGGGTCCGCCATGTCTGTTTCTGGTCTCTCGCCGAGAGCCCTGACGCAAGCTACCGGGCGTACGTGGTCGGCGCTCTGGTCGCGGGGATTGCGCTGGTCGGCCTGCTCCGCCCGGTCCTCACCCTCCTGCTCTCGTGGCGCGACTCGCGGCTCCTCGCCCGCACGTCGAGGAACGCGCCCGAGCTGGGCGCGCGGCTGACCCCCCTCGAGACCCCGTGGTCCGCGTGCGTCGGCTTCCTCCCCTCGTGGGTGTACGTGACCGAGGGCCTCGTGAAGCTGCTCGATGCCGATGAGCTGGAGGCGGTCATCGCGCACGAGTCCGCCCATGCACGTCGGCGGGACAACCTCAAGCTCCTCGTGGCTCAGGTTCTCTTCGGGCCCACCATCATCATGCCGAGCGCCCACGCGGCCTACCGGCGCCTGCGGGCCAGCCTGGAGAGGGCCGCCGACCAGACGGCCCTCCAGTCCGAGAGCCGCGAGGGCGCTCTATCATCTGCGTTGCTGACCGCCGTCCGCAAGCTGCGGGAGTCCTCTCCGCCGGGAGAGGCACGTGGCCTGCGGGCCCGCCTGGCCGCAAAGCACCGGGACGAGTTCGTCGCCGAGCGGGTGCGGCGGGCTGTGGAGGCGGGGGCGGGCCAGCGATCGGCGCCTCGCCGGGCGGTGCTCCTGCTTCCGAGCGCCGTCCTCGCGGCCCTGTTGATAGCGGGCGCCGATCTGGTGCCGCCGACGGTGCGCTGTCTCTTCGAGAGTGTGCGGGCGGCGCTGTCGGGGAGGATGTGAGGCTCCGCTACACGCCGAGGCGGAGCTGGAGCTGGCCGATCTCGGTGAACAGCTCGCCGCTGTCCAGGAGCCTGAGCTGCTCCTCGGAAAGCATGGCGCGCGAGGTGGTGGTGGCAACCGCCAGCAGCTCCATCAGGCGGATCTCATCCGACCGCCGACCACTGGGGTTGATGTAGTCGCCGAGCGCGTACTGCAGGTCCTCCTGGGTAAGGGCCGAGCGGCCGTCGAACACGGCCCGCCGCTGCGCGATGCGCACGAGCTCGCGGAGGTCCGCGCCCGAGTACCCTTCGGTCGAACCGGCGACCTGGGTGAGGTTCACCCCCCGGCTGCGGAGGCCGAGGTTCTTCATCGTGACCTCGAGGATGGATTCCCGGGCCCCGCCACCGGGGAGCAGGAATGGCAGCTTCACGTCGAAGCGCCCGGCGCGAAGGGTGGACTGGTCGATGAGGTCGGGCCGGTTAGTCGCTGCGCCGAAGACGATCTTCCCCTGGTGGGCGGCGTCGCCCAGGAACGAGTTGAACATGCCGAAGACGCGCCGCGAGACGCCGCTGTCGGTCTCCCCGGTTACCCGCCGCCCGTAGGACTGATCGAACTCATCGATGAACACGAAGACCGGGGCGAGCGCCTCGAGGAAGTAGAAGAGCTTCTCCAGATTGGCTTCGGTGGCGCCGACGTACTTGCTGAAGACGTTCTTCAACTGGATGAACGGGATGCCACAGTCGTGAGCGAAGCACTGCATGGAGAACGTCTTCCCGCAGCCCGGTGGCCCGGTCAGCAGAATCCCCTGGGGCACAACCTCCGTCCGCCCCTTCCGCAGGGCCGTTGCTGTGTCGCGGAGCAGTTGCTTCTGCCGCTCGACGCCTGCGACGGCCTCCAGCCCGAGTCCCGGAGCCACGAACTCCACCAGGTCACCGATCTCCGCCTCGATGGCCTTCCGCTTATGCGCCGAGATCATCTGGATCGTGACCTTCTGCGTGGGCGAGGCCGTCCGGAACAGCGCGCCGATCTGGGTGAGGGTCAGCCCGTTGGTGTTCTCGGCCAGTACCTCAGGCGTCACGGCCATCTCGGCCTGCGGGTCGATCTGCACCCCCACCGCCGGGGCGAGCTCTGCCGGGTTGCCCATCAGGTGCCGCACGTACGCGAGCCGCTCCTCATACCCGGGCAGCGGCACGGACACCACGCTGATGGCGCCCCCCTGGGCGTAGAGGCCCCGGTTCACATCCGCCAGTGACTCGGCGATCAGGAAGACGAAGCTGTTCCGCATGCGCAGGCGCGGGTCGGTCGCCCAACTGCGGAGCACCGTCAGCAGCCGGCGCTCCTCGAAGCTCATCATGCGGACGTCGCCTGCGGGCGCAATCTTGTCCACGAAGTCGATGATGACCGCCGCGCCGTCGCGGGTGAAGAGGAAGTCCTCCAGCAGCGGAATGGCCTCGACAGGCTCCAGGTAGCGGCGCTTCTGGCGCGCCGGGTCGGTGACGGTGCGCGACACGCTGAGGAAGGTGTCGAACTCCTTCTCGTCCTCCGGCGTGGGGCAGATGAGACCCTGGCCGATGTCGTAGATGACGGTGTGCTTCTGCCCGCAGAAGGCGTAGTACAGGAACTGCCGCAGGGGGAAGTAGCGCCCGAGGTAGGGGTAGCAGTCTCGCAGCCCGTGGATCAGGAACACCGACGCGGCGGCCGAGGTGAAGTCGCGGCGGATCTCCGCCACCCAAGGGGCCTCGGCGGGCGGTTGGGCGGCGTTCGGCTGAGCTGTCTCCTTCGCTTTGGTCCCCACTGAAGGCATCCTCAGATGCCGCTAGCGGGAGCGCGGGCATCCTGCCGCCCTGCCGTACCGCATTGCGGGCAGGATGCCCGCGCTCCCGCTAGCGGCGCTCCCGCGCCGCGAATCCTACTGCGTCTGCTCCTGCGGCGGTTCGGCCTGGGCCTGCTTCTGCTCCTCGACCGGCACGCTCTCCATGGTGCGCTCGGCGGCGGGCTCAGGGGGCAGGATGCCGAGCTGCCGCTGGTACTCCACGTACTTCCGCTCGGCCGCGTCGTCGACCTGAGACAGGCCGACCTCGCTGAGTTGCGCCTCCACGGAGGTCGCGGCGATCTCTGTACGGGCCTGCGCCCGCGCCAGCTTCTCGTCGATCTGGGCCGTCATGCGGTCGAGCGTCTCCGAGGTGTCTCCCATCTCGAAGCTGCCCATGACCTCCGCCAGCTTCTCCTCTACCTCGGCGCGCTTGGCTCGCGAGATCTGGTTCTTCGCCTCGGCCATCTTCTGGTTGATCTGCTGGATGAACGCCGAGCGGGCCCGCTTCATCCGCTCTGAGTTCTCGCGCGCCTGCCCGAGTTGGGTCTCGGTGGCCGCCAAGTCCTGCTTGCCCTGCTCCAGGGCGGTGATGAGCGTCTTGGCCGCGTCCTTCTTGTCGGGGCCGAGCTTGACCGCCTGGACGACCTGGGGCTCGAGGAACCCGACCCGCTCCTGCAGGCGCTCCTGCTGCATCATCAGCATCTTCTCCATCTTCACTACCTCCGCGACCTGCCGGTTCATCTCCGGCACCTTTTCGCGCAGCTCGTCGATGTACTGCCGCAGGATCAGCTCGGGGTTCTCGGCCGACCGGAGCAGCCAGCCGAACAGAGACCGGAAGATCGCCTTGATTCTCGCCCACATGGCACATCGCTCCTTGACACCGGGATTCGGGACCCGGGAGGATGGCAGCGGCCCAGCGTCTCACTCGTTCGTCGAAGATGGGCTGCTCCCCTGCCGGTGGAAGCGGCCTATCGCGTACCCGATGGCCCGCGCTAGCAGGTAGAAGCCGGCAACGGTCAACACCAACTCGCCGAGTGCCGCGAAGACGCCGACCCCCAGCCCGTACGCCCGCCGAGTCGCGGTCACGACGTTGAGCCACAAGGTCACCGCGCATGCGAAGGCCGCGAAGACACACGCCACGACAGCGGCCCAGCGCAGGCGTTCCGGGAGCGTAAGGCCCTCGACAGGGATGCTCGCCATCTTGCGGCCGCCCGGGTCGGCCCACAGGGTGATCGGTAAGCTCCCCGCTACCCACAACACCAGGGTTGGCCAGTGGATGAGCCAGCGCCACCACACCGGAGGGGGGGCCGACCGCACAAGGTCCACCACGGATAACCCCATGCCGACTGCCCATCCGAGTCCGGCGACCGTGCGGACCACAAACCCCAGCACCGCCCACAACAGGCTTCGGGTGACCCTCCTCAGCATCTCCTCCCCCTGCACGGCGCCCGGTATCATCCGGCCAGGTGCCGCATGTGGAACTTGATCGCCTCCTGCACGTGCAGGTCCCAGTAGTCCCACGTGTGCCCGCCCGGGAACTCCTCGTACTCGTGCGCGATGCCGAGCCTCCTGAGATGGGCGGCGAACGCTCGGTTGTGGTCGAGCAGGAAGTCGTCGGTCCCGCAGTCGAACCGGATCGCCGGCGTCCGCTTGCCGCGGAGCCTTGTGGCCAGGTGGAAGGGGTCGTTCTCGAGTCGGGCCTTGTTGGCGCCGACCAGCCTCTGGAGCCCGGGGTCGAGGTCGGCAAGTCGCCGTCCCCGGAACGCCGCGTACGCCCCGCTGTGCCCGACGATGCTGCAGAAGAGGTCCGGGTACTTCAGGCCGAGCTTCATCGCTCCGTACCCGCCCATGGAGAGCCCGCCGATGCAGCGCCCCGACCGCTTGGGGATCGTGTGGAAGTAGTTGTCCACAAAGCCGATGAGGTCTCGCACGATCACCTGCTCGTAGGGCGGCCCCTGGTGCACATCGCAGTAGAAGCTACGGTCGCCGTCCGGCATCACCACGATCAGCGGCAGCTCGCGTACGTACCGCTCGATGTTGCTCCACCGCATCCACGCGGTGTAGTCGTCCGAAAGCCCGTGCAGCAGGTAGAAGACCGGGTATGGCCCGGGCCGGTCCTGGTGGTCGGGCAGGATGGCGTTGAACGCCACGTGCTTCTGGAGCGATCGACTGAGGAAGTCAACATGGGCGAGAGCCACCGGCAGCCCTCCGTTCCCCGAGAGCATTCAGGGACACTCGTTCCGTCTGCGAGAGGCGAACCCCTCCTGAAGCGCGTGCCCTGCACGATAGTTGCCACGGCCCTCTGCCCTTCCGGGCTGCTCACCGCGCCGACACCTCGTGCATCAGGTCCCGCAGCGCTGCATAGGAGCGAACGTACTTGTCGTAGTAGAAGTCGTACTCGGCGGCGAGGTCCGTCCTCGGCTCGATGGTCCGGGCCGCGCGCACCATGGCCTCCGACGCCTCCCCCGGGCCGGCGAAGAGCCCGGCGCCCACCGCGGCGCAGGCCGCTGTCCCGAGCACAGTCGCCTCAGGCTCCTGCGTCAGGTGGATAGGGGTCTGGCACACGTCGGCGTGGATCTGGAGCCACAGCGCGCTCCGCGAGCCGCCGCCGCAGGCATAGATGCCCTCGGGCGCGTAGCCTGCGCGGCGCATGTCGTCGAGGATCAGTCGCGCTCCGAAGGCAGTGCCCTCGTAGATCGCGCGCAGCAGGTGCGCCGGGAGGTGCTTGAGGCTCAGGCCCCAGACCGCTCCGCGTGCCAGCGGATCGCCGATGGGCGTGCGGTTCCCCTGGAAGTAGTCCAGCAGGACCAGCCCCTCCGCGCCGACCCCTACCCGGGCCGCCTCGCGGTCCAGCGTCTCGTAGAGGTCCGCCCCTTCCTGCGCCATGGTCGCGCCGGCGAAGTTGTCGGCGAACCACTTGACGATGGAGCCGGTCGACGTCTGCCCACCCTCCAGGACCCACGTCCCCGGCAGAAGGCACTCGGGGAACGGCCCCCACAGCCGCGACCCGGACACCGCCTCAGCGCACAGCGCGAGGTGGCAGGTCGAGGACCCCATGACGAGCGCCATTCGCCCCGGTCGCACGGCGCCGACACCGAGCATCGAAGTGTAGGCGTCAATCCCGCTCTCCGCCACCGGGGTGCCGGCCCGCAGCCCGAGCGCCTCCGCCGCCTCGCGCGTCAGGCCGCCCACGCGCTCCCCCATCGCGCGGATTGTGCCGGGCCACTTCACCCGCTGCTCGAGCAGCCCCGCCTGCTCGAGCAGGTCCGCCGACCAGCCGCCCTCCGGCTGCACGTAGTTCCAGCGGCAGGTGACGTTGTTGAGCGACAGCGCCCACTCCCCGGTGAGGCGGTGCGTGAGCCAGTCGATCCCCTCGACGATGAGGTCGGCCCGGCCAAAGACGCGCGGCTCGTGCCGCTTGAGCCAGAGCGCCTTCGGCAGCATCCACTCCGCCGACAGCGTGCTTCCCGCGTAGTGGAGACGCGGGTGCCGGGTAGCAGCGATCTCCGCCGCCTCCTCGTGTGCGCGCTGGTCCATCCAGAGGATGGCCGGCCGGAGCGAGGCGCCGTTGCGCGTCGCCGCCACCACCGTGCAGGAGGTGCAGTCGATGCTGAGTCCGGCGATGTCGTCGGGGCCCAGGCCCGCCTCGGCCAGGCACCGAGGCACCGCCTGTCTGGCAGCCTCCCACCAGTCCTCGACCCGCTGCTCGGCCCAGCCCACGCGGGGGAAGTCCACCGGGCAGGCGTGCGAGGCCGACCCCACGAGACTCCCCGCGAGGTCAAACGCCGCCGCCCGCAGGCTCTGCGTGCCGCAGTCGATGCCAAGGACGCACGGGCCTCTGCCGGCCATGCGCCTCACCCCTGGGGAGTCTCCCACGCGATGGTTCGCTGAGGAGCCCAATGTGGCCTGCGGGATATGGCGCCCGGGCGGCGTGGCGAAGGAGGCTTTGCTCCTCGCGAGGAAGAGACGCGCCGCCTCGAAGGTCCTCCCGGTGCACGGTGAGCATGTCTGTCTGCGCAGGAGAACGCGCATGGGAGCCATCGATCGGATGAACCTCTGGCAAGTGCAAGAGGAGCAGCGCGCGCTGGAGGTGATGACCCAGCGGACGTCGCTCGCCATGACGCGCGCGGCGAACTGGCTGATCAGCCAGTTCGGGCCGAACGGCCCGATCATGCGCGACCACGATGTCAGCTATTGCCACAAAGTGACCTGGGGGCTGTTCGAGGACGGGCGGCTGGCGGAGGTGGAGCAGATCCTGGACTGGCTCGACGCGAACGCCCGGCGCGGCCTTGGGCGGTACTACTTCGAGGAGGAGCCGCCCTTCAACAAGGAGATGCAGCTCCTCTACCGCTTCCTGACCTTCGCCAAGGTCGCCGAAGCGATCCGGCATCCGAAGTACGCCCGCGATGAGCTGCGCGAGCACATCCTCACCTACCAGCACCACACGGGCGGCGTGTTCGGCAACCTCGATCGGCCCGAGCTCATGCGGACGCTGAACCCGCTCTTCACCTCGTTCTTCACGGAGTGGGCCTTGCCGGCAGGGCTCACCGAGGCTGCGAAGAGGAGTGGCGACTTCCTCGCGCTGATGGTCGACCTGAACCGCGAGCACATGCTCGCCGAGCCGGTCGGGCGCTTCTGCTACCTCTACGATGTGGCGACGGACGACCTCGTCACCGAACCGGCACCGGGCGAGAACGTGAACTGCTTCGTCGACACGAAGGGCGCCAAGCAGCACTTCTACTACCTGGGCACCTCGATGGCCGCGCTGGCTGACCTCTACCTCGCCGGCCGGGGCGAGCGGTACCTCGACGCCGCGATCACCCTGGCCGAGTTCGTCGAGCGGCTGAACCCGGAGGCCCTGCGCTGGCCATCGTGCTGCAAGGTCGGTTGGGGCGCGGCCGAACTCTACGCGGCCACCGGAGACCCGCGCCACCGCATCATGGCGGCGAACGTCTCCGATGTCACTTTCATCGGCGCGCAGACCAGAGCTGGCGGGTGGGAGAACATGCACTACCCGCTCAGAGACGAGGGTGAGTGGCAGAAGGTCGTCTACGACGGCCGAGGGCTGGTGGCGGTGGGCGAAGCCGGGCTCCCGAACGACGGCTCGTGGGCGTGGCTGTCCGGCCACGAGATCTCCGGTGAGTTCCTGGGCGAGATGGGCCGCACGCTCAAGGTCTTCAAGGCCGCCCTCGGCCATGTCGAGCGGCGGGTTGCCGAGTTGGCCGAGACGTAGGATACTCCCGCCGTTGTAGGAGCGGCTTCAGCCGCGACCGCCGTTCGCGTAGGTCGGTCGCTCCGCGACCGACGCAATGGCAGTCGCGGCTGAAGCCGCTCCTACGACGGCATGGCTACGTGTGCCTGGCGCCATGCCTCCCCGAAAACCCACTTCCGCCGAACGACGACGCGCCGCGGTCCCTCGGGCCGCTGAGGGCCCGCGGACCGAGCTCCTCCAGCCGACGCCCGATCAGCCCTTCATGCGCCGGTTCGTCCCTGCCGGAGAGGATGTCGAGGCGGCGCTCGCAGCCTCCCGTGTCATCGACTGGCGCCGAGATCCACCAGTTGCCGCCCTCGCGAGCCTCGACGCCCTCGCCAACCGCATCATCTGTGCCGACGCCCATGAGGCCATGAGCCGCCTGCCCGAAGCCTCGGTCGACTGCGTGATCACCAGCCCGCCCTACTGGAGCTTCGTGGACTACGGGATGAGTGGACAGATCGGCTCGGGCGGCTACGAGGCGTACCTGGCCGACCTTCTCCGCGTGTGGAAGCAGTGTGAGCGCGTGCTGCGGCCGAACGGCAAGCTCTGTATCAACACCCCCATCCTGCCCGTCCCCAAGGCCGTCATGCCCGAGCCGCACACCCGGCAACTCCTGAACCTGAGCAACGACATCGAGGCGACCATCCTGGGCCAGCTCTCCCTCCGGCGCTTCAGCCTCTACATTTGGCAGAAGCAGACCACCGAGAAGATGTTCGGCTCGTACCCCTACCCCCCGAACCTCTACGAGCAGAACACGGTCGAGTTCATCAACGTGTTCGTGAAACCGGGGCGACCGCGCCGGCTGCCGGCGACAGTGAAGGAGGCCAGTCGGCTGACGGACCACCAGTGGCTGAACCTCACGCGGCAGGTGTGGCACATGTACCCCGAGGACATCCGGCGCGCCCGCCACCCGGCGCCCTTCCCCGAGGCCCTGCCGAACCGCCTGATCGCCATGTACACCTTCGCGGCGGTCCCCGACTTCCCCGGCGACCTCGTCCTCGACCCCTTCAACGGCACGGGCGCGACCTGCGCGGCGGCCAAGCGGCTGGGGCGGCGCTACCTCGGCATCGACCTCTCGCCGCACTTCTGCCTGACGGCGGCGGAACGGCTGCGCGGGGCCCGCCGAGACGACCGCATCTTCCTCTGCCACGCCGACCGGCCGTCGCGGAGGTCGGCGGACAGCCAGGCGCCCTGAAGAGGTCACTCCTCTCAGGTAGCTGAATGTCGCCCTTGCGAAGCGAGGGGGGAATGCCGGATGCACATCCACGAGCGCAACTTCGGCTGCCGCGTCAGCGACGAGTGGACGTACCGCGGCCTGCGGGTGCTGGTGATGGAGAACGATCTCCTCCGTATCGGCATCCTGCTCGACAAGGGCGCGGACATCTTCGAGTTCCTCTACAAGCCCCGCGACCTGGACTTCATGTGGCGCTCGCCGGTGGGCGTGCGACCCCGCCCCTGGCTCGACAGCTTCCCCGACCCGGTCGGCCCGTTCCTTGACTACTGGGAGGGCGGCTGGCAGGAGGTGCTGCCGAATGGGGGGCGCGTGTGTGCCTATGAGGGCGCGCACTTCGGCCTCCACAGCGAGGTGTGGGCGCTCCCCTGGCGGCACCAGATAATCGACGATGGTCCGGACTGCGTGCGGGTGAAGCTCTGGGTGAGGTGCCTCAGGACGCCCTTCCTGCTGGAGAAGACGCTGACGCTCCAGCGCGGCGAGCCGGCGCTGGAGATCAGCGAGGAGCTGGCGAACGAGTCGGATGCCGAGGTCCCCTACATGTGGGGCCATCACCCCGCCTTCAGCTCGCAGTTCGTCAACGAGCACGCGGTGCTCAGGATGCCCAAGTGCGAGGTGGTGAGCGACCTGGGCGTGGACGAGGCCAGTCGCTTCGAGCCCGGGCAGCGCTTCCCGTGGCCGACCGGGCGCGCGCGGACCGGCCAGGATGTGGACCTCGCCAGGCTGCCGGCACACGGGAGCGGCATCTCCGACATGGTTTACCTCACCGAGCTTGAGGAGGGTTGGGCGGAGATCGTCAACCGGAAGCTTGGTCTCTCGTTCCGCCTCGACTTCGACCGGGAGACCTTCCGCTGCTGCTGGTTGTACCTGGAGTTCGGCGGGAACAAGGGCTTCTTCGGGTGGGGACGGCTGAACACCATTGCCCTAGAGCCGTTCAGCTCCTGGCCGGCGATTCTGGCCAACGCCACAGCCCGGGGCACCGAACTTCGCCTCGCGCCGCGCGGCAAACGCAAGGCGTGGCTACGGGCGACCGTCACCGAGGTCTGACAGTGAAGGTGAAGGTGTGGCCACCGACGAAGGATGCATCGATGGGATGACATCGGGCGCAAGCCTGGCACGACGAGGGCGCCAGTGCCAGGCTGTCGGACACCCAAAGGGGGGATAGACATGCCGAAGGCGAAGGACTTGATGACAACTGGATTGGTCACGATTGACGGCATGGCCAGTGCGTTGGATGCTGCAAAGCTGATGGGGAAGGAGGGCGTACGGGCACTGATCGTGGACCGCCGCGACCAGGACGATGCCTACGGAATCGTCACCCAGCGCGACATTGTCTACAAGGTCGTTGCCAAGGGGGCGGACCCGGCAACCGTCAAGGTCCACGAGGTCATGAGCAAGCCGCTGGTGGTGGTGAACCCCGACCTTGACATTCGGTTCGTGGCTCGACTGATGGCCAACTGCGGCCTATCCCGCGCGCCCGTGATTGGCGAGGGCCGGATGCTGGGCATCGTGTCCGTGTCCGACGTGCTGAAGGCCATCGCCTGACGCCTCACCCTCAGCTCCAGTAACGCGCACGCCGGGCAGCCCGATCGGGTTGCCCGGCGTGCGGTTCTGCCTCCTGCCCGCATCAAGTATCCCCGAGGACGCGATCGACCGCCAGTATCCCCGCTATTGTCTTCGCATCCCTGATCCGCCCGTCGAGGCACATGGCCAGCGCCTCGTCCCACTCGACCGTCACCGTCGTCAGAAGCTCGTCTTCGTCGCGGGAAGCCTCCGCCGCCGTTAGCTCAGTGGCCAGGAAAACGCGCAGGAGTTCAGTGCAGAAACCGGGCGTGGTGTAGAACGATACTACGGGCTCGACGCGCGCAGCCGCGTAGCCGGTCTCCTCGATCAACTCTCGCCGGGCGCATCCCAGTGGCTCCTCGCCGGGCTCCAGCGTGCCAGCCGGAATCTCGAGCAACCACTGGCCGACGCAGTAGCGCCACTGGCGCAGCAGCACCACCCTCGGCCCGGGGAGCAGGGGCACGATGCCGACGGCGCCGGGGTGCTCCACCACCTCGCGCTTCCCCGGGCGCCCGTCCGCCGAGCGGATCTCGTCCACCCTCAGCCTGACCACCCGCCCGTCGTAGACACGGGTCGAGCTGACGGCGATCTCGGGCCGTTGGTCCGGCGTGTTCACCGGCTGAACCTCCTCGTGCCCGCGATCCGGAGGAAGTTCCCGATCACGCGCTTCCCATCCGGGTAGTCGCTCGTGTAGCCCTCGGGGTGGAACTGCACGCCGTAGAGCGGCTTGTCCGGGTGCCGGTAGGCCTGTACGCGGCACTCATCGGTGGAGGCCAGAAGCAGGAAGCCCTTCGGCAGCTCCTTGACCTCGCAGTAGTGCGACTCTAGGCAGACGAACTCCCCTCTGAACCCGAGGAACAGCGGGTCATCCCTGACGATGCGGACGGTGTGGAAGCCGATCTCCTTGAGGTAGCCGGGGTGGTACCCGGGCCCCAGGTCGGGCTCGCCGGGCCCCAGCTTCCGCATCGGTTCATCCTCGAAGCGGGTGACCCGACGCACATTGTGGTTGTAGAACATGGCGTTGAGCTGGTGGCTGCCGCAGATGCCCAGGATCGGCGCCTCGGCGCGCTTCACCGCATCGTTCACCGCCACGAGGTCGCGGCGGTCGTACGTCTCAAAGCTCCGCCCGAAGCCGCTCATGATGACTGCCTTCGGCTGCAGTTCCCTGAGTAACGCCGGACGGAAGTCCTTGTAGCGCACGAGCAGGCACGGCTCGCCCGAAAGCTCCTGGAAGCGAAGCTGCTGCTGGAAGTACCCGGCGCCCGCGCCTGCGACCTCGTCATCCTGAGCGAAGACGACGAAGAAGATCATCTGACCGTGTCCCCTCCGTATTGCGGACTCGACCGGCGCCTCCGCTTCGCCGGCTGCGAGACCGGCTCCTCCTGGCGCCCCTCGGGGAAAGGACACCCTCCCACTGGCAGCGAAGGGCGGCTACCGCAGGACCTCGGACGCCGAGACAGACAGGGTGATCGCCATGACCCGCGCAGGCACCTGGCTATTGCTTCTCCCCGGCGGGCTTCTGGCCGTCTCGTCGGCCCCTCTACCGGCCGATGAGCTGGAAGATGAACATGCGCTCTCGATGGAGTTCGAGACCCCCCACACCGACTGGGCACAGCCCTACGGGCCGGGGAAGGTGCGGGTGCTCTTCTTCTCCGACGGCCTGGGCACGAACGCGCGGGAGATCATCGAGCTGATGCAGCGCTTCGACGTCGAGGCGGAGGCGGTGTACTGGGCGCAGTTGGTGGATTCGCCCATCACCCAGTGGCACGGCGGCGAGGCCGCCCATCGGCGGATCGCGAGGCTGCTCGCCGAGAAGTGGGACTGCTACCTCTTGAATGGCGTCAAGCTCGCCGATCTCACCGTGCAGGAGCAGTACAGCCTGCTCCTGGCGGTCACCCAGGGCGCCGGGATCGTCCTGGTGGGCACCACCGACGACCGGGTGCTCAAAGACAGGAACCGGATCACCGATCTGCCCCCCTTCCTGACGGGGGACGGCGTGGGTGACGTGTTTCACGTGAAACAGGGCCGCGGCATCCGGCTACCGGCCCGGCCCAACCTCGACTACCACCTCGGCTGGGAGACCGAGTATGACTACTGGCAGGAGCGCCTGGGGCGGGCGGCGCTCTGGGCGGCGGGCAAGATGCCCGAGATCGCCCTGGAGGCTGCGGTGCAGGCGCCGGAGATCCGACGGAGCAACCTGCCCGGGTACGCCGCCGTCGCTCGGTGGGATAGCCCTGAACCTGCGGAGATCGAGCTGTCGATGCGCCTGACGCGGGATGATGGGGCGCGCATCGACCTTGGCTCCGAGAAAGCTGTCGGCAGGACCGGCTCGATCGAGCGCCGGCTGCCGGTTCTCCGCGCCGGGAAGTACCACCTCGACGTCTTCGCCCGGAGCAAGCGCGGGGTCGAGAACTGGCGGACGGTGCCCTTGACGGTGACCTCACCCCGCAAGATCGCGGCCGTAGCGCTCCAGAAGGGCTGGGGTGAGGTGGGAGAGACGCTCGCGGGCACGGTAGCGGTGGAGGGCGAGCCGGCTGCGGCTGAGGAGAAGGTGGTGGTGCGGCTGGTGGATCGCTACGGGCGCGTTCTGGCGCAGCAGGAGCTGGCTCCCGCGATGCCCCCCGCCTTCAGCTTCCCGGTAGACCCATGGCTGCCGATGCTGCTCCGGGTAGAGGCGGCGTTGTCCGACGGCAAGGGTGAGGTCGCGAGCAGCTACGCCTACTTCCACGTCACCAAGCGGAATCGCGGACAGTGGAACTTCCTGGTGTGGGACTACCCCAGGGGCACGCTCAGCCCCTATGCCGAGGAGAGCCTGCGCCGGCTGGGCATGACGGTGCAGCTGTCCGGCGGGAGCCCGCCGCTGGAGGTCGCGGCGTGCGACACTGCCTGGGTGCCTTACACGACGCGCATCCTCGCGCCGCACGATGCCAACGGCATCATGCAGCCGATGTGTTGGAACAATACCCCGGCCATCGACCAGCACGTGCAGCAGATCGCCGACCAGTACGTGGCCGCCCGCCAGCACGGCGTGTTCGTCTACTCCCTGGGCGACGAGACGGTGACCCGCGGGTCGTGCGTCGACCCCGCGTGCCTCGCAGCCTACCGGAAGTACCTCGAGCAGGAGTACGGCGACATCAAGGCCCTCAACGAGTCGTGGGGCGCCGCCTATGCCTCCTTCGATGAGGTGCAGCTCTCCGACCCGGGTGATGACGCCGAAGCGGGGGCTCTTCGCGCCAAGAACTACCCGCGCTGGTACGATCGGCAGGCATACCAGTGCCACAACTTCGTGCAGCTCTGCAGGCGGTTCGGCGAGGCCTACCGGAAGATGGACCCCCAGGCGACGACGGGGTTCGAGGGCGCCGGGCGGCTGGAGGACGGCGACGACTTCGACCTCATCATCCGCTCGAACGGCTTCTGGTCGCCGTATCCGGGGCCGGGAGACGAGATCATCCGGTCGATCGCTCCACGCGAGTTCCCCCGTGCGAACTGGATGGGCTACACGCACGATGCAGACTCGCTCCTCGGCGTCTACTGGCGGATGATCACCCGGGGCATGGATGCCGTCTGGTGGTGGCGCTGGGACAACATCGGCCAGTTCCACGGGCTGCTCATGCCGCACCTCGGGCCTTTCCCCGCGGTCAAGGAGATCCTCAAGGATACCCAGATCGTGCGCGACGGGCTGGGCACGCTGCTGCTCAAGTCGGAGATGCCGGATGATGGGATCGCGCTGCTCTACTCGATGCCCTCGGCGTACGCCAACCGCGTCGGGGCCGGCCCATCCTACGGCGGCTACACCGCTGCTCACCTCGCGTGGTACCAGGCCATTCGGGAGCTGGGGCTGCAGTTCCGGTATGTCACCGACCGACAGCTCCGCCTCGGCGAGTTCGACCCCCAGCGCTTCCGCGTGCTGATCCTCGCCCAGGCGGAGGCGATCGGCCCCCAGGAAGCGCAGGCCATCCGTGACTTCGTGAACGGGGGCGGCCACGTGATTGCCGACGTGCGCCCCGGCCTCTACGACGGCCACTGCAAGCCCCTCGCCCAAGGGGCGCTCGACGACCTGTTCGGCATCCAGCGAAAGGCCAACGCGCAGTCGGCGAACGCGGCGATGGAGGTCAGGCTCGGGGAGGGCGGGCCGCAGGCCAAGCTGGAGAGCGTGCGCCTCGACCCGGGCATCGGGCTTGCGGGCGGAGTGGCGCTCGGTCAGGCCGGGGAGACGCCGGTGTTCATCGAGCGCACCGTGGGCCAGGGCAAGGTCACCTTGCTCAACGTCACCCTCCCCAGCCTGCCGGCTCTGGGGCGTACGGAGACCCCCGAGGACCTGGCCGATGCGTTCCAGGCGCTCTTCGAGGCCGCCGGGGTGCGACCCGAGATCAAGCTCACCGGCGCTGATGGGCGCCGACTGCGCAACTGCGAGCTAATCCGCTGGCGGAACGGTCCGACAGGGATCATTGCCCTCTTCCGCGAACAGGGGGAGGCGGAGAAGGCCCGTGTGCTTCTGCCGCGGAGCATGACCGTCTACGACCTCCGCAACCGGAAGCCGCTCGGCAAGGCCGGTGCGTTCACGACCACGGTCCTTCCCCGCCGCGCCAGCTTCTTTGTGCTCACCGACGGGCCGGTCAAGGCCCCGGCGCTGTCACTCGATCCGCCCACGGTTACGCGCGGGCAGGTAGCGAAGCTGCGGATCGTGATCAGGGACAAGCTCGGCCTCCACGCCTTCCGGCTCAGCGCGACGCGGCCCACCGGCGCCCCGGCTGAGTGGGCCTCGCAAGTCGTCATCGTGGGGGGCGACGGCGCCGAGGTCGCCTTGCCGGTTGCGTTCAACGACCCGGCCGGCACATGGCAGGTAGAGGCGACGGACCTCTACACGGACAAGCCGGCGACCGCGAAGCTGACGGTGCGATGAGCTGCTCACCGGACCGCGAGCATCCTTGCTCGCTTGCCGTTGACGTGAGCGTCGTGCGAGCAAGGATGCTCGCGGTCCAAGCGGACAGGAACCTCGTCTTACCGGGCGGGGCGAAGGCTGCCACCGGGCCATGAGGTGAGACCGCCATAGGAACCTTCGCTATCACCGCGTCGCTCGTTGTCGCAGGCTGTCGCTGTCTCGCCTCAGACGACTACCCGATCCACGTGTACCCGGCGCCGGAGGCGAAGCCCGCGCCGCGGATCGACGGAATCCTCGACGACCCTTGCTGGCAATCGGCGCCGCTGGTCGGTGGGTTCACGCTCTACAACGAGCCCATCAAGCTCGAGGTGCAGACGTTCTTCCGGGTCGCCTGGGATGCTCGGGCCCTGTACCTGGCGGTCCAGTGCGACGAGCCGCAGGTGAGCAAGGTGGCCGTCGCCGCGCGGCCGCGCGACGCGCACGAGATCTTCGGCGACGAGGCTGTCGAGGTCTTTCTCGACCCCACCCACGACCACAGCCACTACTACCAGTTCGGGGTGAGCGTCGCTGGCAGCCTGTATGACAGCGAAGTCCAGAACGCGACGTGGAACAGCGACGCGGAGGTGATGACGAAGCTGGGCGAGACCGGCTGGACGGTCGAGGCCGCCATCCCCTGGCAGGGCCTCGTCGTCGCTGCCCGGCGGCCCGGGGCGGTGATGGGGTTCAACGTGTGCCGTGATCGGTACGTGGGGCCCGCTCGTGAGTGGACGAACTGGTCGCAGACGAACGCCAACTTCCATGATCCGGAACGGTTTGCCCACCTCGTCCTGTCGCCCACACCCGAGCAGCTGGGCAAGCTGGGCACGGAGTTCCGCCAGGGCGACCGCACCGGCCCCATCACCATCTTCAGCGGCGAGGGCTTCTCCGGCGCCACCTATGCCGCCCTCGCCAAGGAGGCCTTCGCCCGACTCGACGAGCTACTGGGCCAGCTCGAGAGGACACAGCAGGCGGAGGGCGACCCCGAAGCCGCGCGCATCCTCGGCGACCTCATTCGGCAACGCCGTCACGAGGTCGAGGCTCTGCGGACGGGCATCACCGACCGGGAGCGGATCGACGCGGCCACCTGGTCACGGGTGGACGTGGCCCTGCAGAAGCTCGAACGCACCCTCGGGGAGATGATCTGGCAGGCGCGGCTGAGTGCTCTACTGTCGGGGATCTAGCAGTCGGGAAGCTCACTCCGCCGGCGGGGGGATGTGCCCGTCGAGCAGCGCGCGGCTGAACTCCTTTATCTCGGTCTCGGTGATCCCTCGCGAGTCGTCCCCGGCGTCGGCGGCCGGCATGGCCTGCTCGGCGTGTACGTCAGCCAGGCGCTGGCTGACCTCCGCCACGCTCTCCACCGCCTCTTCCGCCGAGATGGCCCCCATCGCCACCTGCCTCAGCCACGGCAGGGCGCGTTCGCAAGAACCGAGAGCCGCCACCAGCAGACGCCGGTAGGTGTGATAGGGGAGGTCGTTGCCCTCCATGGGCACCGTGATCTGGAAGGAGATTCGCCCCTGGGCGTTCTCGCTGAAGCCGCCGAGGATGTAGCACGAGTTGAGCGTAAGGAGCGCTCGCCGGAGCTCATGGCGCGTGCGCGGCAAGCGGCGAGGGAGAGGGAGGTTCGGCACGACGAAGGCGACGACCCCGTTCTCGGCATCGTATACCAGGCGGAGCTGCAGCGTGACGCCCGAAAGCCGGAAATCGGCCGCGAGCACCTTCACGCGGCCGTCCTCGACGGCGTAAGGGATGCTGTCCCGCTCGAAGTAGTGACGCAGTTGCTCCCAGGTGATCATCGAACGCTCCGCCGTCTCGGTTCGCGACACCGCCCGAAGCGGCGCTTCGATCAAAACCTACTCTTCGCCATCCCAGGCCTCCTCTCCTGCCGGCGGAAGAAAAGGGAAGCCTGTACCGAAGTCTCAGGGCTGCGGGCGGCGACCGTGGCCTGGCCGTCGTGCCGGCCTCACCGCGGCCAGAGGCACTCGCCGCCCTGAGACTTCCGTACACACTCGAAGAGGGGCGACTCGATGGGTCGCCCCAGGCTGACGGCGCGGGCGTGCTGTCCCGGCTGTCCCTACCGGTAGTTCAGCACGATCACCCGGATGGGGGCGTCCTTCCTCACGAGCTCCGACTTGGGAATCGTGAGGCTGTTCCCCTGCGGCCGGGCCACGACCCACGCGCTGGGAATGGTCTGTAGGAACGTGTCGATCGGGGCCAAGACGGACATCCTCTGCGCGCTGGCCTCCGTCCGGTAGTGCATGGGTATGACGATCTGGGGCTTCAAGTCATCCACGACCTGGACCGCCTGCCCCGCATCGATCGTGTAGTGGCCCCCGACCGGAACCAGGAGGATATCCACCTGGGCCAGGGCCGCGATCTGGTCCACGTTCAGCGGCGCACCCAAATCGCCGCAGTGAACGAGCGCAACCCCGTCCATCACCCAGCGGTAGATGACCACGTCGCCGCGCTCGGTGTTCTTCCCCGGCTCGTGGTGGGGGGCGGTGATGCCGAGGGTCGGAATCCCCTTGGCGGTGTGTTGGCCCTCGGTGCGGATGATCTCCGGGTTCCCCACCACCGCGGCGGTGTTGCTATGGTCGAAGTGCTCGTGGGTGATCAGGCAGACCTCCGCCGCCAGCGAGGGAACCTGGTACCCGAGGCCCTCCCCGAAGGGGTCGATGGCGACCCGGGTGCCCTTGCTGTCTGTGACCAGGAAGCACGACTGTCCGTAGTACTGGATCGTCACCCCCGGCTCCATGGGCTTCCCCTCCTTCACAGGCGGCGCTGTGCTCGTAGTCCTGGGCACGGCCGCGGGCTGCCTGCTCCCTGCGCGGGGGCAGCCACCTGCGGCGAGCATGGCGGTCGCGAGGCCGGCGAGACTGATGAGGCGGCGAATCGAGACCGTCACTACCCGTCACCCCTGACCCCGGAATGGCGCAGATCCCTCTCACACGGAACAGGGCAGGGTCCTCTTCTCTGCGAAGAGGGCCCGTCCCTCTCTCGGGCCTCGCCGGGAAGCGGTCTGACCACCTGTGCCACCGGCGTCCTCCCCGGTGGAATGAGCGTTCGTGGGCGGGACGCTCCTGCCACAAGAGGTTGTGACACCGGTTCTAGCCGGCGCGGGGCGCGAAGGGTTCGAGGTAGGGCTGCCACTCGTGAACCTGCAGCGCCCGCGCGAAGCTGCTATAGCTGATGTAGGGGACGAAGCGGGGCCGGCGGGGTCTGCGGATGAGCTCAAGCCCGGCCTCGGCGAGGGTCCGATTGCCCTTCCGGTTGTTGCAGTGGATGCAGGAGCAGACGAGGTTCTCCCACGTGTGCTTCCCGCCCCGGACACGCGGCACGACATGATCGATGGTCAGCGGCGGTGTCTGCCGACCGCAGTACTGGCAGGTGAACTGGTCGCGCGCGAGAACGCTGCGCCGGGAAAGCCTGAGCTCCGGCGTGGGCCGCTTCACCTGGTAGTTGAGCCGCACCACCGAGGGCATGAGCATGGTGATGCGCTCCGAGCGGATGACCTCGCCGTTCGTCTCGATGACGGTGGCCTTCTGCACGAAGAGCATGCCCAGCGCCCGCCGGAAGCTGCAGACATTGAGCGGCTCGTAGTTCAGGTTGAGGACGAGGACTTGATGGTTCATGGCACACCGGAAAGCTACGGGACGGACCCCCAACCCGTCAACACCCATGGTGGTACGCCTGGCCGGCCGCCGGGATACGCTGTCTCAGGTCGGCCTGACACAGCGAATCGCCCGCCGTCCTCAGGAAGGAGCGGCGGGCGACCAAGAGCGCCTAAAGCCGGCGGGCCAGCCGATGCAGCCCAACGGCTGGGCTGACCCGGAATTGCAGAGCGTAGGCGCGCCCGGCTCTCCCGTAGGGGCGACCAGAGACAGGCACGGAGGTCGCCGCGCGTCTCACCGCGCGACCGATCCCTCCGCGGACCACGAACCTGTCGACCAGGCCGAAAACGCCCATCGTGACCTGCCTCGCGCCCTTCCTCCAACAGCGAACGGAGTCTATCAGAAAGCACCGGCCAAGTCAACGGGGCCAAGGGCCCGGGTGGGAATCGCAGGTGTCGGTAGCGCGATCGGCCAAGCCAGGGCGACCCGGCGGGTCGCCCCGCTGGTGCTACCGGCAGACAGAGAATGCACCCAAGGCCCGCGCGGGGGCCCGCGGCTACTTGGCCTGCTTCGCCGCTCGGGTCTCCACGATGATCTTGTTCACCGCGTTCAGGTACGCCTTGGCGCTGGCGAGAATGGTGTCCACATCGGCGGCGCGGCCGATGACGTCCTGCTTCCCCAGCGCGACGCGAATCCGGGCCAGGGCAATGGCGTCGCCGCCGCGCGTGACCGCGTGGACCGAGAAGTCCTCCAGCGAGCACTTGAGGTGGGTGACGTCGTCTATTGCCCGGCACACCGCCTCGACCGGGCCGTTCCCCGTTCCGGAGCCGACGTGCGTCTTCCCCTCCCGCTCCAGCGTTACGCTGGCAAAGGGCCGGGGTCCCCCGGCCAGCACCTGGAGGGAGACGACATGGTACGTCCCCACGGTGGGGGTGCCGTTGGCCTCCATGAGGGTCTCCAGGTCCTCATCGTGAACCTGCTTCTTCCGGTCGGCCAGATCGAGGAAGCGCTGGTAGAGGGAGTCGAGCTGCTCCTGGCTCCCGATCTGGTAGCCGAGGTCCATCAGACGCTTCTTCAGCGCCGCGCGGCCGGAGCGCGGCCCCAGCGTGATGGCGCTCGCGGTGATGCCGACATCCTGCGGGTGCATGATCTCGAAGGTAGTGCGCTCCTTGATGACACCATCGGCGTGGATACCGGACTCATGGGCGAAGGCGTTGTCGCCCACGATGGCCTTGTTGGGGGCGACGATGAAGCCGCTGAAGCTGCTCACCAGGCGGCTGGTGCGCATGAGCTCGCGTGTGTTCGTGCCCACCTTGACACCGAAGAAGCCCTCGCGCGTCTTCAGCCCCATCACAATCTCCTCGAGCGAGGCGTTGCCCGCCCGCTCCCCCAGTCCGTTCACCGCGCACTCCACCTGGCGCGCGCCGGCGTATACCGCGGCGAGGGAGTTCGCGGTCGAGAGGCCGAGGTCGTCGTGACAGTGGACGGAGATGACGACATCGTCCATCCCCGGCACGACCTCGCGCAGATAGGTGATCAGGTCGAACATCTCCCACGGCGTCGCATAGCCCACAGTGTCGGGGATGTTGACCGTCGTTGCGCCAGCCTCGACGGTGGCGGTGACCACGTCGGCGAGGTACTTCCTGTCCGTCCGGGTCGCATCCATCGGACTGAACTCGACATCCTCGCAGCGCTCCTTGGCGGAGCGCACAGCGTCCACGGCCATCTGCAAGACCTCGGGCCGGGTCTTGCGGAGCTGGTACTTCATGTGGATGTCGCTGGTGCCGATGAAGGTGTGGACGCGCGGCTTCTCGGCGGGCTCGACGGCGCGCCAGGCGGCGTCGATGTCCTCCTGCCGCGCGCGGGCGAGACCGGCGATGACCGGCCCTCGGACCTCCGCGGCGATCTCGCGAACTGCCTCGAAGTCGCCCGGCGAGGAGATGGGGAAACCCGCTTCGATCACGTCGACCTTCAGACGCGCAAGCTGCTTGGCCAGATGGACCTTCTGGACGTGGTCCATGCTGGCGCCGGGCGACTGCTCCCCATCGCGCAAGGTCGTGTCGAAGATCAGGACTCGGTTCTTCATCGTCAGCTACCCCTGTTCTGTGCTCGACGGCTTGGCGGCTCCATTCTGCCGCCCCAAACAAGAAGCCCCCGTCCCTGTGAAGAGACGGAGGCTGATGCCTTCCGCGGTACCACTCTTCTTGGCCGCCTGGGGCGGCCCGCTCTGCCGGCGCGGGGGTGAGCCCCTCACCCCGATGCCGTCGCCTGGGTAACGGTAGGCGCTCCGTCGGAACCTACTGAGCGTCGGAGAAGACGCCGTTCGGCCGGCGACTCGAGGGCGAGTTTCGGTGGACTCAGGATGACCGCCTCTCAGCGCGAGCGATCTCTCTGTAATCCCCCCGCCACCTACTACTCCCTGTCATAGTCTTTGGCTCAGGTTGTGAACCGGATTGTAGCCGAACGGCACCCGCCTGTCAACTGCCCCTGCTCGGCCGGGTGCGACCGCAGATTGTAGGTAGCTGTGGCACTGGCAGCCGCCGTGTGCTGCCAGTGGCGTCCCGAGGCGGCGGACACGGGCAGCGGGGGTGCCCCGGCTGCCACTGAGTTCGGCCGGCTGCCTAGAGAAGGGGCCGCGCGAGGTGACAAAAGGTGACAGAATCGGACACTTCGCGCCGCGCGGAGGAGCCCCGAAGGCGCATTCTCCGGGCCGGGGCGGTCCCAGACCGGTGCGGGCGTAACGGGCCTGGCGCCCAGCAGGCGAGTGCTTCACGGGAAGCGGATGTCTGACGTGCCCGCACGCGGGGTGCGACGGCAGACCGCAGGCAGTTGCGGCATCGGGAGCCCTGCTGTCGGTGTCCCCGCGCTCAACGAGACCCCTAGCAGCACACGACGCCAGTGCGACGTCGGAGGATGGCTATCTACGGGAGAGAGCCGCACCCGGGGCAGGTGAATGGACCCAAGGAAGCGAATGGAATGGGCGGTTGCCAGGGCATCCTGCACCTGGCGGCGTGTCCATCCCAGCGAAGGAGGAGGGACGTGGGATGAGGGAGATGGCCGGCTTGATTGCGATGGCGGCGTTGGTCGGCTTGGCAGTAGTGTTGGGTGGGTGTGGTGACGGGCCTGGGCCGAGTGGCGCGACGGGTTTGCAGGTGAGTGGCGTTCTGACAGGAGCGTTGACCCGGCAAGGTCGCGTGCCTGAGGCCCTGACCGGCAAGATCGCCTTCGCGAGCGACCGCAGCGGCAACTACGACATCTACGTGATGAACGAGGACGGCACCGGCGTCACCCGGCTAACGCGCAACGCTGCGGTCGACTGGGACCCAACCTGGGCCCCCGACGGGACCAAGATCGCCTTCGCGAGCGACCGCCCTCGGGGCCATGACATCTACGTGATGAACGCCGACGGCACCGGCGTCACCCGACTGACGCGTGGGGCTGCGTACGACTACGATCCGGCCTGGTCCCCGGACGGGAGCAGAATCGCCTTCGCCAGGGACGTCAGTAGGGGCCGGGGTATCTATGTGATGAACGCAGACGGTACCGGCCTGACCCGACTGACACGTTGGAGGGGCGACTATGAGCCGGCCTGGTGCGGGCCGCACTGACGGGGGGGCGGCAGAGCTTAGGCGGCGGGGCCGCATGTGCCCCACGGCTACGTGTGGTTGACCGTCACCTTCGCCGCGCTCTCGAGCGATCGCCCGATGGCCTCCAGCACCCGTTGGTCCATGAGGCCGTCTTTGGCGGAGGGTGAGACCGGCAGCCCGGCGAGGATGGCTCCGGCGAAGCCCTCGAGCTGCCGCTCGTAGGGGTCGGAGTCCGGCGTAGTGGGTGTGCGGTACTCCTCGTTGGCGGCGTCGAAGACGCGCACCTCGGACCCCTGCTTCCAGTAGGGGAAGCCGATCTTGGCCTCGATGCTGCCACGCTCTCCGTGCACCTGCAGCCCCTCGTACCAGTCCATCACCACGATGCCGATGAGCTGGAAGGTGCCCACGGCGCCGTCTGCGTACTCGAGCGTCCCGCAGATGCCGGTCGAGCCGTACTTCATGCTCTGGCTCGCGGCGACCGAGACGATCGGGCCGCCGAAGAAGTGGAGCGTGTCGATGAGATGCACGCCGTGCCCGCGGATCATGGCCGCGGTCAGGTCCTCGTAGGGCGATTGCGTCGGCGTGATGCGCCCCTCGGCGAACCGGCGGATGGCCCAGTGGGTGTTGACGTAGGTCCCGTGGTAACGGCTGTCGCAGTACCAGCCACTCACCGTCAGCCGCTGGCCCATGTCGCCCACCGCGAACGACTGGGCGTACTGCAGCCCCGGGTCCCAACGCTTCATGGTCGCGAGCTGAAGCTGCTTCCCGGTGCGCTCGGCGGCCTCGACCATGCTCTCCGCGGTCGGCACATCCGTGGCGAGGGGTTTCTCCACCAGCACGTGCTTCCCGGCCTCCATCGCCGCGATGGAGAGCGGCGCGTGGAACGGATCAGGCACCGGGAGGACCACCGCCTCGATGTCCGCCTGGTCGAGGAACGTCTCGTAGTCGGTGAACCACTCCCGCGCACCGTAGATGCCCGCGATGTCCCGCGCCATCTGCTCGGAGGCGTCGCACACCGCCACCAAGTCCACATTGTGCGCCTTCACGGCGGCGGGGAGGTGCGCCAGCTGGGCGATCGAGCCGACCCCGAGGAAGCCGAGCTTGAGCTTGCGGTCGTCGGACATGGGCTGACTCCCTTCTTGAGGAAACGGCGTAGCGCCAACATCGGACCGCGAGCATCCCTGCTCGCACCGCCCTGCCGACAGCGGGAAGCGAGCAGGGATGCTCGCGGTCCAGTGAACGTCGGACGAACGTCTTCCCCTAAGGCTTCGACTTCCCCTGGTCCGCGGGACCTGCCGGCGCTGCCGGGGTCTGGGCCGCGCCGAAGTCGCCCGGCTCGAGGAACTTGTCACGTATCGCCTTCTCCGCCGCGGCGTCGGGTAGCTGGCCGTTCTCCGTCAGCACCCGCGGCGTGATGAGCAGCACGAGCTCGCTGTTGATGTCGCTCGTGGTGTTGTAGCGGAAGAGGTTGCCGAGAATCGGGATGTCGCCGAGGATGGGAATCTTCTTGCGGCGCGTCTCCTGCTGTCGCTGCGTGAGCCCGCCGATGACGATGGTCTCCCCATCGCCGGCCCGCACGGTGCTCTCGGCCCGGCGGGTGGAAAGCAAAGGCAGACCGGTCGTGGCATCCACTTCCACGATGTTGCTGACCTCGGCGATGACGTGCGTCGTGATCTCGCGGTTCCCGCCGGTCCAGGGAGTCACCGTCAGCCGCACCCCCACCGGCACCGACTGGATGCGCTCCTGCTGCTGGCCCCACTGCAGGAAGGTCACCTTGATGAACCGCATGGCGCCGATGAAGATCTGGGCCTCATGGCCGTTGGCGGCGGCCATGCGCGGGTTGGCCCGGATTTTGGCCAAGCCCTTGTCGACCAGCGCGTCGAGTCGCACACCGAGGTCCCGGGTTCGGGCCACACCGGCCGGGAAGTCGTCCGGGCCGATGATCCGGTACTCGACCGACCCTGTCCGCGGGTCCGTGCCGACGATGTCACTCGTGCCCTGGTAGTTCCAGTTGAGGCCGGCGGTGAGGTTCTTGGTGTTCGTCAGCTCCACCGCGAGCACTTCGACCATGATGAGCGGCGGGGGGATGTCGATCTGGCGGAGGTCGCTCTCGATCTTCTTCAACATCTGGGTCGGCGCGGTCACGACGATGGCGTTCTGCTCCATGTTCGCGTGCAGGTAGCTGAAGAGGAAGGTCGGCAGCAGGCTCTGCGCCTCCGCGGCGCGCAGGTACTTCATGGGGAAGGAGGCGGTGCCGCTCCGGTTGTAGGTCGCCATGTCGCGCGGCACGCCCTCCGAGATCATGACATCGCCCTTCTCGTCGGTCGAGAGGGCCAGCCCGTATCCCGCGGCGATGCTCTTGAGCACGTCGATCGGCTTGAGCCCGCTCAGACGCAGGCTGACCTTGTGCTGCACGGCGTCGTCGACGGCGGCGTTGACGCCGCCCCGGTGCGCCACTTCACCCACGACCCGGTGGATGTCGGCGTTCGTGCAGCGGACGGATACCAGCCCGTTCTCGCACTTCACCTCGAGCACCCCTTCAGACGTGCTCTCGCCGCCCTTCGCGCCGCCCGGCAGGGCGCTCCGGTCCACGGTCCGCTCGGAGAGGAAGGTGACCATCCAGGTCTGCTGATCGGGGGAGGTGTTCTGCTCGAAGCGGGCGGGCTCGCTCAGGACGACGCGCATCTCAAGGCCGATGCCAAGCTGCGCATTCTGGGGCACCGAGACCTGGACGTAGCTAACCGGCGGCACACTCACGTCGATGAAGTTGTCGTCTAGCTTCGACCGCGCCTGTGGAAAGCGCACGGTAAGCTCCGAGACTTTCCCGCTCTCGCCGTAGAACTTGCCCCAGTCGTTGTCCGGCGGCCGCCACTGGAGAATCCCATCGGCGTGCACGGTGATCTGCACGCCGTTGGTGAGCGGCTTGGCCTCGACCTTATCCACGTTGCAGTAGACCTGGGCCCAGGTCGCCGGCAGCCCCAGCAGCATCAGGGCCGGCACCAGCCCGGCCCGCAGTCCGATTCCATGCCTTCGGTCTCGCATTGCGTTCGCGCCACCCTTAGCTTGGTTCCGTCTTCGTGCGCGCCTCGTGCACATCCGTGTAGGCCCGCGCGGTGAGCAGCACGAGAGCCTCGCTGCTTTCTGTGAGCTTGTGGTGCGTTCGGGAGAGCTCCCCTACCAGCGGCACCGGGCTCCGGCTTCTCTTCGTGTCAACCGTGTTCATGGTCAACCCGGAGAGGATGATGGTGTCACCGGAGAGCACGCGGAGTGTCCCGCGGACCTCGCGCGTAGCTACCAGGGGCAATCCGTGCTCGTCGACGGACAGGACGGTGTTGGCCTGCACCCGGAGGGGGATGGTGATGGACCGCCCATCGCCGGTCCAGGGCTGGGCCACGATGTGCGACCCGACGTCGGTCGAGCTGAGGATCACTTCCGGCCCCATGCCGGAATCGGACAGGAACCCGAAGAACTGCCTCCGGCCCAGGAAGAGGTCCGCCTGGCTGCCGCAGGCGACGGTGACCGAGGGGCAGACCCGCGTGCGGATCACCTCCCGGTCCGTCAGCGCCTGCAGCTTCACCCGCAGGTCGTGGATGCTGTCCTCGGCCAGGCGGTAGCCTAGCTGGCCGGTCAGGCCGATGGCGCCGAGCTGGTGCAGGCCCGGGCCCAGCAGGATCTCCGTCGCCAGCGCGAGGCCGCCCGACCTCCGCTCCTCCACCAGCATGGCTGACACCTCGACCTGGGGGAGAGGCCGGTCGATCGCCCGCAAGTCCGAATCGAGCTTGTCCAGGAGCTGCGGCGGCCCGGCGGCAACCAGCGCGTTCTGCTCGGCGTTCACGTGCACGTAGCGGAGCAGGAAGTCGGGCAGCAGGTCGAGCGCCAGCGCCGGGGGGATGTGGTGCAGCGGGAAGGTCGCGGTGGCGGACGCCCAGTAGGCGTCCACCTCGCCGGGCAGACCCTCCGTGATGTAGTAGACCCCCTCGACCGTGCGCAGGCTGAGGCCGTACCCGCGGGCGATCGCCCGCAGAATCGCGGCCGGCGGTGCCCGGCTGATGGTCATGCTGGCCCGGTAGTTCGCGCCGCCCCGGACCACAATGTCCACCCCGTCGGTTTCCGAGATCGCCCTGAGCACCTCGCCGAGGGGCGTGTTGAGCGCATGAACCGAGATCAACCCATCACCCTCTGGCGTGACGGCCAAGGCCGACCTCCCCGGGACGGCCGCCTCGCGCGTCACCCCGGCCTCCCGGTAGCGGTCGCTCTGCACGATGATGATGAGGCTGCGACCGTCGCTGGAGGCGGTGATCTGAAACGCCGGCGGCTCTACGAAGCCGTACATCGACCCGAACTGGTACTGGTTCCCCACCTCCACGCGCTGTACGACCGCCGCGCCGTACAGGGCGATGCTCACGTCCAGCCCGACACCTTCGCGCGACTCGGGCGGGATGGCGAACTGGACGTGACTGACCGGGTAGCTGGCCACATCAACGAAGCTGCCCAGAGACGTCCGCGCGTTGGGCAGCCGGAAGGTGATCGTGCTGACGTGCCTGTGCACCCAGTCCCCGCCCTCCTGCGTGAAGTAGTCGAGGGGGTCGATCCGGAACTGCAGCATGCCGTCGGCCGAGATGGTCAGGCGGACCGCGTTGGTCAGCGACTCGGCCTGGACCTTGGTGACAGTGCAGTAGACCTCGGACTGGCTCCAGGCAGCCTGATGGCCCGCCATCGCGGCGGCGAAGCAACAGGCGGTCAGGGCCAGGCTCCGGTTCCGGTTCGTGGCGAGGGCCTTGGGCACTACTGCTTGCTCCCCTCGGCCGGGGGTGGGGTCTGGGCCGCCGGTGGGCCTTGTGCTGGCACGCCGAAGCGCTCCATGAGTGCCTTCTCCTCGTCCGGCGGACGGTGGCCGGTGAGGGTCAGGATGCGCGGCGTGATGAAGATCGCCAGATCGGTGGTGACCCTGTCCACTCTCTTCGAGCGGAACATCTGGCCCAGGATCGGGATGTCACCCAGGATGGGTATCCGGGACCGGTGGGCCCGCGTTTCCTCCTGCTTGAGGCCCCCGATCACGATTGTCTGGCCGTCCTTCACCCGCACGATCGTCTGCGCGGAGCGGGTGGTCTTGTTCGGCAGGCCCGTCGTGGGGTCGAGCGCGCTCAGCGTGCTGATCTCCTGGTCGATCCCGATGATGATCTCGCCCTGGCCGCCGGTCAGCGGCGTCATGGCCAGCCGCACGCCGGCGTCGATCGAGTTGGAGGTCTCGTAGTCGCCCTGGCCGGTGAGAGTCACCGGCGTGCTCAGGAACTTCTGCTGGCCGATGAACACGCTCGCCGGCTGGCCGCTGACGGTTGCGATGTGGGGGTTCGCTCGTACCCGCGCCTTGCCCGCGCTTACCAGGGCGGTGAGCTTCACGAAGAAGTCCGGCGGCAGGTTGGTGATGCTGTCGAAGCCGATCAGGCCGAGCAGCGAGTCGGTGAAGGCGCCCTGCCCGGCATGGGCCCAGTTGATCGAGGCGGCGAACTCGTCGAGCTTGGTGTCGGTCAGCTCGACGACCAGGACATCCAGCGTGATCTGCGCCGCCGGTTGGTCGAACTTCCGAATATCGTCCGTGAACTTGTCGAGCACCGCGCGCGGCGCGGAGAGCACGACGGCGTTCTGGCCGGGGTTGATCTTCACATGGTCCTGGAGGAACACCGGCAACAGGGACTTCGCCTGGGGCGCCTGTACGTACTTGGCGGTAATGCTGTCGATGCTGCTGAGCAGGTACGAGGACGGGTTCTTCGGGATTCCCTCGCTGATGAGTAGAACGCCCTCCACCTCGGCGAACGAGAAGCCGTACGCCGAGACGATGTAGTCGATGGCCTCCCGCGCCGTCTTCCCCGACAGGTTCACGGTCAGCTTGCGCTTGACGGTGTCGTCCACCACGAGCTGGAGGTTGGCCTTCTCCGCGAGCTCCGTGAAGAGCTCGTGCGCGTCCGCGTTGACGGCATACACGCGGACGCCGCCGTCTGTCATCTCGATGTCGAGGGTGTTGGCGGCCGGCTTGGCTGGTTGATCGCCGGGCTTCGCCGCCGCGGACTCATCGGTCCCGGCCGGCGGGGTGTCCTCGGCGACGGCCGCTGACCAGCACAGGATCGCCGTGAGCGCGGCAAGCAGCATGGCCGGCAGGACGGAGCGCTTGGTGAGCAAGGCTGCCACCTCTGCGGGAGATCGTATGAGGATCTGAGCGGGGAACCAGAGAACGAAACGCGCCTCCGGGCCCCCTGCCGGTGGCGCGCCGTAGCAATAGACGCTGGAACCTCGGTCTTGGTTACTTCCTCTGTACACTCTACCGGGGAAAAGGGTTCGGCCCACCGCCCGGATCACCCATCTCATACCCGCCCGACGACCGACAGATAGGCGGCCGTCTCCTCCACCCCGTCCAGCTCCAGCAGCGCGTTCACCTCGTCGTCGAGGAAGGCCCCGATGGCGCAGCACCCGAGGCCCAACGCAACCGCCGCCAGGTGAAGCTGTCCGCCAATGTGTCCCGCATCCAGGTACATGTACCGGTACGCCCTCTGACGGTACCGGGGCTTCGAGCGCCCGGGCACGGCTACCCAGACGAAGACGACGGCCGCCTCGGCCGCCATCTGCTGCTCGAGGGCCGCGGCCGCGATCTCCTCGGAGAAGTCGCCCTCCGCGAGGAGGTGGATCGAGCCCGAGGGGACGTCGTACCTGGCTATCCCCGCCGGGAGCTCGCTCACGCGGTTGAGCACCAGGTAGGTGTCGAGGGGATGCAGGGCCCCCGCCGAGGGAGCTGCCCGGAACCACGTGTCCGAGGGCGACCCGGTGAGCCCCTGCGTGGCCCAGAGGAGCTGCGACAGCTCGGCCGGCGTGATCGGCTCAGACCGGCGGAAGTCGCGCAGCGACCGCCGGGCCGCGATCGCGTCCCACAACCCCGCCCCGGCCGTCTTCGCCGGCGGCGGAAGCGTGACCTGCCTCCCCGGCCGGCTCAGCGTGAGGGGGGATACTCCTGGCCCGCCTTCGCGCTCGTACTTCGTCTCGAGCTGGAAGCGGTCGCCTATGCCCTCAACCGGGCTCACCCGCCTCACCCCCGTCCGCCGGTGGCGCCGGCGCGTCGCCCGCTTGGTCGCCAAAGCACGGCGACGCAGGTCGCGGCGGCCAGTCCTCCGGCCGGCGCAGGACTCCCCGCTTCTCCGCGATGAAACCCTCCGGCAGTAGGGGACCCTCCTCGGCGAGCGTCTCCCCGCAGGTCGAGCAGAGGAGGGCTTCCTGGCTGAACGCGCCGCCGCACGCGCACGCCTCGGGCGACGCGGCGCCCTCCGGGACAGCGCTGGCGGCATGACACCGGTCGCAGTAGCGTGCAACGTGCCCCGCCGGAAGCGGCCACAGGCTGAGTGCGACCCGCTCCCCGCAGCGCCGGCAGGCAACCCACGACGCCTCCTCCCAGCCCCTCGGCGCCTCGGCCGGAGCATAGCGGGTGATCTCGTCCGTCAGGGCGCCCACGTCGGCGAGGTTGTCGCCGAACACGAACGTGCCTCGGCGCGAGATGAGAGTGTAGTCGGGGCCGTACGATGCGAAAGGCGCCCCGCCGTCGCTCGCCTGCTGAACGAGGCTTCCTCCAGAGCCGGCCACGTCCCGGAGGCTGCGTCCGCAATCCGCGAAGTAGTCGGTGACCTCCCGCCAGGGCACCCGCGTGCTGCCGCCCAGCGCGCTGCGGACATGGATGGCGGCAGGTTCGGTGCGCACCTGGTACTGCGCCTCATGGACCACCGCCCAGAGGAGCACCAGCGAGAGAAGCGGAGCCAGCCGCAGCGCCCAGGTGGCCCACGTCGGGTAAAGGGAGGCGGTGGGGAGGCCGGGCAGCGTGGTCACCAGCCCCGCGCCGGTGGCAAGCAGCAGCCCCGCGGCCGCCACGAGGCCCCCGTGCGAATGCACCGGCGCAAAGTCGCGGACCGGGGAAGGGGACGTCTCGAGGATCGACGCCATGTCCGGCCCCCAGTGCTTGGTTGAGCGGCCATGTTGCTCAGGGACCGACTGGTCCGCGCCTACGAGCACTGCGAGTAGCCGCAGTCGCGGCAGACCAGGCAGCCGCCGCTGGGCTCCAGCGCGCCACCGCAGTCGGGGCAGGCGCCCGCGCCGTAATTCTCCCCGCCGAAGTCGATCGTGAGCTGCTCCCCGTTGGGCCACACGCAGCGCTCGATGGCCTTGGCGATAGCGTCCGCGCACGAGAGGACCTTGCCGCCGCCCTTCTCCCACGCGGGCATGTGACAACTGATGCCCTTGAGCTGCTTGACGATGGGCGCCGGGTCGACGCCGGAGCGGAAGGCGAGGGAGATCAGCCGCGCCAGACCCTCCGCCTGCGAGGCCGCACAGCCGCCGGCCTTGCCCATCTGCGCGAACAGCTCGAACGGCGCGCGGTGCTCGTCGGTGTTGATCGTCACATAGAGCTTGCCGCAGCCGGTCGTCATCAAGCGGGTGCTCCCCAGCACCACCTCGGGCCGCGCGCGCGGCCGGTGACGCACGTGTCCGGCCTCCGGCTCCTTGGCCTTCGCTTCCCCCGTGCCGATGGTCAGCACCTGATCTTCCAGGCAGCCATCGCGGAAGATGGTGATCCCTTTGCATCCCAGCTCATGGGCGAGGTTGTAGACCTTCGCAACGTCCTCGGCCGTCGCGTCGCTGGGGAAGTTGACCGTCTTGCTCACGGCGTTGTCTGTGTGCTTCTGGAAGACCGCCTGCATGCGGACATGCCAGGTGGGGTCGATGTCGTGAGCGGTGGCGAACAGCGCGCGCACCTCCGGCGGCACGTCGGGCAGATCGTGTACCGTGCCGCGGGCCGCGATCTCCTTCATCAGCTCCGGGCTGTAGAAGCCCTTCGCCATCGCGACCTGTTCGAACAGAGGGTTCACCTCCACGAGCTGGTCCCTGTCCATCACGTGCCGCGTGAAGGCTACCGCGAAGAGCGGTTCGATGCCGCTGGAGGTGCCCGCGATGATGCTGATCGTGCCGGTGGGGGCGATGGTGGTTGCCGTGGCGTTCCTCAGACGCCGCCCCTCGGAACCGTTGTAGATGCTGCCTGCCCAGTTGGGGAAGGCCCCGCGCTCCCCCGCCAGTTGCTCCGACTCTGCCATCGCCTCCTCGCGGATGAAGCGCATCACCTCCTCGGCGATGGTGATGGCGCGCTCCGAATCGTAGGGCACACCCATCTTGATGAGCAACTCGGCGAACCCCATCACGCCCAGACCGATCTTCCGGTTCGCCTTGGTCATCTCCTCGATCTCCGGGAGGGGGAACCGGTTCAGGTCGATGACGTTGTCGAGGAATCGCACGGAGCTGTGCACCACCTCGCCCAGGCGTGGCCAGTCGACCAGCGCCTCGGTGATCGGGCCTCGGGCCATCAGCGCGAGGTTGATCGACCCCAGGTTACACGACTCATAGGGCAGCAGCGGCTGCTCGCCGCAGGGGTTTGTGCTCTCAATCTCGCCGACGTGTGGCGTAGGGTTGTCGCGGTTGACGCGGTCGATGAAAATGATGCCCGGGTCGCCGCAGGCCCACGCCGAGCGGACGAGCCGATCGAACACTTCGCGAGCGTTGAGGTGGTTGACCGGCTTGCGGGTGCGCGGGCTGATCAGCGGGTAGTCGCGCCCGTCGCGGGCGGCGGCCATGAAGGCCTCCGTCACCGCGACCGAGATGTTGAAGTTGTTGAGCCGCTTGCTCTTGGAGGACTTGCACTCGATGAACTCGAGGATGTCCGGGTGGTCGACGCGCAGGACGGCCATGTTGGCCCCCCGGCGCGTGCCCCCCTGCTTGATCGCCTCCGTCGCCGAATCGAAGACCGCCATGAAGCTGACCGGCCCGCTCGAGACGCCCTTGGTCGAGCTCACCACGTCGTCCTTCGGCCGCAGACGGCTGAAGGAGAAGCCGGTGCCCCCGCCGCTCTTGTGGATGAGCGCGGTGTTCTTGACCGCATCGAAGATGCTCTCCATCGAGTCATCGACGGGAAGCACGAAACAGGCCGACAGCTGCTGGAACGGTCGCCCCGCGTTCATCAGCGTCGGCGAGTTCGGCATGAACTCGCGCCGCAGCATGGTCGAGAGGAACTCCTCCGCCCGACCCTCCACCTCCGCCTCGGTGGCCCCGTAGTAGCGGTCGGCCTGGGCGATGTTCCGCGCCACGCGCGTGAAGAGGTCCAACGGCGTCTCCAGGGGCTTGCCGTCCTCGTCGCGGACCAGGTACCGTCGCCCGAGCACGGTCAGGGCGTTGTCGCTGAGTTCGATTGTGCGCTGCTGCTCGTCGATCATCGAAGACCGCGCCTTTCGTCGGAGGAGTATGTCTCGGTCTGCGACGGACGTCCACCGGACCTTGACGGGCCCTTCCGCAAGCCATTCCAGCTCGATCAAGCGCACGTCTCAAGTCGTCTGGTCTCAAGTCAAGCGAGCACGAGGGATGGTCTGGCGGGTGAAGACGGTAACGGCGATGGATGAGGGCGGAGTGTACAAGTTTAGGTCTCCAAATCTGGCCGGGGCTCAACCATACTCCACCCCCTGACGCCTGTCAAGCCACGCGCGACCTCAGCTCCACTGCGACTTCCGGTGACCGGAATCCTTCTTCAGCAGGCGGTTTTCTGGTGCGCGGCGAAGACGCGACCTTGGGTGTCCGCCAGGGCACCGAAACCGGGCACAGAGGCACAAGATGAAGGCAGCACGGCTCTTCGGGGTACGCGACCTGCGCGTCGTCGACACAGAAAAACCCTCTTCAGATCACCATTCCGCCGTCGTCAAGGTGGCCTCCTGCGTGCTCTGCGGGTCCGACGTACACCAGTGGGATGGCCGCCACCCACCCTCGGCCTACCCCTCCGACTTCGGCCATGAGACCGCGGGCATGGTGGTCGAAGTCGGCAGCGAGGTCCGGGGACTGTCGGTCAGTGATCGCGTGACGTGGTACCTGGCTCACGGTTCCCTTGCGGAGTACTTCGCCTTCGCCCCGCATGAGATGGCGGTCGGCAAGCTCGCGGCCCACATCACATGGGAGGAGGGCGCGACCATCCAGCTCCTGTGCGCCGTGATGCGTGGCGTCGTGAACGGCAAGCCTGGGCCGGGCAAGCGCGCGCTCGTGCTTGGCTGCGGTGCTGTCGGGCTGTCGGTTCTGCAGTGTGCGCGGGCGATGGGCATGGACGAGGTGATCGCCGCCGATCTGATCCCCTTCCGGCGCAGCCTGGCGTGTCAGCTCGGCGCGTCCTACACCGTTGACCCAAGCGTCGAGGGGTGGTACAACACGCTGTCGCGCGCCGGCGAGCGCTTCCACATCGTATATGATTGCATGGATGAGGATCGCAGCCCCGGCGGTGACACGCTGGACTTGGCCCTTCGGCTGATGGACGACCGCGGCCGGTGTGTGATTGTCGGTATCAGCTCCCGGCCGCGCACCATTCACACGCACACGATCCTCTATCGGGGGCTGAAGATCATCGGCGCCCACCACCAGGAGATGGCACGTGTGCGGGAGCTGATGGCGATGGCGTGCCAGTGGGTGGCCGATGGCACCGTGTCCGTCAAGCCCTACGTCACGCACCGCTTCCCGTTGGCGGAGGCGCAGAAGGCGGTCGAGACCGCGGCCGCGCAGGCCGATGGCGTGCTCAAGGTCGCGGTCAACCTGGAGTGACCGCCACGGCCCGCTGGGGCCGGGCGCTGCCGCTGAGCTATGGGGAGGACCGCCCCATGGGACAAAGCCGGGCGTTCGCCAGCGTGTTGTGGTTCGCCGCTATCCTCCTGGCGTGGATAGGAGGCGGCTGCCAGAGGCGGGCCGAGTACGGGAAGGTTGGTCAGTACTGGGCTCGAGCGCTGCAGGAGGTCTACAAGACGCCGGGCGAGCTGAAGGCGCAGGATGAGCGCGAGGCCCGGAAGGGCACGGTCTACCGCAAGCTGATCCACGGCGATCGGAGTGTCCGGGCGATCGCGCTCGCCTTCGATGACGGGCCACATCCCCAGTACACACCCAAGTTGCTCGCCATCCTGCAGCGAGAGCAGGTCCAGGCGACGTTCCTCGTGGTCGGCAAGATGGCGGAGCAGTACCCGGACCTCATCAGACAGGAGAGCGCGGCCGGGCACCTGATCGGCAACCACACCTACCATCACGTGAACCTCACCCGCATCCCCCTCAACCTGGTCGAGACCGAGTGGCAGGCGTGCAATGAGGTCATCGAGTCCATTCTGGGGCTGGCGATGGCCTACTGCCGCCCGCCGGGCGGCGACTACGATGCCGACGTCATCACCGCCGCCGCCAAGGCCGGGCTGACCACGGTCCTCTGGACCGACGACCCGGCCGACTACGCCCGGCCGGGCGACAGGCTCATCGAGCGGCGCGTCCTCGATGCGATCAGCCCTGGCGGGATCGTCCTGCTTCACGACGGCGTCCAGCAGACGGTTGACGTCCTTCCGCAGATCATCGAGACCCTGAAGCAAAGGGGCCGCCAATTCCAGACCATCGACGAGATGGCTCGGGACACCCTGGGCCCGCCGCAGCGCCAGCAGCCGGCCAGCCCGGCCCCCTTATCCCACCGGGGAGGCGTGACGCGCACGCCATGACCCCGATTGCGGACGGGCCAGGGAGCAGCTCCGGCGGGGGGGCATTCGGTGTCCACGTCCTGGCCGTGCTGACCGGGCTCATGGGCATCATCAACGTGCTCTCCGCGGCAACCCCCTCCCTCGCCAGCCGGCTGCGGATCCTTCGCCAGTATGCCCCGCTCGAGGTCCGGCACGGGGGCCACCTCGCCACGGCCCTGGCGGGGTCCGCGCTGGTGCGGGCCGACTCCGGCGATGCTTTCGTGTGGGACTACGCAAAGGCTGTCGTGGGTGAACGTCTCCGGCGGCGCCGTCGTCTCAGCCAGTAGGTACACTTGTCGCGAGGCGAGGGCGAGCCCGGCGCGGCTCTGCTGCCGGTCCCGAGGCCGTCGCCCGCCAAGCGGCGTGCCTCGCCGACCAGGATGCCGTCCATTCCGCGCATTGACCATGCGGTGGACATGTGATCACCATTCCCCAAGAGAACACCGTCGCAGACCCCACCACGGACGTCAAGCCCCTGATTCGGTTAGCCGACTCGGAGGCCGAGGCGCCCCGCGCGAAGCCCAGCGAGGCCGCCTCGCAGGAGGACTCCAAGCCCTCGCGCCTGCACTCGCTGGACGCGCTCCGGGGCCTGACCGTTCTGCTGATGCTCCTCGCCAACAACGTCGCCCTGGACACCCGTACCCCGGTCCAGTTGACTCACGCCCCCTGGAACGGCGGGGTGCGCCTCGCGGACCTGGTGTTCCCCTGGTTCCTCTTCTGCGTCGGGATCGCCATCCCGTTCTCGGCGTGGTCCTTCCGCAAGAAGGGCCTGCCCACATGGCGGTACGATCTCAAAGCCATCACCCGCGCCGTCGTGTTGGTTTTTCTCGGTTGCCTCATCACGAGCAGCCTCTACAAGCGACCGCTCTTCGCGCTAGGCGTACTGCAGATCATCGGTATGGCGTACCTGATCGGGGCGTTGCTCTACGACCTCGCTCTGTCCCGGCGGCTGATGGTGGCGGGCGCTCTGCTCGTGGGCTACTGGGCGGCGCTAAAGTTCGTCCCGATACCCGGGGTTGGTCGAGGGGCATTCGACGAGAGCCGCAACCTCATCCAGCACCTGAACGATACCTACCTGACCGCCGTCAGCCTCGCGGGACTCCCCGCCGTTGTCCCCACTGCCGCCCTGGTGCTGATCGGCACCGCCATCGGCGACCTCCTGATGCGGAAGGAGGCACGCCAGTCACACACGACCGCGTGGCTCTTGGCCGCAGGGGCCGGGATGGCCGCCCTCGGAGCGCTCTGGAGCCTCGACCTCGGCTTCAGCAAGGCCCTTTGGACGCCGGCGTATATCCTCTTCGCTGCCGGCACGGGTAGTGTGGTCCTGGCGCTCTTCCACCTGCTGATAGACACCAACGGCTGGCGCGCGTGGGCGTATCCGTTACTCGTGTTTGGAGCGAACGCGATCACAGCCTACGTGGCCCCGATCCTGGTGAAGGTGTGGGTCCTCCAGGAATGGCAGGTCCACCTCCCGGGCGGCCAGATGAAGCCCATCCTCCAGTGGCTCCTCGACTCGTCCGTCAACACCTTCGGCCGCGTGCCGGGCGGCTGGTTCTACACGATAAGCTACCTCCTCGTCTGGTGGGTCATCCTCTGGCAGCTCTACCGGAAGAAGCTCTTCCTGCGGGTGTGATGCGTCTCAGGTAGGGGCTCACGGCACCAACTTCCGCGAGTTCCCCTCCGTGACCGCGTGGAACACCTCGGGTGGGAGGTCGTAGCTCTCGAGAAGATCGAGGTGCGCGCGGTCGAAGTAGTCGGTGCCGTAGAGGAGCCTGTGGCTGAAGTCGATGATGAACTGCCGGCCGAACTCGGGGTCCCGCGCGAGCGCATTCCGGCCCGAGCCGGCGGAGATGTCGGCGTGGAGGTTGCCGTAGTGGGCGAGTAGCGCCGGCAGGCGCCCGCCCGGCCTCACCGGGCCCTCGGGGTAGACGCTCGGCGACTCGTCGGCATCGCCTGAGATCTCCCGCCAGAAGCCCGGCCCGTGGCCGATGAAGACCGTGTCCGGGAACTCCTCCAACACTGCGGGGAGCCGTCGGCAGTCAACGTTATACCAGTAGGAGACATCCGGCAGCCAGACATCCATGTGGAACAGGATCGGCAGCCCAAGCTCCGCGCACGTGCGGTAGACCACCTTGGAGTCGGGGTTGTCGATGCAGAGCCGCACCTTGAACTCCCCAAAGCCCTTGCACCCTTGCGCAACGTAGTCCTTGATCCGTTGGGGTACGTTGTCCTCACGCGGGTCGATAGAGCAGAAGGGGACGAACAGGTCCGGGTAGCGCGCAGCGGCCTCCAGGCAGTCGGTGGTCGGCAGCTCGTACTCGCCCTTCAGCCGCCGGTCCCACTCCTCCCACCCGAGCACCCATACCCGGTCGATTCCCAGGTTCCGGAAGTGCGCCGCCCACGCATCGATGTCCATGTCCAGCCAGTTGACGTGACAGTGGCAGTCGGTCATGTGAAGGACCTCAGACCGCAGACTTCAGACCACAGACCCACGACAACGGCACGATTCGGTCCGGGAGCGTGCGATCCCTCCTCGCGCAGGTGCGTGGGGCCAGGGCACCGAAGAACGCCGCACGTTACCGGGACGGATACCGACGGAAGGGTGGTTTTTCCCCCATGCCGCAGTCCAAGGAAATCGAGAACCTCCTCCACGCCGAGATCGTGCAGCTGCGCGAGGAGGGCTGTGACGTTAGCGGACTCGAAGCCGAGATGGGGCGCGTGCGAAAGAGCATCGAGCAGCAGGCCGTTGCCCTGTACGAGACCCTCTACGGGCAGGCCTCCGAGCTGAGCCCCGAGCCCGGCTTCGGCTACCAGGAGCCGAGCGATCTGGAGGGCATCCGCGCCGCCCGGCCGGACGGTCCGCGGCGGATCGGCCGGCCGCCCGGCGCCGAGCTGGACGACCGCATCCTCGGTGCATGGCTCGGGCGTTGCGCGGGCTGCATGTTGGGGAAGCCGATCGAGGGCAAGCACAAGAGCGAGATCGATCGAGTCCTCCAGGCCGCCGGCGAGCCGGAGCTGACCGACTACTTCCCACCCATCGCCCAGGTGCCCGAGCGGATGCACTACCCCGGCCCCGAGAGCAACCTACTGCGGGGCAACATCACCCACGGTGTCCGCGACGACGACACCGACTACACGGTCATCGGGCTGCACTACCTGGAGGAGAACGGGCCGGGCTTCACCAGCGTCGACGTCGCCAACCAGTGGCAAGAGCACCTGCCGTACCACTGCGTCTACACGGCCGAGCGGGTGGCGTACAAGAACCTGGTGGACGGACTTCTCCCGCCCGAGTCCGCCACGTTCCGGAACCCCTTCCGGGAGTGGATCGGCGCCCAAATCCGCTGCGACGCCTTTGGCTATGCTGCTCCCGGCTGGCCCGAGAAGGCGGCGGAGTTCGCCTTCCGCGACGCCGCCGTGAGCCATGTGAAGAACGGCATCTACGGTGAGATGCTCTTCGCCGCGCTCATCGCCGCCAGCCTCGTCCTCGATGACCTCGACGAGGCCATCGACGCCGCCCTCGCTGAGATTCCCGCCAGGTCCCGCCTCGCCGCAGCGGTGCAGCACACCCGCGTCATCTGCGCGGAGGAGGCTGACTGGCGGAACGCCTGGGAGCGGATCAACGCCGCCTACGGCCACTACCACGGGGTCCACACGATCAACAACGCGGCGTTGGTGCTGATGGGGCTGCTCTACGGCGCCCGCGAGAGGGACCCCGCGGCCTTCTACGAGCGCGCCATCTGCCTCGCGGTCTGGGGCGGCTGGGACACCGACTGCAACGGCGCCACCGCCGGCTCAGTCGCCGGCGCGCTCCTGGGGGCGGGGAAGCTTCCGACCAAGTGGACCTCCGTCCTCAACGACCGCCTCGAAAGCATCGTCGTCGGCCTGACCGACAACCGCATCAGCGACCTGGCGGGGAGAAGCGCCAGAGCGGCGAAGAAGACACGAGAGGGAGCCTGATGACCGGCGTCGGGAATGGTCAGGGTCGGACAACGCGTCTCGGATGAGGAGGGAATCATGTACGTCCGCGTGGTGGAACTCGACAACCTTCGTGGTTTCGAGCATCTGCGGTTTGACCTCGAGCAGCCTGGGAGGAAGCACGCCGGCTGGACGGTCATCGTTGGTGACAACGGCTCAGGGAAGAGCGCATTCCTGAAGGCTGTGGCGCTCTGTCTCGTGGGGCCCGACGTGGCCCGTTCGCTGGAGGAGTCCATGATCGGGTGGGTCCGACAGGAGGCTGACGAGGCAGCTCTGAGGGTCCAGTTGGTCGCGGACCCGGAGGTTGACAAGTTCCGCGAGATCGGGCGCCCTCACGAGAAGCCGTTCTGGGCAGAGATGGAGATCGCCCACAACGGCGACGACCGCAACCCAGTGCCTGTCCTGAGGCCCGCACGAGGCGACAAACGGCGGTCCAAGGGCGGACGCGGACCCATCCGCGGGCCATGGGCAGACTCGCCTCCAGGATGGTTCTGCGCAGGCTACGGGCCGTTCCGGCGTCTGTATGGGTCGTCGTCGGAGGCCGCGCGTCTGATGCACGCTCCGGGTGCCATTGGGAGGTTCGTGACGATGTTCCACGAGGACGCCGCGCTTACGGAGGCTGACTTGTGGCTGAAGGACCTGGCGTTCCGTTCGCGTTTCGAGGACGCCAGAGCGGAGAGAACGCTCACAACCGTCACGGAACTCCTCAACGATGAATTCCTCCACGGCGGGCTACGTGTTGCCCGGGTGGATCCGGACGGAGTGTGGCTGCGGGACACCGGGGGCGTCGCCCTGCCGATGCGAGACATGAGCGATGGGTACCGGGCCGCCCTGGGGCTCCTGGTCGACATCGTGCGCCACATGGTGGACGTGTACGGCCTTGACGGTCTTCTTGAGCGAACGCTGGAGGGATGCCGTGTTGCGCGACCTGGCGTGATCCTCATTGACGAGATCGACGTGCACCTGCACCCCGAATGGCAGCGCAAGATAGGCGCCTGGCTCAGGAGTCACTTCCCCCACGTGCAGTTCATCGTCGCAACGCACAGCCCGTTCATCGCCCAAGAGGCCGACGAGCGAATGGTGTTCCGTCTTCTGGCCCCCGGCACCAGAGGGGACCCCTACCAGGTGTCAAAGGAGGAGTATGACCGCATTCGCCGGGGCACTGCCAGCGACGTCCTGACCACGTCGGTCTTCGGCCTCTCGCATACGCGGTCAGCGCGCGCGGTCGCCAGCCGGCAACGGTACTCCCGACTCTCCGCCAAGAAGCAGGGCCCCGGCCTGACCCCCGCCGAGGAGCAGCAGTTGCGTCTGGACCTCGCCTTCGTGGACCCCGATGACGCACGAATGGCAGGTGAGGCCAGGGGGGACTGAATGCGGCACATCGACCGCCTTCCGCTGCGGTCCCGCACTGAGGCCTATCTTGCCGCGCGGCAATATGCAGTGGATAGGGGCGCAGACGCGAGGAAGGCGTGGGAGGCAGCGCGACAGACAAGGGCCTTCACGCCCATCAAGGTAGCGCTGACGGCGATGGCGGGCAGGACCCAGCGGTGCATGTTCTGCGAGGACTCGCTGGGCGCGGACGTGGACCACTTCTGGCCAGTTCGGGGGGAGGCGGGGGACCCAGGCCGCACCTTCCAATGGGCCAACCTGCTGCTTGTGTGCACGCCCTGTAACAGGGCCAAGGGCTCTGAGTTCCCCTTGGCGGACGATGGCACTCCGCTCCTGATCGACCCAACGGCCGATGAGCCGACGGAGCATCTCACCTTCGTGCCGGAGACTGGCGAGCTGGCGGCAGCTTGGGAACCGCACGGTGAGGAGTCGGCGAGAGGGGTTGAGACGTTGCGCGTCATCCGCACCCTCAACGCCGAACCCGTGACCAGACGTCGACGCGCAGCGTATGAAGTCCTGGCGGATGCGGTACAGGAGTACCTGGACGGGAAGCGCGGCCTGGCCAGCCTGCTGAACACGATCCGCAAGCACCGAGACTTCGGCCTTGGTCGCTGAGCCCTCCTCGGGCGCGGGATCTCGCACCGACCCTTCTGCGACCTCCGCGCGAGGGAGCCGGCAGCTTGGCTCGAAGCGCAGGATGGCGCACGTCCTGCTGCCGAGGGCCTCCATCCCTCTCCTCGCGGCCACCGTCGCCCACCTAGGCGGTCTCACATGCCTCGTGTCAGGCGTAAGCGTTGATCCCTCACGCACGGGCAGGGCCTGCCTCTTGTCTAGCCCCGCGACAGGCGCGGAGACGGCCCCGTCGGCAGGACCGCGCAAAGGTCGGTCCGCGGCTTCGCAACGACGCCGCAAGGACCTTCGCGGTCACCGGGGCGTGTCAGTTGGTTCCAGTGCGCTCGAACGCATACCGGTACACCGGCCATGCCTTCTGGAGCACGGCGGCGGCTTCCCCGGCGAATCGTGGCGAGGTTAGCAAGTCCGCTTCCGGTGGGAAGGGGTAGACGCGGCCGACGATGACGAAGTCCTGACCCCACTGCGCGGCGGCAGCGAGGACGGCCTTGGGGGTCTTGAAGAGTGAGGTCGTGCGCTCCCACGTGTCATCCTGTTGCTTGACCCAGTGAGCGAGGGCGAGCTGCAGTTGCGGCGTGCCCCGCGTTGCCTTGCTCATCACCTTCTCCAGAGCCGCGGCTTGCTTGGTGAGGGTCTTCCAGCGGCGCTTCCAGACGCACTGCATGAACCCCACGATGCACTCGTACTGGTCGACGAGCACGCACAACCTCGGCCGCGAGTTGTCGCTGCGCACCTTCTCCTCCGACAGGATGAGGGTGACCCAGCTCGCCCAGGGGTGGCGGAACCACCGCCCGCTCCGGAGCTGTGCACGCAGCTCAATCGAGAGTCGCTTCCGCAACTCCTCCGCCAGCTCCCATCCGAAGTTCCTCAGCCTTGGGTGCAGGTCGTCCCTCATGTACGCGACCCGCGCCTCAAGGTCGGAGTCGAGGAACCGCAGGAAGTCCTCCGGCAGGAAGCCGCCGAACGTCATCGGGCGTCACCTACTGCGCGTCGGTCCGCAGCGACCGCGTGTTCGTTGCTCGCTTTCCCCTTCTGTCTAACCCCTGCCTGGTCGGCCGTGATCCACGGCGGCACCGGAAGGCGGCTCATCGGCACAGGGCGAAAGAGCCCGCGCTGACCCGGTCGCGCACGCCGAGGATGCAGGGAAAATGAGATTCGGGTGTCTCTGCCGAGTTGATGAGATGACGGCCCTGGCCGACGCCGGCTACGATTTCGGCGAGACCGAGGCCGATGTCCTCTATCCGACGCTGGACGAGGAGGCTTTCCGGCGGGCGCGGGAAGCCTTGCGGGCCGAGCCGCTCTTCCCGGAGGTTGTGCAGGCGCCGGAGCTTCTGCATTGCGCCATGACGGTCGACGAGCGCCCGGGTCCGGTCCTGGGGGGTCTGGACATCCGCACGCTCTTCCGCCGGGGGGCTATGGTCGGGGCGAGGGTGGTCGTTGTGGTTGCGCCCGGCTACGACGCCCTGCAGCGCTTCAACGGACAGGCGAAGGCGTGGCGCGAGGCGGCGGAGGCCGTCGGGTTGCTGGGCGAGCACGCGGCCCGCAGCGGGCTGAGTATCGCCGTTGCGCCGAGAACCGACGCGGGCGGACTTGCTACAACCATCGATGAGGTGTGGGTGCTGTCCGAGGAGGTCGGGCACCCGGCGGTGGGGGTCTCGGCTGATGTGAGCACCATTGCCGACTGGGCGGACATGGCTGCAACCGGCCTCGCGCTTAAGCACGTTCACCTTCCGCTGCCCGGGCGCTTTGGGGGGGAGTTCAGCACCGAGCGCTGCCTGGAGGCGCTGGCGGCGTTGCGGGAGTTCGGATATGGGGGGAGGGTCTCGGTCTCGGCCGAATGGCCCACGTTCGCCCACCGCGCGGGGGAGCTGCTAGAGGAGATGCGTGCCATCGGCGGCGGCTGACGGCGCCTACCGCGCGCTGCGATCATCGACAGGAGGCGCACGGGGTGCACACAGTCCTGTGGTCGGCGAAGCTCAAGACCGGGGAGACGATGGACGTCGTCCGGGTCACGTGCCCAGATGAGGAGTTCCGCGATCGGATTCTCCCCTTCCTGGCCCACAAGGGGCCGGACTGGCAGGTCCCGATGCGGGAGAACCTCGCCGCGCCGCTCGAGGGCCTGGCGCAGCACTTCTACCTCGGGGTCGTGGGCGACGAGGTCGTGGGCAATGCCAGCCACGTCGAGGGCCTGGACCGCCCGGTCGCCATCCTCCAGCACGTCTTCACTCCGCCGGACCGGCGGCGGCAGGGCATCTGCTCAACGATCATTGGGACCCTCGCCGAGGACTTCGTGGCTCGGGGCGGGCGGGCCAGCTATCTCCACACCGGCTACCAAAGCCCCGCGTACTACATTTACCAGTCGGTGGGCTACGTCGGCTACCGCGACACCGGAACGATGGAGTGGTTCCCCGACCGGGGCTTCCAGGCCGACTACTTCCGTCCGGGCCCGGCCACGGTGCGGGACACGCGGTGGGAGGACTGGCCGCTTCTCGAGGCGCTGTACGCCATCGAGGAGGGGTGGTTCCTGCGGAGCATCCACTTCGGCCAGTGGGGGCGTTCCGGCCACGAGGGCGAGTACGTGCACCTCCGCAAGGGGATGCGCGAGGGATCGGTCGAGCAGGCTAAGGTGCTGGTAGCCGAGGAGGGGGCGGTCGTGGGCCAAGCATACCTGTCCCGCGACCCGCGGTTCCTCGGCCACACATGGCTGCTCGACCTGTTCGTTCACCCCAACCACTACGACGACGCTCATGCCTTGCTGGATGCTCTGAACCTGGACCGTGGTGCGAAGGTGCAGTGCTATGTGGAGTCGACCCAGCCCGAGAAGGCGGACCTCCTCGAGCACCGAGGGTTCTGCCTGGAGGCCACCTTGCCCCAGCAGGTGCAGAGGGGAACGGAGTGGTTGGATGTGAGCATCCATGCGCTCTGAGAACGGCCGGCACCGGAGGGGCAGTCGGAGGGGGGAGGAATCGCAGGAGAGCGGGGGGAAATGTGACTAGCTGGCCTAGCTGGCGTGACAACGAGACGTCTCACGGCGCGTCGGGCGACCGGCGCGCCGCGCAATGTGAAGAGGGGTGTCTGAATGAACATACCAGCCTACCGTCAAGCCGCGGTGCGGGCGGTCAAGTGGTTGCTCACACAACAGAACGAAGATGGCTCCATGCGGCCTGTCGAGCAGGGGATCGGGTCCTACTACAAGGTGCCCTATGCCTTCAGCCTGGCCGGGCGAACGGTCGAGGCGGCACGGCTGCTGGCCTGGGTGCGTGAGAACGCGTTCACGGAGGAGGGCGACTTCGGGGGGCGCTATCCCCGTATCGGCCCCCATCAGGTCTACTACCACTACGCGAACTCCTGGATGATCGCCGGGGCGCAGAGGCTGGGGCAGTTCGACCTCGCCCTGCGGGGGATCGACTTCCTCCTGACGATGCAGCATCCGCAATGCGGCGGCTTCCTCACCCAGGGGCCCGATGCCCATCTCAGCGGCGAACAGGATCTCATGTCGACCAGCATGGCCGGCCTCGCCTGCCTGTATGCGGGTCGCCTGTCGGAGGCCATCGCCGTGGGTGACCATCTCGTGCGAGTCTGGCGGAAGCAGCCCGTGCCCAGTCGGCGCCTCTATTTCTGCGTCCGGAACGGCGAGGACCTCATCACGGACTTCCCCGAAGAAGAGGCCGACCAGCGCGTCATCGACGTGACCAAGGAGAAGCAGTGGTACCTCGTACCCGGCCTGGCCACAGCCTTCCTCGTGCGGCTCTGGATGGCGACCGCCAACCGGCAGTACCTCCATGCCGCCCACGAGTACATGGAGTTCTCCGACCTCTGCGCCAATGACCGTTACAGCGCGCCGATGAGCGCCGTGTTCGGCTGGGGCGCGGCCCTGCTCTACCAGGCGACCGGAAACGCCAACTACCAGCGCATCGCCTGCGCAGTTGCCGACTATCTCGTATCGACGCAGCTCGAGGAGGGCATCTGGGGCAGCCCGAGCCTCGGCGCAGAGTACGCCTATCTGGTCATGGACGCGACGGCGGAGTTCGCGGTCCTGCTCGTAGAGATCGTCGAGGGCCTAGTCGCGGGGGAGTAGGATCGGCAGGAGTCAGGAGTCACAAGAACGGCAACGGCGCGAGCCGTTGCCGTCGCCGTTCTCCTGAGTGCTGAGTGCTGAGTGCCGCCGTTCCTCACAACCCCCTGGTCGCCGCCATCACCTCGGCCGGGGTCGTCAGGCCGACTCGAATCCGGTCGATACCGTCGTCGGCCAGGGCCGCGTGGTGCTCTGCAGGCCGGCCGGCATTCGCCGCAGAGGGGCAGGCGTTGCGGGCACGCCTGTCGAAGTGCACAGCAGACTGATGAGAGCTGCGGAGCCCTCCGGGCCCGGCTGCGATGCGGGGCGTGCGCGAGGGTGAGACACCCCAATGGTGCGAGCAGAGATAGCCACACCGGGGCCGCGCAGCAGCGCCGGCGATGCGCCCAGAGGTCAGCAGATGGTCTCACCCGAGAGTCGCGAGTACCTGCGCCAACTGCGCGAGACGCCCTCGTTCGGCGCCGGCGGGTTCAACCTGGAGGAACTGCGCTTGTGCATGGCCGCCCGCCGCGAGCCGGCCGATTCGGCCGTCCAGTGCCTGCCCGTGGAACTCGGCAGCGTTTCCGGTGAGTGGGTGCTCGCGCCTGGCGCGGATCCGGACGCGCGGCTCCTGTACCTGCACGGCGGCGGCTATGTCTCAGGCTCCGGCGCCTACTACCTCGCCCTGGCTGCTCACCTGTCGGCCGCGGCGCAGTGTGCGGTCCTCCTGCCCGATTACCGGTTGGCCCCGGAACACCCCTTCCCCGCCGGGCTCGAGGATTGCGTCCAGGCCCACGAATGGCTCACCGTCACGGGTCCTGCCGGGGCCGCGCCTGCCAAGGCCACGTTCATCGCGGGTGATTCGGCCGGCGGCGGCTTGACCCTGGCCACGCTGCTGGCCCTGCGAGACCGACAACTCCCGTTGCCGAGAGCGGGCGTCGCCCTATCGCCCTTCGCCGACCTGACGCTGACCGGGGAGTCCATCCGGTCCGAAGCGGGACTCGATCCCATCATGCATCCCCGCTGCCTGCCCGAGTTCGTGGCGCGCTACGTCGCCGACAGTGAGGTACGCGCTCCCCTCGCATCGCCGGTCTTCGGCGACTACACCGGCCTCCCGCCGCTGCTCATCCAGGTCGGCGAGCACGAGGTCATCCGTGACGACAGCGTCCTGGTGGCGGCCAAGGCGCGGGCGGATGGGGGCGACGTGACGCTCGAAGTCTGGGAGGGCATGTTCCACGTGTTCCAATCGCATGAGCCCCTGCTTCCGGAAGGCCGGGAAGCCATCGAGCGCATCGCCTCTGTCATGCGGCCAGGCTGAGGGCGCTTCGCCGAGACCACCAGGAAGTCCGGGGTCGCGGCGCACGGAGGCGAAGGATCGGGCTTGACGGATCGCTCGCCAGGCTGGAGAGCCCGGAAGCGGCAAGCAGTTCACCCCGGCTTCTCGGTGGTCCCCAGGTAGAGTAATGCCTGCTCCACTGCACCAACGAGCTGACCTGATCTGCCCTCGGCGGCAATCCCCAAGCGGACTGAGATTGTTGTCCTAAAGACACTTCGACGGTCCCAACCGGGACGCCCAATCGCTCGGCGATCTCGTGGTACTTCAGTCCCTCCATCCGGCTCAGAACCACCACCTCCCGCTGATCGGCAGGCAGTTCCTCGATGGCCTTCCGCACTTGAGCCCGGGTCCACGCCTGCAGAGCGGTCTCCTCCGAGCTTGCCGTGCGAGGCAGTTCGCGGAACACGCTCTGGTCGCCGGAGTCGAGCGACTCGCCCCTCGGCCGGCGGGACATGGCGTCGAGCCGGTTGAAGAGGTGATTGCGGGCGATGGTGAAGAGGTAGTGGGTTGTCCGCCCGAGCGGCGCGTACCGTGCCCTCGCTGCCCAGAGCTTGAGCAGGACATCCTGGGCCATGTCCTGCGCCTGCTGCGGATTGCGGACCCGCCGCTCGAAGTGGAGGACCAACGAGCCTCGGTAGCGCCCGGCCAACTCCTCGAAGGCGGGCACATCGCCCTGCGCGGCGGCCAGCATCAGGTCCTCGTCGGTGCGCTCTGACATCGAGTTCGCACTTCCGGGTCCCGAGTACGTCGCGCGTGTCGCCTGCCAAGGGGAGAGAACAGACTGCGGAGGGGAAGGTTCAGCCAGCAGAGAGCCGTGGGTCTGACGTTGCCGTGAGTGCCGTTGCCGTTCTTCTGACTCCTGACTCCTGCCGTTCAGTACTCCACCCCTGCCTGCGCCGGCACGCCTTCGGCGAAGGGGTGTCTGGTGGACCGAACGTGTGTCACGAGGTCCGCGGCTCGGATCAGCCCGGGGTGAGCGTTCCGTCCCGTGATGACGAGGTGCACGTGCGGCGGCTTCCGCTTGATGAGGGAGAGCACATCGGCGATGTCCACCGCGCCGTAGTCCACGACGCAGTTCAGCTCATCGAGAACCACCATGTCGTATCGGCCGCTCGACACGGCCTCCTCGGCTTGCCGCCACCCGCGCTCGACAGCCTTGCGCACTGTCGGGGGCCACTCCTCGGCCCGGGCCGGCACGAAGCCCCCGCCGGCGGCGAGAACGGTCAGCTCGGGCGCCAGGCGCTTCGCGGCCTCGCGCTCCCCGCTGGGGAGCTGCCCCTTGAGGAACTCCATGACGAGCACCTTCATCCCATGGCCCACGGCGCGCAGCGCCATGCCCAAGGCGGCGGTGGTCTTTCCCTTCCCGTTTCCAGTGTAGACCATGGTGAGGCCGCGGCGAGGGCTCCGGTGGGTCATGAGCAACACCCCTCTCCGAGCTCCCGACGCGGGGAGCGCCGGTCACCCGTCCCATTCCGACGAGATGACGAGGGTCTTCCCGGTCTCGCGTTCCCAGCGTTGTCTGTACTCGGCGGCCAGGGGTGAGTTCATCCAACACAGCGCGGACGCAATGTCCGTCCGGACCGAGCGGGGGCAGTGAGGGTAGAGGCGCACCAGGGCCGACTCCGCGGCACGGCATTGCCGCCGCCCCAGCTCACAGATGGCTTTCCTTACCACACTGGAAGCTGCGTCATCGAGGGCCCGGATGAGCAGCGCATCGGCTTCGCGCCCTGTGACGAGGCCGAGGGTCTCGACGACCGCGGTGCGGACCGAGGGCTCGCGGTCCCGCAGTTGGGCCGTTAGCTCGCTAAACGCCCTCGCGCCGCGCCGCGCGCCGTACTGGCGGATCGCCTCCGCTCGCACCGCGGGCTCAGGATCAGACAGCGCCTCGTGCAGGATCCCATCGACCGCGGGCGCGTTCTGCATCCCCAGGGCCCGCAGTGCCAGGTGCCGGTCTGTGAAATGCGGGTCTTGCGCGAGACTCACCAGGGCGGCAACGGCGCTACGGACACAGCAAGGTGGCGCACCGCCGAGCAGCGCCAAGGCCTCCTCGCGCGCCGCTTGGTGGCCGGAGCGGGCGACGTTGACCAGCGCATCCACGGCGGGCCGGCCGACGGACACAATCTCGCTCAGCGGATGCGCCTCCGACGAGGGCACACGCAGTGTCTGGCTCAGCGCGGCGACGCCTCGCGGATCGCCCATGGCCGCCAGCGCCTCCGCCGCGCACAGGCGCTCCTCTGGTCCGCCCTCGAGTACCTCCGCCACGGCCTCCCACGCCTCGGGCCCCGCCTGCCTCAAGTCCTCTACCAGTCCTGGCCACCTGGTCACGGTGTGGCTGGCCACGAGCAGCCGGGCGAGCCGCGCCACGCCTAGCGGCCCCGCCGTGGCGAGCAGGGGGAGCGCGCGCGGCTGATCGCCACGGTCCAGTGCCTTCTCGGCCTGACGCACACGGCGCTGCTCCAGGCACGAACGAGCCAGCAACACGCCGTGCGTGGCAGCCCACCACGCCGTGCCCCCGATGAGCGCCCCAATGAGGACCAGGTTGCGCACCCGACGCGCGCCGACCATTGGGCCCACCCCGCTCTAGATTGTCATACCCCTGCCGGATGACCTGCAATCATCGGCCTTCTGCAGACTGACCGTCTCGGCCCGCTGCTGGGCCGGCGACTGCCGGAGGACACCGGCTTCATCTGGGTGTTCTGGGCTACAACACGAAAGGGGGAGCTGCCATGAAGCCGGGCACCTTCAGGCTCGTGCTGATACTCGTTGCTTGCGGAGCCGTTGTGCTGCCCCTGCCACGAAAGGCCAGCGCGCACTGTGACACCATGGACGGCCCCGTGGTGAGGGCGGCGAAGCTCGCGCTGGACAAACCGGATGTGACGCCAGTGCTCAAATGGGTGAAGCCGCGGTACGAGGGCGAGATACGCACGGCCTTCCAGAAGACGCTGGACGTGAGGGCGCTGAGTGCTGAGGCCAAGGGCCTTGCCGACATGTACTTCTTCGAGACGCTGGTGCGCCTCCACCGGGCCGGGGAAGGCGCCCCCTACGCCGGGATCAAGCCCGCCGGCACAGCCGTGGAGCCGCCGGTGGCCGCCGCGGACAAGGCCCTCGAGACGGGCTCGGCCGATCCGCTCGTCAGGATGGTCACCGAGGCTGTGGCTGCCGGCATACGCGAACGGTTCGCGCATGCCACCGAGAAGGGGAAGCACTCCGACGACAGCGTCGAAGCCGGAAGGGAGTTCGTGGCGGCCTACGTGGTGTTCGTGCACTATGTGGAGGGCCTGTACCTGGCCGCCACGGCTCCACCGGGCGCCCACGCGGAGGAGGGGCACGCGGCGGCCGAGGGCGCCCACGAGCCATAGGAGGCGCCGGTCATGAGCGCGACCGCGGGCCCACCGGTAGCCCGGGAGCGCCCGTGGGGGGCACAAACCACAGCAGGAGGTGTCGTCTAGTGAGAGGTCTCGTCAGACGTGCGGCGTGTGCCTGGGCGGCCGTGCCCTTTGTGGTCCTCGCATTGCTGGCCCAAAGCCGGCCCGCGCGATCACAGGAGAAGAAGGAGAGCGACTGCGTCGTCTGCCACCGGCTGGTTACGCCGGGCATCGTCAAGGACTGGGAAGCCAGCAAGCACTCGAAGTACAAGGTCGACTGCAGTGCGTGTCACGGCAGCGATCACTCGAAGCCGGAAGACGCCAACCAGGTGAAGATGCCGGCCGCCAAGGATTGTGCCGTCTGCCATCCGAAGCAGGCGAAGCAGTTCGGGGACGGCAAGCACGCCGTCGCGTGGGTCGCGATGGAGGCCATGCCCCGCACCGCCCACTTGCCGGCGCCGATCGTCGGCGGCCTGAAGGGCTGCGGCGGCTGCCACCGGATCGGCAAGGACGCCGGCAAGTGCGACTCCTGCCACACGCGGCACAAGTTCTCGGTCGATGAAGCGCGGAGCCCCCTGGCCTGCAACACGTGCCACATGGGCTTCGATCACCCTCAGTACGAGATGTGGTCCACCTCCAAGCACGGGACCATCTTCCAGCTCGAGCCGACGACCGGCCGCGCGCCCAGCTGCCAGATGTGCCACATGGACCAGGGCAACCATCGCGTGATGACCGCCTGGGGCTTCCTCGCCGTGCGCCTGCCGGAGAAGGATGAGGCGTGGATGGCCGACCGGGCCACCATCCTCAAGGGCCTGGGTGTGCTCGATCCGCAAGGCGACCCCACGGCCCGCCTGGATGTGGTGAAGGCGGGCAAGGTCGCCCGGCTGACCGCCGAGGAGTGGCAGGCCGAGCGCGACGAGCAGGTCGGCATCTGCCAGCGGTGCCACTCCGAGCGCCACGTGCGCGACAACCTCACGGCCGGCGATCAGATGATCCGCGAGTCCGACCGCGTCATGGCGGAGGCGATCACCACCGTCGCCAAGCTGTACGACGACAAGGTCGTGCAGCCCCAGCCGGGTCAGCCCTACGCCTACCCGGACATCCTCAACTTCTACGACACGCGTACGGCGGTTGAGGAGGAGCTCTACGAGATGCTCCTGGAGTACCGGATGCGCGCCTTCCAGGGCGCCTTCCACATGAACCCGGACTACTCGCACTGGTACGGCTGGGCGCCGCTGAACAAGGGTCTGGTCGTCGTCCGCGACGAGGCAAGCCGGATGACGCGGGGCAAGTAGGGGCTGCCGCTGGGACCGCGAGCATCCTTGCTCGCCGCGGCGCCCGCAACCTGGCCGGAGCACCGGGACGCGGTCCTCGCCCGCAAGTGCCACGCGGGAGATGGTCGCGTCCCTTGCCGTTCCACCCTCGGCAACGGGCATTGACGGGCGGCGCGCCTCTGTGTCATCATCCGTCAGCTTTGCCCGCATCCCATCACAGACGACACGCGCGCGCGACGGGCCTATCGCCCTCGCCGAAAGGACGCGATGAATGGACCTGACCAACCGGGAGCGGTTCCTGCGGACCATGCGCGGAGAGCCGGTGGATCGCGCCCCCTTCTTCCCGTGCTTCGGCCCGTGGCCGGAGACGCTCGGGCGTTGGCGGCGGGAGGGTCTGCCGCCCGATGCCAACTACGCCGAGGTTGTGGGCTTCGATGGCGACCTACGCCACTGCCTCCCGCTCAACGCCTATCTCTGCCCCATGCCCCAGTACGAGATGCTCGCCGATGAGGGCGACACTGCGATCATCGTGGATCGCGGCATCAGGCAGCGCGTGCGCAAGGACGGCGGCTCGATGCCGGAGTTCCTCGGCTACCCGGTCGAGAGCCGCGAGGACTGGGCGCGGGTGAAGCCACTCCTCGACCCGGATCACCCGGCACGCTTCCCCGCGAGCTGGCGCGAGTTCTGCCAGGGGCGCCAGGAGCGGACCGATCCCGCCTACGCCGGCGACCTGCCCTGCGGCTTCTTCGGCGGGCCGCGGGAGCTGCTGGGGTTCGAGCGGCTGATGTACTGGCTCCACGACGAGCCGGAGCTGATCGGCGAGATTCTAGACAGGCTCTGCGATCTCTGGGTGACGCTGTTCGCCCGCGCGATCGCCGACGCGCCCATCGACTTCTTCTTCGTCTGGGAGGACATGTGCTTCAAGACCGGGCCGCTGATCAGCCCGGCGACGTTCCGGCGCTTCCTCCTGCCCCGCTACCTGCGCTTGACCGGGATGCTGCGGGAGGCGGAGGTCGACATCATCATGGTCGATAGCGACGGCGACCCGCGCCAGCTCGTCCCGCTGTGGCTGGAGGCCGGCGTGACCTGCGTGTTCCCCTGGGAGACCCAGATGGGGCTGGACATCACCGAAGTTCGCCGGCAGTACCCCACGCTGCAGATGATCGGCGGCATCAACAAGCACGCCCTTGCTCTCGGGCGTGAGGCCATCGACGACGAGCTGCGCAAGGTGCCCTACATGCTCGAGCGCGGGCGCTACGTTCCGGCCGTCGATCACTTCGTGCCGCCGGATGTCTCCTGGGACAACTACCGCTACTTCTGCGAAAGGCTGCGTGGGCTGATCGGATGACAACCGCCGTCACGGCAGGAAGTTGTACATGGGCGTGTGCAGGTAGTTGCCCAGCACTCCCCATCCCGCTCCGGCCACGAACTCCCCCAGGATGAGGCCGTAGAAGAAGAACGTCGCCGGCCGGTAGGAGGTCATGCCGCGGTAGCGCAGCAGGATGCCCTTCAGCACCCACGCGACGAAGATGCTGGGCGCGAAGAGGGCCATCGACCACGAGCCCGACACCGCGAACCCCGCCGGGTGGAACGGCCACCAGACGAAGCGCGTGCGCATCGCCGCCAGGCACGTGGTGAACAGGAACCCGAGGAGCGTGCTGCCGATCCCGTACCAGTTCGCCCCCGTCGTCTGATGCAGCCAGCTATCGAGCCGGGTGAACGCCTCCCAGCCCTTTCCGGCGATCCGCTCCCCGCCGTACCGGTGTGATTGTTCGAGCAGGAACGCCCAGCCGAAGAAGATGCCCAGAGCCGTCGCCAGAGTGAGCGCCCGCGCCAGTCCGCGCTGCGAGAGGCCCGTGCGTTCGGCGAGTTTCATTGCCTCGATCTGGTGTGGCATCGGGTGGCTGCGGTGGGCCCGGTTGATCCCCCAGAAGAAGCTGAAGAGCACCAGGTTGCCCTTGCCCATCAGCCTCGGCCCGAAGAACTCGGTCAGAATCACCTCCGGGCCGATCTTGTGGAGATCATGAACGGGGCTGCCGAGCTCCGCCCGGATGCGCGCCACCGCGATGGAGATGCACAGGTACAGCGCGATGAACACGAACGCCACCAGCGGCGTCATCCCTCCCGCGACGCACCAGATCACCAGGAAGATCAACCCGATGCCCAGCCCATACAACGCCCACGCGTAGGGCAAGGGCTCGCCCGTGTCGTCCTCCTCGGCGCGACCGATGGCGGCCAGCACCGCGTGGCGCAGATGCTTCCGGCTCGCGTAGAGACAGAAGACGGCCAGCGCGGTGTAGGCCCCGAACGACTGCTCGTCGATCCAGGGCGCCCGGGGAAGATCCCCCCACCCGGCGGCGACCGTGCCGATGCGCACGAACTTCCAGAGCACGTAGAAGAACCACGAGCTGAAGGCGAGGTCCTGGGGAATCAGGAAGGCGAGCCCCACCCCGAACGGCATCACGTTGAGCGGCGTCCAGCCGATGGCGTTCCAAGGCGCCTCCTGCACCATCGTGCCGAGGTCGTACTTCGCTCGCTCGCCCCACAGGTCGGGCACCGAGGGGTAGAGGATGTGGAGCCCGCGCAGGAGGTCGATGGTGAAGGCGACCGCGAAGCCGATCCAGAGGAGCTTGCTGCGGTAGAGACCCGGACCCCGGCGGGACATCTCCAGCGGAAGCTGCACGACCGGGAACGAGAGCTTCGCCTCCTCGGTCCACTGCTTGCGGAAGAGCGTGTTCAGGCAGAGCATCACCATCAGCAGGGCGAAGCTGAACGCTGACCACGCTGCCGCCGGCTTGATCCACGCGTGCCAGGCGGAGGTCGACAGCATGGGGGCGTACGACTCGTAGTACGCCTTGAGCGCCGCCGGGTCGCTCACGCTCAGCCAGCGCGGCATGTCCCTGAGGAAGACCTGGTCCCACTGGTTCTCGGGTGTCGCGTGGTAGAAGGGGTAGGCGACGACGGGCAAGATCGTCTGGATCTGATCGAGCCCGCACATCGCCGTCGCCAGCGAGAGCATCCCGTAGATGGTGACCAGCTCGCCGGCCTGCAGTTCCCGGCCGGGGAGACGCCGGGCGAGCACGCGGTTCAGCAACCCGAGAACCAGCAGCGTCACCACGACATTGAAGAACAGCGAGACCGTATCCGCCCGGGACTGGCCGAAGAAGTACCCCTCCAGGTTGAACCAGCAGTTGGGCGGGATCAGCAGGAGAGCGATGGCGATTGCCCGCGCGGTCACGCCGTGCGGGGCGACTCGGCTCGGCCTGGGCGCAATGGCCTCGCTCAAAGCGGAATCTGCGCTGGTCAACGGGCTGCCCACAGCGCGTTTGTTCCCAGCAGGCGCGGCCGACCCCTCTTCGCGGTCGCTCGACCCGCAAAGGGTGCAGCTTTTTCCTGTGGGTGGGTGAGCGAACTCGGTCGCGTAGGTCGGTGGCGCCGCGCCCCACCAGGCCCAAACGCGGTGGAGGGGGCCGGGCGACCCACCAAACCGGCCCCCGCGACCAACAACCAG